>Ga0209474_10002166_pt1 | contig 18334 bp, 21 predicted proteins | sample GraSoiAngelo_145_FD_185902 | JGI IMG/M metagenome (GOLD analysis project Ga0209474, IMG submission 185902) | Grasslands soil microbial communities from the Angelo Coastal Reserve, California, USA - 14_1009_05_20cm (SPAdes) (version 2) | ecosystem: Environmental > Terrestrial > Soil > Grasslands... | reverse complement strand
CGTCAGATCAAGGGACAGGTGCCGCGCTGGAGGTGGAAAACTTCGACGAAGCGATTAAACAGCTTAGAAATCAAGGTGTTCCGTTCGCCGCTGAGCCCTTTGAAACGCCGTGTTGTCACATGGCGGTTGTGCAAGATCCGGACGGAAACAAATTAATCATCCACAAATTAAAACCTGAAAACGAGAAAGGAATCTGCAAATGATCACAAACGAAGTAGCCTTCGTTGCCATCGCCGTTTCTGATGCGGAGCGTGCGCGAAAATTTTACCAGGAAGCGCTAGAGCTAAAACCCACGCACACAGCAATGGAAGGTGCCTGGGTGGAATACGATCTGGGCCCAACTACGATCGGGGTCGGCTGCCATCCGGCGTGGAAACCATCACGTGATGGAACGACGGTCGCATTCGAAGTGGACGACATCGACGCGACCATCTCTAAGCTGAAGGGACGCGGCGTCACCTTTGACATGGAAAAGACCGAGACGCCGGTTTGTTGGATGGCGCAATTCCGCGATCCGGACGGGAACAAACTTGTAGTGCATAAACGGAAATCACAATAATTCCGAAGCACGAATCACGAATGACGAAGGAAATTCGAATGCACAGATGACGAAAGTGCACTCGGAGCTGTGCTCGGTCATTCGGATTTCGTCATTCATTCGACATTCGACATTAGGTATTCGTCATTCCTGAGATGTCTGTCTTAGTCGATAAGAACACCCGGCTTGTCGTGCAGGGAATTACAGGCGGCGCAGGCGCCTTTCACACGCGCCAGTGCATCGAATACGGTACCAATGTGGTCGCGGGCGTGACGCCGGGTAAAGGCGGACAGATGTTCGATGGCAAAGTGCCGGTGTTCGACACAGTCTGGGAAGCGCGACAGAAGACCGGATGCAATGCCTCGATGGTTTTTGTGCCCGCCCCAGCGGCTGCTGATTCAATTCTCGAGGCTGTCGATGCTGGTGTTGAGCTCGTTGTTTGTATCACGGAAGGAATACCGGTGATGGACATGATGCGTGTCAAAGCGCTCATGCATATCAAAAAATCGAGACTGATCGGACCGAATTGTCCCGGCATCATTACGCCGGGCGCTTGCAAGATCGGCATCATGCCGGGCTACATTCATAAGCCGGGTAATGTTGGTGTGATCTCGCGTTCGGGGACACTCACTTATGAGGCAGTCTGGCAATTGACTACGCGCGGTTATGGCCAATCAACTTGTATCGGCATCGGCGGCGATCCAATTCACGGCATCTCGCATCTCGACGCGGTCAAACTTTTCAACGAAGATCGATATACGGATGCGATGATCCTAATCGGCGAGATCGGTGGTTCGGCCGAAGAAGAAGCAGCAGAGTGGATCAAGAACAACTGCAAGAAACCGGTCGCAGCATTTATCGCGGGACTGACGGCACCACCGGGACGGCGAATGGGACACGCCGGCGCGATCGTTTCCGGCGGGAAAGGCACTGCAGCTGGAAAAATCGAAGCGCTCAAAGTTGCGGGGATCGCTGTTGCTGATACTCCGGCGACAATAGCAGACACGTTGATCGCGCGAATGAAAAGTGCGAGTCGCTAAATCTTGATGCTATCTCAGTAACATGCCGGCAGTCCCTTGGATGAAAACACGCGCGATCCCATTACGAGATCGCCAAATGGGTTAATCGCTTATGAACATACTCGCAATCATCGCTGTCACCTGGATCGGAAAGGAATATCGCTTCCTTGGTCTGGACTGGAGTTATCTCGTCGTCCTCGGCTTTATCGGGAACGCTATCTTCTCGATGCGTTTCCTTGTTCAATGGGTCGCGTCCGAGCGTCAAAAAGAAAGCGTGATCCCGGTGTCCTTTTGGTATTGGAGCATCGGCGGCAGCGTGATCATGTGTTTCTACTTCATTTTCAAACGGGATCCGGTTGGCATCCTGGCCTATCTCCCAAATTCGCTAATCTACATCCGCAATTTGATGCTTATCCGAAAACGCAGGTTTGCTCTTACCGCAGCTGCGCCCTCGCAAAAACCACGCGAAACCGGATAGCAAGGGATTGATTCATGTCGATCGACGTACGGGAACACCTGACCAAAAATCCGAGCGACCGTTAGATTTGACTCTTACTGTCCTTCTTCTACTGGGTCACCGCTGCGCGCCGTGCCTCAGAAATGTCGAAGTCACAGGCCGTCAGTGGCGCTTTGAGTTCTGCCGGGTTGCAGGTAACAAAAAGGATATATTGAGGCGCGTCTGGCAACTTGTGAATAATTCGTAGCTGCGTAAACTGTAGCCCCTTTAGAATTCGACGTTCGCGACAGATAATCCTTTCGATGACGCTTTTCGGAAACTCGTAGCGGGTAGGAACCAGCTCTCAAGCGTGAGATGAGTCGAGGAGATCCTTAGCAGCCCGAACCCGTCTATTGAATCTGTTCGTCTCAAAAACGAATGTCCAGAACGTCCGGTAAACAGGGCACCTAGCACCCTGAATTCATGCGACTCCAAATCGGTGCGAGTAGCGATCGGCTTCATCTACAATGCTTAGTGACGTCCGTTGGAACTGGGCTCAAATCCAAAACATCTAACATTTTCGTAGTTTACGGCTAGAACCAGAATCGCGGACCGAAGTAAATCGAAGCGATCTCGTCGCATAACCTCAGTGAGCCGCTGGATTGCTTTCCAGCACAGCTGATTCGCCGGCCGGCAAATTTGCCGCTTTCCAATCCATCGCCATCCGTATCCGGACACGGCCACTTGGATGATCGAAGAAGATGAATTCCTCGAGCGGCGTCGGATCGAGTTTGCGGTAAGCGCCCAGCTTAAGTGCGACTTTGGCCATGCCATCAGGCTCTCGAGCGGTGTTGATTCCAAAAGCGTCGGCTTCCCGCTCGGTCACACGCACGACGGTGTTCAAAAATGGGGTCAGGACAAAAATGAATGTGCTCAGGATCAAGACAAGCAGTGGCAGTCCGGCAGGATCGTCAATGCCGCGGATGCCCCATTTATTTCCCCAGCGTCTTACAGTGACTTCAAACAGAGTGCGACTGAACGCGAATCCGATGAAAACAAAAATCCCAAAATAAGTTATGAGCTTCGCGGCATGGTTGAGCACGTAATGCCCCATTTCGTGCGCCATGACATCGCGAATTTCCGGGAGCGTACATTGCTTGAGCAGGTTATCGTTCAGCGCAATGCGCGTCGTGCCGAGGAATCCCGCGACGTTCGCGCTTACTCGCGTGGTTTGACGCGAGGCGTCCACTTCAAAGACCTGTTTCACTGGAATTTCATTCGCACGCGCCATTGCCAGAATCGGATCTCTGATCTCCGGATTGTTTAACCGCTTATAGGTATTGAAGAGAGGTTCGATATAAACCGGCGCGATAAACGTTACAGCGCATGAAAAAATGACCGCTACAATAGCTCCCCAGATCCACCATGTCCGTGGCGCGCGCCGGAAAACGGCGTAGAGGACAATCAGCAGTACCGTACCGATAATCAGAGTAAGGCCGAGAGCCACCAGTTGTTCGCCAAACCAGGGGGCGAAACTTTGTGTCGCCAACCCATATTGATGTTCCCGGTAGAAGTGCTCGTACAGATTCAGCGGGAAACTCAAGACATACACCAACAACATGTACGGGATCGCATACAACGTGGTTTGTAACGGCTTGAACCTGGCGGCACGTTCCGCAAAATCGCGAAGGCGCGCCGAGATTCGCGAGGCCAGGAGAAAGATGGAGATGGCGGCAACCAGCAAAAAATTCCAGAGAATGAGCCAGTAGCCGCCCTCGAAATAGGCGTCGGATTTTGTACGTTTGTCGGCCGGGACGGTATCGAGCCAGGCCTGAGTAGCGGCACCGGGATCGAAGGCACTGGGATTCTCGGCGGAAATTCTCGCGGTCGGCGGCGGCGCCGGTGCCTGCTGGGCGCGAGCTTGACTCGACAATCCGATTGTTAGACAGGCGCCCAACAATAGCAAAATCAGACGGTTGATCATGGACCGGAGAGATAACCAACCCTCGAATAAAAGAAAAGCGCGATGTGCAGAGACATCGGCGCAATTGCTGAATCTCATTGCGCTGGACTAACGATTCAGAAACAGCCAAAAGTTAAGGTATGAAAAGCCTTGCGCTGCCAGCCTGTATTCTGTTAATGAGCACCGCCGCGCATGTGATGGCGGAGAATCCGTCACCGGATCCGTCGCTGTGCGGGCCGTATCCAACTAACTACAAAGAAATCGTGAACAAATGGCTCGAAACACAATTGATCGATGCGGCGAGTGCGCGGATTGAATGGAACGGCGATCCGAAACCAGCCGATTTGGGAACGAAAGATAAACATCTCTACGGCTACTTGGTCAATTTCACAGTCAATGCTCGAAATCGCTTTGGCGCCTACACCGGCAAGCAGACCCACGGCGCATTGATTCGGAACGGTGAAGTGATTAAAGGCCTTGGATTCGGATTCTAGTATGGACAAATTGAAAATGTATTATCGATCAAAGAGAAGTGGACAGATTATCGTAGTCTTGATCATCGTGCTTGGGTTGATCGGCGCGGGCGTTTGGTGGCTTTTTTCGAGTAAGGAAGCGATGGCAAAGGAGGGGCGCGATTTTGGGAAGGAAGCGATCGAGCGCATTCTTGTAAAGCACGACCTGACCTTTTTGTCGTCGCGCTTGAGTCCGGCGGCTCGGCTGGAAAATCCGCCTTCAATGCAGCAAGAGTTCATGTCGGAAATAGAGAAGCTCGGAACACCGGTTAGCCCTCCGCAGGTGCAGGGCGACATTCAATTCCAGTCACAATTTTTTGAGCCGACAGGCAATTTCACCGCACGTGTGAATTACCCAGCAAGGGGAGCCCAGCTAAGCATCAACATTTCGCATCCGGTCGGGCGATGGCAAATCGACTCCTTTTCATTTTTACCTGAGTCGCCGCGATAATCGCGGTTCGACCCAAAGTGTCCGCGCAAACCGGCGAGGGCCAGATGTGGAAGCACTCAGGATTAGCCCAGGAGCCGTTCGAGCGAGTCCACGCAGATTTGTGACCAGGTCTCGAGCGATTCGCGGCGGTTGAGCAACTCCGCCTTGGTCAGAAACGCCAGATTGGTAATCATCGCCTCGCGTTTTTCGACCTTCTGTTGAGCTAACCTGAAAACGTGGACGATGCCAAGATGGACCCGCCCCACCTCGGTCGTGTCGTCGTTCAAGAGCGCAACAATCCGGTCCTGGAATTGAGTGTCGATCTTAATTTCCTCGTTTACTTCGCGCTCGACTCCCGCGCGATAAGCCTGCGCGTCCCAGGCAAAGAGCGATTCGTCGCTTTCATTCATGTGACCGCCAATGCCGATCGAGCCTTTCGCGACGAGCCGGTGCTCGCCGGCTTTCTTTCCGCGGACGTAGTGGAGGACCCTATCCTGAAACGCGAGGAGCACGTAGGGAATGATCTGCTTGTAAGCCGAATCGTTCTCAGCCTGAGCACGCGGAAAAAAGAAATTATTCCCGCGCGAAAGAAGCAGGTTCAGGTACTTCTCCGGCCCGAAGTTAAGCCCTTGAAAACTCCCAAGCTGCTCAAATAAATTGCGCCTGATGACCAGGACGTTTTCCCCGGGATAGCTCATGTCTTAGTGACCGTTGCGCGATCAGTTGTCGAAAAACCGGAGATTTGCGCCAGCTTAAAAGGAGTAGTCGAGACCAACTTGTGGACCAAGAAGATTCAAACTCGGGTTCGGATCGGTTTGCCCGCCATTGGAGAGATGCTGGTAAAGGATTCCTGCGTCCAGTTTCCAGTGATTGTTCAGTTGATAGGAAATCCCGGCCGCCGTTAGGATATTAAAAGTAAAATCCTGGCCTTGCGCGCCCGGAATATTTGGGTGGCTGTCGATCCAACCCAAACCGAGCCCGCCTGAAATATACGGATTCAGCCGCCACCCGGGCTGAACAAAGTTGTAACGCCCGCCGAAGTTGAATCCGAAATAATGATTCTCGATCCCGCGAAAGATCGGTTCCGCGATGGCGCTGACGTAAAATTGATTGTAACCACGCAACCAACTATCTGTGTCTAAAATGCCCCAGCGAACGCGTCCCGTCACAAACAGCGCGCCGATTTCATAATCCTGCGGCGGATTGATAACGCCGAACAAGTAGCCGGACTCGACCGCGACCTCGAATCGCGGTGGATTAAGCACGGTGGCGGTTTCGTTCGAGATTTCTGTGCCGGCGAACATCCGCGATGCGGTCAGAAGAATGACGAAAGCAACGAAAACGCGACAAATTTTCATGCGGTCGCGCTAGCATATGGTTAGCTGATTGAATTGCAATCGCCCGGCGACACGCGCTCCGTCGCGTCCGACAAGGGACGATACCAGCCACGGCGGGCAGGCTCGGTCGTCCTTCCAAAAAGTTTTCAGGCGCCGCTGCAGAACTCGGCAAGATCGACAGGTAGCGGACTGTTCCATTCGATTTCGCTATCGATTGCCAGCGTTGTTGAATGAAGCGCATGTCGCGGCAAGAGCAGTTGCCGCTCAAGTTCAGGCGTCCACCCGGTTTGGATGAACCGGAGATAAAGATGTTCGTCGGGCCCATAAATTTTATCGCCTACAATCGGATAGCCAGCCGAAGCCAGATGCACACGAATCTGGTGAGTGCGGCCAGTAAGCGGAACGGCGCGAATCAAACTGAATTTGTTGTTGCTGTATCCAGATTTGGTGAAGCGCCGTTCGACACGAAATTCAGTCTGCGCCGCCGCTCCCGCAGGATAAATCGTTTGCTTCAACCAGATGGCGGACCGTCGATGTTTACCTTGTCGATCTAGTGGAGCGTCGACAATTTTTACTTCCCATTCCGGCCAGCCCCAAATAATCGCGAGGTATTCCTTCTTTAATCGACGCTGCTGCATGAGCATTCCAAATCGTCGCGCGGTTGCCGTTGTCTTCGCGACAAGGACGAGGCCGCTCGTTTCCCGATCGAGACGATTCACGATCGAGACCTGACCGCCATTGGCAACTTCAAATGCCAGTAGCTCACGCAATTCCTTCCAAAGTGTTGCCGTGCCATTTGGTTTGGTGGGATGAGCTAAAAGAAAGGGCGGTTTATCGACCACGACATAGTCGTCCGTTTCGTCGACAATCTTCAAATTGCGCGAAATGTTATTACTATTTTCGAAAACGGTTGCGGTCATAAATCCTCGGTGGGTCAATGAAACAGACTAATCGTGCCTGTCCATTTCCGTGGTGATTGACTCGCGCGTCCCCAGGCAGTTGTCATTCGCACCTCTGCATGTCGCCCGGTGCCACCGGCTCGATTCGTTGACTTGACCTCATTCCCAAAACCGCTTTACCTAGACGATTCAACGTCGATCACAGGAGCGGGCCTTGGAACTCACAGACATCAAAGAAATCAAAGCGATCATCGATTTGATGAAAAAGAACGACCTTTCGGTCTTCGAGATCGAAAAGGATGGTTTTCGTCTCAAGCTTCAAAAAGGCGTCGCTGATCAAACCAGCGTGCCCGTGCCAGTGGCTGTTGCTTCCCCATCCAAAACGGTAACGACCACCGCCAAACCACTCGAGACCGCGTTGTTCAGGGATATCGTTTCACCGATGGTGGGGACGTTCTACCGCGCTGGGTCGCCGGATGGTGCACCGTTTGTGGATATTGGAAAGACTGTCACTGAAGACACAGTGGTTTGCATTATTGAGGCGATGAAAGTGATGAACGAAATCAAGGCCGAAACGAGCGGTGTCATCGCCGAAGTGGTCGCTGAGAATGGTAAGCCGGTGCAATTCGGTCAGGTTCTTTTCCGTGTCCGGTAATTGAGAGCCGCGCGCGAAGCTGGCGCGCCCGCCGGTCGCGCTCTATCATCATGTTTGAAAAAGTTCTGATTGCCAATCGCGGTGAGATCGCGTTGCGGATCATTCGCGCTTGCAAAGAGCTTGGCATTCGCACACTGGCCATTTATTCAGAAGCGGACGTCGATTCGCTGCATGTTCAACTTGCGGATGAATCCATCTGCATCGGTGCGGCGCCGAGCACCGAGAGTTATTTGAAAATCGATCGCATCATGAGCGCAGCCGAGATTGGTGATGTCGATGCGATTCATCCCGGTTATGGATTCCTCGCGGAGAACCCGCATTTCGCAGAAGTTTGCGAAAGCTGCAACATTAAATTCATCGGGCCCTCTTCACGGGCGATGCAAGCTATGGGCGACAAAAACGCTGCTCGCGTTTTTGCGCGAAAGGCTGGGGTGCCAATCACTCCGGGAAGTGATGGAATTGTCGAAACGGAGAGCGATGCAATCAAGATCGCAAAGAAGATTGGTTATCCGATTATGATTAAGGCCGTCGCAGGTGGAGGCGGCCACGGCATGCGCACGGCGCACAATGAGCCGAGCCTTAAGTCGGCATTCCATGGCGCCCGTCATGAGGCGGAGAAAGCTTTCGGGAACGAGCAGATTTATCTCGAGAAGCTCATCCTCAATCCCCATCACGTGGAATTTCAGATCGTCGCCGATAGTCACGGCCACGTTGTTCATCTCGGCGAACGCGATTGTTCCATTCAACGGCGCAATCAAAAGGTGATTGAAGAATGTCCGTCACCCCTTATGACGATGGGCCTTCGTAAGAAAATGGGAAATGCCGCCGTGAAGCTGGCGAAATCTGTTGGTTACGAGAATGCGGGCACGATCGAATTTCTCGTCGATCAAGATCGACATTTTTATTTTATCGAGATGAACACCCGCATCCAGGTGGAGCACACGATCACCGAAGAGGTTTACGGGTGCGATCTGGTGAAGGAACAAATCCGTATCGCTGCCGGTCAGCCGCTTTCACCCCATGTCGCACACGCGACCCCCCGGCTGCATGCCATCGAATGCCGGATTAATGCCGAAGACCCGGAAAAAGATTTTCAACCTTCGCCGGGGCGCATAGCTTTTTATTACGCCCCGGGCGGTCGAGGAGTTCGGATCGACTCACACGTTTACACCGGCTACTCGGTACCATCATACTATGATTCGATGATCGCGAAAATAATCACGGTTGGCGCGACCCGGATAAACGCAATCGATCGGATGCGCCGCGCGCTCGGTGAGTATTACATCACTGGGATCAAAACGACGGTGCCGTTTCACGCCGCGATAATGCGCAGTGCCGAGTTCCGTGACGGAAACTACGACACCGGTTTTATCGAGCGCGTGATGTCGTCGGGCAAACTCGAGCTGAGTACTCCTGCAACCCAGCTTCGTGAGTGATAAATTGCGAAAGTTAAGCGAATGCCAGCTCTACGGTATCCTGGACCTGAGTTACGTTGATAACTCGGACGCTGTGCCAATCGCCGAAAGGATGATCAAAGGCGGTGTCGATCTGATCCAGTTGCGCGGAAAAGGACGCTCTATTGAAGAACTTGTCGATCTTGCTGCTGCGCTGCACGAACTGACGGTCCGATCTTCGACGCCGCTGATTGTGAACGATCACGTCGAAATCGCAATAAAGGTTCCCGTGGAAGGTGTGCACGTTGGGCAAGATGACGATGCAGTCGCAACCGTACGGCAAAGAGTGGACCGCGAAATATTGGTTGGAAAATCAACTAACAGTATCAATCAAGCCTTGGCCGCGCAACGCGAAGGCGCGGATTACATTGGGTTCGGCCCGATTTTCGCGACGCCGACCAAACCTGATTATCAGCCGATTGGATTAAACGAGATTGAGGGCGTCCATCGCGATGTGGTTCTTCCGATCTTTTGTATTGGCGGAATTAAGATCGACAATCTCAAGCAGGTGATTACTGCTGGCGCGCGTCGGGTTGCGATCGTTTCCGGCTTGCTCCAAGCGCCGGACATCGCCGAATACGCTCGTACCTGCAAAAATCTTCTCGACCGTGCAATCTGAACTCTCATGTCTTTGTTGATTGTCGGTTCCATCGCCCTCGATACGGTCAAGACACCGGTGGAAGAGCACTCCAATTTGTTAGGCGGTTCTGCTTCCTATGCGGCTCTTGGCGCAAGTTTCTTCTCGCCAGTCCGGCTTGTCGGTATTGTGGGGAATGATTTTCCTGAATCCGAGTTCGACTTTTGGAAATCGCGCAAGATCGATAGCGAAGGGGTGCAGTGGGTAAACGGGAAAACTTTTCGCTGGTCGGGCGAATATTCCTGGGACTTGAACACGCGCAAAACGCGCTCGATCGCGCTCAATGTGTTTGAACATTTCAAACCCGCGTTGCCCGAATCTTATCGGCAGACCGATTTCGTTTTGCTGGCCAACATCGCGCCTTCTTTGCAGTCGCATGTGCTCGATCAAATGAAACGTCCGCGTTTCGTCGTTGCCGACACGATGGACCTGTGGATCGAGACAACGCGCGCGGACCTCGATGCCTTGCTAACGCGCATCGATCTTCTCATTCTTAACGACAGCGAAGCTCGCGAAATCACAAAAGAAACAAGCCTCATCAAAGCGGGGCGTCGGATCCGGAAGATGGGGCCACACTATGTCGCGATAAAGAAAGGCGAGCATGGCGCACTGCTTTTCGGTGAAGACGATCAATTTTTCAGCTGCGGTGCATATCCGCTGGAAGACATTCATGATCCGACTGGAGCAGGGGACACGTTCGCTGGTGGGATGGCCGGATATTTGGCGGGAACGGTCAAGAAGGTGCACTTCAATGATCTGCGCAGGGCCATGATCTATGGAAGCGTGCTGGCCAGTTTTTGTGTCGAAAAATTTAGCCTGGAGCGCCTGCGCAAGCTGTCGATGGAAGAAATTGTGCAGCGCTATGAAACGTTCAAATTGATGAGCCAATTCGAGGTGGCGATTTGATTTCCAGAATTCTGTTTGTAGTTGTCAGTGTTTGGCTGGCGATTGCCGACCTCGAGGCGCGGGAAGATTGGATTACTCTCGAAAATTGCCGGCTCGTTCCGAATGCCGCGAATGACGGAGACAGTTTCCACGTTAGCGTCAACGGCAAGGAATACATCTTTAGACTTTATTTGGTCGATGCGCCCGAAACCGACGCGGTAAACCCGGCGCGGCTGGTTGAGCAGGCGAAACACTTTGGAATGACCGTGCCGCAAGTAATCGAAGTGGGAGAGACAGCCAAAGCGTTCGTCGGAGAGAAACTGACCGAGCCGTTCACCGTGATTACTCACATGGCAAATGCGATGGGCCGCAGCAACATCGAGCGTTTTTACGCGTTCGTGCAAACGAAAGACGGCGATCTGGGCGAACAGTTGATTGCGAACGGCCTCGCGAGAATCCACGGGACAAGGGCGACACCGCCCGGAGCCTCAAACTCCGCTGCCGAACGCCAAAGACTTGAACAATTGGAGGATGAAGCGAAGCGACGGAAAGTCGGAGGATGGGGCAAGAGCGGGCAGCCGTTGAATATGGCAAGCGCAACTCCTCAGCCCGTTGCTAGTGCTGCGGCTCCGATTCTTGTAACGCCAGCACCGGCGGCGCCGACTAAGAGCACGGAAAGAGCTGCAGATGCTGGCAAACTCGACGTCAACACCGCGGCGGAAAAGCAACTTAGAGATCTACCCGGTATCGGGCCGGTGTTGGCTCAACGAATTATCACCGCGCGTCCATTTCGGAGCGCCGACGATCTGAAAAAAGTAAACGGAATCGGCGAAAAGAAATACGAAAAGATCCGGCCTTACTTCAACTGACGCCCTCGGACGTTAAGAAGGTCAATTCTAAACGTTTGGCATTGGTCAAACGATTTTACTATTGGGGGAATCACAGCCCGTCCGCTGCGAGTTGAGCTTCAAGGGGCGATCCATCATCTGTGCGCGGGGTACCGCGCACGACGATCCACCCCAGTAACAACCGTGTTACTTTTGCGATCGTTTTCATCAGCAACTCAAGGCCCCGGCGCGGTGTCTAATTAGTAGAAAGCCAAATTATCTATGAAAACAAAACGCATGTTCTGCTTGATCGGCCTCGCAACGCTGATCTTGACTGCAACCATTGCATCTGCGGCCATGCATGCCTCACCAATGATGTCGCGACCCGCGATGACGCGGCCAGCACCACGCTTTGCGCCGAGCACCATGACGGGCACGCATCGGTTTTTTAGCGATCGCTTCCGCCGTTTCCACAACAATCGAACGTTCATCTTTGTCGACTCGTTTGGATTCCCGTTCTTCTATCCGTATCCCTATTACGGGTACTATCCGTACGCTTACTACGGGTACAACGACTACGGATATGGCTACGGCAATGCCAACACGGTTGTAGAGGTGCAGCGCCAACTTGCTCGTGCCGGGTACTATCATGGTGCCATCGATGGGATCATGGGGCCTCAAACGCGACGAGCAATTCGCGCTTACGAACGCGACCACAATATGCCTGCGTACGGCCTGATCGATCGGCAGCTTCTGACAACGATGGGTCTCGGTTGATCCAGTTCCTCAGCCTGCGGCGCATACGAATTTATCTGGCCGTATTTTAATTGATTGTGCCGCCTACAGGACGGCGACCATGGATTGGCGTTAAATTAAACGCGCCCGTGGGGATTCGAACCTCAAACCTTCTGATCCGTAGTCAGATGCTCTATCCAGTTGAGCTACGGGCGCCCGGAGCAGGCTAATTTGCGGAGGAAGGCGGAACGGTCAAATAAAGTGCAGAGAATGAAAAAATTTCAAGACCGCTTTCGACTTCAGAACCGATTAGCTCACGCAGGGCTATGGAGTTGACCTCGCGAACACCACCCAGGCTACGCTCGAACCGACCCAACCGGATTTCTTCCGATACAGGTCGCCAAATTATAAGCTCATCGCTGTTCATTCGCGAAACAGCACATCTGGAAAAACAACATGAACAAGCAAGACTCTGACTGTCCTGACTTCGACCACGGAATAACGCGTCGAAAATTTATCGGCGCCGCTGCCGGTGGCAGCGCGGCCCTCTTAACTGGCGGGCTCACGTCCCTGTTAAAACCAACTGTATCGGCGGCGGGCTTTGACTTTGTTGAAGCAACCATTCCTCAGCTCCAGGCCGCGATGGCTTCCGGCATGCTGACGAGTGCAGGCCTGACGATGGGTTACATCAACCGCATCCAGTCGCTCAATCCCACGCTGCACGCAGTGATTGAACTAAATTCCAATGCAGCCGCAATCGCCGCGAGTCTAGATAACGAACGTCGCGCGGGACATGTCCGCGGTCCGCTCCACGGGATTCCCATTTTGGTAAAGGACAATATCGCTACGAATGACAATATGCAGACGACCGCGGGCTCGCTCGCGATCTACGGCAATAAGGTGCCCGGAGATTCCGTGGTCATTCAGCAGTTGCGCGCAGCTGGCGCCGTAATTCTTGGCAAGTCGAATCTCGGCGAGTGGGCAAACTTCCGCAGCTTTATTCCTATTTTTCCGCTCGCTGTTGGTTGGAGCGCGCGTGGCGGAAATACGATCAACGCCTATGACTTGAGCTACACATCGTGGGGATCAAGTTCTGGCTCAGGCGCTGGCGCTGCCGCGAACTTGTGCTCTGTGGCAGTCGGGACAGAGACCGACGGCTCGATCACCGGTCCGTCCGCCGTTGAGAACATCGTTGGATTGAAGCCCACACTTGGGCTTGTCTCGCAAGATGGAATTATCCCAATCAGTCATCAGCAGGACACGGCTGGGCCGATGGCCCGCAGCGTAACCGATCTTGCAATTCTGCTGGGTGTGCTCCAATCGCCGGTAGGCGATTACACGCAATTTCTCAAACGCGGCGCGTTGGACGGCGCGGTGATCGGCCGCGACACACGTTATTTCAATTACAGCTACTTCGGCAGCGGCATTCCGGGGGACGAACAGACAGTGGCGTTTGCGCAGAACGCCTTGAACGTCATGGAGAGCCTTGGGGCGACTGTTGTGGACGTCGATACCGGAGACGTATTCGACTACACTGACGACGAGTTCACTGCGTTGTTGTTCGAGTTCAAAGTGCAGATCGCGGACTACCTCGCCACGCTCACGCACACGAACATGCGCACGTTGGCCGACCTGATTGCCTTCGACATCGCGCATTGTCCGGCAGAGATGCCTTACTATGGCCAGGAGGTTTTTGAGTTATCGGAATCGACAAGTGGCGACCTCACCGATCCGACCTACGTAGCCGCTCGAACACATGCAACTAGCACTGCACAGGCTGGGATCGATGCTGTGATTGCCTCGGGTGTGGATGCGATCGTCGCTCCACATTTGACGAACTCAACAGGGCCAGCCGTAGCTGGTTATCCAAACCTATCGCTTCCCGTAGGTATTCGCTCGTCAGGCAGGCCCGCCGGAATGTTGATGTACAGCACCGGCCTGCGCGAGGCTAAGCTGATTGGATTTGGGTACGATCTCGAGCAAGAACTTAACGCGCGGGCGCAGCCGCAGTTCTTGGGCTCGATTATCCCGCTACCGGATGCTGGAATATGTCAAGCCTTGCCGAAGAAGCCTCACGTCTTCAAAGGCAAAGCGCATCTGCCGCACGGGAAAATCTTCTAAGGTTACGATGCTTCGTGTTTGAGCATGCGAGCAGAATGACGAGTCTGCTCGCATGACTATTTTCGTCGGCTGCGGGTTTGCGGCGAAATATCGCGAAGGTGGCGGCGTGCTTTCCGTCCTGCCTACAATGGATGCTCGGACTGCGACATTGAAACTCGACGCGATCTGGTTGGAGTTGGTACCGGCGACTGGCGATTCGCGCGTGGACCAAGCTAAGATCTCCAATTAACCCAATCTATGCCGAGTCGAGAGTAAATCTCCATATACAAAAAGGGCGGGAACCCTGATCCCGTTCATCCATTTTTGTTGTTGTGACCGCGGGCTGCACCGCAGTCTCTTTCGAGATAAGAAGCTGGGATAAATTGCTTGCCGTCGGAAACCGGCTCTGCGCCGTCCCACCCTTACGTCTCGAGGTGCGATGCAGCTTCGAACCACGAACTGAGAAGCGTCGGAAGATCGTTGTTGCACGTGAGCTCGACGTAAGCAGCGTTTTTGCGGAGAGCTAGGACAAGCGCATCGCGCGCTACGTTTTTGGCTGCGGTGGCAGCCTTCCCGCGTTGTGCAGCTGCGGCGACGACGGCGTCTTCAAACCCGCTCCTGAGCATGCCGAGCTGCGCCACCGTCACGGGCGGCGTTGGATAACTGGCGTTATCGGTCAAGCCGGTAATGATCGCGACTGCAAAATCGTCCAGTGCGACGTCTGCTAATTCAGCGAAGGCTAAACAGACTTTGTATCGCGGCATTTTTTCCTTTGGTTACTTGCTTTGGTTGCTCATCGGCAACCAAAGTGGAAAAGCCTCCCTCTCGCGCTGTAATCCTTGGTGATTATTATTAATCGACCCTGTTTCGCCCGATGTCAAAGCATCAAATATTTAATCTTCAAATACTTACGTCTGGTTGAGGCAAGCATCGGCCGGTTTCAGAGACTATTTCCAACCTTTTGCTGCGACGGAAATGGTTTCGGCTTCAATACAAATGCGAAACGCTGCTACCATCGGTTATCAGGCTTGAGCGGAAGAGGAGAGCTGCGATTCTCCTCGGGTGACGATCTTTCTTGGCTGCGGGTTTGCCGCGAAGTATCGCGAGGGCGGCGGAAATTTCTCCGTGCCGCTGCAATGGATGCTCGGATTGCGGCGATTAAAACTGGACGCGATCTGGCTCGAACTTTTGCCAGCGACCGGGAAGGCGTGGGAAGATCGACAGCGGATTGAAAATTTTCAACGCCGCCTACGCGAGCACGGCCTCGCGAAACGTTATTGTCTTATCTACCAAGAACCCGCGTCCGACACGCACGAGCTCAAGGCGATACAGTGTATCGGAATGTCGAAACGGGCTTTGCTTGATCGACTAGGTGGACCAAACGCACTGCTCAATCTGAGTTACTCGATTCACCCGCCACTTCTCCTCCAATTCGAACGACGCATTTTCTGCGATCTCGACCCTGGCGAGATTTTTTACTGGATGACCAAGATGGAGATGGGTCAGTCACATCACCATGAATTTTGGACGATTGGCCTGAACGTCTACGGACGTAATTGCCGGCTGCCGAAATCGTCGCTTCGGTGGAAGACATTTTATCCATTGGCCGATACCCAGCTTCTTCGTCGCCGGCGGCGTCCGGCGATATCTAGGTTTCGGACGATCGGTCAATGGTATTGGGGTGGCGCCGTGGAGGTTAACGGCACATTTCCCGATCTTTCCAAGAAATTTGCGTTTCAACCATATCTCGATTTGCCAAAGCGGGTCCCGGAAGCGCGTTTCGAGTTGGCAATGAATATCAGAGCGAATGATCCAGAACGTACGCGGCTCGCTCGGCGCGGTTGGCACGTTCTCGATCCACATTGCGTTGCCCGCGCTCCCGGCGTTTACCGCCAGTTCATAAGCAGCGCGGTTGGCGAATTCACCGCCATTAAAGGCGTCGACGTTCTATGGCGGACCGGATGGCTAAGTGATCGCGCAGCGGCGTTTCTCGCGCTGGGACGGCCGGTCATCACAGAGGATACTGGCGCTGCCAGATATCTGCCCGAGGAGAGTGGGTTTGAATTTGTCAATGGCATCGACGAGGCGGCTGAAGCCGTGAAAGAAGTGCTCGGCAACTGGCCGCATTGGTCAAAGCACTCTCGCGACTGCGCCGTAGAAGTTTTCGATTCCGCGAAAAATTTGCGAAAAATTGTCGATCTTTAATGTGACGCAGCCTTCGCAACCTTCGAATTGCGACGAATCACGCTGGAAACTAGTGCCGCGAAAACATGTTTGATTCGCCATTGCAAAACGGTTTTGGGATGTTACTCGTTCCCGAGTTATGCCTGATCTGATTAAATCAGACGAGTTGAAAGCCCGTCTAAAAAAGATCCCGGAATGGGAGTTGGAAAAGAAACATATCGAGCGCACTTTTGAATTCGATGATTTTGCCGATGCGATCGATTTTGTGAATGCGGTCGCCGAAGTCGCAGAAGACGAAGAGCACCATCCCGACATTGACATCCGCTATAGCAAGGTGCGCCTGGTTCTATCGACGCACAGCAAAGGAGGCCTAACCGAGCTTGATTTTGGGCTTGCCGAGCGAATCGATACCCTGGCCGAGTAAGACGTAGGCCTTGTAGCCGCGAGCGTTGTGTTTGCTAGAAATGATTGTTCGCGAGGGAGCGCCCTTCGTCGGCATCAATAAACTGGAACGCCGTCTCGATGTCCGATCTGTCAGCGATTCCCGCTTCTGTTTTGCGGCGTTTTAGCGTCTCCGATACTTCGTCGTTCCAGCCGCGTTTGCGCATGAATTCATTCCACACGTAAATCTCGTCTTCGGACGGTCTACGCCCCACGCTGAAACACCATTCCAAAGTCTGTTCATCTGTGCCGCCCTGTTTCACACGCTCTACTAATTGATCGTAATTAACTCGGAGGAAGGTTACGCATTTCTCGTCGAAGCCCTTGCCAAGGTTCTCATGGTAATCCGGAGGCAATTCGCCTTTGGCGTGCAACCGGATTTTGTCCAGCATTCGGCCGAAATAGAAAAGGCCGCCCACTTTGTCGTTCGGACTGCGGAGCTCCATCTTACTCCCCGAGAATACAGTTTGTGCGTTTTTCCGCCTGGTTCAAGTGCGCTGAAACAAATCTCTCACCCCGGTCCTCTCCCTTTCCCAAAGGGAGAGGCGAGTTTCTCGATTGCGGGAGCTGGTCTCGATGTCCGTGGGCAGACGCGCAGACTATTCACGCAGTATTGGAGGGGAGGGCGGGGAGTTCGCCTTCTTCCTGTTTTTGGGAGAGGATTAAGGTCAGGGGGTAGTTGAGTTTTTCATTTAGCGATTTCACTATTCGGTGCGTTAATTGGTTCGATGGATCGGATCGTTGGAATCGAAACCGAATACGGCTGCCTTTTGAGTGAAGAGGAACCGCACGTCAATTCGGAGCTCTGGCCGGCCAAGGTTAAAAACTATCTTTTCCGAAAGGCCGATGCCGGCACGATCGATCTGCACTACCGGGATTACGAGGAACCACCGGGCAATGGAGGATTTCTTCTCAACGGCGGGCGTCTCTATCTCGACATGGGACATATCGAGTACGCCTCGCCGGAGTGTTTGCATCTGCACGACCTTGTTACCTATGAGTTGGCCGGGGACGACCTGCTGCAGTCTTCACTTGTCGCCTTAGGCGCCGAAGGTCGCGTCTCGTTTATCAAGAACAATGTTGATCATCACACCGGGGCCACGTTCGGTTGCCATGAGAATTATCTGATGAAACGGGAGGCGCAGTTCACGCCGCCGATTCTCGGAACTCTGCTCACTTTTCTGGCTACCAGGCAGATCTTCACTGGCGCCGGTCGAGTCGGCCAGTCTAATCCATTGGCATTCGATTTCGAGCCGCCACAACCGGAAGCCCAGATTAATTT
>Ga0209474_10002162_pt1 | contig 18352 bp, 21 predicted proteins | sample GraSoiAngelo_145_FD_185902 | JGI IMG/M metagenome (GOLD analysis project Ga0209474, IMG submission 185902) | Grasslands soil microbial communities from the Angelo Coastal Reserve, California, USA - 14_1009_05_20cm (SPAdes) (version 2) | ecosystem: Environmental > Terrestrial > Soil > Grasslands... | reverse complement strand
TCGGCGGGGGACTCGAACCCTCGACCTCTTGGATGTGAACCAAGCGCTCTAACCAGCTGAGCTAGCCGACCGGTTCGGTGATTTTAACCCCCACCCTGGCCCTCCCCCGCAAGCGGGGGAGGGAAGTTGCCGGCATCTAGCGGCGCGCGGCTTTTGCGAGGGCTCTCGTAACCGCCTCGGCGGCCTCCATCGGCAGGTACCGGATCGCCTCGTTGACCAGCTGTTCGGCCTCGTCTCCTGGCAACTTCCGACGAACGACCTCGAGCTGCTGCTCGACCAGGTCGGCCAGGACCTGCGACATCTCCGGCCGCCGCCTGCGGCGGAAGAGCTCCTGCTGTGCCGGGTAGCCGTTGCCGAAGTTGACGGGGAAGCCCAGGCGCTGCAGCTCGGCCAGGTCTCGAAAAACGGTTCGAGAGCTGACCTTGAGGGTCGCCGCGAGATCGACCGCACGGATCCCGGGGCGGGCGGTCGCCATGGACAGGATGACAAGGAGCCGATGCAAGCGCGCCGCCCGATTCACGTTGCTGACCGTAGCACTGCCTTCATGGGTCTGCAATTCAACGACCCTGCCTATGGGCGCCCCCCAGCGCTGGCCAAGGAGACGTTTCTATTCACGGTGGAACGGGTACAAGCTAGGCGCGAGGCGGCGCGTTTGAGCGTGTCCGCCTGAGTTCGATCCAGTGGTAAGGTGAAAGATCCTATGGCCAAAGAGACTAAAGACGGAAAGGCGAAAGCCAGCAAGGAACCTCAGACCGAGGTCCCCTCGGAGGTCGCCGCCGAAAACGGCGCGAGCGGCGCCGCCAAGGCGCGCACCGCGATCGATGACGTGATCGCCGCCATCGAGGCCGCGCGCGACAAGGTCATGGCCGACGAGGTCAAGGCCCTCACCAAGCTCGGGATCCCACGTGCCATGGCCTATCAGATGGTCGCCGCCCGTTTCCACCAGAACGTCGTCACCGACGGCGAGGGCGGCGGGCCCGAGTTCGAAAACAGTCACTGGAACGATCGGTAACCCGCAGAAGCCTCCCCTTCTGACGGTCGCCCAGGCGCGCGACCGGATCCTCTCCCTCATCACGGTCCTCGACGCCCAGGAGATCCCACTGGCGGAAGCCCGCGGGCACGTGCTTGCCAGCGACGTCTCCTCGGACCGCGACGTCCCACCATTCACGAATTCCGCCATGGACGGTTATGCCGTGCGCGCCGTGGACACACGCACCGCAGCGGCCGCGAAGCCCATCCTACTGGAGGTCCTCGGCGAGATCCGGGCCGGCGCCGCACCCCCCACGTCGGTGCGCCCCTCCACGGCGCTGCGGATCATGACGGGCGCGGTAATGCCAGAGGGCGCGGACGCGGTGGTGCGCGTCGAGGACACGGTTGAGCGCGACGGCCGCGTCGAAATCCGCGTTGCCGTCGAACCCGACGCCAGCGTCCGTCACGCCGGCAGCGACATCCGCCGTGGCGACACCGTCGCCAAGCGAGGCCGGATCGTCACGCCGGGTCTGATGGGGGTGCTGGCATCGACCGGGCTCACCACCGTCCGAACTATCCGGCGTCCGCGCGTCACCCTGCTGACGACCGGCGATGAGTTGCGAGACGCCGGGGAGTCGCTCGGGCCAGGGCAGATCACGAACACCAACCGCTATACCCTGCGGGCAGCCATCGAAGAGGCGGGGGCCGAGGTCGTCGATGCCGGGGTGGCGCGCGACGTCCGGGAAGACCTCGTGACCCGGCTCCAGGCAGCGGCCCGAACCGACCTGATCGTCAGTACGGGTGGCGTCTCAATGGGCGCCTACGACCTGGTCCGTGCGCTCCTGGAAGAGCAAGGGACCGTCGACTTCTGGCAGGTCGCGCTCCGACCCGGGAAGCCGCTCATGGTGGGAACCGTCGAAGGCCGGCCACTCATCGGACTACCCGGCAACCCCGTCTCATCGCTCGTCGGCGTCGAGCTGTTCGTCCGCCCCGCGATCTTGAAGATGCAGGGCCGCACCAATCTCGAGCGGCAACGATTGACGGCCACCACGGACGACACCTTGCAGAACCCTCCACACCTCGAGCAGTACTTCCGCGGTATCGCACGCCGCGATGGCGACCGGATCCGAGTCCGGCTGACCGGCGACCAGGGCTCGCACGTGCTTCGCTCGATGGCCGATGCGAATTGCCTCGTCGTCGTCCCGCAGGGAACGACTGAGGTGCGCCCCGGCGAGCCCGTCGAGATCATCCCGCTCGCGCCGATCGACTAAAGCAACCACCCTGCCCTCCCCCAGAGGGGGAGGGATGTTGTTTGGATTTACACTCTCTTCTGAAGGGAGAAGCGATGGCCAGAGTCGACCCGGAGAGGATCCGCAACGTCGCGCTGCTCGGGCACAGCCACGATGGCAAGACGAGCCTGGCCGAGGCCATGCTCTACGCGGGCGGGGCTGTCGACCGTCTGGGTCGGCCCGACGCCGGGAACACGACTTTCGACTTCGAGCCGGAAGAGATCAAGCGCAAGATCTCGATTGGCACCGCCATCGCGCACGTGACCTGGCACGACCACAAGATCAACCTCCTCGACACACCCGGCTTCCAGGACTTCGCCGGTGATGTCTACGGTGCGCTGCGCGCGGCCGAGAGCGCGCTGCTGGTAGTGGGGGCGAGCACCGGCGTGGTGGTGGGTACCGAGCTCGCCTGGCAGCAGCTCCGCAGCCGCGAGCTGCCGACCCTGATCGTCGTCAACAAGATGGACAAGGAGAACGCGGACTACTGGAAGGTGGTTGACGCCTTCAAGGAATTTTCTCCGCGTCCGGTCTCGATCCAGGCACCGATCGGGCACGAGGCGGGTTTCAAAGGTGTGGTCGACCTGCTCACCCGCAAGGCCTACGAGTTCGATGCGCAGGGGCGGGCCAAGGAGGTTCCGGTGCCGAGCGAGCTGGCCGCCGAGGTCGAATCGCGGCGGTCACCGCTGGTGGAGGCGGCCGCCGAAACGGACGACACCTTGCTGGAGAAGTACCTGGAGAGCGGAGAGCTGAGCGATGCCGAGGTCACGGGCGCGCTCGCCAAGGGCGTGGCCGCCGGGGCGATCGTCCCGGTCCTCTGCACCGCCGCGGGCAAATCGATGGGCATCGGCACCCTGCTCGATGCCATCGTGGCGCTCCTGCCGTCGCCGAAGCAGGCCCCGCCGGTCACGGCCGTGAATCCGCGCACCGACCAACCCGAGACCTTGACGCGCGAGCCGGCCGGCCCGCTGGGAGCCATCGTCTTCAAGACCACTGCCGACCCCTTCGTTGGCCGCATCAGTTATGTCAAGGTCGTGTCGGGCGTCCTGACGGCGGGCACCCCGCTGCTGAACGCGGCCAAGGACCAGCCGGAACGCGCCGGCACGATCGGGTACCCCAAAGGCAAGGCACTGGAGCCGACCACGGAGGTGGTCGCCGGCGACATCGCGGGCATCAGCAAGCTGTCGGTCACGGCGACGGGCGACACGCTGGCCAGCCGCGACCACCCCTTACGACTCCCACCGATCGAATACCCGGAGCAGACGTACAGCGCCGCCGTCGGCGCCAAGAACAAGGCTGACGAGGAAAAGGTGAACGCGGCACTGGTCAAGCTGGTCGACGAAGACCCGACCCTCACGCTGGAGCACGAGCCGATCACGAAGGAGACGATCGTGCATGGCATGGGCGATATCCATCTCGATGTCGTGCTCGAGAAAATGAAGCGCAAGTACGGGGTCGAGGGCACGCTTGCGGTGCCGCGCGTGCCCTACCAGGAAACGATCACCAGCAGCGCCAAGGCGGAGAAGAAATACAAAAAGCAGTCCGGCGGCGCCGGCCTCTACGGCCACTGTGTGATCGACATCGCCCCGGTCCCGCGCGGCACCGGGTTCGTCTGGGAAGACAAGATTTTCGGGGGCTCGATCCCGCAGAACTTCCGACCATCCGTCGAGAGGGGCGTACGGGAAACGATGGAGCAAGGGGTGCTGACCGGCAACCCGCTTGTGGACATCAAGGTCCGCCTGCTGGATGGATCAACACACCAGGTCGACGGCAAGGACATCGCCTTCAAGCTGGCCGGCGCGATGGCGATGCGCCAGGCGGTGATGGACGCCAAGCCGGTGCTGCTCGAGCCGATCATGGAGGTCGAGGTGCTGGTGCCAGAGCGCAACATGGGCGACGTCATCAGCGACCTCAATGGCAAGCGCGGCAAGATCGCCGGGATGGAACCATCGGGCGATCACATGGAAAAGGTGAAAGCCCAGGTACCGCTGTCGTCGATGTACCGATTCCCCATCGATCTCCGCTCGATCACCCAGGGTCGAGGCAAGTACACGATGAAGTTCTCGCACTACGAAGAGGTGCCCGCCCACGCAGCGCAGCCGGTGATCGCCGCGTATCAGAAGTCGAAGGGCGGCGAGGAAGAGGAAGCCTAAGTCAGCGCCGGCTCGGCGCCGCCCAGAGCGGCACCCCGGCCCAGGCCAGCCCGAGGAGCGTCTTCGCGTCCAGGAGCTCCCCGCTCGCGCGCAGCACCTGCAGGTCGTGCGCGTCGAAAGGATTGACTTTGAAGGACTCGTCGAGTTCGGGATGGGACTCTGTCGGCGAGAGGTCCTCGGCGAGAAAGAAGGTCATGCGCTCATCGCAGTACCCGGGCATCAAGTAGGCGGTGCCGAGCAGGGTCCATCGCTGCGCCATGAAGCCGGCTTCCTCAGCCAGCTCGCGCCGTGCCGCCGCCGGAATCTCCTCCCCCGCTTTGTCGAGCGTCCCCGCCGGGATCTCCCACAACTCGCGGCCGGCCACATAGCGGAACTGGCGGACGAGAACGATGCGCCCGGTGGCATCCCGCGGGATGATGCCGACCGAACCGGGGTGTCGAACGACCTCCCTTGTCGTCAGCTGGCCACTGGGCAGCCGCACGCGGTCACGGTAGACCTTGAAGAGTTTGCCGCCATAGACTTCCTGGCTTTCGACCCTTTCCTCCATACCCGGATTATCATGGCTGCTTAGGTCATGATCGAACGCACCGTTCTCGAGATCGCTCAACTCCGCTTCTGGGCCTGGCAGCGTCGGCACCGGCCGACACCGCGCAGCCAGCTGCGCGAAACCGATCAACTCCTCGATGCGATCGAAGAATGCCGCGTCCAGGAGCTGAAGTTGATCCCGACCCATATCTGGCGTCGCATCGTTCATCTGCTGGGCCAACTCGACGGTGGCTACACCGAAAGACTCGGTATCGACCGGTCGCTTGACGGGACGGCCGAAGTCCTGTTCGACGCCCAGGAAGCCCTCATGGTCGCGGCGCAAAGCCGCTGGCGCGGCCGGCCCGGGAACGTCATCCCTCTGTTTCGTCGACCCTAGCCGCCTACGAACATATGTTTGCTTTTTCCGGCCGCCTGTGCTAGCCTTTCCGTCATGGGCGAGATGGCGACGCTGGTCCAAGGCACCCCTGGAAGCCGCCCGGTAGCTGACGTGGCGACGGTGCCACTGCTGCGGCGCGTGGTCGAGAGCCTCGCGACGATGCGGCCGGGCCGCTATACCGTCTATCTCGGCAGGCCGGACCCGGCCACCGTTCGCGCCGAATGGGACCAGGAAGTAGCCCTGGTGCGCAGCGCGCGACGGGCTGTCGTGACGACGCCGGACACGACGCCTCTTCCCCAGGAGGCCGACCGTCGCGACCCAGGCCTCGGCTGGCTGGCTCGCACATGGTTCAGCGCCGTGATGGGAGACGACACGGCGATGGCCGTGATCTGCCGGCCCGACGCCACCAACCCCGAGGAAGCGTGGCTGCTCACCGATCCAACGGCGGTGCGCCGCTTCGTCGCCGCGGTCGAAGGCGAGCTGGCCCGGCCAGACCCGCAACTGCTCGCCGTCTAAGTTCTCGACGCCGTCGGCCGCACCTCAGCCGATTCGCAAATTGGGTCCGATTCGCGCCAGCAGATGATCTCGCAGCGTGTTAAATGTCCGACCGTCTGGCAGCCAAAGGAACTTCACTGCTCGACCGTCGGTCAACGTCATGCGTAGCCGGCTCGCCGTGAAGCCCTCGCGAAGGGCGGCATCGCCGATTTCAATCCAAGGAACCCAGACATTTGTCCGCTTGCGAGACAGCAGCTCGCGAATTTTGTCCTGATCGAAATAGCGCGGGCTTGATCGCTGCGCGAACCCCTCGTACGCCACCGCTGGACCGACCCCTGAACTCTTCAAAACGGTCGCCATCAGTCCGAGACTCAGCCGAAGCAGGCCATCCGGACATAACCACAATTCCCCGTGAACCCAATCCGCCCAACCGGTCGTGCATGAGGTCGTGAGGAGAATTGCGGGTTGCTCACTCGAGGCCGGATCTGGGTCTTCCGACCGCGGCCCATACGAGGACATGCCGACGGTGTGACGCGTCGTCGCCCCTTTGCTTGCCCGCGACCTCCGTACAATTGGGGCCTCTTGACGCCCCCTCACCAGCCGTGGCCGTTGCTGGTCGCCGGCACGATTACTCGCGACGACGTGCGCACGCCCATGGGCGTCAATACGGACGGGCTCGGTGGATCTGCCACCTACTTCACGCTGGCGGCGCGCCTCTTTGCTCCCGTGTCGGTCGTCGGCACCGCAGGTCCTGATTTCATGCATGCTTTTCAAGCCGCGATGAAAGGAACCGGTGCCGACCTGCGAAGCACGGTGACCTCCGAGCTCCCGACCTACCGATGGTTCGCCGAGCACGACTACGAGACGGGCACCACCCGCAACGAGCGCTCGGACCAGGGCGCGTACCGTGGCTTTTCCCCGGTCCTCACCGCTGATCAGCGCAAGTCCCGCATCGTTTTCCTCGGTAGCATGGAGCCCCGTCACCAGATGCGCGTGCTCGAGCAGCTCGACGATCCGTGGCTGGTCGCCGGCGACACGATGAAGCTCTACATCCGGGAGCAGCCCGAGGCTCTGGAACCCGTCCTTCAGCGGCTCGACTATCTCTTCCTCAACGCCTCGGAGGCGATGGCGCTGGCAAAGGTGGGAACGATCGAGGAAGCGTCGGATCAGTTGCGCCATCGCTTCAGGCTGCGCGGGCTCGTCATCAAGGAGGGACCGAAAGGCGCGACCCTCTACCGCCACGGTGCCGACATCCACCTTCCTGCCTTGCCGGTTGACCCGCCGATCGACCCGACCGGCGCCGGTGACGCGGTGGCCGCGGGGTTCCTCGGGTGCCTCGCCGAGCAGCAGGTGGAGACGGAAGACTCGGTGCGCCTGGCCCTCGGGTACGCCATGGTGATGGCCTCCTTCACCATCCAGCACTTCAGCGTGCGCGGGCTACAGCCGATCACCCGTGAGGACGTCGAGGCCCGCATGGCGACGATGGCCTGGCTTCCTTCGATGACGTGAGCTGGCAAACCGGGAGCCTCACAGTCGAGGTCTTGCAGGGCGACCTGACCCAGCAAGATGTCGACGCTATCGTCAACGCGGCGAATAATGACCTGGAGTTAGGAGGCGGCGTCGCCGGTGCGATCGCGCGCGCCGGAGGGCCGCAGATCCAGGCCGAGTGCCGGCGGATCGGCCCGATCGAGGTCGGAGATGCCGCCATCACCGGCGGGGGTACGCTGCAGGCTCGCTACGTCATCCATGCCGCGAGCATGCGGTTGGGCGGCCGGACAACCGCCGAGAGCTTGCGCAACTCGACCCGGCGCAGCCTCGAGATCGCGAAGGCCAAGGGTCTTCGGTCGGTCGCGTTCCCCGCCGTCGGCACCGGGATCGCGCATTTCCCGATGGACGAGTGCGCCCGGATCATGCTCGAGGAGGTGGTGGCCCACAGCAGGAATCCCTCGAGCATCCGCGAAGTTCGCTTCGTCCTCTTCGGTGCGGATGCCGAAGCGGCGTTCCGGGCTGAAGCAGACCGCCAGTTAGCGGCCACCAAACAATCCGGGAACGAAGATCGAGGCGAGGAACGCCAGCGTCACGGCGGTTAGGAACACCATCACCGCCCCGCTGAAGACATTGAACAGCGGCGAATTCGCGTAGCGGCCCATGATCCGCTTGTCGTTGGCCAGCAGAATCAGCAGCGGCAGGAGGAGGGGCAGGAGCATCCCATTAACGATGTTCGGGAGGTTGGTGATCAAGACCAGGGGAGCGCCAGGGAACATTGCGATGCCCGCCCCGATAACGATCGTGGCCGTGTAAATCGTCAGGAACGCCGGCGCCTCGCGGAAGGACTTGTCGATGCCGCGTTCGAGACCAAAGGCCTCGGTGATCGCATAGGTGGTCGAGAGTGGCAGCACCGACGCGGCCATCAGCGAGGCATTCAGCAACCCAATCGCAAAGAGCTGTTCCGCATACTGGCCCGCCAGAGGCTTGAGCGCCAGGGCAATCTTCGAGAACGCGGAGGGGTCTGAAGGGTTCACGGTGACATGGGCGGCGTAGATCGTGGCTCCCGTGGCGACGATGATGAAAAAGGCCACGACGTTCAGCATCAGGATGCCGGCGACTGTGTCGATCCGCTCATATTTCAGATCGTCGGGATGCAGTCCCTTGTCCGCGACGTTGGACTGCTGAAAAAACGCCATCCACGGCGTGATCGTCGTGCCGATGATCGTGATGAAGATCAGGATGAATGACGGCGTGAGGTGGAACGTCGGAACCACCGTGTGGTGGATCACATCGCTCCACTTCGGGTGGGCAAGGAACGCCGAAACGATATAGCCAAGGTAGATCAGGGTGAGGAGCAGAAGGATGCGCTCGACGACGCGAAACGATCCCCGCAGAACCAGAAACCAGACCAGCAAGGCGGCGACCGGGATCGCGGCGTAGCGAGCGACATCGCCGAACAAGAGCTGGGCCGCCCCACCGACGCCGGCGAATTCCGCGACGGTCGTGGCCGCGTTGGCGAAGAACAGGAAGATCATCACCCAAAGCGTCGGCGCGATGCCAAAGCGCTCGCGAATCAGGTCCGATAACCCTTTCCCGGTGACGGTGCCCATGCGGGCGACCATCGACTGAATCGCAAGCAGGCAGATGGCGGTGACGATCAGCAACCACAGGAGCTCGTAGCCGAACTGCGAGCCGGCCAGGGCATACCCGGTGATCCCGGTCGCATCGTTGTCGACGTTGCCGGTGATGATGCCCGGGCCGACCACCGCCAGTAGCATCACGAGCCGCGCTCGCCGGCTGCGGAGAAGACCGAACGGCCGCGCCAGCGCGCTTGGCGGGCCCAAAACGGTTAGAAGATGCGGCGGCGGCGCCCACCGGCTCTCGCCGGCATGACCCGCTCCATGACGTCATCGACGGTGACGATGCCGTGAATCCGATTGTGCTCGTCGACCACCGGGACCGCCAGCAGGTTGTACTTCGAGGTGATCTCTGCCACTTCACGCGGCCCCGCGTCGAGGCCGACAGAAATCACGTTCTTGATCATGAAGTCACGGATCTTTGTCTCGGGCTTGGCCACGATCAGGTCGCGCAGAGAGAGGACCCCAAGCAGGTGCTCCTCCTCATCTGTGACATAGACGTAGTAGACGCTTTCGGCATCCGGCTCGAGCTCGCGCAACCGTTCGATCGCCTCGGCGGCGGTCAGGGTGTGGAGTACGGCGACGTACTCGGTGGTCATCAAGCCACCGGCCGTGTCCTCGCGGTAGGCGAGGAGTTCCTCGACGTCACCCGCCTCGTCCTCCTCCATCTTCTGCAGCAGCTGTTGCGCCCGCTCGCGTGGCATATCGGCGAGGAGATCCGCCACCTCATCTGGGGCCATCGCCTCCAGGATGTCCGAGGCGCGCTCGACATCGAGGCGCTCGAGGATGGAGGCCTGCATCTGCGGCTCATCGATCTCCTCCAGCGTATCCGCGGCTTTCTCGTCATCGAGGGCGGCGAAGACGGCACTCCGGTCGTCGGGGCTGAGCTCGTTGACGATGTCGGCGATGTCGGCCGGATGGAGCTTGGCGAGCTTGGTATGGGCGATCCGCAGCTTGACCGAGCTTACGTCGGTCTTCACGGGGTCGACGGCCTCCCAGGAAATGAGCTTTTGCGGCCAGTCCAACCCGAACGCCGCGGTAATGCGGCGGCCCAGCCCCTCGAGGCCGACCCGGCGCGCCAGCCCACGACTCCCGATATCGACGCCGATGACGAGCGTCGAGCCTTCGACCTGGGAGAGCTGAAGGTCGTTGACCCGCACCACCCGGCGGCCGTCCATGTCGACGATCTGCTTGTCGAGGATCTGCCGTGCCAGCCACAGCTCGGTATCGGCACGGCTGTGTGGCTGCAGGCTGCCGGCATCCACCTTCAGGCTGAGCTCCTTGTTATCCCAGCTACGAACCACCGACCAGTCGAGTGAGCGCACCTTGCGGTTGCCCTTCAAGATGACGCCCGTCACTTTGGGAAAGGGCTCGGTCATCACCACCACCAGGTCGCGAACTCGCCCGACGCGATGCTGTCGAACGTCGACCACCTCAGCGTTGAGGAAATCGCTGAGGAAGATCACACGGCTAGCCTCGGAATTGCTTGAAGAGCAATGACGCGTTGTGGCCGCCGAAGCCGAACGAGTTCGACAGCGCCAGCTTGATGTCCAGCTCGCGGGCTCCCTCGGGGATGTAGTCGAGGTCACATTGCGGGTCGGGGTGTTCGAGGTTGATGGTAGGGGGAGCGACGCCTTCCTCCACGGCCTTCACTGAGATCACCGCTTCCACGGACCCGGCGGCTCCGAGCAGATGGCCCAGCATCGATTTGGTCGAGCTGATCGGGATCCGGTAGGCGGCCTCGCCAAAAATGTCCTTGAATGCCAGCGTTTCGGCCACATCACCCAGTTGGGTCGCCGTCCCGTGCGCGTTGATGTAGCTCACATCTTTCGGCGCAACCCGCGCCTTGGCCAGGGTGCGTTTCATCGCCTGGGCCGCGCCGGCGCCAACCGGATCAGGGGCCGTGATGTGGCTGGCATCAGCGGTCGCTCCGTAGCCAATGATCTCGGCGATGATCGGTGCACCCCGCCTGCGCGCCGCGTCCAGTTGCTCGAGGATCAGGATCCCGGCCCCCTCCCCCATGACGAAGCCGTCGCGCTCCAGATCGAAGGGACGGCTCGCCAGCTGGGGCTCAACCTGGCGCGTCGACACCGCACGCGAGGCGCAGAAGGCAGCCAGCGCCAGAGGTGTGACGCAGGCTTCGCTTCCACCCGCGATCATGGCCGTCGCGTCGCCACGCCGGATGGTCTCGAAGGCCTCACCGATGGCGTGCGCCCCTGAGCTGCACGCTGAAACCGTGCAGTAGTTCGGCCCTCGCGCGCCGACGGCGATCGAAATCATGCCCGCGCCCATGTCGGCGATCATCATCGGCACGGTGAAGGGGCTGATGCGTGAGGGTCCCCGTTCCTTGAGGATGGTCAGCGCCTCCTCGATCTGCTCCAGGCCCCCGATGGCGCTCCCCACGATCACGCCGACCTGATCGCGGTTCGCCTCAGTGATCTGGAGTCCCGAGCCCTCGAGGGCCTCGCGGGTGGCGACCATCGCAAACTGGACGAATCGTGACATGCGGCGCGCCTCTTTGCGGTCGAGCCTGGTTTCCGGCTTGAAATCCACGACTTCGCTCGCGACCTGGCTCGGCATCCCGGACGGATCGAACGCCTGCACGCGGCGCACCCCGGATCGACCCGCCTTGACCGCCTCCCACGTCTCGCGGGTGGTGTGCCCCAGCGAGGTGATGGCGCCGGTCCCGGTGACGACAACCCGCGAACCGTTTACCATTTCGCGCTCGCCTTTCCACACCGGGGCTCGCTGTTCGCGCTCGCCTTTCCACACCGGGGCTCGCTGTTCGCGCTCGCCTTTCCACACCGGGGCTCGCTGTTCCCGCTCGCCTTTCCACACCGGGGCTCGCTGTTCGCGCTCGCCTTTCCACACCGGGGCTCGCTGTTCACGCTCGCCTTTCCACACCGGGGCTCGCTTCTGCGATCCCTCGATGCCACGCCGGCGAGCCGGCTCCAGGCTTGCGTGATTTCGGGCGCCGACTGCTCGCCGATCACCACGTCGATCTCGGAGATCGCCAGCTGGGCCTTCTGCAGGCATTCCGCGGCCGCCTCGGTCAGGCCTCGCAGCAGCGTTCGATCCTGGGCATCGCCATTGCCGTCGGGTTGGGCCGCGCCGCCCGCGGTCGTCGACAACACCCCACCGTCGTCGCCAGCCGGGGTCAGCAGCACGGCAGCCGCTCCGCGGCTGTGAACGCGACCTCCCTGTCCCGGGAGATCGACGAGCTGGTTATCCGACTCGGCGCCGATCAGCAAGACGGCCCGCGCGCCGGCCGTCACATAGCGGATTCCGACGTTGAGCGCCGCGAGCACGCTGGTCTCAGCCGCGTAGAGGTCGAAACTGGCCACCATCGGCAACTTCAACTCCGTCTGCACCAGGCAGGCCGTCGCCGGCCAGAGGACGTCTGGCGTCGTGGTGCCGACAATGATCATCTCGATGTCGGATGGACGTACGTCCGCCACGCGCAAGGCGGCGCGCGCGGCACCGGCCGCCAATGCCGGCGTCGACACCCCCTGGTCGGGTTGCACCCGGTAGGCGACACCCCTCAGGTCGGCGCCCGTAACACGCCGCGCCGGTTGGGCACCGGCGGGCGGGCGGTAGATCCCCAGGCCGGCGATCGCCCCGAGGGCCAATCCGCGGCGTGCCTGGGCAAGCGAAGGCATCGAGGCCGAGGTCACGCCTCATTTTAAGTCCCGCTTTTGCGCACCGTTACGATTGGGCTGAACGGGACCGTAACCAAGCGCCGCCCATGGGGATACATCTCCGGCGGGGAAGCCCGGGTATTCGCACTCCCGGTCGTAGTTCGCTATTGTATAGACCAAATTTGGGCACGAGACGGTGCCCGAAGCGCAAAGAACCAGTAGGAGGGAAGGATGGCCGAAGCGAATTTCGACAAGTTCCGCGGCATCATCGCGGAGCAGCTTGGCGTCGACGTCGAGAAGGTGACTCCGGAAGCCTCCTTCACTGACGACCTGCAGGCCGACTCGCTGGACCTGGTCGAACTGATCATGGCCTTCGAGGAGGAGTACGGGATGGAGATTTCGGATGAAGACGCCCAGAAACTGCGCACCGTTGGCGAAGCCTGGAATTACGTCAAAGGGAAGGTGTCCGTCGCCTGACGCCAAACCTCCCGATGTCCCTGCCCTATGGGGCAGGCCCGGTGGCCTTTGTCTTCCCGGGGCAGGGATCGCAATACGTCGGGATGGGCAAAGCGCTCTTCGACGTCTCCGAGACCGCGCGTCAGGTCTTTAAGCGCGCTGACGAGATCCTTGGCTTCGCGCTGACGCGCATGTGCTTCGAAGGACCCGAACAGGATCTCAACGACACGATCAACGCCCAGCCGGCCATCCTCACCGTGAGCATCGCCTGCCTCAATGTGCTGCGCGAGCGCTGGCAGTCCATGGGGCAGGTGATCGCACCGCAGTACGTCGCCGGGCATAGCCTCGGTGAGTTCACCGCGCTGGTGGCGGCCGACGTCATCGACTTCGAGAATGCCCTGGTGCTGGTCCGTGAACGCGGACGGCTTATGAAGGAGAACGGTACCCTGCGGCCGGGTGGGATGCTCGCGGTGCTGGGCCTCGATAAGGACGTCCTCGAGGGGGTCGTCGCCGAAGCCGGCGCGCTTGGCGTCATCACCGTGGCCAACGCCAACTCCCCCGGACAGATCGTGCTCTCCGGCGAGGGCCCGGCGCTGGATCGCGCCACCGAGCTCGCCCGCGCGCGCGGCGCCACCCGGGTCGTGCGGCTACCGATCAGCATCGCCTCGCACTCGCCGCTGATGGCACGGGCCGCGGCGCAATTCGGGGAGATCGTCGCTCGGCTCCCGCTCCGTCAGCCTCGGATTCCCGTCGTCGCCAATATCACCGGCACGATCCTGACGAGTGCCGATGACATCCGCAAGGAGCTGGCCGACCATATCCTGAAGCCGGTCCAGTGGACGGCCTCCGTCGTCGAGATGGTCGCCCGGGGTAGCGCGGAATTTCTCGAGATCGGACCCGGTCAAGTCCTTTCCGGACTCATCCGGCGCATCAGCCAGGACGCCCATGTCGTCACCTTGAACGACCGCGAGGTAGCCCGGGTCCTCACCCCTTCGCCGTCGGGATGAAGCGCGTCGTCGTGACCGGAGTCGGGGCGGTGACGCCTGTCGGCCTCGATGCGCCCAGCACCTGGGCCGCCATGCTGGAAGGGCAGTCCGGGGTCGGGAAGGTGACGCTTTTCGACGCCAGCGAGTTTCCGGTGCAGATCGCCGGCGAGGTGAAGGGCTTCGACGCAACCGGCCGGATCGAGCCCAAGGAGCTCCGCCGGATGGACCGCTATGCCCAGCTCGGACTGGTCGCCGCGCAAGAGGCCTTCGCCGATGCCGGGCTGGCGCGCAACGGCCTGCTCGACCAGGTAGGCGTCATCTTTGGCAGTGCGGCGGGCGGGCTTGGGGTCTTCCTCGAACAGCAGCGCATCCTCCAGGAGCGCGGCCTCAAGCGGGTCAGCCCAACGTTCATCCAGAACATGCTGACGGACACCGCCTCGGGGCATATCGCGATCGCGCTGGGCCTGCGTGGCCCGAATATGGCGGTGGTCTCCGCCTGCGCCACCGGCAGCGGCGCCGTCGGGGAGGCATTCGAAACGATCCGCCGCGGCGATGCCGAGGCGATCGTCGCCGGTGGCTCGGAGGCCGTCCTCGTTCCAGTGGTCTATGCGGGGTTCTGCGCGATGCGGGCGCTTGCCCAACACCACGATCCGGCGCAGGCGTCCCGCCCCTTCGACAAGGAGCGGAACGGCTTCGTCATCTCCGAGGGCGCCGGAGCCCTCCTGCTCGAGGAGTTAGAGCACGCCCGCCATCGAGGGGCGCGCATCTACGCGGAGGTGGTTGGCTACGGCTCCAGCAACGACGCCTTCGACATGGCCGCCCCCGCGGAGGGTGAAGGCGCCGTGCTGACCATGCAGCGAGCGCTTCGCAAGGCCGAGATCGAGCCGGAGCGGGTCGACTACATCAATGCGCACGGGACCGGAACACCCTTGAACGACAAATTCGAGACGGACGCCATCCATCGCGTCTTCGGGAAGCACGCCGACCGGCTGGCGGTCAGCAGTACCAAGTCGATGACCGGCCATATGATGGGCGCCTCAGGTGCGGTTGAGGCCGTCGTCCTGGCATTGACGATCCGCGACCAGGTGATCGCGCCAACGATCAACCTGCAGACACCCGACCCTGAGTGCGACCTCGACTATGTCCCGATGCAGGCACGACGAGCCGACGTTGCCGTCGCGCTGTCGAATTCCTTCGGCCTTGGTGGCCACAACGCGAGCGTGATCTTCTCCCGCTACGCCGCTTAGCCCTAACCCGCCACGTTTTTCGCCTGTTTTCTGAATACGAGTCGAATTGGAGGGGTGTGCTATCATCAGGCGGATTTTGGGGGCGCCTCGGGGCGTTCAGTAGCCAGCAAAGGAGAGTGTCATGGCGATTACCGGTTATTGCCTGAAGTGCAAGAAGAAGGTCGACATCAAGGACCCCGTCCACATCACGATGAAGAACGGGAAGCCCGCCACTACGGGATCCTGCCCGACCTGCGGCACAAAGATCTACAAGATCGGCAAAGCGTAACGCAGCGTTAAGTCGGACTGAACAGCCGGTGAAGAACCGGCTTTTTTCTTTTTAGGCCTGGGTAGCCGAGCGGCCAGCCGTCTCCTTGTTGGCCAGCTCCGACTCGATCAAGTCGAGGAGGACCTCGGTCGCGCTCAGCGCGACGTCGACCCCGAGGGTCTTGAAGATCCGGACGTTGGCGGGGTTATTCACCCGGGCAACGGTCTTGGGCACGTTGAACTTCCGCTTGGCCAGCTGACAGGTGACGAGATTGTCCTCATCGTCCCCGGTCACTGCCACGACGACGTCCGCCCGTTCCATGCCCGTGGTGGCGAGGAACGCCATCTCATCGCCGTCGCCGACCATCACGATCTCGCCGAGCGTCGAATTCAACACCTCGGCCCGGCGGGGGTCCTTCTCGATGAGGGTGACTTCGTAGCCGCGATCGAGCAAGTGCTTGCTCAGGTAGTACCCGACCTTGCCTCCGCCGACCACGATCACATACATGTCGGGTTCACCCCTTCAGCATGGCATGGATCTGCCTTGCGCCGGTGAGCGTGGGGCACAGTGTATTCAGGCCGAGTTCGCGGTACACGTCCTCGCGCATCGGGTCGTAGATGCGGGTGATCACGCGTGACACCTTGAAAATCTCGCGGGCGATCTGCGCCGCCATGATGTTCCGGTTGTCGCCATTGGTCAGGGAGGCGAAGCCGTCCGCCGATTCGATCCCCGCCTGGCGAAGGACGTCCTCGTCGATCCCGTTGCCGAGCACCATCTCGCCGCCGAAGTCGTCACCGAGCCGGTCGAACGCCCGGCGGTTGCTGTCGATGACGGTAACCTGGTGGCCGGCTTTGGAAAGGGCGATTGCGGCCATGGCGCCTACCCGTCCGCAACCAACGATGACGAGCTTCATGAATTGAAGCCCCATTCTAGGTCCTACCGGCCGAGGGCCAGCCGCGCGGCCTCGACCTCGGGCAGCCCCGCCGCCCGGATCTTGGCCTGGGTGGTCGCGATGTCGTAGGGCACCCGCCCAAAGCGCACCGCCGGGCGGCTCAGGTCGAAGACCGCGAAGGCCGCGTCGGGGTTGCCATCGCGGGGCTGCCCGACGCTGCCGGGGTTGACCAGGGCCGACGCCGGCACCTCGATCCAGTCGGTCCCTTCGGGGATCTGCTCGCCGCTCTCGGTGAAGATCCGAGGCAAGTGGGTATGTCCGAAGAAGCAGTATCGGGCACCCAGGCGAACGAGGATTTCCAACGCTTGAAGCTCGTCGAGGATGTATTCCCAGATGTATGGCTTGCGCGGACTGCCATGGACAAGCCGATGGCGGCCAATCCGGCCGTAGAGCGGCAACGAGTTGAGGTAGCGCAGGCTCTGCGGTGTCATGACGTCCAGGGTCCAGCGGGCGGCGGCCGCGGCGTGCGGGTTGAACAGCTCCAGCAAGCTGGGTTCCAGCATCGCCTGGTCGTGATTGCCGCGAACCGCTCGCGCTTTAACCGACTGGAGCCGGTCGATGACGCCAAGTGGGTCCGGGCCATAGCCGACGATGTCGCCCAGCACCAGGATGCGGTCGACCTCGGGTAAGGCTTCGAGAACGGCATCGAGGGCCTCGAGATTGCTATGGATATCGGACAGCAGGGCCAGTTTCACGACGGAAGTCGCTCAGGCGTAAACGCGTTCGTGGGCGTAGATGAAGAGAATGCGGAGCGTGGCGGCAACCGGAACCGCGACGAAGAGCCCGAGGATCCCCCCCAAATAGCCCCCCACTACGAACGCGATGATGATCAGCATCGGGCTCAGGTGAACGGCATCGCCGAAAACCTTCGGTGAGATGAAGTTGTATACCACGTTCGAGATGACGAAGTAGAGGACCAGCACCACGACCACCTTGCCCGAGGACTGCGAGACAAATGCGGCGACGGCGACCGCGGGGAGGGCGCCCAGGAAGGGGCCGATGAACGGAATGAAGGCGGTGACGCCGGCGACGATGCCGAGCGCCAGCGAGTAGGGAACGCCGACGATCCAGAGCGCAATGCCGGTGACCAATCCGATGAGGGCGCAGATGACTAGCTCGCCGCGCATGTAGGCGCCCAGCATTCGGTAGACATCGGCAGCGACCTCGTGGGCGTCGGTTCGGTAACCCTGCGGCACCAGGCCGCGGAAGAATCGCCGGATGGTACGGGCGTCTTTCACCAGGAAGAACGCCACCAGGAGGACCAGGATCGTCTGGAAGATCCAGTTGACCAGCATGAAGACGTTTTCAACAACCGACGATAGGTGGCCGGCCAGGAGGGCGGGCAGGTTGCGCACCGCATCGTTGTAGGCCTGCCGGAGATCGATCGGGATGCCGAGAACAGAAACGACGTGGTCCTTGTCGGCGAGGTCCTGGAAGTAGCTGGCAATGGCCGGACCCTGCGCGACGAGCGAGCTGAACTCCTGCGTCACGATGGGCGCCAGGAAGTACACCGCCGCCGTGAGGACCGCGGCGATGATGCCGTAGAGCGCGAGGAGGGCAGCCAGCCGGGGGACGCGCCGCCGCTCGGCCGCGTTGACGGCCGGGTTCAGCATCATTGCCAGAATTCCTGCGAGGATGAAGGGCCCCAGGATTCCTCGGATGGCGAACGCCAGGATCAGGCTCAAGACGCCCAGGACACCAAGAAAGACAAGGGCGCGGAAGTCTCGACTCCGCCACAGCTCATCCACCCGGGCTCGCTGCATCATCGCGGCATTATCCACTGTTGAAACGAGGAATCCGAGCCCGGGCATGCGCCAAACGTGACCGGCCCGTTACTGGGACGGGCTCGAGCCATACGCCGGGTATAGATCGGGCG
>Ga0209474_10002159_pt1 | contig 18354 bp, 20 predicted proteins | sample GraSoiAngelo_145_FD_185902 | JGI IMG/M metagenome (GOLD analysis project Ga0209474, IMG submission 185902) | Grasslands soil microbial communities from the Angelo Coastal Reserve, California, USA - 14_1009_05_20cm (SPAdes) (version 2) | ecosystem: Environmental > Terrestrial > Soil > Grasslands... | reverse complement strand
GGGGCGAGGCTTCGCCGAGCCCCGCGCGGGGTCCGGGGGCATCGGAAGCGCGCAGCGCCCGAAGGGCGCGAGCACTGGACGGGCCCCCGGGAGAGTTGGATGCCGCGCCCCAGAAGCGGGGCGAGGCTTCGCCGAGCCCCGCGCGGGGTCCGGGGGCATCGGAAGCGCGCAGCGCCCGAAGGGCGCGAGCACTGGACGGGCCCCCGGGAGGTTAAGGCCTGATCGTCAGCCGCGGGTGCCGCAACCGGAAGACCGCCGCCATCGCCGCCGCGGCGATCAAGTTGCCGACGAGCACGGCCTGCCACGCGAGCGCATGCAGGATCGGCTCGGCAAAGAGCTGCGAGACGACGACGAACCCGAACTCGAAGACCACGAAGAGGAGCACCACGCCGAAGCCGAAGTCGGGATCGCGCTCGGCCAGCGCCAGAAGACGCGCCCCGGCAACCCCGATCAGCAGGAACGCCAGCACGTGGACCCAGGTGAAGGAGAGGACGAGATCGAGCGAAGCCGGCAGCTGCGCCGGTGCGGACAGCCCGGCTCCGCTCCCGAAGAGGGCGGTGCCGAGCACGGTCGGCGTGTAGAACGGCCGGCCCCTGATCGTGTCCAGGATCAAGAACCAGAGCGCGATGGCCCCGGCGCCGACGAGTCCGGCGAGGATGCCTTCGGCATAGACGTTCGGCGCCTCGGCAGGCGGGCTGTTCGGTGCTGCCTGACTCACCGTGCTAGGTTCCGCGACCATGACGCACTCACCCCGGTTTCTCGGCACGCAACCTGTGCCGAAACGTCGTTAATACGACTACGCTGCCCCCCGTGCCGGGTCAAGCTTTTCACCCGTGCCACCTTGACAACCTCGCGAACCGCGGAGTAGCGCAAGACGGCTCACGGAGGAGGGTACGCAGATGAATCGACGGATGGGGCTGGTCTTCGCCCTGGTCCTCGGCTTGGGCGCGAGCCGCGCCGAGCCTGCGACGCTCCAGAAGGTCGCCGTCGACGGCGACCCGGCACCCGACCCCGGCTCCTTCTATCGCCGGAAGTTCCTCCAGCCCGCGGTGAGCGACGCGGCGGGGGCGCACGTCGTGGCGTCCGCCAGGATCTTCATCAACCGCACCTGCCTCGTCAAATTCGATGCCGGCCCCGACAGCATCGTCGTCTGCCGCAGGGACGTCTCTCCAGAGGGACACGAGTTCGCCAAGCTCGGCGATCCTTCGATCGATATCGCCGGCGACGCGGCGTGGGCCGCCGCCCTCACCGCCGGACGGAGCGGCGTGTTTCGGGGCGACGCGACGGTCGTCGCGCTGACCGGGGATCCGTCCCCGGCAGGGCCCGGGTTCCTCAAGAAATTCTCGTCGGCCCTCATCATCGACGCCGGCGACGTCGTGTTCGAGGCAACCATCTCGGGCGGCACGGTCGTCGGAGGGGTGACCGTCGACGACGGGTACTTTCGCTGCGGCGGCGGCGACGGCAATTGCAGCGCCGGTGGGACCGGCACGATCGAGACGCTCGTCCTGAAGAACGACCCGGTTCCGGATCGCCCCGGCCGCGAGCTCTGCAAGCTCCAGGCGCTCGACGCCAGCACCTTCGGCATCGCCTTCCTCGCTACGACGCGGCTCGACTGCGCCAGCACGACCGAGGCGCCGCTCCTGGGTGTTTTCCGCAAGCCGTTCGGTGGGGCGGTGGTGACGGTCGCCCTGCAGGGAGACCCTGCCAACCCCGTGCTCCCGCCCGGCGGAACGACGTACGGCGTCCTCCTCGGCGCACCGGCCGTCGAGAACGACGGCATCGTGGTGTTCCGCGGCGTGACGACGGGCCTGTTCGTCAACGACGTCCTCTACCTCTGCGATCCGGCATCCTGTCCAACGGTCCCGGCCGAGGCCGCGGTGAAGCAAGGCGACGCGGACGGCAACGGCAGCTTCTTCGAGCGCTTCAGCTCGCCCGCGCTGAGCGACGCCGCCGACATCGCGTTCCAGGCAAACGTCAACGACGGGCTGAGAACCTCCGGTATCTACATCCGGCGGGCGGCGGGGGGCACCATCGAGACGGTGGCGCGAATCAACGACGTCGCGCCGGGGGTTTCCCCACGGTGCAGTTCAGGCTGTTGGTCGCGCCTTCGATGAGCCCGGGCGGCAAGGTCGCCTTCCGGGCGAAGCTGCGCCCCCTCGGCGGGCCGCACGCGCCGCACGAGGGCATCTTCCTATTCGAGTAGCAGGCAGGAGTGGATGCTGGTCTCGCCGGGCACCTCGCCGGCGAGCGTGCGGATCGCGCGCTCGGCCGCCTCGAGCGGGAAGTCGTGCGTGTGCATCCGCGCGAGCGGCACGCGCCCGGACTCGATCAGGCGGATCGCCGCATCGTAAGCGCGCGTCGTCACGCCGAACGCGCCCCGGATCGTCACCTCCTTCACCACGACCAGGTCGCTGACGAAGTCGGGCACCGCCTTGAATCCCTTGACACCCGCGAGCACGATCCGTCCGCCCGCCGCGACGTAATGCAGCGCCTCGCCCACCGGCTCGGGCGCGTTGGCGGAGACCTCGACCACCACGTCGGCGCCGCGGCCGCCGGTCAGCTCGCGGACACGGGCCCGCACGTCCTCCGCCTCGACGTCGATCGTGTGGTCGGCCCCGAGCGTGCGGGCGAGGGCGAGCTTCTTCGCGTCGCGCGCCAGGCCCGTCACAATGATCGTATCGGCTCCCGCCGCCCGCGCAGCGATCACGCATGCGAGGCCGCGCTGTCCCGGCCCCAGGATGAGAACGGCGTCGCCCGGGCCGGTGTCGGGAATCTCCACCGCCCAGCGAAAGCCCGCGCCGAGGGGGTTGAACATGACGGCGAGGGTTGCCGGGACGTCCTTCCGCATCGGATGCACGAGCGAGAAGGGGTCGAGGTACATGTAGTCCGCGTATGCGCCCCACAGCCCAGGCGGGTGCGTCAGGGGCACGTAGCCGTGGCCGAACATCCCACCGCGCCCGCGGCACAGCTGGTAGCGACCTTCGGTGCACGCACGGCAGTGGCCGCAGGGAATCAACGACTCCACCGCGACGCGATCGCCGACGTCGACGCCCCAGCGGCGCGCGGCCCGGTCGCCGATGCGCTCGATCACGCCGAGCGGCTCGTGGCCGGGAATCAAGGGGAAGCGGACCGGAAGCACGCCGGCATATTGCTCCGCGTCGCTGCCGCAGATGCCGCACGCCTCGACGCGCAGCAGGGCGCTGTCGTCGTCGATGTCCGGCACGGCCAGCTCGCGCAGCTCGAGGGCGCGGGGACCGTTCTGCACGACCGCGCGGGTCAGCCGCGGCGCCACCGGCCTCCCATACGCGGGACGGGCCGCGGTTGGCAACGGAGGCCCCGATCCGGCCCGCGGAACCGCGCCCGCGGGCGTCCGACCCTCGGGCACACCCCTAGCGTCTCCGCATGATCTGGTGTGGACGCGGGATCGGGCGGCGCGCCCCGCGTGCCAGCCGATGGTCGCGCTATTGCTTGCTACAAAGCCGATGCGAGGCGGTCCCCCCCGGCCGAGCGTGCTGCTTGCGACCGTGCTGGTCGTCGCGCTCACCGTCTCGGCGGCACAGGCGCTGCACCAGAACTCGCCTGGCGCCATCCGGGTGACGCCGGGGGTTCCGGTCGTCGACCCCCCGACCCAGTCCTGGGGCTTTCAAGTGCCCTTCTCCTCGACGGAAGACCTGGCGAGAACGGGCAGCAGCGGCCGCCAGGTTTTCGTCTTCGGGCTCTTCAACTACGACTGCCAGCACCTGCTCCCCGGCCCTGGGCTCGCGTGCCCGGCGACACCGGCGCCGATTTTCACGCAGGTGACGAGCGGCCCGGGCAACCCCGACAACCCGAGCATCACTGCCGCGGGGGCCGTGGTCGCCTTCGATGCCGACGGGGCGTACGCCGGCGGCACGGGGCCGGGCGTCGGTCACCGGCAGATATTCCTGAAGGATCTGACGACGAGTCTGATCTCCCGGATCACCGACGCCCCCGACGGCGACAGCGTGCGGCCGTCGCTCACCTACCCCGGTGGGGTGCTCGTCTTCGAATCCACGGCGCCGCTGCTCGGCGGGCGGAGCGGTATCTCGCAGATATTCGTCTACCGCGTCAGCACGGCGACGCTCACGCAGGTGACCAACGGCGCCGGCCCGAGCACCTTGCCGACGATTCGCAAGCTCGGGAGGATCCTCGCCTTCGAATCGACCGCCGACCTCCTGGGCGACGGCCACGACACGGGGGTCTCGCAGATCTTCTGGTACGACCGCGGGTCCAATCTGGTTCACCAGCTGACCCACGGCGATGGCCCGAGCCATCACCCCTACGTGGCGATGCACGCGCGCCTCGCGCCCGAGCTCGGCAGGGCGGGACGGGGCCCGGCCATCTTCTTCGACTCGTCGGCGCACGACCTGCCGGGCACGAGCGGGGGCCCCGGAACACAGATCTATGTCGGGCCGACCGGCGTGGGCGACCTGCCGCCGATCGTGCAGCTCATGCCGCATCCCGTGGCGGGCTGCTCGCCTTCCGCCCCGGGCGACACCTCCTACCCGGCGCCCGACCCTGCCGCCCACCACCTCGCGTTCCTCGGCACGGGCGACCTGCTGTGCAACGGCACCAGCGGGAGCCGTCTCTTCGTCATCGATCTCAGGGCCTCTCCCACGGCGCTGCTCCAGATCACGGGCCGCGGTGACGTGCAGGGGCCGGTGTCGGCGTCGGTCGGCTTCTGGTTCGTCTCGCTCTCGACCACGGACGATCTGACCGGGACGGGTGTCTGCGGGCACCAGGTCCATCTGGTCGACTACTTCGCGGGCCGGTGGCAGGCCGCACGGAGCGCCGGGCAGGTACCGAACGAGCCTCCGCCGGGGAATCCGGCGGCAAGCTGTGACGACGGGGACCCCTGCACCACCGACAGCTGCAACACGATGACCGGCTGCGAGCACGCGCCGATCACCGGCTGCACTCCGTAGCCTTCGCCCGCTCCCGACCTTGACCGGTCAGGGAGCGGCCCGTAGCATCCGCGGCTCCATGGCCGTCGTGCCGCTGGCTCTCCGCCGCGCGCCGCTGGACGTTCTCGCCACCCTCGCGCGGGAGCCCGGGGCCTTCCTGCTGGAGGTTCCCGACGACACCCGGCCGTTCGTCATCCTCGGCTGCGCGCCGGTAGCGGAGCTGCGCGTGCCCGACGGCGCCGGCGGTGATGCCCTGGCGGCCATCGAGCGCTTCGTCGCCGAGACGCCTCTCGTCGATCCCGCCCTGCCCTTTCCGCTCGGCGGCGGGGTCGTCGGCTGTTTCGGCTACGAGCTCGGGCGCCTCATCGAGCCGCCGCGCGACGGCATCGTCTGCGGCGGCGACCTGCCGCTCGCCCTCCTGCGTCGGTACGACCCGCTGCTCGCCTACGACCGCAGCCGCGAGCAGTACACGCTCCTCTGCTCCGACCCGCGCGCCGGGGCGCCATGGCTCGAGCGACTCGCCGCCCCGGCTCCGTCGTGGGATGGGCCGCTCGGCGGACCCCTCGCGCCGCTGCTCGCGCCGGCGCGCTACCGGGAGGCGGTCGCGCGCATCCTCGCATACCTCGCCGCGGGCGACGTCTACCAGGTGAACCTCACGCAGCCCTTCACGGCGCCGCTGGTCGCGCCCGCGTGGGCGCTGGCGGCGCAGCTCGGCCGCCAGCATCCGGTGCCGTACGGGGCGTACCTCGATCTCGGGAGCACGCAGGTGGTCGCCAACTCGCCCGAGCTCTTCCTGCGGCGGCGGGGACGGCGCGTCGAGACGCGGCCCATCAAGGGCACGCGCCCGCGTGGCGACGGCCCGAGCGACGACGCGGCGCTCGCCGCGGAGCTCCTCCGCGACCCGAAGGAGCGCGCCGAGCACGTGATGATCGTCGACCTCGAGCGCAACGACCTCGGGCGCGTGTGCGAGGTGGGCACGGTTGCCGTCGAGCGTCACGCGGTGATCGAGAGCCATCCGACGGTGCACCACCTCGTGTCGACGGTTACGGGCCGGCTGCGCCTCGAGGTCGGCCTGGCGGATCTCCTGCGCGCCACGTTCCCGGGCGGCTCGATCACGGGCGCTCCCAAGGTGCGTGCCATGGAGATCATCCGCGAGCTCGAGCCCTGGCCGCGCGGGCCGTACACCGGCGCGTTCGGCTTCCTCGATCCGCGCGGCGACCTCGAGCTCGGCCTCGCCATCCGGACGGCGATCGTGACCGGCGGCACGGTACGCTACCACGCGGGCGGCGGGATCGTGGCCGACTCGGATCCCGAGCGCGAGCTCGCCGAGGCCTGGCTCAAGACCGCCGCGCTCCGCCGAGCGCTCGGCGAGGAGCCGCGTCGCGGCCTCGAGCTGTGCTCGTCTGGCTGAACGGTCGCCTCGTACCGGCCGGGCGGGCGCGCGTCTCGGCCCTCGACCGCGGGCTGCTGCACGGCGACGGCGCCTACGACACGTGGCGCACCTACGCCGGGCGCCCGTTTGCCGTCGCGGCCCACGTTCGCCGCCTCGCGGCTGCGGCGCGCACGCTCGCCCTGCCGAGCCCGGGCCCGGCGGCTGCCTGGGAGCGCCGCACGCGCCTGCTCGTCGCGCGGGCTCGATTGCCCGACGCCGCGGTGCGCCTGACGCTCACGCGCGGGCCGGCGGGCGACGCGCTGGCGCCCGTCGGGCGCGCGCGCCCGACGCTCCTCCTCGTCGCCCGTCCGCTCCCCCGCAACCTCTCCCGCCGGCAGGCACGCGGCGTCTCGGTGATCCTCTTGCCGTTTCCGCGGGACGCGACGTCCCCGTGGGCCGCGCTCAAGCTCGTCGGCCACGCGAGCGCCGTCGCGGGCCGGCTCGCCGCCGCGCGCCGGCGCGCCGACGAGGCGCTCTACGTGACTCCGCAAGGGCAGGTGACCGAGGGGACGACCACCAATCTCTTCCTCGTCGAGCGCGGCGCGCTCGTCACCCCACCCCGTTCCGCGGGCATTCTCCCCGGCGTCACCCGCGCGCTCGTGCTCGCGCTCGCCCGACGCGAGGGCGTGGCGGCGCGCGAGGAGTCCGTGCCGGTACCACGCCTGCGGCGCGCGGCCGAGGTGTTTCTCACTTCCTCGACGGTGGAGATCGTCCCGGTCGTGCGGCTCGACGGGCGGGTAGTCGGGGACGGGCGGCCGGGGGAGCTCACCCGGCTCCTTCAGGTCCGCTACGCCGCGCACGTGCGGCGCGCGCTTCGCGTTGCAGGCACGCGCTAAACCTGTTACGCGCGAATCGTGGTGGGGGAGGTGTTGCGATGAGGCCGCGGAACCAGCTCTTCGCCGTCAAGCCCGTGGACGTGCTGCTCGCCGAGCTGGCCGGGGAGCACCGGCTGCGTCGCGTCCTCGGACCCGTCGCGCTCACCGCCCTCGGCGTGGGCGCCATCATCGGCGCGGGCATCTTCGTGCTCACCGGCCTCGCCGCGCACGACAAGGCGGGACCCGGCCTCATCCTGTCCTTCGTCGTGGCCGGGATCGGCTGCGCCCTAGCCGCCCTCTGCTACGCCGAGTTCGCATCGATGGTGCCGGTCGCCGGCAGCGCCTACACCTACGCGTACGCGACGCTCGGCGAGCTGTTCGCGTGGATCATCGGCTGGGACCTGGTGCTCGAATACGCCGTCGCCTCGAGCACGGTGGCGCACGGCTGGTCGCACTACTTCCTCTCCTTCCTCGCCATCTTCGGCATCACGCTCCCGGAACGCTGGACCGGGACGCCGATCGACATCGACCCGACCTCGCACCTCTGGGTCGCGACCGGCAGCTACTGCAATCTCCCCGCCGCGCTCGTCGTGCTCTTCATCTCCGTCGTGCTCGTGGTGGGCATCCGCGAGAGCGCAACCTTCAACGCCGCGATGGTGATCCTGAAGCTCGTCGTCGTGCTGCTCGTCATCGGCCTCGGCAGCGCCTACATCCGCCCCGAGAACTGGCGGCCGTTCCTGCCCTACGGGTGGGGTGGCGTCCTCAAGGGCGCCTCCTACGTCTTCTTCGCCTACATCGGCTTCGACTCGGTCTCGACGCACGCCGAAGAGGCGCGCAACCCGCAGCGCGACGTGCCGATCGGCATCATCGCCTCGCTCGCGCTCTGCACCGTGCTCTACATCCTCGTCGCCGCGGTCCTGACCGGCATGGTGCCGTACACCGCCATCAGCATCGACGCTCCGGTGGCGGCAGCGTTTGCCACCCGGGGGCTGCGGATCGCGGTGTTCTTCATCTCGCTCGGCGCCGTCGTGGGCATCACGAGCGTGCTGCTCGTCCTCCTGCTCAGCCAGGCGCGCGTGCTCCTCGCCATGGCGCGCGACGGACTCATCCCGCGCGAGTTCTTCGGGGCCGTCCATCCGCGCTTCCGCACGCCCCACAAGGCGACCATCCTGACCGGCGTCCTGGTGGCCACCGTGGCGGCGCTCTTCCCGCTGCGCATCCTCGCCGAGCTGGTGAACATCGGCACGCTGATGGCGTTCGTGATCGTATGCGCGGCCGTCATGGTGATGCGGCGCACGAACCCGCAGCTGCCGCGGCCGTTCCGCACGCCGTTCGTGCCGGCCGTGCCGGTGCTCGGCATGGCGATGAACTTCTGGATGATGTGCGGCCTCGGCTGGGAGAACTGGACGCGGCTCTTCGTCTGGCTCGCCGTCGGCCTCGTCATCTACTTCAGCTACGGCCGCAAGCGGAGCACGATGGCACTCGAGCTGGCGGCCGAGCTGGCGGCAACGGGCGCGTCCGCGGCGGGACGCCTCGGCTCCGCGTAGGCTCCCTCGCCTTCGCGCGAGTGGAACAGCTCGGCGACGAGGGCGCGCCGTCGGTCAGAAGGGCAGCAGGCGCACGAGCGCGTAGCCGCCCACGCCGATCGCGAGGCCGAGCAGGAGCGGAGCGCGCTCGGGATATCCACCCACCCGCATCGCCCACGCACCGACCCCGAACAGGACACCGAGCGCTCCGAGCGACAGCGATACCAGCGGCACCGCGCGCTCGGCGACGACCAGCCCGGAGTCGAGCCTCAGCCAGAGCAGCGCCGCGATCCCCACGGCCACCGCCGCCGTGCGGAGCGCCGGCATGGGCTAGAACAGGAAGAAGGGCGCGACGAAGGCGCCCAGGGTGGCGCCGACGCTGAGCAGCGCGATGCCGACCTTGCCCGCGTCGTCGAGGGCGCGGGAGACGGGGCCCCGAGGGGGCGCCGGGTCCTCGCCGGCGTGGTCCGGCGCCTGCGCGGAGCGTGGGGCCTGAACGCGATCGAGCGCCGTCCGCTCCTCGGGGGCGAGGAAGTCCGCCGTGGCCGGGTCCTCGAAAGCGTCGTCCAGCTGGGCAGCCGATATCTCGGGCATGTCGTCGTCGTCGCGCGCCGACGGCCGTCGCTCGGTACCGCAGGCGACGAGCAGCGCCAGCGCGGTCAGCCCCGCCAACAGTCCCCGCATACCTCCCATTCAGCCGGTCACTATAGCGCGCGGCCTCCGCAGGATCGAGCAGGTCGATCGCCCCGGCTACAACCCCAGCTCGCGCGCGATGATCGTCAGCTGGATCTCCGACGTCCCCTCGGTGATCGTCATGAGCCGCGCGTCGCGCCAGAAGCGCTCGACGGGGAACTCCGTGATGTAGCCGTAGCCCCCGAAGACCTGGACCGCTTCCCACGTGACGCGCTGGGCGACCTCCGAGGCGAAGAGCTTGGCCATCGCCGCCTCGCGCATGGCGTAGCCCTGGTCGAAGAGCCAGGCCGCGCGCCACATCGCCGTGCGCGCCGTCTCCACCTCCATCGCCATGCGCGCCAGCTTGAACTTGATCGCCTGGAACTTCGCGATCGGCTGGCCGAACTGCTCCCGCTCCTTGGCGTACTTGACCGCCGCCTCGAGGGCCGCCTGGCTGACGCCGACGGAGCGCGCCGCGTGCGTGATGCGCCCGCCCTCGAGCGTCCCCGTCACCTGCTTGAAGCCCCCCTCGACGCCGCCGAGGACTGCGGCGGCGGGCACTCGCATGTCCTCGAAGGTGAGGGCGGCCGTCTCGGACGTGTGGTGCCCCGTCTTCCTGAGCTTGCGGGACACCGAGAAGCCGGGCGTGTCGGTGTCGACGATGAACATGCTGATCCCCGTGCCGCGCCTGGTGCGGTCCGTGTAGGCGGCCACCAGGCAGTAGTCGGCGATGTTTCCGTTGGTGATGAACATCTTCGTGCCGTTGATCACGTAGTGGTCACCGTGACGCTCCGCCGTGGTGCGGATCGACGCGGCGTCCGACCCGGAGTTCGGCTCCGAGAGGCCGAAGGAGCCGAGCTTCTCACCCTTGATCGCCGGCACCAGGTAGCGCCGCTTCTGCTCCTCGGTCCCGAAGCGGAAGATGGGGATGCAGCCGAGCCCGACGTGCGCCAGCAACGCGGCCGCGAAGCCGCAGTTGACGCGCGCGAGCTCCTCGATGAGCAGGCAGCGCATCACCATGTCGCCCCCGCTGCCGCCGTACTCCTCGGGGTAGCCGACGCCGAGGTAGCCGAGGCTGCCGAGATGACGGAAGAGGTCCATCGGGAAGCTCTCGGCGGCTTCGAGCTCGTCGACACGCGGCGCCAGCTCCTTCTCGGCGAAGCTCCGGACCGCGAGCCGGAAGCTCTCCTGCTCCTCGCTCAGACGAAAGCCCAGCATGGCGACCCTCCTCGGGCGCGGGACTCTAGCCTCGTGCCTCCCGCCGGTGCAAGGCGAGTCGGCATCTGCTAATCGGGAGCGGGATGGCCGTCGCGAGCGTCGAGCGCATCGGGGAACACGAGGGCCGCACGGTCACCGTGCGCGGCTGGCTCGCCGCCCGCCGCTCGAGCGGCAAGCTCCACTTCCTCCAGGTGCGCGACGGGACGGGCACGATCCAGTGCGTGATGTCGAAGGCGGACGTGGCGGAAGAGGTGTTCGCGCTCGCCGACCACCTGCCGCAGGAGTCGTCGCTCGAGGTGACCGGCGTGGTGCGCGCCGACCCGCGCGCCCCGATCGGCTACGAGCTCGGCGTGAGCGACCTCCGCGCCATCCACCAGAGCGCCGACTACCCGATCACCCCGAAGGAGCACGGCGTGGCCTTCCTCCTCGACCACCGCCACCTCTGGCTCCGGTCCAGTCGCCAGCAGGCCATCATGCGGGTGCGCGCCGAGGTGATCCGCGCCTGCCGCGAGTATTTCGACGCCCACGGGTTCCTCCCCTTCGACGCGCCGATCCTCACGCCGGCGGCGTGCGAGGGCACGACGAACCTCTTCGCGGTGCCCTACTTCGACGAGACCGCCTATCTCACCCAGAGCGGCCAGCTCTACGGGGAAGCCGGCGCGCTGGCCTTCGGCAAGGTCTACGTCTTCGGCCCGACCTTCCGGGCCGAGAAATCCAAGACCCGCCGCCATCTGACCGAGTTCTGGATGATCGAGCCCGAGATGGCGTTCGCCGGGCTCGACGACGACATGGACCTCGCCGAGGACTTCCTCGTGCACGTCGTGCGGCGCGTCCGGGAAGGGCGGGCGGCGGAGCTGCGCGCGCTCGAGCGCGACCCGGCGCCGCTCGCCCGGGTCGAGAAGCCGTTCCCGCGCATCACCTACGCCGAGGCGCTCGACGTCCTCCGCCGGAAGGGCTTCGCGCTCGAATGGGGCGCCGACCTCGGCGGCGACGAGGAGACCGCGCTCTCCGAGAGCTTCGACCGGCCCGTCATGGTGCACCGCTATCCCGTCGAGTGCAAAGCCTTCTACATGAAAGCGGACCCTGCGGACCCCCGGAGCGCGCTCTGCGTCGACGTGCTCGCTCCCGAGGGATACGGCGAGATCGTCGGGGGCGGCCAGCGCGAGGACGATGCGGCGGTGCTGGAGGAGAAGATCCGCTCGCACGGCCTCCCGCTCGACGCCTTCGGCTGGTATCTCGATCTCCGCCGCTACGGCTCCGTCCCGCATGCCGGCTTCGGCATGGGTATCGAGCGCTGCGTCGCCTGGCTGTGCGGTCTGCACCACGTGCGCGAGACCATCCCCTTCGCGCGCATGCTCGAGCGGCTGCGGCCGTAAGCTTGATTCCCCGGGGGGTCACCGCTATGGACCTGCCGCCATGACGTGCCGGCCGTGTGCCATTCTGCTCGGGGTCGTCCTCCTGGCCGGCGCGGCACAGGCGCAGGAGGAGAACTTCCGGACCCGTCGCCGGCGCCCGCGCCCCGCCGCCGCGGCACGGGCCGCCGCGCCCGACGCGCAACGTGCGGAGGAGCGTGCCCTGCTCTATCAGCTCGCCGACGCGCAGCGCAGCCTCGGCGAGCAGATCCAGCAGCTCAAGGACCGCGTCGACACCCTGCACGGGGAGCTCGCAACCGGCGAGGACAAGGACAGCGCGCTCGAGCAGGAGGTGAAGGCCGCGCGCGACGAGATCAAGGGACTCTACGTCGAGAGCAGCAGCGTCAAGCAGCAGATCGACGCGCTGAAGGACGACATCGCGGGCGTCAACTCGAACGTCTCCGGGTTCCGCACCTTCTCGGGCTTCTTCATCGCGACGATGATCCTGCTGCTTGCGGTGATCTTCGTGCTGACGATACGTCGCTGACACGCGCCCGCCGGGCGGCGCGGATCGCGCCCAGGACGAGCGCCCCGAGCACCGCGCCGAGCGCGTTGGCGGCGACGTCCCGCAGGTCGTAGTAGCGCCCGGGGGTCACCGCCTGCAGCAGCTCGTCGCCCCACCCCACGGCGGCGGCCAGCGCGGCCGCAGCGGCATATCCGCGGACGCCGCGCACGTGCGGCGCGAGCGCCCACCAGGCGAGCCACGTCATGATCCCGTACTCGGGCAGGTGCACGCGCTCGAGGTGCTGCGCCCGGAGCCACGAGAGCGCGAGGGCGTAGCCGGCGCCGGCCGCGCCGAGCGCGACGTAGGCGCCGCGCGGCGCGCCGCGCCTGGCGAGCGCCGCCAGGAGGCCCGCAGCCGCGAGGGCCGCCACGAGCCCCATGCCGGACCCGAGAAGCCAGGCACCGAGCGCGCTGCGTATCACCGTACGGCCGATCACGGGGCCGTACGGCAGCGTGCCGTAGATGGCTCCCACGTACGCGCCGACCACGAGCCAGCGTGCGCGCGCCATGGCGACCGCTGCTAGCCGCGACCGAGGACCACGACGCAGGACACCGCGCCCGGACCGCCCACGTTGTGCGCGAGCCCGAGCTCGGGGTGCTTCACCTGCCGCGCCCCCGCCTCGCCCCGGAGCTGCGTCACGCACTCGTAGATCATGCGGACGCCGCTCGCCCCGATCGGATGGCCGAAGGACTTGAGACCGCCGCTCGGGTTCACCGGGATGTCCCCGTCGAGCGCCGTTCGCCCCTCCTCCACCAGCCGGCCTCCCTCCCCCTTCGCGCAGAAACCGAGGTCCTCGATGTTCGAGATCTCGGTCCAGGTGAAGCAATCGTGCACCTCGGCGAAGTCGATGTCACGCGGGCCGACGCCGGCCATGGCGTACGCCTGGCGGGCGGCGGCCTGCGTGGAGCGGAAGCCGAGGTAGTCGAACGTCGGGTCGAAGTACGGGCGCCCGGTCGTGACCGCGAGGCCGGCGCCCTTCACGAGGACCGGGTCCCTCTTGAAGCGGCGGGCGCGGTCGGCGCGGCAGATGATCGCCGCGGCGGCGCCGTCGGTCGTCGGGCAGCAGTCGAGGAGACCGAACGGCCAGGCGATGATCGGCGCCTTCAGGACCTGCTCCGCGGTGACCTCCATGCGGAGATGCGCCTTGTCGTTCAGCGCCCCGTTGTGGTGGTTCTTGACCGCCACCCGGGCGAGCGTCTCGCGGCCGAGGCCGAAGGTGTGCATGTAGCGGTTCGCGGCGAGCGCGAAGAGACCGGGCGCCGTGTTCCCGCGGGCGAGGAGCGGGTGGCCGAGGCGCGGGATGCCCCGGCCGCCGCGGTCCTTCAGCTTCTCGGCGCCGAGGACGAGGACGACGTCGGCGACGCCTGCCGCGACGGCGAGGCAGCCGTTGCGGAACGCGTCGGTGCCCGTCGCACAGTAGTTCTCGACGCGCGTGATCGGCCGGTCGTAGAGGCGGAGCGCGTCGCCGAGCGACACCGCCGCCTTGCCGCCGCCCGCGCCGGGCAGGTAGGTCCCGAGGTAGGCCGCGTCGATCTCGGCGGGCTCGATGCCGGCGTCGGCGTACGCGTCGAAGGCGGCGTCGGCGATGAGCTCCTCGTAGCTCCGCTCGAAGCGGTCGCCGAACTTCGTGCAGCCGACGCCGATGACCGCCACCTGGTCCTTCATAATACGGGGCGCGCCTTCCAGAAGTAGTGGCGGTTGCCGCCGGCCTCGTGCAGGCGCCGGAACGTGAGCTCCACCGGCGTGCCCACCTTCACCTCGCCGTCGGCCGCGTCGGTCACCTGAAGGTAGAGCCGGCCGCCGCCCTCGAGATCGATGACCGCCATCGGCAGCGGATGCTCCGCCACCGGCGCCAGGTTGTCGATCGTGTAGGTGAAGACGGTGCCGCGCTTGGCGAGCTTGTGCCCGACCAGCCGGTCCCGCGCCTGGCAGCCGATGCAGACGCGCGTCTGGGGATACTGCACGAGCCCGCAGGCCTCGCAGCGGCTGCCGTGCAGGCGAACGTCCTGCGCGAGCTCCTTCCACTCGATGATGCTGGTGACCGGCTCGCCTGCCGTCTCGGCCGGCACGAGGCCCCGTGCCTTGAGGAAGCGCCCATACGAGGTCACCGGCAGGGCATGCGCGAGGCGATCGGCGAGCGGGCGCGGCCGGCTGGCGGGCAGCGCGTCCGTGGCGCGGAAGACGAGGGCGTCGGCGCCCTCGCCGTACCCGGCGACGACCAGGAAGTCCCCCGGCGCCGCGGTCTCGAGCGAGCGAGCGAGGAGCGCCAGCGGGTCGGGCGCACCGAGCACACCCACCTCGGACCCGAGCGACGGGACGAGCTGCCGGCCCGGATCGCAGCCGGCGCGCTTCGCGGCCTCGGCCGCCGTCCGCTCGTCGGGAGCACCGAGCGCGAGCCCGGCGACGCTCGCCGGCGGCACCTCGGCCTTGCGCAACGCCGCCGTCACCGCCTCCGCAACGTCGCGCGCATAGCCGTAGCTCGACCCGAAGCGCGGCTCGGTCACCTGCACGGTGCGCTGCTCGTCGGTGCGCCAGAAGTACGTGAACTCCTCCGCCACCGAGGCCGCCGACACGAGCTCGGCGATCACGCGGTCCCGGCCTACCGCGACCGCCGCCGCGCCGTCGCCGAGAACCGGCTCGAGCTCGGACTCGGGCTCTGCCAGCCGCGCGTCGGCCGCAGCGACGAGCACGTTCCGGAGGCTGCCGGCGCGCACGCCGTCGAGCGCCACCCGGAGCGCGGCGACGCCGGCACGCACCGACCCTCCGAAGTCGGCGACGGCGGTCGTCCGGGGCAGGTCGGTGGCGGTCGCCACCACGCTCGCCACTTGCTTCTCGAGGTAGGGAGCGCTCGTGCTCGCGAAGTAGAGCGCGTCGAAGCCGGCGGGATCGGCATCGTCGAGGCAAGCCAGCACCGCGTCGACCGCCATGGTGAGCGGATCCTCGTCGAGGCCGGCCACCGACCGCCGGCCCGGCGCGACGCGCGTGCCCCATGTCTGCCCGAGCACCGTCCGGTCGAGGCGCCGGCGCGGTACGTACGTGGCGATGCGCGTGATGCCGACCATCGGAACTTGCGAGACACTTATTACAGCGTGCCGGGGCTGGCCAGCGGTCCAGGCGAGAGGTCCGGGCGAGAGGTGTTGACCGTCGCGCAGGTTCCGCGGATACCGCGAGGCATGACCCGCGAGGTCGCGATCGGCGCGGTCCGCCTCTCCGCCGAGCTGCCCCGCATCGTCGCGGCGGGCGGCCAGGCAGCGCTCGACGCGCTGGTCGCGGCCGACGGCGCCGACCTCGTCGAGCTGCGCGCCGATCTCTTCGACGACCCGCGTCCCCCCACGATCGTCGCGGCCCTCGAGCGCGTGCGGGCTGCCGGGCGGCCCGTCATCCTGACCGTCCGGGCGGCGGCGGAAGGCGGCCGCCGGCTCACCGAGGCGGCCCGTCGCGAGCTCTACGTCGCCGGGCTCGCGCACGCGGACGCGATCGACATCGAGATCGCCTCGACCGCGCTCGCGACCGAGCTGGTCCCGCGCGCGCGCGCCGCCGGCCGTACGGTCATCCTGTCCGCGCACGCCATGGACGCGACGCCGCCGGCGGATGCGCTCCTCCCGCTCGTCGACCGCGCCGAGGCGATGGGCGCGGATGTGACCAAGCTCGCCGCGACGGCGCGCGATATCGAAGACGTCCGCACGATGCTCGCTGTCACGCTGGCCGCCCGCCGGCGCGGCATCGTGACGGTGGCCATGGGGCCAGCCGGGACGCTCGCGCGGGTGCTCCTTCCGGCGGCGGGCTCGCTCTTCACGTACGGGCACGTCGGCACGCCGACGGCACCCGGTCAGCTCACGGTGACGGAGCTCGCGACGCTCGTGCGCCGCTTCTTTTCGTTCGCCAGCATCTGAGCCTGCCGGATCGGCTCCGGCATCCGGTACCCCGCGGTCGTGGCGAGCACGATTTCGACGGCGTCCGACACGGTGACCGCGAAACCGGGCGAGACGAATACCGGCTTCACGCCCGTCCGCGTGCGGGCGACCACGCCGACTCGCTGGCCTCCGTCGGTCAGCCACACCCAGCTGCCGCGCGGCTCCCCCACCGGTCCGTGCTCGCCGACGAACCGGCGGCGGGCGCAGCCGACCGACGGGACGTCGAGGCAATAGCCCAGATGCGAGGCGAGGCCGAAGCGGCACGGGTGCGCAATGCCGTGGGCGTCGCAGAGGACGAGGTCGGGATCAGGGCTCAGCTGCTCGCACGCCGCGAGCAGCGTCGGCAGCTCGCGGAACGCGAGCAATCCGGGCACGTATGGAAAGGGCGCATGCCCGATCGCCGCTGCTCGGGCGACGACTTCGAGGGCCGGGAAGGTGAGGACGACTACCGCGGCAACCGGCTGGTCGCCGGTATACGCGACGTGGGCGCCGGCGATCAGACGGAGCGGCGGCAGAGGCTCGGCCGTGTCGACGGTTGCCGCGAGCTCATGCTGGAGGGCGATCGCGTCCTCGACCGAGAGGTCCCAGCGGTGGGTGCGGGCGATCCGCGTGCTACTCCTCGATGGCCGGCGGCCGCCGCGCGGCCTTCTTCTCACCGAGCGCGCGCTTGGCGGCGAGCACCTTCTCCTGGGCGCGCCGCGACCGGCGCCGTTTCTGGCGCCGGATGCGCGACCGCTCGCGCGCGGCCGCCTCCGCCACCCCGCGCTGCCGCGCCTCGAGCTTCTCGAGGAGGAGCCGGCGCGCGAGGAAGCGGTTGAGGGCCTGGGAGCGCTCGCGCTCGCAGCGGACGACGAGGCCGGTCGGCCCGTGGCGGAGCACGACGCAGGTCGACACCTTGTTGACGTTCTGCCCGCCACGCCCGCGCGAGCGGATGAATTGCTCGTCGAGGTCCTCCTCGCGCACGCCGAGCCGGCGCATCGTCTCCTCGAGTGCGCGCGCCTTCTCCGGCGAGACGGGAAACACTATCGCCTTTCGAAGCCGGGCACGCCGGCTCCGCGCCGGCCCTGCCCGGCGGCGAACCGTGCCGCCCCCGCGCGGCCGACGCCGAAGGTCGCGCCGCCGAGACGGCGCTCGAGCGCCAGCCCCTCGTCGAGCGTGAGGCCGAAGCCGCGGATCGCCGCCTCGCGGTCGGCGAGCATCGTCTCCTGCGGAAAGCCGGCGATCAGCTCCGCCCACTCGAGAGCGGTCGGCACGGCACGGTCGTCGGGCACGACGGCGTTCACGAGGCCGAAGCCGAGGGCTTCGCGGGCGCCGACGGCCCGTCCGAGGAGGATCATCTCGAGGGCCCGGCCGAGCCCGACGACGCGCGGCAGCCGCTGCGTGCCGCCGTCGACCAGCGGCACGCCCCAGCGGCGCTCGAAGCAGCCGAACACCGCGCTCTCCCCCGCCACCCTGAGGTCGCACCAGAGCGCGAGCTCGAGCCCGCCTGCGACGCAGTAGCCGGTGACTGCGGCGATCGTCGGCTTCGGCGAGTGAAGCCGGGTGATGCCGAGCGGCCCCTCATCGCGATCGCGGAGCGTCTCGATCGCCTTCAGGTCCGCACCGGCGGAGAAGGCGTTCGCGTCGCCCGCCAGCACGAGGACGCGCGCGCCCTCGTCGGCGACGAAGCGCGCGAAGGCGGCGTGGAGGGCGTCCGCCGTGGCGCCGTCGATGGCGTTCCGGCGCTCCGGTCGGACGATGCGGACGAGCGCGGCGGCGCCGCGCCGCTCGTAGACGATCGGGTCCATGCCCCACCGTAGCGTCGCAGCGCCCGGGCTGTCCATCGGCGTCGCTGCCTCACTTTGCAAGCGTCGCACGAGCCGCTACGTTGAGCGTCCGGCCGCCTGAGAGGAGAAGGAAGGGGCCCGGTGGCCCCACCGGTCTTCAAAACCGGCTTGT
>Ga0209474_10002157_pt1 | contig 18361 bp, 20 predicted proteins | sample GraSoiAngelo_145_FD_185902 | JGI IMG/M metagenome (GOLD analysis project Ga0209474, IMG submission 185902) | Grasslands soil microbial communities from the Angelo Coastal Reserve, California, USA - 14_1009_05_20cm (SPAdes) (version 2) | ecosystem: Environmental > Terrestrial > Soil > Grasslands... | reverse complement strand
CGAGAGCAGCGCCGCAAAGAGCGTGATCTCACCGAAACGCGGCTTGAGCCTGACCCTCAGTACGCGTTCTTGTGGCTCCAGACCCGGAACAGGGTGATCAGCAGGATCTTGAGGTCGAATACCAGGCTCCAGTTCTCAATGTAATAGAGGTCGTAGATCAGTCTTTCCTCGACCGGCGTCTGTCCTCGCAGGTCGTTGGCCTGGGCCCAGCCGGTCATCCCCGGGCGTACCCGGTGCCGGTCCGTGTAGCGCGGCAGGTGGGTTGCGAACTCCTTGACGAACTTGGGCCGCTCGGCGCGCGGCCCCACCATCGACATGTGACCCACCAGGACGTCCCAGAGCTGGGGCAGCTCATCCCACGACAAGCGGCGCAGGAAGCGGCCCACCGGCGTGCGCCGGGGGTCCTGGCGGCTGGCCCAGACCGGCCCGCTGGGCGCCTCGGCGTCGATCCGCATGCTGCGGAACTTGTGCATCCGGAAGGTCTTGCCGTCGAGACCCACGCGCTCCTGGCCGTAGATCACCGGACCTGGCGAACCGAGCTTGACCAGCAGCGCGATCAAACCCAGCAGCGGCGAGAGCAGGAGCAGGCCGAGGCCTGCAACCAGCACGTCCGAACCGCGCTTCAGCACCCGTTTCCAGCCGTCGATGTCGAGTCCGCGCCGGAACTGCAGGAGGGGTATGCCGTCGAGCTGGTCGGCAGTCACACCGGTGGTCATGATCTCCAGCATCGAGGGCACGATCCGGAACTCCACCGCCACCCCGTCGCAGGCCTCCATCAGGTGCAGCAGCCGCTCCTGGCTGACGTCGGTGAGGGCCATGAAGACGGTGTTCACGCGCCGGTTGCGCACGACGCGGGCTAGGTCGCTGGAGGTGCCCAGGACCTTGATGCCGGCCAGCTCGGTGCCTTCCAGGATGCTGGAGGTGCCCAGGACCTTGATGCCGGCCAGCTCGGTGCCTTCCAGGATGCCGTCGGCGAGGATGCCCACCGGGCGGTAGCCGTAGTCCGGGAACATCCGCATGCGCTGGACCAGCAGGTCGGCAGCCGCGCCCCAGCCCACCACCAACGCCCGGTCGGCGCCGATCCCGCGAGCGCGCCGGGCCGCCTGCAGCCGGCGCAGCAGGTAGCGGGTGGCGGTGAGCAGGACCACGGTGATCAGGACCCAGTACACGAAGACCAGCCGCGAGTACTCGAACCGCGAAGGGCGGTAGAGGCCCATGCCGGCCAGGATCACCACCGAGGCCACCAGCAGCGCCCGCAGGTTGGACAGGAACTCGTCCACGAACTGCACCCCACGCCGGTGGCGGTAGGCGCCCATGGCCCAGAAGACGCCGAGCAGCACCAACACGACCACCGGTGCAGCCTGGACGTAGCGGGCGCTGTCCGGGATCTCGCCACCGGTGATCGGAAGTTGGCCCGGGTTGACCTTGTAGCGGAGCCAGTAGGCGAAGGCGATGCCGGCTGCCGCCGCCGCGGCGTCGGTGAAGATCCGCACCCAGACGAGCGAGTTGCGAGGGGTCAAGCGCGCACCGCCCGGCGGATCATGTCCAGCTCGCCCGCGTCCAGTGCGCGCAGGAGGAGCGCCGCCGCCGCATAGATGAGCCCGCCCAGGGCCACCAGCCCCAGCGTGACCCAGCCACCCGTGAAGCCGCGCAGGAGCCAGAGCGGCACGCCCATCACCAGGCCCGCGATCAGCACCCGCCAGGAGAGCCGCAGAACCGGCACCAGGCGCAGGAAGTGGCGGGTCAGGAGCAGGCCGGCGACGAAGAGCACGGCCTCGGTGAGAACCGTCGCCCAGGCCGCCCCCACGTACCCGTAGGCCGGGATCAGGAGCAGATTCAGGCCCACGTTCACGATCAGGCTGGCCAGGGCGGCCCACGTGAACGCGGCCTGGCGGTCGATGGCGTTCAGGGTGCCGATCCAGGTGTTGTTAATGAACATGAAGACGATGCCCAGCGCCAGGATGGCCAGCGCCGGCTCGGCCTGCCGGTAGAGGTGCAGCAGGGAGGTCAGGCCGGGCGCCAGCACGAACACGCCCACCGTCAGGGGCCAGCCCAGCAGCAGCAGGAGCTTGTAGAAGCGGTCGGTCGCCACCGCCAGCCGCTCAGGAGCCTCCCGGTGGTAGACGGCAAGCAGCGGGAAGATCACGTTCAGCATCGACATGGGGACGAACAGCAGCGCCTCGAAGGGCTTGTAGGCGGAGGCATACCACCCCACCTCATCGAATGACCGGAACAGCTGCAGGATGGGCACGTCGATCTTGAAGTAGAGGGTCGTGACCACGAAGGTGAGGGCCAGCGGCAGGCTCGCCACCAGCCAGGTGGAGACCAGCCTGAGCTCGAAGCGCGGGCGCAGCACGGCGATCCGGCGCACCACCAGTACGGTGAGGATGAAGACGCAAGCGAAGGCGTAGCTGAGGGCGTAGGCCCAGAGAAAGTAGGCCACGCCCTGGCGGGTCAAGATCCCGGCCAGGGTCAGGACCAGCAGGACGCCGGCCTCGAGCACGGTCTCGACCGCGTCGAAGCCGACCCGCTGGAGGGCATAGAAGGTCTGCCGCAGCAGCTGCGACAGCGAGGCCAGGATCATGAGTAGGAATCCCGGCAGCAGCAGGCTCTGGAGGCCGGGGATGCGCAGGGCCACCGCCAGCACGACCAGGCCCAGGAGCGACATCAGGAGCCGGGTCGTGATCAGGTTGCTCAGGTAGCGGGCGATCTCGCCCGGGTGGCGGGCGGCCTCCCGCACGTAAAGCGTGTTGAAGCCGAGGTCGACCAGGACCGTGATCACCGAGGTGTAGGTGACCAGCGTCTGAAAGCGGCCGAAGCCGGCCGGTCCCAGGTGGTTGAGGGTGGCCAGGACGGTGACCAGCGCGATCGCCCGGGAGAGGATGCGGGCGGCCAGCACCAGGGCCGTGTTGCGCACTGCGCGCGACCCGACTCCGGCGGTCGCGGGGCGGACCGGCGCGGCCTCAGCCGTGGTGGGGTCGTCCAAGTGCTGGCATCCTAGCCCGTGCTAGATTTCGGGCCATAGCCACCCACGCCGACGAACCCGAAGCGCGCCCCCTGAGCGCCCGTCCCATCACCCGGCGCAACTTCATCGTCTGGTACGGTCGTCCAAGTGCTGGCATCCTAGCCCGTGCTAGATTTCGGGCCATAGCCACCCACGCCGACGAACCCGAAGCGCGCCCCCTGAGCGCCCGTCCCATCACCCGGCGCAACTTCATCGTCTGGTACCTGGCGGGTTTGCTCACCGCCACCGTGGTGGCTGCCATCGCACCCATCCTGGTCTACATCTGGCCGCCCCAGGGCGCTTCCAAGGCGGTCGATCTCAAGGTCAACCTGCCCAAGCCGATGGGTGAGATCGCCGATGGCGACGCCGTCAAGTTCGACGCGCCCAAGGCGTCCGCCTTCACGATGGTGGACGGCGGCGGCGACAACGCGCCTGGCGACTACGCTTTCGGCGGCTTCCTGGTCAAAGACGCCGGCAAGCTGACGGCCTTCGCCGTCAACTGCTCGCACCTCGGCTGCTCGATCGCGGTCAACAAGGACGCCAGGCGCTTCGAGTGTCCCTGCCACGGCTCCCAGTTCCACCTCAACGGGACCGTCCTGCACGGACCCGCCGTGGCCCCGCTCTCGCACCTGGATTGGAAGCAGGGCGAGAGCCCCGACACCATCACCGTCAAAGGCGTATCCCTGCCCGGCTATGGGTAGAAACTAGGAGAGGGATTCCGTGGCGACCATCCCGCACCCGCGCGACATCCAAACCGCCGTCGTCGACTGGCTGGACGACCGATTCCCGTTCACCAAAACGGTCGACGAGGCGCTGTACCAGCGGGTCCCCAACTACGCCAACGCCTTCTACTACTGCTTCGGCGGGATGGTCTTCATCCTGATCGTCTTCCAGCTGGTGACCGGCGTCTTCCTCAGCTTCTACTACGTCCCGGACGCGTCCGGAAACCCCGCCGCCGCCTACACCTCGGTCCAGGACATCATGAGCAAGGTCTACCTGGGCTGGCTAATCCGGGGCGTCCACTTCTGGTCGGCCAACCTGCTGATCATCATGGTCACCCTGCACATGGCGCGGGTTTTCTGGACCGGCTCCTACCGGGCCCCGCGCGAGCTCAACTGGATGGTCGGTGTGATCATGCTGCTCTGCATCCTCGGCCTCTCGCTGACCGGGTACCTGCTGCCCTGGGACACCAAGGCGTACTGGGCGACCTCGGTCACCATCAAGGTCGGCGCCTCGGCGCCTCTTCTGGGGAGTGCCATCAAGGAGCTGGCACAGGGCGGGCCCACCTTGGGTCCCAACACCCTGCAGCGCTTCTTCACGATCCACGTCTTCCTACTGCCGGCGATCATCGTGCTGCTGATGTACGTTCACTTCCGGCTGATCCGGCAGCATGGAATCTCGGAGCCTTTGTGAGGTTGGCAATGAAGCTGAAAGACCCCACACCCGACGTACCGGTCACCCGCTGGGACGGCGAGCTGCGCGAAGGTCCGGGCGCGGCCACGGCCGCCATCCCGATCATCCAGGTCGATGGCCATGGCGGCCACACCCTGGAGCCTGGCTACAAACGGATCGCGGCCACGGCCGCCATCCCGATCATCCAGGTCGATGGCCATGGCGGCCACACCCTGGAGCCTGGCTACAAACGGATGCCGATCGGACCCGACCACATCCTCTATCCCGTGATGATCGGCCTCGCCCTCTTCCCCATCCTGATGGGCAGCGCGGGCCACCACCTGGCCGACGACATGCCCGAAGAGGACACCCACCCCTTCTTCCCGGACCACTTCTGGCCCTACCCGATCATCGCCGTGATCATGATGCTGACGGTCGGCGTCCTCTCGGCCTTTGTCCAGACCAACATGCAGCTCGAGCAGTCGGCCGATCCGCGGGCGGTCGTGCTGCCGCGGCCAGACTGGTACTTCCTCTTCCTGTTCCAGTTCCTGAAGCTGGGGCCGGAGCTGATCATGTCGCTGGTCATCCCCCCGCTGGTGGTGGGGGCGCTCCTGATCTGGCCCTTCATCGACAACATCGGCGGCCGCCTGGCCGCGCGCCGTTTGGGCTGGGCCTCCTGGCCCGTGCCGGGCCGCAACAAGATCACCGGCACCGCCTGGGTCGTGTTCCTGGGCATCCTCCTCTTCCTCACCCTGTGGGCCCTGTCGGGGATCACGCTGCCCTGGTTCACCGGACCCGTGACCGGGGGCTAGCCCGAAGCTGGCTGAAGTCCTCATCGCAGTCGTGGCGCTGCTGGTAGGCGCCGCCCTGGGAGTGGGGGTCACGTTCTGGGCGCTGCGGCGGAGCCTGTCGGCTCCCGACCTCGACCCGCCGGTGCCGGTCGCCGGTGCCGAGAGCGTTCACGCGGTCGAGCCCGTGCACCAGGTGACGTCGCCAGAGGACGACCGGGGGGTCAGCGACGCGCTCGACGCCAGTGACCGGGTGCTGACCGAGCTGGAGAAGCGATACCGGGGCCGCAAAGCCCAGCGCGAGAAGGACTAGAGGCCGGCCTCCGGGCCGCGTTCTCCGACTACGCGGACGGCCGACGCTCGGTGCGCGTGTTCGCGGCGCTGCCCGACTCCGTGATCGAGGTCATGGCCGGGTTCTGGTGGGACGACGACCGCATCCGAGCTCTCGGCCTGCCGGTGGAGAAGCTGCCGTTCGCAGAACTGGCCTGGGGGTTGGAGGTCAGCTTCTGGAGCGACGGCCGCAAGCCCTTCTCGGTGCGCGGGCGCGACCTCCTTGAGGACCCCGATCGCTACCCGGAGCACCGGCGGCGAGTGCACTGGTCGGACCTCCGGCACCCGCTGACCCTCTACCGCAAGCGGGAGCGCTGGATCATCCTCGACGGCTACCACCGGCTGGTGAAGGCCAGCCGCGAAGGCCGCGCGGAGCTGCCGGTGGTGCGGCTGCCGGATTCCGCGGTCTCAGGCGTATTGGTGCGGCACGGCTTCGACGGCGCCCTCAACGCCCTCTACGAGGTACACGGGGAGTTCCTGGCCGAGGCGCGAAGGGTGGCCCAGGAGCTCGAGCGCCGGCGCTGAGACGCTTTCCGCGCCCGCAAAGGGTTCCGGCGCCGGCGCTCGGCCCGTGGCCCCGAGCTACTCCTCGGGTAGGTGGGCTCGGAGCTTGTCCTGGAGCGCCCCCAAGCGCTCGAAGGCCGGCATGGTGGGGCGCGGGCGCGCCCGGTCGGGGTAGCGGGAGACCTGCAGGGCCTCGACCAGCGTTTGGATCTCGCCCGGGCTGAGCTCCACCATCACCAGCCCGCGGACGCGCCCGGTCGGGGTAGCGGGAGACCTGCAGGGCCTCGACCAGCGTTTGGATCTCGCCCGGGCTGAGCTCCACCATCACCAGCCCCGGCTGGGAGGTCTCCACCTGGACCTCGGGTGTATCGACGATGTCCGGCGTCGTGTTGGGATCGCCGGTCGGGCGGAAGAGCTCGTCGGAGCCGCGCAGGGGCACCCGCTTGAACCCGGCCATGATCCGGGGCAGTCTACCTCAGCGGTTCAGACCTTCTCCGTCACCCGGTATTCGAGGTACTTCCCCAGCAGCAGCCGGGTGTGCGCCTCCAGCGCCGGCAGCACGCTCAGCATCAGGCCCACGATCGGATAGCTGATGTATTGGACGTAGATCAGCCAGCGCCGGACCGGCCCCCAGCTCGCCGGCTTGGGCGGCAGCATCAGGTGCTCGAGCACGATCAGGGCGATCACGGTGGCCACCGCGCTCACCAGCACCTCGATGGAGTACTTCCAGAGGTTCTCGCCCAGGTCCATGATCGAAAAGTCGACCGAGACCCACAGCGGCACCGAGCCTCCGAAGATCATCAGCACCGGCAGGAAGATCCAGTTGAGGTGATTGAGAAACAGGTTCGAAAAGCGGCGGATGCGGAGCCAGAGCGGGATCTCGGGATGCTTGAAGAGCCGCCGCAGCACGTAGGGCACGTCGGTGATGCCCCAGGCCCAGCGCTTGATCTGGTTGTACTGGTTGAGGTGCGTGGCCGCATAGTCGCGGGACTCCGGTGAGTCGCCGTACATCGGGAGCCAGACCGACTTCACCTCGAAACGCGAGCCGAAGGTGAAGAACGCCTTCCAGTAGAAGCGGGAATCCTCCGGGATCACGTCCTTGTCCCAGTAGCCGATGTCGTCGCAGAACTGGAGTGTGCAGGTGTAGCTGCTGAAGGCCACCAGGCGATTCGGTCCTTGGGAGTGAAGGAACATCTGCCACATGCTGGTGCTGGCCGACATCACCCGCACCGCCGTGGGCACCCGCCAGATGTTGTTGTGGAACAGCGGCACCGGCTGCCAGATCGTGTAGTCGCGCAGCTCGCGCCGAGCGTGGTGCAGGCTGATCCATCCGAAGTACTCGGGGTGCACCCGGTAGTCGGAGTCGAGGTCCGTCAGCAGCACCCGCTTGGGGTCGTAGCCTTCCGCGCTCAGCCTCCGGTACATGTCACGGCCGCCCCAGTTCATGGCCGCCGACTTGCCGGGAACCAGGGGCGGCTCCATGGGGTCTTTGATGTGGTAGAGCCCGGCCAGCTGGTCGCCGAACTTCTCCTTCAGCCGGGCCACGTTCCGCCAGCCGGGCTTGTCCGTTACCCGCGTGATGATCCCGACCAGCTTCAACTCCTTCGGGTAGCTGGCGTCGACGATGGCCTGAACAGTGGCCTCCAGCACGTGGTAGGGCTCGGTGTAGGTCGGGATCACGCACAGGTGGTAGTAGTCCAGCGGGTGCGGCCGGCCCTCGACTCGAGGCTCAGCCTGGCAAAGGCTCAGCCAGTCGGTCCGCATGGCGCGCCGCATCCGGAAGTAGACGCGCCAGATCCCGGTGATCACGATCGCCGAGCGCAGGAACCAGTAGAGGTCGAAGATCAGGACCGCCACCGCCACGAAGATCGCCCCGTCGCTGCCGAAGGCGATCGGGATCCAGGCCGGGGAAAGCAGCAGGACCCAGGTGATCAGCCCGGGGGCGGCCTCCAGGAGGCGGTCTCCGAGCTGCTGAAGGGGCGTCCGAGCGACCGCCAGGGCCGGGGCTGAGGCAGCCATCCGAGCTCGATTATGGGCTGGCCTGGAGATCGGAATAGGCGATCCGATGGCGTATTTACATAGGCATGAGCAACCTCAAGAAGTTCGAGGAAGCCTCCTTCGACCAGGAGGTCCTCGGATCCGAATCGGCCGTGCTGGTCGACTTCTATGCCGACTGGTGTGGCCCCTGCCGTGCCATGGCGCCGGTGGTCCACGAGATCGCCGACAGCTACAACGGCAAGCTGACCGTGGGCAAGCTGGACGTGGACCAGGCCCAGAGTATCGCCATGCGCTACGGCGTCATGAGCATCCCGACCCTGGGCATCTTCCAGGGCGGCAAGCTGGTCGACCGCCTGGTCGGCTACCCGGGCCCGCAGGCCGTCAAGGCTTTCGTCGAGAAGAACGTCTCCGCCAGCGTCTGAGCTGAGCCGATAGGGCTGTGGGGGCTCAGTGCCCCCACAGCGCTCGTTCTGCGTGCTGGACCGTCTGCGGTCCCTTCTCGCCGGTGCGGATGCGCACGGCCTGCTCGACGTCGATCACGAAGATCTTTCCATCCCCGACCTCGCCGTTCTCGCCGGTGCGGGCGGCAGGGATCAGGAGGTCGATCACGCGGTCCACGATCTCGGCCTTCATCACCGCCTCGACCTTGAGGCGCGGCCGGAGCGAGATGTTGACGGCCGTCCCGCGGTACTTCTCGGTGTAGCCGCGCTGGGCGCCGCACCCCTTCACCTCGGTGACGGTCACCCCCGAGACGCCGCACTCGTCGAGGACGTCCTGCACCTGCTGCAGGTGCTCGTGGCGGATGATCGCGATGACCATCTTCATGGCGCCACCTCGGCGGCGGCCGTGACCCGCACCCGTTCGGGCTCCACCGGGTTGACGGTCGGGTGCTCAGCCGGGCGGTAGACGCCGCCCGGCACCGGCATGAAGGCCTCGGGATAGCCCCACATGCCGTGCTCGCTGATGTCCAGACCTTCCAGCTCCTCGCGGGCGCTGACGCGCAGGCCCACGGTGTGCTTGATGGCCCAGAAGATCCCGAAGCTGAGCAAGAAGGTGGTGGTGCCGGCCACCCCTACCGCCACCAGCTGGGCGCCCAGCTGGTGGAAGGATCCGGTGTAGAAGAGGCCGCCCTCGCCGACGCCGTTGAACTTGGCCAGCGCCGGCACCGTGAACAGGCCGCAGGAGAGGGTGCCCCAGATCCCGGCCAGCCCGTGCGCCGACAGACAGCCCACAGGGTCGTCGAGGACCTTGTCGATGAGCGGGATGGCGACCACCACGATGGTGCCGGCGACCGCTCCGATCACGATCGCGGCCCAGGGCTCGACGTAGCCGGAGGGCGCCGTGATGGCGACCAGGGCGGCGATGGCCCCGTTGCCGACCATGCCCACGTCCAGCGTCTTCGTCTGCAGGTACACCACCAGCAGCGCCGCCACCGCGCCTCCCGCGGCCGCCATCTGGGTCGTGATCACGACGTCGGCGAAGTGCAGGTTGGTGGCGTTGAGCGTGGAGCCGGGGTTGAACCCGAACCAGCCGAACCAGAGGATCAACACGCCCAGCTGGGCCAGCGGCATGTTGTGGCCGGGGATGGCGTTGGGCTGGCCCTTCTTCTCGTACTTGCCGATCCGGGGCCCCAGCAGCAGAAGCCCCGCGAAGCCGGCGACGGCGCCGGTCAGGTGGACGACGGTCGAACCGGCGAAGTCCTGGGCGCCGAGGGTCGCCTGCAGGAAGCCGCCGCCGAAGAGCTGGTGGCTGATCAGCGGGTAGATGACCGCCGCGAACGGAATCCCAAACAGGATGTAGACGATGAACTTGGTGCGCTCCAGCATGGTGCCCCACACGATCGCCAGGGAGACCGCGCAGAAGACGAACTGGAACATGAACTTCGCCGAGGCCGGGGCCGTGCTGCCCGCCATCGCCGGCAGGTTGAGCGAGGAGCCGGGGCTGAAGGTCGGGAAGAAGCCGGTGCCGCCGATGATCGGGAAGAGCCAGCTCGCCGCGGCCCCGAACGCCAGCGCGAAGCCGACCGCCCAGTAGGACATCGAGGCCACGCCGAAGTTGGTGAGCACCTTGGCGACCACGGTGCCCACGTTCTTCATGCGGCTGAAACCGACCTCGAGCATGGCGAAGCCGGCCTGCATGAACATCACCAGCACGGCGGCCACCACCACCCAGACGGTGTCGGCGCCCACCGAGGCCTGCTGTGCTACGACGAGTGGATCGTTGGGATTCATGGGCTGACAAGCTAGGGCGGTTCCGGCGCCCCGCCCACGTGTGCATGACCTGAATCCCACGCCCCGTCTTCGTGCAGGCCGCACGGTGCGGAGGGCTCTACACGAAACCTAGGATGCGCTCACCGTCGCGAGTTAATCGTGCAACCCAGGAGGAGCCCATGGCAGTAGAAGTCAGTGGAAAGCCGCGGACCAGCCCGGTAGAGGTGCTGTCGAAAGCGCGCCAGGCCGGCGTGCAGGTGGTCGACGTCAGGTTCGTGGACCTGATCGGGACCTGGCAGCACTTCAGCGTGCCCATCAGTGAGCTCGAGGAGTCGACCTTCGAGGACGGCCTGGGCTTCGACGGGTCCAGCATCCGCGGCTTCCAGGCCATCAACGAGAGCGACATGCTCCTGATTCCTGACCCGGACTCGGCCACCCTCGACCCCATCCTGCGGGTGCCGACCATGTTCCTGGTCTGCAACGTGGTGGACCCCATCACCCGCGAGCCCTACAGCCGGGACCCGCGGCTGATCGCCCAGAAGGCCGAGGCGTACCTGGAGAAGACCGGGATCGCCGACATCAGCTACTGGGGGCCGGAGGCCGAGTTCTACATCTTCAACTCGCTGCGCTTCGACCAGAACCAGTTCAGCGGCTACTACTACATCGACTCCGAAGAAGGGATCTGGAACTCCGGCTCCAACGGGACGGCCAACCTGGCCAACCGCCCGCGCTACAAGGAGGGCTACTTCCCGGTGCCGCCGGTCGACAAGCTGCAGGACCTGCGTTCCGAGATCATGATCAAGCTGATCGAGGCCGGGGTTCCGGTCGAGGTGCAGCACCACGAGGTGGGCACCGCCGGCCAGGCCGAGATCGACATGCGCTTCGACTCGCTCACCAAGATGGGCGACAAGATGCTGGTCTACAAGTACGTGGTCAAGAACGTCTGCGCCCAGAACGGATACGTGGCCACGTTCATGCCCAAGCCGATCTTCCAGGACAACGGGTCCGGGATGCACGTGCACCAGTCGCTCTGGAAAGACGGCGCCAACCTCTTCGCCGACAAGAGGGGATACGCCGGCCTCTCCGAGACCGCGCGCTGGTACATCGGCGGACTGCTGAAGCACGCCCCCTCCCTGCTCGCCTTCTGCGCCCCCACCACCAACAGCTATCGCCGCCTGGTGCCCGGCTATGAGGCGCCCATCAACCTGGTGTACTCAAAGCGCAACCGCTCGGCGCGCGCTGGTACATCGGCGGACTGCTGAAGCACGCCCCCTCCCTGCTCGCCTTCTGCGCCCCCACCACCAACAGCTATCGCCGCCTGGTGCCCGGCTATGAGGCGCCCATCAACCTGGTGTACTCGAAGCGCAACCGCTCGGCCTGCGTGCGCATCCCGATGTACTCCGAGAACCCGAAGAGCAAGCGGATCGAGTTCCGCTCGCCGGACCCGGCCGCCAACCCCTACCTGGCCTTCTCAGCCCTGCTGATGGCTGGGCTGGACGGCATCCAGAACAAGATCGAGCCGCCGGAGCCGGTCGACAAGGACATCTACGAGCTCGAGGACGCGGAGAAGGCGACCATCGCCAACGTCCCCGGTTCGCTGGCCGAGTCACTGCTCGCGCTCAAGGACGACCATCGCTACCTGTTGAAGGGCGGCGTCTTCACAGAGGACGTGATCGAAACCTGGATCGACTACAAGTGGAAGCGCGAGGTCGACGCCGTGGCCCTGCGCCCGCACCCCTGGGAGTTCTACCTCTACCACGACGCTTAGAAGTCGGTAGGTTGCGAGCCCCGGCCGCCGCGCGGCCGGGGCTTTTCCTTTTACGTGTTCGTGGCTACGGCGATTCTGCTGCCGCCCAGCGAACGCCATTGCAGGCGTGCCAGAGGTTGCTGTGCCGGCCCGTGGAGGACGGCTCCGTCCAGAGCGAACTGCGAGCCGTGGCACGGGTCCATGAACTGGCCGGCAGACCCGACGAAATTCAACCGGCAGCCGGTATCAGAGCTGTATGCGGCCAGCGCGAAAAAGCCCGCGCTCGAGCGCGTGAACCAGCCTGATTCAACCGGAAGCACCGGATCCAACTCGCTTACCGGACCGTTGGCAGAGAAGACATGGCCGGCCGGCGCCACCAAGGGCACGGCCTCCCCAGCGGCCGGCAGCGTCCCCAGGTCGATCGCGACCTCCGGCCTGAGTGGAGCAGGCGCCGGCCAGAGGTATATGGCCAGCACAACGGCCGGGACCACCAGCGCCAGCAACCCCAAGGCGGCGAGCGTCGCCACGGCGGTCGACTGCTGGCGGCCCGGCCCCATCTCTGGGCCTTTGTATTACAACGCCCAGGCCATTCGCGGCGGGCAACGTTTGATCCATATACAAATGCGCGTTTAGGCGGATGCAATGGCGCTGGGCCGCGCTAGATTTCTGCGCGCTCAAATGCCGCGCCAGGACGTGTACGGCCGCTGGATCTCCGACGACGGCGCCCTGTATTGGGACGGCCGAGCCTGGCAGCCGGTGACCGCCGTCACCTACCAGCCGACACAGCCTGCGGCGGCGGCGCCCGGCAGCGCCAAAGGCGGAATCGCCCTCGGGCTGGGCATCGCGTCGCTGCTCTTCTGGCTGCTGCCCATCCTGGGCCTGCCGATCTCCATCGCCGCGGTGGTGGTGGGCGGTCTATCGCTGAGCACCAGCGGCCGCAAGCTCGGGCGCTGGGGCCTGGTCCTGGGCTGCATCGGCCTCGGCCTCTCGCTCATCAACGCCGCCGTCGGCGTCTACATCGCGACCCACCGCTAAGGCTTAAGGTCTGGGGCATCCAGACCCGCGCCGCCGTCCTGCACGAGCCCGGCCGCCCGCTCGAGATCGAGACCCTGGAGCTGGAGGAGCCGCACGCCGGCGAGGCGCTGGTGCGCGTCGCCGCGGCCGGGGTCTGTCACTCCGACCTTCACTACATGAAGGGCGACTGGCCGATACCGCTGCCGGCGGTCCTTGGGCACGAGGGATCGGCGGTGGTGGAGGCCGTGGGCCCGGGCGTGAAGTCAGTTAAGCCCGGCGACCACTGCATCATCGTGTTCTGGCCCAACTGCGGTCGCTGCGAGTACTGCCAGATGGGCCGGCCGATGCTCTGCAACGGCCACCCGCGCCCGCCCGGGACCATGCTCGACGGCAGCACCCGACTCTCGAAGCAGGGGCAGCCCGTCCATCACATGGCGGCGGTGGCCTGCTTTGCCGAGCACGCGGTCATCCACGAGGAGCAGCTGCTGGTCATCGACGACTCGGTGCCGCTGGACCGCGCGGCGCTGGTTGGCTGCTCGGTTACGACGGGCGTGGGCGCCGCGCTAAACACAGCGCGGGTGCGGGCCGGCAGCTCGGTCGCGGTGATCGGCTGCGGCGGCGTCGGCTTGAGCGTCATCCAGGGCGCGCGCCTGCAGGGCGCCGGCCGCATCCTGGCCGTCGACCTCTTCCCCGAGAAGCTGGAGATGGCGACGGCCATGGGCGCCACCGACGCCCTGGACGCCCATGCGGAAGACCTGGTCCGGCAGGTGAAGCGCCTGACGGGCGGGGGCGTCGACTACGCGTTCGACGCCATCGGCCTGCCCGCGACCCTCAAGCAGGCGCTCGACGTGCTGCGGCCGGGTGGCACGGCCGTGGCGGTCGGGATCGGCCGGTTCGGGGAGCCGGCGCCGATCGACGCCTTCAGCCTGGTCATGCAGGAGAAGGCGCTGCTGGGCTCCTTCTATGGGTCGGCCCGGCCGCGTGTCGACATGCCGCGCATCCTCGACCTGTACCGGCAGGGGCGCCTTCAGCTGGACGCGCTGCTGACCCGGCACTACCCCCTGGAGCGGATCAACGAGGCGTACGCCGACCTCCAGGGCAGCCAGGCGGGACGGGGGGTCATCAGCTTCGGCTGAGCGCCCGGTGTCGATTCCGGGAGCGGCCGGTCGATGTCCTGCTAGGAGGTAACAGATGCAAAGCACAATCCCTTGTCTGGTCTTCAACTCTGGCGGTGAAGAGGCGATCAAGTTCTATGTGTCGGTGGTGCCCAACTCGCGAATCGTGGACCTCATCCACGGCCAGGCCGGCGGCCCGGTGACCGAGGGGCAGCTGCTCCACGCCCGGTTCGAGCTCGATGGGCAGCCCTACGACGCCTTCGACGGCGGACCCAGCTTCAAGTTCTCGGAGGCGTTCTCGCTGCGGATGACCTGCGATACACAGAAGGAGATCGACGATCTGTGGGCGCGGCTCACCGCGGACGGCGGGGAGCCAGGGCCTTGCGGCTGGCTCAAGGACCGCTGGGGCATGTCCTGGCAGATCATCCCGGCGGCGCTGGGCGAGATGCTCAGCAACCCGGCCGGCGGCAACTCCAAAGCCGCTACCGAGGCCATGCTCAAGATGGGCAAGCTAGACATCGCGGAGCTGCGCCGGGCGTACGAGTCGGCGGCTTAAGCCGGCGTCGCCCCCAGCATCGCCCGAGCCCGGAGCGCGATCGCGATGGCGACCCGCGTCTCCGGGTCGTCGAGCGAGAGCCCGCTCAGGGCCTGGATCCGCTCCACGCGATAGGACATCGAGTTGATGTGGATGCCGAGCGCGCGGGCCGCGGCCCGGCGCACCCAGCGCGCCGCCACCAGCGCCTCCAGGGTCGGCAGGAGCGGTGTCTCCCGCGATTCGGAATAGCGGAGCAGCGAGCCCAGCACCTCGTCCACGAACCCGCGCAGCACTTCGGGGCTCTGCACCTCGAGCAGGAGCCGGAAGGCGCCCAGCGAGCGGTACGTGGTAACTCGCGACCGCCCGCCCGCACGCCGCGAGAGCCGCAAGGCCTGGCGCGCCTCCACGTGCGACCTGGCCAGCTCGGCCACCGAGGCGGCCAGATTGCCCACTCCAGCCGAGACCGAGCCCGGCTTGAGGACCGCCGCAGCCGCCTGCTGCGCCAGCGCGGCGACCCGCTCCACGGCCGCCAGGTCGGCGGCCGCCTCCTCAGGCACCAGGATCACCGCCGAATTGGCGCGAAGCAGGACCAGGGAGCCCGCCGCGCGGCGCCGGACCAGGTCGCTGAGCGCCTCGTCGAGCCGGTCCTGGCGGCCGCGGACCGCAATCTCGGATTCCGATTCCGCATCGTCAGGCTCGAGTGCCACGGCCCAGGCGTGGGCGGGCAGCCGGTGGCCGAGGCGCTCGGCCTGGTGGGCCAGGCGTTCGGCCTCGTCCTCGTCCAGGCCGCCCGCCAGCAGCTGCTCCACCAGGTCCCCGCGCAGCCGGCGCTCGACCTCGGCCGTCGCGCGCTCCTTCGACATCTCCAGCGCCAGCACCGTCGAGCCGTGCTCCAAAGCCCGGCGGCGCCCATCCTCGTCGAACGCCCCCTCGGGCACGTCGACCGCCAGCACTCCCAGCAGCTCGGTTCCGGCACGCACCGGGACCAGGTCGACCGGGCGTGGCGGCCGGCCGGCGTGGACGCGTACGTCGCGGGCGCCGGCCGCGAAACCCGCTGGCACCGCCACCCGCGCCGGCATGCCCTCGAACTCGCCCGCCCCGCGGACCCGAAAGCCGTCGGCGGAGTACAGCGCGGCCCTACTCCCCGCCAGCGCGCCCACCGCCTGCAGGATGGCTGCGATCCCGGCGCCATCCAGGGAGAGCTTCGTGAAGCGCTCGTGGATGTCGTGCGAGAGCTTGATCTCGGCCAGCTGGACCTCCAGGCGGCGCTGCATCTCGGCGCGCTCCAGGATGCCCGCAACCTGGCCCGCGATGGCGCCCAGGAAGTCGATGTCGGCCTCGGCGAAGTGCCGGTACTCGACCGACTGCACGTTCACCACGCCGACCAGCCGCGGGCCGGACTCGATGGGCACCGAAAGCATGGAGTGGAAGCGCTCCTCGTCCAGGCCCGGAACCCACTTCCAGTGCGGGTCCCGGCTCACGTCGGGCACCGACGCCGGCCGGCGCGTCTGGGCTACCCAGCCGGTGATGCCCTCCCCCACCTTCATGCGCACGCGCCCGACCATGCGCTCGTTGAGACCGTTCGTGGCCGTGAGCAGCAGCTGGGAACCGTCTTCGCTGACCAGGTAGAGCGAGGCGACGTCGGTGTTGGTGGCCGAGGTGGTTTCGCGGATGATCAGGCTCAGGAGCTGGCCGGGGTCCTGTTCGGAGGCCGCCGCCCGGGCCAGGCGCTGCAGAAAGGCCAGCTCGCGGACGGCCAGGCTGGCATCGGAATCCATGTCTGGATTCGTATCTTAGACACGAAAAAAGGCCTTTACTTTCGTGTCAATGCACGTTGCTAGGCTATCCAGCATGCTGAAGCTGCGCACCGTCGTGCCCGAAGACGCCGAGGTGGCCTGCCAGGTGTTCGACGCGCACGATCCCGACGAGGCGCAGGACCCCGACGTGACGCGCCACCGCTGGACCGTGAACACGCCGGACTCCGTGCGTGAGCGATTCCTGATCGAGCAGTGCGGCCGGGCCGTGGGCTTCGCCTTTCGCGGCCACAAGTGGTGGGAGCCGGAAGAGCACCGCTTCGCCTTCAACGACCTGCGCCTGGTCCCGGTGGCGCAGGAGCGGACTTCGGCGCAGGGGGTGCTCGACCGCCTGGAGGCCGCGAACATCGAGGAAGGCGCGGAGACGCTGGTCGCTCGCACGCGCGAAGGCTCCCGCTGGGATATCGAGTTCCTGGAAGCTCGGGGCTACCGCTACGATCGGCTCTCCAAGGCTTGGGAGCTCGACCTGGCCGCCAACCGCGACCGGCTGCTGGCCGAGCGGGACGACTCACGCCGGGCCATGCGGGAACAGGGCATCGCGCTCGGCACCCAGGCCTCTGATGACGACCCCGAACTGGTCCAGAAGCTCTACCGACTCAATGCCGAGACCACTCTCGACGTCCCGACCACCGTCCCCCACTCGACCTGGTCGCTGGAGGAGTTCAAGATGTGGGGCGCCAGTCCGGAGTTCCGCAGCGACCGCTCCTGGATCGCGCGCGACGGCGACGAGGTGGTGGCCTGGTCCTTCCTCAAGTACCCGCGGGTGGGACGGGTCTGGACCGGCTACACCTGCAGCGCCCGCTCACACCGGGGACGCGGGATCGCCCGGGCCGTGAAGATGGAGACGCTCGGCCAGGCCATCGAGCTGGGCGTGACCTCGGTGCGCACCGACAACGACGAGGCCAACGCACCCATGCTCCACATCAACGAGAAGCTCGGCTACCACCGCATCCCGGGCTTTGTCAGCTACCTGAAGGACGTCCGTCAGTGACGCCCGAGCAGGCCCTCCGCGACGTCTTCCGACTGCCCGAGTTCCGCCCCGGCCAGGAGGCTGTGGTCACGGCCCAAACCGCCGGGCGGGACGTGCTCTCGGTGGCGCCGACCGGCTCGGGCAAGTCGGTCAGCTACTGGATCCCGGCGCTGCTGGGGCCGGGCGTCACCCTCGTCGTCTCGCCTCTGATCGCGCTCATGAAGGACCAGGTCGACCGCCTGCGCGGCCTGGGCGTCGAGGCCGCCTTCGTCAATTCCAGCATCGATCGCGCAGCCCAATGGGCGCACCTGCAGGAGGCGCTCAACGGCCGGCTCAAGCTCCTCTACGTCGCGCCCGAGCGCCTTTCACGGCCGGGTTTCGTCGACGTGCTGGGCCGGCTGCCCGTGCGCCGGGTGGTGGTCGACGAGGCCCACTGCATCTCCACGTGGGGCCATGACTTCCGGCCCGACTACCGGCTGATCGGGCGGGCCCTGGAAACCTGCGGCAATCCGCCCGTGGCCGCCTTCACGGCCACCGCCACACCCCAGGTGCGGGCCGACATCGTGCGCTCGCTGGCCCTGCGTGACCCGCTGGTGTCCGTCACCGGTTTCAACCGGCCCAACCTGACCCTGGCCGCACAGCGCTGCCGGGCCGACGCGGACAAGCTCGAAGCCCTGCGCCGAACCCTCAATCCCGGCGCCGGCCGGGCGCTCGTCTACTGCGCCACAGTCGCCACCACCGAGGAGGTTGCCGACCGGATCCGAAGCTGGGGCCTGGCCGCTGCGGCCTACCACGCGCGGCTGGGCGACGAGGCGCGGCGCCGGGTGCAGGACGACTTCGCCGCCGGCCGGCTGCGGGTGGTGGTGGCCACCGTGGCGTTCGGCATGGGAGTCGACATCCCCGACATCCGCCAGGTCGTCCACTTCCACCTGCCGGCTTC
>Ga0209474_10002156_pt1 | contig 18365 bp, 14 predicted proteins | sample GraSoiAngelo_145_FD_185902 | JGI IMG/M metagenome (GOLD analysis project Ga0209474, IMG submission 185902) | Grasslands soil microbial communities from the Angelo Coastal Reserve, California, USA - 14_1009_05_20cm (SPAdes) (version 2) | ecosystem: Environmental > Terrestrial > Soil > Grasslands... | reverse complement strand
GACGCAAAAATAACGCATCACCGGAGGGAAGACGCGACGCGGAGTTTGTAGTTCGTCGTTAGCGAACTAGCATCCTATACTCAGATCGAGTGCCCAATCGAACTCAATGGGGCACAACTTGTTGTTCGAAAAGCTGCTTAAACTCTTGCAACTCTTTCTCGTTAACGTCGGAAACAGCCCAGTAGTTGAAGTCCGAGTCTTTCCAGTGCAAAAGCTGGTAACCTTCCCGCGTCATTGCCTTCGTCGACCTGGCTGTATCGGCCCCGGTTGGCCAGACAAAGAGATTAATAAAATGCTTGCGCCTTTGATAAATTAAAGCCGCCACCGGCCTGTTATCGAGGTAATCAAGACGGCCACCGACTAACGGAAATCCGTCGCTGGAAAGATCGACCACCGGAGGTGCGAAATCGAGCTTGGCGTCCAGCCACGGCTTCACCGTGTGCTGGTCAGAGGAAGCTACGTCAGTGAGATGATTTGCCATCAGCGAACGCACATGACTGGCGATAAGTTGCGTTGCTAGGAATTGATCAGCCCCGGGTCGCTGCAGTCGGGGCACGACGTTAAAAATGATAATTGCAGCAAAAATGAGCGCTGCGGCCAGACCTAACCAATTCCATGGTGTCTCCGAAAGAATGGACCGCGGTTCCCGCTCCCGTTTATGGAACAGGACCTGAGCTCCCCGCACCCCATTTCGCACCGGATCCCCCGTGGTCTCCTTTCGCAACGAGGATTGAATTCGCTCACGTAACTCTGCAGATGCCTTGAAATAAGGAGTCGCGTTGCCAATCGCACGAATTAGTGAACCATGGGTCTTGTAGGCCTGATCGCAGTTATGGCACTCGCGCAGGTGCTGCTCGATCGCCTGGCTGGCGATCGGATCCAGTTCGCCATCCAAATAACCATCTATCAGTTTTATAGCTTGCTCGCAGTTCATCTTATATCTCCCTACCGATGCGGCCCGCCAAATATTCCTTGAGCTTGGCGCGCGCGCGGGCAAGCCGCGACATAACTGTACCCGGAGGAATTTGCGCGATGTCGGCTATTTCCTTGTAGGAGAGACCTTCCTGGTGTCGCAGCACCAGAATCTCACGAAATTCCGCGGGCAATTCATCCATTGCTTCTGTAATCAGTTCCGCGTCTTCACTATGCTCCAGAATCGTCGCGGGGCTAGCAGACTCGTGCCCGGTCACATGTATTTCTTCATCAAAGGGTGTGGTGAAATCAACCGCGCGGATCTTTTTGAGCAACGTGTAGCAGGTATTTCGCACAATCGTCAGTAACCACGCGCGGCCATTGGAACCATGGAATCCACTGAACGACTTGAACGCGCGCAGATACGCTTCCTGAACCACATCCTGCGCATCTTGTTCATTGCGCAGCAGCCATTTGGCTAAATTGTGGGCTGCATCAAGATGGGGCAGCAGCGCTTCTTCAAAAGAGGCCAGATCCTCTTTCTTGCATCCCGGTGTGACGTCGGAAGGCTTGATCTCGGCACCACGGATGGAGTTGCCACTATTTGATTCGGTTGGGGAATTCGTAGTTGTCGTACTCCTATAATATGAAGAGAGAGCTAGAGACGCCCCGTAATCATGATGATCAGCAGAATTGCAGCTAGTGCGCGTTCGCCGGATTTTGTGCTGTCACCTCTGAGATAGTGGCGGCTCCCTCTTTCGAGGTAGAGAGTGGATTGCCTCTTCGCGAGCGCGTATAAAGGTAGCAAACCGAGGATGCGCCCGTTGCGTGTTGATTCATAACGACCGGAGCGCGCCTGCTCTTATTCCGCATGGTACTTCGTCAGGTGCCGGAATAAACAGACTCGGCTCGGAGTATGCACCGTTGAACGCGATGCGCACATCGCAAAATACAAACAAGCTCAAGGGAGAACGACTAACAACTAATACTTACACCTATGATAACCACACTTAATCATTTCACCACCATAGCATCGCGCGTGAAACTGACGCTACGAAATACCACCCTCTCAGTGGCCACAGCCGCCCTGGTAGCCAGTTGCGCATCTGCGCCGCCCACCATCGTTCACGAGACTGTCGGTCCGGGTCCGACAGTCGTTAACGAACAGTACAACGGGTTTTTAAAGGTCTATAGCGCGACGGAATGGATGGCCGACGACGACGGACCCAGTCTGCTCAAGTATACGAATTATCAAATCGATGCAGCCGATGGAACGGTATTCAAAGAAGTCGCAAACGACGACCAAGAGCCGACTCACGTGATTTTGCCAAAAGGCACCTACACTGTCGTGGCGCGGTCGGATACTTCCGGCAAGGTCAGCGTCCCAGTGGCAATCGAGACCGGCAAGACAACCGTCGTGCACCTGGAAAGGGAAAAAGACTGGAAGGAGGCGCCTGCCGGAATTCCCAGCGCTGACCTGGTGCGTCTGTCGAATGGACAACCGATTGGCTTTCGCGCGCGGCATTCCGAATTGCTGAAGGGTCAAGTCATGGCGGTTGCACAATCCAAACGAGAATCATTTTGGGGGAATATTCCCCTGCGGAGTGGGTATGAATGAGTGAAACACACCTACGAGGCACTAATAACGACTTATGAATCTAATGATCGCTAGTATTCTCAATCTTATGGGACCGGACATGATGGTAATCCTCCTCATCGTACTGCTGCTGTTCGGCGCGAAGAAGCTGCCTGAGCTTGCCCGTGGGATGGGCCGAGCGGTCAAAGAGTTCAGCGCAGCCCGAGATGAAATTGAGAGGGGACTGGGTCAGTCCGGCGGTGGCGGAGTAGCGCAGCCTAGCTTGTTAGACACAAAAGCTGAGCTGCCGCCTCCGCGTTAACACTTTTCTCCACAGCGGCGTCGGTGCCTTGCAACGGAGGGAACTCAATGATCGTCCAGGTAAAACGCTGCCGGCGCAAAAAACGAATCGTCATTCTCGGCGGTGGTTTTGGCGGTGTTTATGCGGCCATTCATCTTGAGAAATTGCTCGCACGAGTCGAGGCGGTGGAGATTCTTCTCGTTAGCCACGATAACTTTTTCTTATTCACGCCGATGCTTCACGAGATAGCAGCGAGCGATCTCGAAATCACAAATATTGTAAATCCCCTTCGAAAGCTGCTTCGCAAAGTCGAGGTGTTGGTGGGGGAGGTGAAGGAAATCGATCTGCCAAACAAGCGGGTCTTGATTTCACGTGGTTACCGCAACCATTCACAAGAGATCGACTACGATCATTTGGTCATCGCACTGGGATCGATCACCAACTTTTACGACATCCCGGGTCTCGTCGATCTGGCCGTGCCCATGAAATCGCTTCGCGATGCCATTCAGTTGCGCGCTCAAATCCTCGGGCATTTGGAAGAAGCCAATTTCGAATGCAATCCGGCAGAGCGGCAATCGTTACTTACTTTCATAGTGGCGGGCGGCGGGTTTGCCGGCGTGGAAACGGTGGCGGCGTTAAATGACTTCGTGCGGGACGCGTTGCCGTTCTATCCCAATCTGAGTGAAGGAATGTTGCGAGTTGTGCTCGTGCATTCTGGGTTGGTGATTCTGCCAGAACTGGGTGAAAGTCTGGGACGACATACGCAGAAGCTGCTCGAGCGACGCGGCGTGGAGATCCAGCTTAACACCCGGGTCAAGAGCATGACAGAGAACAAGGTTTTCCTGGCTTACACGCCCCCAATTCCGTGCCGCACGTTGGTCTGGACTGCTGGAACTGTGCCCAGTCCACTTATCTCTCCGCTCCCCTGCGCAAAGCAACGAGGCCGAATAGCTGTAAACCAATTCTTGCAGGTTCCTGATTGGTCTGATGTCTGGGCTGTGGGTGACTGTGCCTTTGTACCAGACATCAAAAATCCTGGGAAATCTCATCCCCCAACCGCGCAACATGCCATACGGGAAGGCAAGGTCGTGGCACAGAATATCGCGGCTGCACCTCTGGGCCGGCCTGGAAAACCGTTTTCGTTCAAGACCATCGGGTTGCTCGCTTCAATCGGTCGTCGGACTGGCGTGGCGCGCATCTTCGGCTACAATTTTTCAGGCTTTCTCGCCTGGTGGATATGGCGGACGATTTACCTAAGCAAGTTGCCTGGCTTGGACAAAAAGGTCCGTGTGGCATTCGACTGGACGCTGGACCTTATCTTCCCCAAGGACGTTTGCGCAGTGCATGACCTTTCATACCGTCGCGATTTCCATCGCCCGGAATCGATAAAAGAGGCAGCCGGAGTAACGGCGATTACCAACCAAGTGCTGCCAGTTGAACCTTCGCCCTAGCTCTGCTGGCAGCGCTTTATTCTCTCTCCAAGATTGCGGTAATTCTCGCGTCTTACTAAATGTCGCGTTTAATTCCGGCATCATGACCGGCGCCGAGGTTCGTCAAAGTTTTCTCGATTTCTTTCGCGAAAAGCAGCACTTGATTGTGCCCTCATCGTCGCTGATGCCGGACGCACCCAATCTGCTTTTCACCAATGCCGGCATGAACCAGTTTGTGCCGATTTTTCTCGGCCAACAAAAGCCGCCGTGGAAGCCGCCGCGCGTGGCCGACACGCAGAAATGCATTCGCGCCGGAGGGAAACATAACGACCTCGAAGACGTCGGGCTGGACACCTATCACCACACCTTTTTTGAGATGCTGGGCAATTGGAGCTTCGGTGATTATTTCAAGAAAGAAGCGATCGAGTGGGCGTGGCAACTCGTGGTCGAACGTTGGAAACTTCCGCCGCAGCGTCTTTACGCCACCGTTTACAAACCCGGGCCGGGCGAGCCGAGCGAGTTCGATCAGGAAGCGTACGATCACTGGGAAAGATTATTTCGTGAGGCCGATCTCGATCCGGCCATCCACATCGTAAACGGAAACAAGAAAGACAATTTCTGGATGATGGGCGATACCGGGCCGTGCGGGCCTTGTTCGGAATTGCACGTTGATCTAACTCCGGACGGCGACACGCGCGGCGCGCTCGTGAACAAAGACGACCCGCGCTGCATCGAGATTTGGAATTTGGTTTTCATCCAATTCAATGCCAACGCCGACGGAACGTTCTCACCGCTGCCGCAACGTCATGTCGATACCGGATTAGGTTTGGAGCGTACTACTGCAATCATTCAAGGCACAAAAAACTCCACCGAGTTCTCCGGCACAGTCTCGAACTACGAGACCGACATCTTTCGTCCGATCTTCGACGAGTTGGAAAAACTCAGCGGCAAGAAATACGGATCGACTCTTCCGAAACATGGAACTGCCGGTGAAAGCGATCATGAAAAGACCGACATCGCCTTTCGGGTTATCGCCGATCACATCCGTGCCCTTAGCTTCGCGATCGCCGACGGAATTATTCCGTCGAACGAAGGACGCGGTTACGTTTTGCGTCGCATCCTGCGTCGCGCGGTCCGCTACGGGCGCACCCTCGGCTTTCACGATCCTTTTTTCTTCAAACTGGCCGATATCGTCGCGAAAACGATGGGCGATGTTTTTCCTGAAGTCCGCGCAAAACAAGAGACGATTCAGGAGACAATCCTTCGCGAAGAAGAAGCGTTTAACAAAACATTGGATAGGGGGATCAAACTTTTCGAGAACGACGTCCTTGAAAGAGCGCTAGCGGTAGCTGCGCACGCCGACGGGTTGCTTATCATGGCAAGCTCGCAGGCTTGGTGGGGTGAAAAGCCGGAGGAACAGGAAATCCATAATATGCGTTTTTTCCGCGGCGATCGGCACATCGCGGAATTTTCATTCGATCAACTTCGTGCAGGTGCTTGGAAACAGCTCATCAAAACAACTCCGATGGTTTCTGGAGAAGATGCTTTCAAACTCTATGACACCTACGGTTTTCCGCTTGATCTCACCGAGCTGATGGCCCGCGAGCGCGGACTTACCGTCGATATTGCGGGTTTCGAAAAACTGATGGAGGAGCAACGCGCGCGCGCGCGCGCTGCGCGGAAAACTGAAACAATTCGCGCGGAGGACACAGCCTTAGGTGCTCTTAAGCAAACGGAGTTCGTCGGCTACACGAATGATTTCGCTGATGCTAAAATTATCGCGACCCGACATGAGTCGGCAGGTGACTTCGTCGTGGTTGATCGTTCTCCCCTCTACGCTGAAATGGGCGGTCAGGTCGGAGATAAAGGAGTATTTCGCCTCCCGAATCAAACTGCATCTATCGTAAACACCGTTAGTCGCAACGGCGTCTTTTTTCTTAAGTTACCACCGGGGCTGGATGCCGGAAGCTTGCCAACTAAGCAGCCTGGGCGTTTGGAGGTGGACATTCCACGTCGTCGCGCCATTGAGCGTCATCATACGGTCACCCATCTTTTACATTGGGCGTTACACGAGATCGTCAGCAAAGATGCGACGCAAAAGGGAAGTTATGTCGGGCCAGAGAAACTAACTTTCGACTTCAGCAGCACGTCGCTGACGCTGCAGCAAAAGCGGGACGTTGAGAATTTGGTGAACGAAAAGATTAAAGAGAACGCGCCGGTTTCGTGGATTGAGATCCCTTATGCGGAAGCGAAGAAGCGTTCCGACATTCAGCAATTCTTTGGAGACAAGTACGGCGAGCTCGTTCGCGTTGTTCAAATCGGCGGCGAAGCAAAAGCGTTGAACGGCTACTCCATGGAGTTGTGCGGCGGAACACACGTGCGCGCGACCGGCGAGATTGAGTCATTCCGCATCGTCAGGGAAGAAGCAATCGCGGCGGGCGTTCGGCGGATTGAAGCTGTCTCCGGAGATGCGGCGCGGCAGTGGGCGAAAGAAGAGGCTGAGCGCCAGCAGAAAAAATTTGAAATGCTCACGCGCAAGAAATCCGACGTGGCCGCGTTGCCGGTGTTTGAAGAGGATGCGGAGACCCACGCGATGCTTGACAAGATCGACATGCGCGCGGCGCATCTCGAAAAGCTCGAGGCTGATGTTCGGGAATGGGAAAAGAAAGGGACGAAGGCGAGCGAAGCGCAATTGAAGAGTCGCGCGGCTGAGATCGCGAAGGAACTGGCGACAAGGCATGCTGCGAAAGGCAGAGTCGTTGCCGAAGTGAAGGATGCCGACGCTAAATTGCTTCAAGCCGTGGCCGGTGCGCTCAAATCAAAAATCAAAGGACCGATTTTTTTGGCCGGTGCGGCGAACGGCCGTGTCGCGCTCCTTGCCGTTGTGCCCAAAGAGCTCAGCTCAAAATTTCAGGCGAACAAATTGATTCAGGAAATCGCACCGATCGTTGGCGGCAAAGGCGGCGGGCGACCGGAAAGTGCGCAGGGGTCAGGGACCGATGTTAGCAAGATCGACATGGCGCTCGTGGAAGCGGAGCGGTTGATTACGGCAACGCAATTGTAATGAAGAACGTAACGGCGAGCGCGACGGTGAGGACAATGAAGTAAGCAAACCCGCCGAGAAAAAATTTAAAGACGGTGAAGAACCAGCCCTGTCGATAAACGCGGCGGATGGACAGGAAAATTTGGGTCGCGAAGGCGATCCAGAGCGCTGCGATGATCCAGCCGGCGAAAGTGCCGGGGATCGATCGATTCAAGCCGATGGTAATCAGCACGATCAACATGATCGCGAGATAAGCGAAGCTGTGAATATGCAGGGCGTAAACGAGATGATCGATGTAAAAGATGTGTTTGCGCACGTAAAGCACCTTGAGCACGAACGCGAAGAGCGGGATGCAGCAGAGCATCATGTAGGGGAGGTTGCTGAACAGCGTTGCAATAAAGAGGGCCATCTTGCTGCCGTGCTCGCCCATTTTTTCTTTGGCCCTTTGTTCCAGCCACTTCTCGAATTTGTCAGAAGGCGGTTTGTCAAATTGCACCAATGGTCCGAAATCGCCGGACGGAGACGGTGACGCAAGCGACGTCGGTGGTGAGACGATCGCCGTCGGTCGCGGCGAAACGGCAGCTTCCGGTGATGGCGACGTTTGTGCTTCCGGTTGTGTCATGCCCTTCGCCTCGAGCGCGCCCCGGACGCGGGCCTTCACTGCCGGCGGTATGTCAGGATCGTTGAGATCTGCGGCAATATCGGCGCGGTCCTCAGCGGAGAGTTTGCTCGGATCGGCATGAATCGATTTCGCCCAGTAGTTGACGACAAAGAAAAAGAGAATGCTGACGAGTAGATAAAGTCGCAAGGGATGCACGTAACGCACACGGCGACCAGCCAGGAATTGGTTAGTCAAATGCCAGGGACGCGCAATCAGCCATCCGATCGTTGCAAAAAACTTCGAGTCCCAATTCAGGAAGGAATCGAGAACATCGACAATAATGTGGCGAAAGGAGCGGCGGTAATCGATGGCAGCTTGTCCGCATTGAGCGCAGAAAGGCCCGGCCATCGGCGCCCCGCAATTTTCACAATAGGGCAAAGCTGGCGGTTGCAGCTTGTGTCGTCGCGAGAAAAATCTACGGCGGGGCGGCTCCAGCGCCGCGGTCACGGCGGCTTCTCCCAGCACGATGCGAGACTGATCGTCCATTGGCGTAACCTAGAAAGATCACCGGTGACGTCGACTCCGAATCGGGGGTCGCGTCGCGCCTCATCCAAAAAATGAATCTCGCCGCCCGCTTGAACGAGTTAAGATTTCAGTGTTGCACCTGCAACATGCAGATGTTGACGCGGAGGAGTTATGACAACTCGCCGGATTTCGGCCGGGTGTTTTTTATCGATCTAGGAGTGACGAAAAACGATCGCCGCTGTTCCTAGAACGCCGCTGGCAACGAACAAGGCAAGATCGGCCACAAGGAGCGGCAACAGCATTAATGCGAGCCCGCAAAGCATCGGCGTCCAGTAGCCCATTCGCTTGCCGTAAGTGAAGACGACGAAACCGAACGCGCTGAAAACAACGCCAGCGACGCAGTTCAGCGAGAAGAAGTCAGGCACATCGGGCATACGCCCTTTCCGCAGCTAATCGCAGGCCAAAAAGAGGCGCGCATAAACTAAACATTGACCGAATCAAGAATGGAGTGCCACGATGCAGCGGCAATGGCCTGCGTAAACACGCGGAACGATCGAGGCAATGAATACTCTTTTTCGCACTAAAAGTCCGGACCATCTGATCCAGGAAGCTGCCGCGCCAGAACGGCAGATGAAGCGGGCTCTTGGGCCTTTCCATCTTACCTGCATTGGCATCGGAGCGATCATCGGGACGGGTATTTTTGCGCTCGCGGGAACGGCCGCAGCCGGGGAGCAGGCGGCAGCGGTGGACTCGATTTTGAAAACGCCCGTAATGAATTTCATTCAATCATGGATCACTCATGCGCCGCTGGTGTTTGGCCGGCCCGGCGCAGGCCCAGCGGTAATGCTTTCGTTTATAGTGGCTGGAATCGCATGCGGATTCGCGGCGCTTTGCTATGCAGAACTTGCCGCGATGATTCCTGTTTCGGGCTCGGCCTACACATATTCCTACGCGACGCTCGGTGAGATCATTGCCTGGATCATTGGATGGGATCTCATTCTCGAATACGCCGTTGGTAACATGGCGGTAGCAGTAGGCTGGTCCGGTTATTTCGTAAGCCTTTGTTCAAGCGCGGGAATCAAGTTTCCCCTCTGGTTGGTGAATGACTACGCCAGCGCAAAAAATATACTCGCGACTGGCGGTGATGCGCTGGCGACTTACTCTTCGACTACCCTTCCAATTATCGGTGGTCATCAGATCGCGCTAAATCTTCCCGCGTTTCTCATTGTCGCAGCTGTGACGACGCTTTTGATTTTCGGAATTCGCGAAAGTGCACGAACGAACACGACCATCGTCATTATTAAAGTCGCAGTTGTTGTTTTCGTAATCGCTTTTGGCGCGTTCATGGTTCACCCAAGCAACTGGAGTCCATTCTTGCCGACTGGTTTTGGCGGCGTCATGAGCGGCGCCGCGATTGTCTTCTTTGCCTTCATTGGATTCGATGCGGTCTCGACCACAGCCGAGGAAACGAAAAATCCTCAGCGCGACATGCCCATCGGCATCATCGCGAGCCTCATCATCTGCACGCTGCTTTATGTATTGATGGCGGCCGTGATTACTGGGATGAGAAAATATACCACTTACTTTGGCGATCCAGCGGCGGTCGCAACCGCCTTTGCTGCCTATCCGGTGGCAAAGGCGCTCATTAGCGCCGGAGCGATTGCCGGAATCACTTCGGTCCTCCTGGTTTTCCAGTTAGGTCAACCGCGCATTTTCATGGCCATGGCTCGCGACGGGCTGCTTTGGCCGTGGTTTGCCCGCATTCATCCCCGCTTCCGCACTCCGCACAACACCACCATCGTGACTGAGGTTGTCGTCGGCGTTGTGGCTATGCTCTCGAGTATTAGCTGGCTGGCCGATCTAACGAATATTGGGACGTTGTTCGCTTTCGCTTTGGTTTGTATCGGCGTGATGGTGTTGCGCAAAACCGCACCGCAGCGGCCTCGACCCTTTCGCGTTCCGATGGTCCCGTTGTTTCCGATTCTCGGTGTCCTCTTTTGTTTCGTGTTAATGCTAAGCCTGCCCCTTGAAACCTGGGGACGCTTTTTTGGGTGGCTCATCATCGGCCTTTGTATTTATTTCTTTTACGGCATGAGCCACAGCAAATTGCGCGGCGGTCTCGACACCGGAATAACGGAAGATCAGCCGCCGCCCTTGATCAAAACTTAGATCGACCTGCTCCTGACACGCGCTCGAGCGAATGTCTCATCGGCAAGCATGGCGCTGCTGCCATTAGCCCGATCCTGAGCTGGTCGCGCTCGAAGCAGTTGAAGTCTCGGGATGCAGATGTTTGTCGAGGAACTTTTCCATCGCTTCGTAGAAATCGAATTTGTTTTCTTCGTTATGAAACCCGTGGCCTTCGTTCTCCTTGACCATGTATTCCACATCGATGCCGCGCTTCTTCAATCCATTTACGATCTGATCTGACTCTGCCTTATTTACCCGGGGATCCTGTGCCCCTTGGGCGACAAGGAGCGGAGTCTTAATTTTCTGCGCATTCAACGCCGGCGAGGTTGCGGTTAACAGATCCTTATCTTTCAGCGGATCGCCCACCATCTCATGAAACATGTCGAGATATGGTTTCCAGTAGGGCGGGATCGTGTTCAGAAACGTGAACAGGTTTGAAACGCCAACGTAATCGACCGCGGCGGCGTAGAGATCGGGGGTGAAGGTCACGCCAGCGAGCGTGGCGTAGCCGCCGTAACTGCCGCCGTAGATCGCGACCCGTTTTGGATCGGCAACCCCTTGCTCAATCAACCATTGCACGCCGTCGCTGATATCGTCTTGCATGGTTCGGCCCCATTGCTTGAAGGATGATTCCCAGAATTTGCGCCCATAGCCGGTCGAGCCGCGAAAGTTCACCTGCAACACGGCATAGCCGCGATTGGCCAGAAATTGTAGTTCGGGATTGTAGCCCCAAGTGTCGCGGGCCCACGGGCCGCCGTGGGGGTTTACCACCACTGGCAGATTTTTCGGATCACGCCCCAGTGGCAGTGTCAAGTATCCATGAATCGTTAATCCGTCGCGCGTTTTGAACTCGATCGCTTTCATCGGCGCGAGTTGGTCTTCTTTTAACCAGGGCGCGACATCCACAAGTTTCGTTAGTTGACCTGATTTTTTATCGAACAAATAGCGCGAGCCAGGCGTGCGGTCGTTGTTCGCCACCACGATGAACTTCTCCTCCGCTTTATCATGAGCGGCGACATCGATTTCGTAGCCTGGCAATTTGTCAGAGAGTGTTTTGTAGATGGATTCCGTTTCAGGATCGAAGAAATGACGCTCGAGTTTCCAGGTATCGAAGGCGGCTAAGGTCAGCACTTTTCGTTTCTTCGAAAAAGCCAGGCTATCGACATCGACTTCAGGATTTTCGTAAACGAGCTGCGTCTCCTTCGCCGTCTCGGGGTCGATCACCACGATAGCTGATTTGTCGCGGCCAATGTTCGAACTGGCGTAAATTGCCTTGTTATCGAAAGTGTAAAACTGCGGGGCGCATTGCTCGCGGAAATTCGTTGTCAGCACGGTCTTAAATTGTGCAGTTTCGTCTGGCCGCGTCAGCAGGCTCGTGTTCACGCCATCGGTGGTGATGGCGGCGCGAATCTTGCCGGCGTGATCGGTGATGTAACGGTCGATATTACCGGGATTTTGCGCCGCCAGTTTTATTTCGCTGGTCGGGACATTAAGGCGAAACACATCGAAAACTTTCGGATCGCGTTTGTTCATTCGGAAGAGAATGTCAGTTTCCGAAACATCCTCTAAATCATCGACTACCTCGGAACGCACTTTCGGAAACGGCGTCAGATCCTTGACCTCGCCGTCCTTCACCTTCACCCGCTTGAGATGAAAATTCTCATCCCCGCGATCGTCCATTGCGTAAATGACGAAATCGTTTCCCTTCCAAAAATATTGCTGAATGTCGCGGTCTTTCTCCGAGGTTAAGCGGCGCGCCTCACCGCCACCGACCGGGCGAACAAAAATATTGAGACGCGATTCCCACGGTTGGAGAAAGGAAATCATCCGACCGTCGGGCGAAAGGTCATACCCGCGGCTGACCGGATTGCGGAAAAAATCGCGTACTGGAATCTTCGGCGGGATTTTCGAGATCGGCGCTGGCGTCGGTGTTTGGGCGGAAAGAAAACCGCCAACGAGAAATGAGATCAACGCGAAGAGGATCATTTTCATAACAGAGTCTTTCAGTTTGACGAAACCAGAAGCCGGTTTGGATTCAGGCTCGCGCGCCGTTCAATCACCCTTTGACTTGTCGTAGAAGAGAATGTTCAAAAGCAGAACAATCCCGGCGCCGGCGGCGCAGAGGAAAAATATAATCGCCAATCCTGGATACCCCCAGATGCGAAAATTCGTTTCCACCCGCATCAACAGCGCGGCGCCGACGATCAGGGCTGCAATGATTAGTCCAACTGTGATCCGGTTGGCGATCTTTTGGAATCCGACGATTAATGTTTTCTCGTCGATGGCATCGACTGACACTTTGAATTCATTATTGGCCAACGCATCGAAGAATCTGTTCAAGCGCGCCGGCAATCGTTGAAGCAAGTCTTTTACTTCGAGAACTCCACTGAATAAATTTCCGGGTGATAAAGTTTTGACCACCCGCTGCCGTAAAATCTCCGCTGCATTGCGGCGAATGGACGCATTCGGATCGAACTGCGGCGCGATCGCGCGACCGACCTGATCGAGGTTGAGCAGAGTTTTGCCGAGCATTGTTAGCTCGGGCGGAACGCGAATCTGAGATTCGGCCGCGCACCGGGTCACTTCGAGAACGAGCCGACCCACCTGCATTTGCTCGATCGTGGCGGTCTTTTGCTGTCCCACGATTTCGGAAATGCGGCGGCTGAATTCGGACTGATCGAAGTCACGGCGAGGCTGGCCGATTTTAATCGCGATTTGGGAAGCGTCTTCGCCCTGACCTTCGGAAATTGCGAGCAACAATTGCAACAAATCTTCCTGTAAACGCGGCATGATTCGCCCGACCATTCCAAGATCAAGCAATGCGATGCGATGATCCGGCGTCAGGAAAACATTCCCCGGATGCGGATCGGCGTGAAAGAACCCTTCGACCAGGATTTGATCGAGATAAGCGCGAAAAAGTTCTTCGGCCAGCATCTCGCCATCGAACTCCATCCGCGCCAGCGGACTCATCTCCGTGATTTTGATGCCTGGAACGTATTCCATCGTCAGCACCAGCGACGTGCTGTAATCCTCGATCGGCGCCGGCACGATCAGGTGTGGAAAATCTTTGAGCTGTTCGCGCAAGGCCAGCAGGTTGTGCGCTTCCTGCCGGTAATCGAGCTCACGCATTAAACTTTTTCGCAGCTCCTCCAGCATACGGGTGAATTCGTAGCGTTGGCCGAACTCGGTGTGGTTATCGAGAAACTCTGCGATCTCGCCGAGCGCGTCGAGATCTTCCACCATCTGCTCGCGAATGTTCGGGCGCTGCACTTTCACCGCCACGGGTCGGCCATCGCGCAAACGGGCAAGATGTAGCTGCCCCAGGGAAGCCGAAGCCGTCGGCGTTGATTCGAATTCGGAAAATGCTTTCGACACTCTGACTCCGAGCTCTGAGGTCACGATCTTCTCGACCTCGTCGAAACCGAAAGGTTCGACTTCATCCTGTAAACGTGAGAGCGCGTCGAGATAAGGACGCGGCAGCAATTCCACCCGGGTGGAGAGCAACTGTCCGAGCTTAACAAAGGTTGGACCGAGTTTCTCCAAATCCGCGGCCAACTCGTCGGCCTTGGCCGCTTCCTTCGGCCTTGCACGTTCTTCAGTCGCCAGCGTTTCTTCAAGGCCGCTTTCTTTTACCAGGTCGGAACGTCCGTATTTCGCTAATAGCCAACCGATCTGACGATAGCGATTCAAGTGCTGTGGCTTCAGGGAAATGCCCATGTTTTGATTGAACAATCTGTCAACGAGAATTCGTTTTTGGAGGGTGGAGCGAGGCTACGCGGACTTGTCATTCCGAGCGAAGCCGAAGGATCCTGCCATGAAACCTTTAAGCTTACGCAACGGACCCCTCCACTATCGCTCGGGATGACGGCAGGTGGATGGTTATCGATAAAAAAAGGGCGCGACAACGCGCGCCCCTCCAACTTTCAATTCCTGCTCGAAAGTTACGCCGCTTTTTTGTAACTCACTTTGTCGTCGGTCTCCAGCCAATCAAACAATGGTGTCGTTTTTGGATCGAGGCCGAGTGGTTGCAACTGTTCGACGTACCAATCGCGTTTCTCCGGATCCTGGTAAGGATTTACTTTCAACGTTTCCTCACTCCAAGCCCACTTTTCCTCTTCGCTTTTCGGAGCGCCGTTGCGATCGACCCACCTCGCAATTTCGTCGTCACTCGCGCCGGTCTCGACGAACGCTTTGAAATCATCGCCCTTAATGCCCTTGAAACCGAAGAGCATATTGTCGAGCGGACAATCGAAATGGTATTCGCCGATGTTGCCCCAAAGCAGCGCACGGCATTTATCGATCGTGCGCCCCAGAATGGCGTAGCCGCCCACCCGCGTTTTCGGACTGCGCGGCGGTTCCTTTGTTAAGTCCTTCCCTTTTTTGTTCATAAGAAAAATTACGACCTGTCGCACGTCGCGCAAGGAATGATGAACGCGAAATGCCAACCGCACGCGAAACGGTGGTATGGCTACACAAAAGGAAACAATCTCGACAATCAACGATCTCATCGAAACGCTGAAGGACGGACAGGAAGGCTTTCGTCAGGCAGCGGAAGCAGTGGCAGATCCGAAACTTAAGTCGCTTTTCAACGAGTATTCGCTGCAGCGTGCCCGTTTTGCCGGTGAATTACAGAGCCAGGCCGTGGGCCTGGGCGAAAGCAAACCCGAGGACAGCGGTAGCGCGGCCGGTGCGATGCATCGGGCCTGGATCAATCTTAAGTCCGCCATTGCGAGACGCGACGACCACGCGGTCCTGGCCGAGTGTGAGCGAGGCGAAGATTCGGCGGTCAAGGAATATGAACAGGCGATGGAGGAGGAAAATCTCGCCGCACCCGTGCGCGAAATTATTTTGCGTCAGTATGCCGAAGTGCAAAGCGCGCACGACCGCATCAAGCTGTTTCGCGACACGATGGCGACTTAGCCGATCGTCGTCCTGAGCCAATCCGTCGCGGCGGTCTACTCGTCTCGCCGTAGTGGACGGAGTCGGATGACCGCGTCCGGTATGAGTTTCGGCGGTCATAGACCGCCGCTACAGTGCGGGTCATGCTGAGCGAAAGGCCTGCCATTTCGTCGCGCCGCGGAATCCTTCGACTTTGCTTCGTTGCGTTCGGGATGACGTTTGCAGCAGTCACAGCTCTCGGCGGTCCCGTGGCACAGCCGCCGGCGGGAAAACTCTATCACGGATTTTATTTCGGCGGGATAGGAACCGACACGCACGATCCGACCGAGCACGATGTTTCACCGCAAGATGTTGAGCGTTACGAGAAAGCGGTCGGAGCAAAAACGGCGTGGGTTTATTTCTCCGATAACTGGTTCGAATCGCGCAAATTTCCAGAAACGACCTGTTCATGGATTCGCCAATTGGGAAAGATCCCGTACCTACGCCTAATGTTGCGATCCGACGTCGATCAACTGCATTCCGAAAAAGTTTTTACGCTCGATAAAATCGTTGCGGGGGATTTTGACCGAGATCTCCGTGCTTGGGCACGCGCGGCGAAAGATTTCGGTGGGCCAATCCTAATTGAATGGGGAACGGAGCCGAACGGAAAATGGTTTAGTTGGAATGGCAAATGGAACGGTGGCACCAAGCTTGGACCCGCGAAATACATTGCCGCATACCGTCGCATCGTTGATTTGATGCGGGCGGAAGGCGCAGACAATCTGCAGTGGGTCTGGCACGTGAACTGGCTGGATGAGCCGGAGCAAAAGTGGAACGCGTTTGAGAATTATTTTCCGGGTGAAAAGTATTGCGATTGGGTGGCGTTGAGCGCTTACGGTCCGACCACGCCACGAATGGAAGATGGCGCGGAAAATTTCGCATTTAAGATGCGTGAAGCATACCCTCGTTTGCTCAAAATCGCACCGGGCAAACCAATTATCATCGCGGAGTTTGGTTGCGATTTGCACAACAAACACTGCGATGCCGCAGAATGGGCGCGTAGCGCCCTTGCAGATATTTTTTCGGAGAAATGGCCCGCAATTATTGGCTTTTGCTGGTGGAACGAAGGCTGGCAGAATGATAATCGTAAGAGAAACGACACTGACATGATCATCTGGCATGACGCGAATCTGACGCACGTTTTCCGAGAAGCATTCGCTCGCTATTCCGATAAAATTCAAGAGACCTCGCTGCTAAGAAGCGGCAGCGGCGGTTGACAACGAAACAAGTTTCCGACAAATCGGCGCAGATGATGCGAAAGTTCCTCGTTCTCCTTCTGCTGATGTTGCCGTGTGGCATCCGGGGGCAAACCCCGTCAGCAACCCCGATCAACGACACACTTGACAAGTTGTCGAGCGACTTTTGGAGCTGGCGCGTGAAATATGCGCCGTTTACCGGAGACGACGTCAATCGCCTCGAGCGTCCCGGCGGAGTGCGCGATTGGTCGGCGGCCGCAATCGACAAACGTGGCCGCGACCTGAAAGATTTCGACGCGCGTTACCAGAAAATCGATGCCAGCGGTTGGCCAGTCCCGCAGCAAGTTGATTATCGGCTGATCGGTTCGGCGTTGTCGCGAGTGCACTGGGAATTGGAGGTGAATCCCAGCTGGAAACGCGATCCGAATTTTTATATCGAGCAAACCCTCACCCCGATTGTGGAAGCGCTGACCGTGCCCGGACCATACGACGAAGCACACAGTCGTGAAATTTTGACGCGTATCGAAAATGTTCCATCGATCCTGCAGCAAGGTTCTGAAAATCTCGACAAAGCCCCGGGACCATTCACGACTGTGGCGATTCAAGCGCTCGAGGGTGTGCGGGAGCGACTGCGCAAAATGGCGACGTCGTTACGTCCCGTAACGACTCTTGAGGAAAAAGAATTGAACGGGGCAACCAATCGTGCGGCAGATGCGCTGGAACATTTTCGAGCAACTTTGCAGGATCGACTGCCGTCGTCGCCAAAAGAAACCGCGCTCGGGCGTGACGCCTACGTTTTCTTTCTCAAAAATGTCGCTCTCTATCCTTATTCGCCGGAACAAATTTTGGCGAACGGGCAAGAGGAATGGAATCGGGCGGTAGCCTTCGAAAGCTACGAGAAAGAACGGAATAAAAGTGTGCCGCCCCTTCAATTCGCGAAGGATACCGATAGCTGGATACGAGATGCTGCCGCCAAGGAATCACAGGTTCGCGAGTTCCTCGAGAAACACGGGATTCTCACCGTGCCCGGCTGGGTCCAGCACTTCATCCAGCGTCCGATGCCGGATTATCTTCGTCCCGTCCAAGACTTCGCCTCGATGGTTGACTTCACGTCGGCATCGCGTTTGCAGGACAACGGCTGCCGCTATGTCACCGAACCTTCTCCGAAGGCGGGCTATTTTCTATCCGCTACCGCCCAGGACCCGCGACCGCTCACGGTTCACGAAGGAATTCCCGGACATTATTTCCAACTTTGCCTTTCCTGGAAGCACGAAGATCCGATTCGGCGGCATTATTACGACTCTGGTGCCAACGAAGGGATCGGCTTTTACGCCGAGGAGATGATGTTGCAGAATGGTTTGTTCGACGACAGCCCGCACACGCGCGAGATTATTTACAATTTCATGCGGCTGCGCGCGCTCCGGGTGGAAGTGGACGTGAAATTGGCGCTTGGCCAATTCTCGTTAGAGGAAGCTGCCAAGTATCTCGAGGAAAAAGTTCCGATGGACGCACAAACCGCGCGGCAGGAAGCGATCGCGTTTTCCACCGGCCCCGGCCAGGCCCTCACATATCAGATCGGCAAACTCCAAATTACGAAATTCCTCGCCGATGCGCGAATGCAACAAAGCGACAAATTCAACCTTCGTGCCTTCCACG
>Ga0209474_10002154_pt1 | contig 18382 bp, 14 predicted proteins | sample GraSoiAngelo_145_FD_185902 | JGI IMG/M metagenome (GOLD analysis project Ga0209474, IMG submission 185902) | Grasslands soil microbial communities from the Angelo Coastal Reserve, California, USA - 14_1009_05_20cm (SPAdes) (version 2) | ecosystem: Environmental > Terrestrial > Soil > Grasslands... | reverse complement strand
CGAAGGAAACCGTTAAAACCATTGCGCGGGGAATGCCGGGTGAACCCGGTGTGACCGTGGTGACTATGCTCGTATGCTTTTTTATTTTGCATGCGAGGCTGCGGGCGCATTGAGCGTCCGGCATTCCCTGCGCCCTCTATTTTGGGCCGAATGAATCCTGCACAACTCGGGCGTTTTCACGCGGCGAGAATGAGAAACTGTGCCTCACGTTCGTCGTTCCTGCCTAGTGCGCAATTGCGCACGGGAGCAGCGACCCCCGCGTGAGCGCAACGCGCTCATCGCGACACCACAAGTGTTTCTTGGAGCAAAAGTGTCACCCACCGCGCCAAACCGCGAGGCCGCGGAGTATGGGTTCCTGCTTTCGCAGGAACGACAGCGTCGTCATTGCGAGAAGCGAAGCGACGAAGCAATCCATCTTCGATCTGGCGATGCCGAGCGATGGATTGCTTCGCTCCGCTCGCAATGACGATGATGGAGCACACCACTCTCTCGTCGTCCCCGCGCACGCGGGGACCCATAACCACAAGCGTTTCTTGGAGCAAAAGCTGTCAGCCACCGTGCCAAAGCGCGAGGCCGCGAAGTATGGGTCCCTGCTTTCGCAGGAACGACAGCGTCGTCATTGCGAGAAGCGAAGCGACGAAGCAATCCATCTTCGATCTGGCGATGCCGAGCGATGGATTGCTTCGCTCCGCTCGCAATGACGATGATGGAGCACACCACTCTCTCGTCGTCCCCGCGCACGCGGGGACCCATAACCACAAGTGTTTCTTGGAGCAAAAGTGTCACCCACCGCGCCAAACCGCGAGGCCGCGGAGTATGGGTTCCTGCTTTCGCAGGAACGACACCGATGTCATTGCGGAGCAGCTTATCGGTTGGAAACGCGCTCCCAAAAGTGGGCAGCTAATGCTAAGCACAGCCCTCAATCCGCCACTGCCCACCGGGTCGCTCCCAATCCCGCCAATGAAAAACCAGGATATTCTGAGCCAGATAGCCGAATTCTGCCGCCACGCCGATATGGCGGAGTCGACGTTCGGCCGCCGCGCGGTCAATGACGGCAAGCTGGTGCAGCGGTTGCGCGAGGGCAAGCGCATCACCATCGACACGCTCAATCGCATCCAGGCCTATATCGCTGCCTCGACGCCGGGCGGGATGTCGCCGCCGCTTCCGCTGCAAGTCCCGCCCGAAAAACGTGACCCGCGCGGCAATTTCCGTTTTTTCGAGAACCGGCAGAAATACCTGCTGTTTGTGCATACTTGCAGCGAAAAGCGGGTAACCGCGGACCGCGTGGCGCTGGAATTGGGCAGCATTCACCCCCGGCCACCCGCGCTGCGCGTGTTCGATGCTGGGGTCGGTGACGGTACGGTGTTGGCGCGTGTGATGCGATCGATGCACGGCCGTTTCCCTCATATGCCGTTCTATATCGCGGGCAAGGAACTCAGCCTGGAGGATGTCCGGCTGACCCTGGAAAAGGTGGCGGACCGGCTGTTTGAGCATCCAGCGACTGTTTTTGTGCTCACTAACATGTATTACGCCGAAGCCCCTTGGTTGACGCCGGCCTCGCCCACAGCGGCCGCGGGCATGATCTGGCATGAAGTCCCTCTGAGGGGGGCCTCCTCGGGCGAATTCGAGGCCCAGATCGCTGAACTTAAGCCGTTTCTGGAGCAGAACTGGCGGGCCAATGTCAGCCCGCGCTCGGGCATGCCACTCTATGAACGGCCGGTGGCAATCGTGCTCTACCGGGAAGACCACCGCTTTTTGCTGGATTCGATCATCCCGCGGGCCGGCCGTTCTGAGGCCAATTTCGACCTGATCATCGCTTCGCAGCCCTACCGGGCCAAATCTTCTGTTCATTTCCGGGCAAAACGCATCATTGCGCCCTTGGCCCGGGCCCTGCGGGCAGGAGGCCGCCTGATCGGGATTCACTCTCACGGCACGGATCCCGGCATGGAGATTATCCAGGCGGTGTGGCCCGGAGAAAATCCTTTCGCGGTGAGCCGTCATGAGCTATTGCGCGCTGTAAAATATGAGCTGGGCTCGGCGGCGCGCGATCTGAATTTTAATGCCTATGCCGATAACCGTTCCATCTTCCGCTATGATATGGAAGCGCTGCCAAATGAGGTCACCGGCTCCATCGGTACCTCGACGGCCTTTGCAGCATGGAACGCGGCGGTGTATGTCGCCCAGATCGAAGACGACCGGTTGACGGAAATGACCCAAAGCGGTCGTTATCTCGATGCCGCCAGAGAGGTTCTGCGCAAGCATAACGGGCTCTGGTTCTACGATGAATCCTACGTCATCTCGCGCCGTCGAGACTGACACTTCAGGCAACATAAGGAAGGACCGCCGGATCGGCGGAAAAGGGGTTAGTTGATGCGCGCGTCTTCTCTGTTCACCAGCGAGTCGGTTTCCGAAGGCCATCCCGACAAGGTCTCGGACCAAATCTCGGATGCGATCCTCGACGCGTTCATCGAGAAGGACGTCAAGCTCGGCATTGCCGACGACAGCCAGGTCAATACAAGGTTGGGCTGCGAGACGCTTTGTACGACCAACAAGATCGTCATCGCGGGCGAAGGCCGTGGCCAACTGTTTCGCACAATCCATGGCGTCTCGGTCGTCGACCGCGAACTGATCAGTGAGATCGCCCGTAGCGTGGTCAAGGACATCGGCTACGACCAGAACGGCTTTTCCTACCACGGCGCCGACATCGAGGTGCTGCTGCATGGCCAGTCGCCTGACATCGCAATGGGCGTCGATGCCAAGAAAAAGAAGAGTGGGGAAGAAGAGGGCGCCGGCGACCAGGGCATGATGTTCGGTTTCGCGTGCAGCGAAAGCGAGGTCTACGAGAAGGGCTCATACATGCCCGCGCCGATTTTCTTCGCGCACAAAATCCTGAAGGTATTGTCCGAGAAGCGGCGCAACGGGCAGCTGTTCGACCTGCAGCCGGACGCCAAGAGCCAGGTGACCGTGAAGTACGTCAACGGCAGAGCGGTCGGCTGCACCAAGGTGGTGGTTTCAACTCAGCACAACGAGAAAAGCCGGAACGGCAAGAAATACTCGCCCGGACTGATCAAGGAGATGATCTCGAGCGCGGTGGAGTCGGCGCTGCCAAAGGGCTGGATGCCGCAGAAGGCCGCCGATTTCCTGGTCAATCCAACGGGCAACTTCGTGGTCGGCGGACCGGACGGCGACTGCGGTCTCACCGGCCGCAAGATCATCGTCGATACCTACGGCGGTTACGCGCCCCACGGCGGCGGCGCCTTTTCCGGCAAGGATCCGACCAAGGTCGATCGTTCGGCTGCTTACGCAGCGCGCTATCTGGCCAAGAACGTGGTGGCGGCCGGCTTTGCCGAGCGCTGCACGATCCAGGTCGCCTATGCGATCGGTGTCGCCGATCCGATGTCGGTGCTGGTGGATACCCACGGCACCGGCAACGTGGACGAGAAGAAGCTCGAAAAGGTGCTACCAGAAATTTTTCGGCTGACGCCAACCAACATACGGCGCTCGCTAAAGCTGAACCGGCCGATCTATCGGCGCACCGCGGCGTACGGCCATTTCGGCCGCGCACCGGAGAAGGACGGCGGCTTCTCGTGGGAGAGAACCGACCTTGCCGATACGCTGAAGGGAGCGATGTGACGTTTGTTACCTCGCCCCGCCTGCGGGGAGAGGTTGCCGCCATCTTCGCGGTGGGTGAGGGGGAGGCTCCGCATACTTGCTCTTTCCGTATTTGAGGATAAATGCCCCTCACCCCAACGCTCTCCCCGCAACAGCGGGGCGAGGGAGCAGACCGAGCAACAAAGCGATCCCTTTTAGTTTCGTCCCGATACGTCCGAATTCATTCGCTCAGGAACCAGTACATGACCGTCACCGCAAAGAAGCCAGCTTTTAACGACTACATCGTCAAGGACATTTCGCTGGCCGAATTCGGCCGCAAGGAGATATCGCTGGCTGAGACCGAGATGCCCGGCCTGATGGCGACGCGGGAGGAATACGGGCCGAAACAGCCGCTGAAGGGCGCGCGCATCGCCGGCTCGCTGCACATGACGATCCAGACCGCGGTGTTGATCGAGACGCTCGCTGCGCTCGGCGCCGATATCCGCTGGGTGTCCTGCAACATCTATTCGACACAGGATCACGCCGCGGCAGCAGTTGCAGCGGCCGGCATTCCCGTGTTCGCGGTGAAGGGCGAAAGCCTTGCCGAATACTGGGACTACACCGCAAAGCTGTTCGACTGGCACGGCGGTGGCACGCCCAACATGATCCTCGACGATGGCGGGGACGCCACCATGCTGGTGCATCACGGGGTGCGCGCCGAGCAGGGCGAGGTGAAATTCCTCGACAAGCCGGAATCGGAAGAAGAGGAAGTGTTCTTCGCGTTGATCAAGCGGCTGCTGAAGGAAAAGCCGAAAGGCTACTTCGCCGAGATCGCAAGGAACATCAGGGGCGTCTCGGAAGAGACCACCACGGGCGTGCACCGGCTCTACAACATGGAGAAGGAAGGCAAGCTGCTGTTTCCGGCGATCAACGTGAACGACAGCGTCACCAAGTCTAAATTCGACAACCTCTATGGTTGCCGCGAATCCTTGGTCGACGGCATCCGTCGCGGCACCGACGTGATGATGTCGGGCAAGGTTGCAATGGTGGCGGGCTTCGGCGACGTCGGCAAGGGCTCGGCGGCTTCGCTGCGTCAGGCGGGCTGCCGCGTTATGGTGTCCGAAGTCGATCCGATCTGCGCGCTCCAGGCGGCGATGGAAGGCTATGAAGTCACGACAATGGAAGACGCCGCGCCGCGGGCCGATATCTTTGTCACCGCCACCGGCAACAAGGACATCATCACGATAGAGCACATGCGCGCGATGAAGGACCGCGCCATCGTGTGCAATATCGGCCACTTCGACAACGAGATCCAGATCGCGCACTTGCGCAATCTGAAATGGACCAACATCAAGCCGCAGGTGGACGAGATCACTTTCGCCGACGGCAAGAGGATGATCCTTTTGTCGGAGGGACGGCTGGTGAACCTCGGCAACGCCATGGGCCATCCGAGCTTCGTCATGTCGGCCTCCTTTACCAACCAGACGCTGGCGCAGATTGAGCTGTTCGCCAATAACAAGGACGGCAAATACGAGAAGAAGGTCTATGTGCTGCCGAAATCCCTCGACGAGAAGGTAGCGCGGCTGCATCTCTCAAAGATCGGTGTGAAGCTGACCAAACTGCGCCCCGATCAGGCCGAGTATATCGGCGTCAAGCCCGAAGGCCCCTTCAAGGCGGACCATTACCGCTACTGAAAACTGGTCAGGTCGCATTTATTCCTCATGCCCGGCCTTGTGCCGGGCATCCACGTCCGTAGACTTGATGTGGCACTACGTGGATGGCCGGGACGAACCCGGCCATGGCGGCACGAGACAATCGGGGGCTCAAAGCAATCATGTCATCAGACCATTTTGACGTGCTGATCGTCGGCGCGGGGCTGTCCGGCATCGGGGCTGGCTATCATCTCCAGCACAAAAGTCCCGGCAAGAGTTTTGCGATCCTCGAGGGCCGGGACTGCATCGGGGGCACCTGGGATCTGTTCCGATATCCCGGCATCCGCTCCGACAGCGACATGTTCACACTGGGTTACTCGTTCAAGCCGTGGACCGAGGCAAAGGCGATCGCCGACGGGCCGCAGATTCTGAACTATGTGCGCGAGACCGCCAAAGAGAACGGTATCGACCAGAAAATTCGGTTCAACCATCAGGTCAAACGGGCATCATGGTCCTCGGCCGAAGCGCGCTGGACCGTTGAGGCCGAGCGTGGACGCAACGGCGAAGGCGGCACGCAAACCGTGCGCTTCACCTGCAATTTCCTGTTCATGTGCTCCGGGTATTACAAATACGAGGAAGGCTACACGCCGGAATTCCAGGGCACCGATGATTTTGCCGGGCGCATCGTGCATCCGCAGAAATGGACGGATGACATTGACTATGCCGGCAAGCGCGTGGTGGTGATTGGCTCAGGCGCCACCGCCGTAACGCTGGTCCCGGAGATGGCCAAGACCGCTGGTCACGTCACCATGCTGCAACGTTCGCCCACCTATGTGGTTTCGCGGCCGGCACAGGATCCGGTTGCCAACAAGTTGCGCCGTAACCTGCCCACCAAGCTCGCCTACCATTTGATTCGCTGGCGCAACGTGCTGTGGGGGATGTATTTCTTCCAGCTCAGCCGGCGCAAGCCCGCGCGGGTCAAGCAACTGATCCTCGGCGGCGTCAAGATGGCGCTCGGCCCCGACTACGACATCGCCACTCATTTCACCCCGCGCTACAACCCGTGGGATCAGCGGCTGTGCCTGGTGCCTGATGGCGATCTGTTCAAGGCCATCAATGAAAAGCGCGCCTCGGTGGTGACCAAGGAGATCGACACCTTCACCAAAAATGGCATCCGTCTGAAGGACGGCAGCGAACTGGACGCCGACATCATCGTCACCGCCACCGGTCTCGTTCTGCAGGTGGTAGGAGGCCTGGAGGTCAGCGTCGATGGCCGCACCGTCGATTTCGCCAGAACCCTGAACTACAAAGGCATGATGTATTCGGATGTGCCCAATCTGGCGTCCTCGTTCGGCTACACCAACGCGTCCTGGACGCTTAAATGCGACCTGACCTGCGAATATGTCTGCCGGCTGATTAATTACATGGACCGGCATGGTTACAAGAAATGCATGCCCCACAATCTGGATCCGTCGATCACCGAACTGCCGTCGCTCGACTTCTCGTCCGGCTACGTGCAGCGCTCGGTTGCCAAAATGCAGAAACAAGGCTCGAAGCGGCCGTGGCGGCTTTACCAGAATTACGCCCTCGACGTCGTCAGCTTGCGCTTCGGCAAGGTCGATGACGGGGTGATGCAGTATTCGTAGTCGGCAAGATTACGCCGCCGCCGCAATTGATTTGAGGAAACCGTCAATTTCAGTCTGCAGACTGGTGGTTGAGTCAGACAGTTGCTTGGCCGATGACAGCAACTGGCTCGATGCCGCGCCGGTCTGATTGGCGCCATGGCTGACCTCGGCGATGGTGCCCGCGACTTGCGAAGTGCCTGAGGCCGTTCGCTGGATGTTGCCCGAAATCTCATGGGTGGCGGCGCCCTGTTGCTCGATCGCCGCCGAAATCGCGCTGGCGATCTCGGAAATCTTGCCGATGGTCGAACTGATCATCTTGATGGAGCCGACGGCTTCCTGCGTGGCGGTCTGCATCCCCGCGATCTGGATGCCGATCTCGTCGGTCGCCTTCGCGGTTTGACTGGCGAGCGCCTTGACCTCCTGGGCGACCACGGCGAAGCCGCGGCCTGCTTCACCGGCCCGCGCCGCCTCGATGGTGGCGTTAAGCGCGAGAAGATTGGTCTGCTCGGCCACCGAGGTGATCAGCTTGATCACGTCGCCGATCCGGTTCGCGGCCTGCGACAGCGCATTGATGCGTGCGTCGGTTTGGTCGGCCTGCTTCACCGCGCTCTGGGCGATGCGATTGGATTCCTGTACCTGCGCAGAAATCTCGCGTACCGAACTTGCAAGTTCTTCGGTGGCCGAGGCCACCGACTGCACGTTGTTGGAGGCATCCGCCGAGGCATTGGCGACCACGTTGGCAAGCCGCGTGGTGTTGCCGGCATTATCGCTGAGCGCCCGTGCGGTGCCTTCCAGGTCGCTGGAAGCTGTCATCAGCCCGGTGATGATGGTCCGGAAACGCTCGCTCGCTTCGGCGATTGCGTCTTTGCGGGCCTGGCGGTTGGTGCCGAAATAAAACGCGACGACATTTTCGGTATCGAACAGGTTGGCCTTGGCGATAGCGTTCAGCATTGCCGCCTTTTTGTCGCGCGCGGCATGCGCGGCCCGCCCGAAACGCGGAATCTGGACCTCGGCTTCGACGGCCCGCATTAATCGCTCGGCCACGAACATCAGGCGGCAGCCGATGTACCACTGCGGCGCGACCCCGGCGCGCTGGTTGAGCTCGCAAAACCGCGCGATCGAAGTTGTGTACGCGGCCCCGAAATCGCCGGCGGCGATCAGATCCCAGTGATGCAGCTGCATACGGATAGCGTCCTGCATCGTCCCATTGTTGAAGATGCCGGAAGAAGGATCGTAGTGCCGGACCTTGTCGTAGAACCGCGCCAGGATGACTGGCAGTGTTACTGCAAAGAAGGGCCGCATCTCGCGCAACGTCTGCCGCATCGGCTCGTCGATCTTCAGCAAATCGAGGCGGACGGTGTTCCAGTCGGGGCTCATCGGCGACTCCAGCGCGGGTGTCGTGGCTGCCGGACCATCTAATGTGCGTGTGGTTAACGGATTGCGAATTTCTCTGTAGTTATACGGAGAACCACGAAAAATTGGGGGCCCAGACCCGCGCCCGCCCGCCTCGACCACTTAAGCCACCGGATTGCCGATCGTGACTTTCAGCGTGCCGATGCCGTCGACCCCGCACTCGATCTTGTCGCCGGGCGAGAGCGCGGCCACGCCGGCTGGCGTTCCGGTCATGATGATATCGCCGGCGCCGAGCGAAACCTGCTCCGAGAGCTTGGCAATGATCTCTGGGACGCTCCAGATCAGTTCGGTCAGGTCGCCCTTCTGCCGCTCCGCGCCATTCACCGAAAGCCAGATCTTGCCCTTGGCGGGGTGCCCGATCTTCGATGCCGGCTGCAGCGCCCCGCAAGGCGCCGAATGATCGAACGATTTGCCGACTTCCCAGGGACGCTCCTTTTTGCGCGCGGCCAACTGCAGGTCGCGGCGGGTGAGGTCGATCCCGACGGCATAGCCGTAGATGTGGTCGAGCGCCTTGTCGGCCGGGATATTGAGCCCGCCGCTCTTCATCGCCACCACCAACTCGACCTCGTGATGTAAGTCCTTGGTCAGCGGCGGGTATGGAATGGCCGCGCCGTCGGGTTCAAGCATATCGGCGTGTTTGGCAAAGAAAAACGGCGGCGCGCGTTCATCGTTTCCCATCTCGCGGATGTGCTCGAGATAGTTGCGCCCGACGCACCAGATGCGACGAACAGGAAAGGATTTGTTGTCGCCGGCAACGGGCAGCGAAGCTTGGCGAGGGACGGGAATGACAAAAGATGTGGCGCTCATGAAGGGGTCTCGGGGTTTAGGGCGAAAGGTCCTGTCGCAGTTTTAAGCGCTCGCGCTGATTGGCGCCAGAGTAAGAGGGCCGGCATCGCGATGCTGAATACGGAAGAATGAGGCGTAGCGGCCGCCGCGGCGCAACAGGTCGTCGTGCCGGCCGCGCTCGACGATCTCTCCGCTCTCGACTACCAGGATAGCGTCGGCGTGCATGATCGTGTGCAGGCGATGGGCGATGACGATGGTGGTGCGGTTATGGCAGAGATGCTCGATCGCTTCCTGCACCTGCTGTTCCGATTCCGAATCCAGCGCCGCAGTTGCTTCATCGAGAAGAATGATCGGCGCATTTTTCACCAAGGCGCGAGCGACCGCGATGCGCTGCCGTTGCCCGCCCGACAATTGCGTGCCGTGCTCGCCGACCGGCGTGTCATAGCCGCGCGGAAAACTCATGATGAATTCGTGGGCGCAGGCGGCTTTGGCGGCGGCGACGATCTCGGTTTCGGTCGCGCCGGTTTTGCCGAACGCGATGTTCGCAGCAATGGTGTCGCGGAACAGATAGACGTCCTGCCCGACATAGGCGGTTTGCTGGCGCAGCGAGCGCCGCGATACCTTCGAAATCGATTGGCCGTCGATCAGGATGTCTCCTTCGGTGAGATCGTAGAACCGCAACATTAGCGCCAGTACGGTCGACTTACCGCCGCCGGAGGGACCGACGAGAGCGGTAACCTTGCCTGGATCGGCCACAAAGCTCATACCGCTGATGACCGGCTCATTGCGGCGGTAGGCGAACGTCACCTCACGCAATTCTACCCGAGCCTCGCTCAGTTTCAGTGGCGGATCGATGTCATCGAGCGGTTCGCTCGAGGGGCTGTCGACGATCTCGAGCAGTTTGCGTGCGCCGATCAGATTGCTGTGCAACTCGATGTTGAGCCGGGCGAGGCGCTTGGCCGGTTCATAAGCCATCAGGAACGCGGTCAGGAACGAAAAAAACTGGCCAGGCGTCGCGCCCATTGCGACCACGCTATAGCCGCCGTACATCAGTCCGCCCGCGACAGCGAAACCCCCCAGCGTTTCCATCAGCGGGCTGGAACGGTTGGAAACCCGCGCCATTTTGTTCGCGTTGCCTTCCACCGCCGCAATGCTGGCATCTATGCGCTCGCGCATGGTCTGCTCCAGCGTGAACGCCTTGACGGTCCGGATGCCCTGCAGGGATTCCTGCATGGTTTCGAGAATGTCGGCCGTGCCGGTGAACTGGTTGTGCGCCAGCCCTTTGATCCGCTTCACCAGCTTGCGCAGCACCAGCATCGCGGGCGGCGCTACCAGGAACCCGAGCAGAGCCATATAAGGGTCCTGCATCAGCATGACCGTGACCAGCCCGAAGAGGAGCAGAAGATCGCGCCCGAGCGCGTTGATCAGGAGGTTGAGCACCTGCGTCACCGAGTACGCGCCCGATGTCAGCCTCGCGAGAAATTCCGACGAGTGCCGCTCCGAGAAAAATGCGACGCTTTCGTTCATCAGCTTGGCAAATAACCGCCGCTGGTTGTTGGCCAGAATGGCATTGCTGATTTTCGAGAGGATCACTTGATGACCGTAAGTCGCCGCACCCTTCAGAATGAAGATCAGGACGGTTGCCCCCGACAGCAGCGCGATGCCCCGCACATCTTTATCGACATAGGTCTTGTTGATAACCTGGCCGAGAATCCACGCCGAGCCTGCGGTCGCGCCCGCCGAAACTCCCATTAGCAGGAATGCGATGAGGTATCGGCGCCAGTAGGCTGCCCCTTGCTCGGTGATCAGGCGGCGAATCAGAATCGCGGCGCCAGAGGGATCGTCGGTAATTTTCGTGGGAAGTTCGGTCATCCGCGTTCCATCGACGGCGGTCGGGCCAATCGCCCGCGCGTCAGGCAGCTGCGAGATGCCTCCTTGCCCGCTATGTCGCGGTTTTTCAAGTCAAATCGGAACTTGCGCCCGACCAGAATCCAGGCCGATGCTGCGGTGAAGCTCGCCCGCGGTGAACTGGCCACCATGCGCAATGTTGCGTATAGCAGTGCGCGAAACGGAGCGTGACGTGGGAATCGAGAATATTTCCGCTGACAATTTGCAGCTGATCGTGCCGAATCTGCACCGGCGGTATTCCGGCGTCACCGCGACCAACCGCATGGTCGCGCCCAAGCTCGCGACATGTTTTCACGCAGTCTGGTTTGGTCCAAATGCGCCGAACGGTATCGCGCGGATGAGACTCTCGCATCTTCTGAAACTGTGGCGGCGCGGCACGCTGCTGATTTGGCACGCACGGCGCAACAACGAAATGATCGCAGGGCTGGTGCTGCAATCGCTCGGCTGGCCGCTTCGGCTCGTGTTCACGTCGGCGGCTCAGCGGCACCATAGCTGGATTACCCGCTGGCTCGTCAGAAGAATGGACGCCATCATCGCGACAAACGACATCTCGGCTTCGTTTCTCAAGCGAGACGCGAGCGTGATCCCGCACGGCGTCGACACCGAATACTATTCACCGCCGCGCGATCGTGCGGCCGCGTTCGCGCAATCCGGCCTGCCGGGCCGTTACGCCATCGGCTGCTTCGGCCGGGTGCGCCCGCAAAAAGGCAGTGACGTTTTCGTGCAGGCGATGTGCCGGCTGCTGCCCCGCTTTCCCGATTTTAGCGCTGTCATGGTCGGCGCGATCACGCCGGAGCAATCAGCTTTCGGCAGCGATCTCCATAGACGGATCGAGGCCGCGGGCTTGCAGTCGCGTCTGATCATCACTGGTGAATTACCGGTAGAGGACGTGCAGCGCTGGTACCAGCGGCTGACGATCTACGCTTTTACTTCGCGCAACGAGGGCTTTGGTCTCACCCTGATCGAAGCGATGGCGGTTGGGGCGGCGCTGGTCGCTTCACGCGCGGGTGCCGCTGAGCTCGTCGTCGAGGACGGCGTCACCGGCGTGCTAGTTCCGCCTGGCGATGTCGACGCGCTTGTCGCGGCGCTGGAGCCGTTGATGCGCGATCCGCAGTTAGCCGCGGATATGGGCGCTAGGGGGAGGGCCAGGGTACTCGAGAAATTCAGTATCGATGTGGAAGCAAACAGGATCGCGGAAATTTATCGAGCGCTGGTCTGAGCGATGGCGTTTGCGACGAAAGCGTCGAGATCGCCGCCTGCGAACAAGAAGCCTGGCAGCCCTGCCGCTTCTGCGGCTTCGAGATCGGTCGGGCGGTCGCCGATCACGAAACTTCCCTCGGGCCGTACCGGCCAGTGCTTCATCAAATCGTGGATCATGCCCGGGCTCGGCTTTCGCCAGTGATGATCTTCGAGATAGCCCTCGATCGATCCCTCGGGATGGTGCGGGCAATATCTGATGTCGTCGATCCGTGCGCCTTGCGCGGCGAGTTCGGTGCACATCCAGTCATGTAGGCCTCGCAGATCGTGCTCGGTAAAGAAGCCGCGGGCCACGCCCGACTGGTTGGTACAGAAGAACACGAAATATCCGGAATCGTTGAGTCTACGGATTGCCTTGGCCGCGTTCGGCATCCAACGAATTCGTTCGCGCGTGCCCATATAGCCGTCGTCGTGGTTGATGACTCCGTCACGGTCGAGGAAAGCCGCGGGCCTGGGGAACGAGCGCGCGTTGTCGGCGCCGCTCATTTCCGCAATACCTCGCCCATCATGGCCTGCTCGATTTCGTCGCAGATCCCGTGAGCGACGGTGAGGTGAATCTGCTGGATGATCGCCGTGTCATCGCTGGGCGCGATCAAAAGATGGTCGCATAGTGCCGCGAGCGCTTCGCCCTTGCCGGTGAAGCCAATAGTGATAAGGCCGCGTTCACGCGCGGTGCGTAGCGCGGCCAGGACGTTCAGTGAGCGCCCAGAAGTAGATAACGCCAGAAGCACGTCGCCGGGTTGGCCGAGACCTGCCACTTGCCGCGCGAACATCTGTTCAAAGCCGTAATCATTGGCGATGGCGGTCAAGGCCGAGGTGTCGGTGGTCAGCGCCATCGCGGCGTTTGCAGGCCGGTCCTGTTTGTAACGGCCGACGATCTCAGCGGCGATGTGTTGAGCGTCAGCGGCGCTGCCGCCATTGCCGATGATCAGGAGTTTATTGCCTGAGCGCAGCGCCGCGATGATCGTGGCCGCGATCTCGCGCGCGCTGGCGCGCAATTGCGGATCGTGCACTGCCCGGTCAAGCGCGGCGAAAGATAGCGCCAGATGCGCTGCGATCGGGTCCTTCGAATCCTGGCTCAACACTCGCCCTCTGCGCCACGCGTTCGCATCTTTGGTAATGGCCGCGTCAACCCTGTGCAAGCACGCAACGTCAACGTGCCAAGCCGGCGCCCGTTGCGGCCAACACGCGTTCGGCGATTCCAGCCACATCGGAAGCGGCAATATCGCGCATACAGCGGTGCTCATTCATGGAGCAGACCGGACGATGGCACGGCTGACACGGCGGCATGGTTTTGGTCTGAACCGTCGCCGCCAGCCCATTCAGCGGCGCCCAATGGTAGGGGCTTGTAGGACCAAAAATGCCCATGGTTGGGGTCCCCAGCGCCGCGGCGATATGCATCAACCCGGAATCGTTCGAAATCGCGAGATTGGCCGCCGCCATCGCCAGAATGCCATTGCGCTGGTCAGTCCCTGTCAGGTCGCGCACGCCCGGCCCGCCCACCGCAGCGATTTCGTCTGCCAGAGCCTTTTCCGCGGGGCCGCCGACCACCCATACAGCGAAGCCATGATCGACGAGCAGACGAGCGGCTTGCGGGTAATAGCTCCAGCGCTTGGATGCGCCGACCGAGCCCGGAGCCAACGCCACAGTGGTCCCGGTGCCCAAGCGGTTGGCCTGCCGCCAGCGGTTCACTTCCGCGGCGGAAACCCTAAGCTGCGGCGTCGGCCATTCCGCGGGCAGCGGCTCCCGATCAGGCAGCGCAAGTGCGGCGTTTTTGTCGATGAAGCGGGGCAGGGCCTTCTCACCCCAGCGCCACCGGTTGATGAGACCGAATCTTACCTCGCCAACGAAACCCACCCTTTCCGGGATGCCGGCGAGCGTAGGGGCAACCGCCGATTTCCAGGTTCGAGGCAGGACGAATGCGGTGCCGTAATTCCCTGTCCTCAGCAGCTTGGCCAGCCCCCATTGCTTTGTTACCGCCAGCCGACTGCGCGGCAGGTCCCAAACGACGCCAGACCGCACGCCAGGCATGTAATCGACCAGCGGCGCGCATAGAGGGGTGACCAGCATATCAATGGGCCGGTTGGGCCAGCGCTGCCTCAGAACGCGCACCACCGTGTGGCCGCGCACAAAGTCTCCGATCCACATATAAGGCACGATCAGAATAGGACGGACGTCTGCCACATTCTGCGTTGCCATAACAGATGAATCTTTATTCATTTCTCGGCTTTGCGGTGATCTCGTTCAATCTGTCGGTAACTGCTCCCGGTGGCGGGGTAAAGGCGTCAGACCGGCGGTCACCGTTGAACTTGCGCGGCGACGAAAGTTGCCTGCCGGGCGCGACTGGGGCAAAGCTGACCTCCTACATCAGGGGGGCAGGGCAGGAATGTTGCTGGTGACCGGTGGCGCCGGTTTTATCGGATCGAACGTCGTGGCCGCGCTGAATGACGCGGGCCGCGCCGATGTCGCCGTTTGCGATGTGCTCGGCCATGATCGCAAATGGCGCAATCTCGCCAAGCGGCAGCTCGCAGACGTTGTGGCGCCAGCGGAGTTGCCGAGCTGGCTGAATGGCCGGCGCCTCGAGGCCATCATTCATCTCGGTGCCATCTCAGAAACCACGGCCACCGACGCCGATCTCGTGATCGAAACCAATTTCCGGCTATCGATGCGGCTGCTCGAGTGGTGCACGGTCAGTCGCACGCCGTTCATTTATGCCTCGTCCGCGTCCACCTATGGCGACGGCGCGCAGGGCTTTGGGGACGAGCAGTCGATAACAGCGCTGAAAACATTACGGCCAATGAGTCTTTACGGGTGGAGCAAGCATCTATTTGATATGGCCGTTGCGCAGCGGGCTGCCGGCGGCGACAAGCTGCCGCCGCAATGGGCGGGCCTGAAGTTCTTCAACGTGTTCGGTCCCAATGAATATCACAAGGGCACGATGATGAGCGTGCTGGCGCGCCGATTCGAGGACATCAAAGCGGGCCGTCCTGTGCAGCTGTTCAAGTCGCATCGCGAGGGCATCGTGGACGGCGATCAGCGGCGCGATTTTATCTATGTCGATGATACGGTGCGCGTAATGATGTGGCTGCTGGCCACGCCGTCCGTCAGCGGCATCTTCAACGTTGGTACCGGCAAGGCGCGCAGCTTCAAGGACGTGATGCTTGCGGCCCATGCGGCTCTCGGCGCTGCTCCCAAAATCGAGTATGTCGAGATGCCGGAAGCGATCCGCGGCAGCTACCAGTATTTCACTCAAGCCGAGGTCGATCGGCTGCAGCGTGCAGGTTACAACGGCGGCTTCACCGGCCTGGAGCAGGCGGTGGAGACCTACGTCAAGGGTTACCTCGACCGCGCCGATCGCTTCCGCTGAATGCGCAACCAGATGACGGGTTCCGATGTTTGATTTTGACGCCTTGGCCCATGCGATTTGCAGCCGCACGGTGCTGTGCGTCGGCGACCTCATGCTTGACGAATTCGTCTATGGCGAGGTCTCCCGGATTTCGCCGGAAGCGCCGGCGCCGGTGATTGCGGTACAGCGCAGCGAGACCAATATTGGCGGGGCCGGCAATGTCGCACGCAACATCGCCTCGCTCGGGGCGCGCTGCATCTTCGTCGGACTGATCGGTGATGATGACGCAGGCGTGAATCTAAAAGCCGCGCTTTCCCGGGAAGATATGATCGAAAGCATATTGATTTGCGATTCCGAACGGCCGACTACGCGAAAAGTGCGTTTTGTTTCCGAGCATTTCTCTACTCACATGCTGCGCGCGGATTGGGAACTGGCCGTACCGGCGCCGGCCGAGATCGAGCAAAAACTGATCGACGCCATTTTGCCGCTATTGCTACGCGCGGATGTCGTGTTGATATCTGACTATGCCAAGGGCGTGCTGACGGCTCGGGTGATCCGCAACGTCATCGACAACGCGCGCAAGCTCGGCAAGCCGGTGATCGTCGATCCCAAAAACGCAAATTTTGCAATCTATCGCGGCGCAACGCTGCTCACGCCCAATCGCAAGGAGTTCGCCGAGGCGACCCGCAGCCGCGCCGACACGCAACAGAGCATCGCGAACGCCGCGCGGGATGCGATGCAGCTGTTAGATTGCGAGGCAATGCTGGTGACGCAAAGCGAGCAAGGCATGACGCTGGTTCCGCGCAATGGCGAGGGTATTCATGTCCCGGCTCACCCGGTCAAAGTCAGCGATGTCTCGGGCGCAGGCGATACCGTTGCCGCGGTCCTCGCCGTAACGGTTGCGGCGGGAGCGGATTGGGAAACGGCGCTGCGAATGGCGAACGCCGCGGCCGCGGTTGCGGTCGGCAAGAAGGGAACCGCTACCGTAAGCCCAGCGGAATTGCGCCGGAGGATCCTGTCACATGCATTCCTCGCCGCTGAAGAGAAAATCATCGCGCGTGGCGCCGGCCTTCACGCACATCTTGTGCATTGGCGCAGGCAAGGTTTCAAGGTCGGGTTCACCAACGGGTGCTTCGATATCCTCCACCCCGGTCACGTCAAGGTTCTTACGGCCGCGCGCGGCGCCTGCGATCGCCTGATTGTCGGATTGAACAGCGACGCGTCAGTGAAACGGCTGAAGGGCGAAGGGCGTCCCGTTCAGGACGAGCGTGCGCGCTCGGAGGTGCTGGCGGCGCTGGAGGCGGTGGACCTGGTCGTGCTGTTCGACGAAGACACGCCGATAAAGCTGATCGCCGAGATCAAGCCGAGCGTGCTGGTGAAGGGCGGCGACTACACGCGCGAGCAGGTCGTGGGTCACCAGATTGTCGAAGCAGAGGGCGGCCAAGTGCTGCTGGTCGATGTATTGCCGGGTTTTAGCACGAGTTCGCTGGTCAAGCAGGCTCGCGGAGGCAAGGCGTGAGCGCTTTGGCGAAACAGTCCGCGCGGGCGTCGTTGTGGAGATCGTGGCGGGATCCGGCCACGTGGTCGACGACGTCAGATGTTTTCGCGATCCTGGTCGCGGCCTCGCTGCCTTGGTCAACGACGCTGGTCGCGATCTTTGCGTCTGCGTTCCTGGTCTCGCTGGCCCCGTTTCTTGATTTCAAGGCGTTTCTGCAATCCTTGAAGCGCCCGATGTGTAGCCTGCCAATAGCACTTTTTACGCTCGCCCTCGCCGGAACGCTCTGGTCGGATGCTTCGTGGAACGAGCGGCTATACGCCGTCGGCCCCACCGCAAAGCTGCTGATGCTGCCCGTGCTGCTTTATCATTTTGAACGCTCGGCGCGCGGCATGTACGTGTTGATCGGTTTTCTGGTGTCCTGCGTGGTATTGATGCTGATGTCATGGATCGTCGCGTTCGATCCGAGGCTCGCGCTAAAACCGGGCGCCGCATTTGGCGTCCCCGTCAAGAACTACATCGACCAGAGCCAGGAATTCGCCTTGTGCGCTGTGGTGCTCGCCTATCCCGTGGTCACCCTGTGGCGAGCGCACCAAAAGAAACTGGCTGCTTTGCTTCTCGCGCTCTCGTTGAGCTTCGTCATAAACATGCTCTTCGTCAACGTTTCGCGAACGGCGCTCGTAACGATGCCGGTCATGTTGGCGGTGTTCGCGATCCTTCACCTGAAATTGCGCAGCATCGTTCTCATCGCCTGCGCGGCGGCTGTTTTGGGCGGTTTGGCATGGATGACATCGCCGAAGCTGCGCGCGACCGCGCAAAAATTTTCGGGTGACTATGAATTCTTCGGTGAACAGAACGGTTCGGCGTCGGTTGGCTTGCGGCTGGTATTCTGGCAGAAGTCGCTCCGGTTCATTCCGCAGGCTCCAGTTTTCGGGCATGGGACTGGCTCGATACGCGGGCTTTTTGAGGAAGCGGCCGTTGGCAAGGTCGGCCCCGCCGCCGAGGTGATTGCGAATCCGCATAACCAGACTTTGAACGTTGCCATCCAGTGGGGCGCGATCGGCGTTGTCGTGCTATACGCGATGTGGGTGATACATCTGCTGGTGTTTCGCGGAGACGATCTCGCAAGCTGGATCGGATTGATGGTCGTGCTGCAGAATATTTTCACCTCGCTATTCAATTCTCATATCTTCGACTTCAATGAGGGGTGGATGTATGTGCTGGGTGTAGGCATCGCGGCAGGCATGGTGCTCGCAAATAGCTCGCGCAAAGCCGAAATCGGAATTCGAAATTCCGTTACAGCATGACT
>Ga0209474_10002153_pt1 | contig 18384 bp, 19 predicted proteins | sample GraSoiAngelo_145_FD_185902 | JGI IMG/M metagenome (GOLD analysis project Ga0209474, IMG submission 185902) | Grasslands soil microbial communities from the Angelo Coastal Reserve, California, USA - 14_1009_05_20cm (SPAdes) (version 2) | ecosystem: Environmental > Terrestrial > Soil > Grasslands... | reverse complement strand
GCCCGCCTTCGACCTTATGTACAACCAGATACCCACCGCGATCACCTGCAACCCAAACCCGACAGCAGGGCCGGCTGGCAGGCGGTAGGGCGACGACCACGAGATCACGACGATCACGGCGCCCAGACCGAGCAAGAGCGCGGCAATCCCCCACAACCGGCTGTAACGGTCAGTCGGATTTCTGGCCAGCCACACCCAACCCGGCGAGTGCCCGGTGGCGATGGTCCAGCTGCCGATCAGGACGGCGGCCGCTCCAACGCCCACGAGAGCGATCTCGAACAGGGTCGCCATGATCTGGGCCGTGCTCACAACGGGATGTTCCCGTGCCAGCGCGGACTGCGTTTGCGCTCTTTGCGCATGGCGATCCGTAAAGCGCGGATCAAAGCGCTGCGGGTCCGGATCGGTTCGATGACGTCATCGACGTACCCGCGGTCAGCCGCGATGTAAGGGTTGGCGAATCGCTCGGTGTAGTCCGCCACCAGCTCGCGCCGCAAAGCCGTCCGGTCTGCAGCTGCCTCGAGCTCCCGGTGGAACACTATGTTGACCGCTCCCTCCGGACCCATGACCGCGATCTCCGCGGTCGGCCACGCCACGTTGTAGTCCGCCCGGATGTGCTTTGAGCACATCACGCAGTACGCCCCTCCATACGCCTTGCGCGTGATCACAGTGAGCTTCGGCACCGTCGCCTCGCTGAACGCGTACAGCAGCTTCGCTCCGTGCCGGATGATCCCGCCGTACTCCTGCGCCGTCCCAGGCAGAAAACCCGGTACGTCCACGAACGTGACGAGCGGGATGTTGAAGGCGTCGCAGAAGCGCACGAAGCGGGCCGCCTTGACCGAGGCGTTGATGTCGAGCGCGCCCGCCATCACCTTCGGCTGGTTGGCAACGACCCCCACGGGATGTCCGTCGAGGCGCGCGAAACCGACGACCATGTTCATCGCGAAGTACTGCTGGACCTCGAAGAAGTCGCCGCTGTCGACCACCATCCGGACGACCTCCTTGATGTCGTACGACTCCTTCGATGAGTCGGGGATGATCGTCGCGAGGCCCGGGTCGGCTCGCTCCGGGTCGTCGGTGGGCGGCAAGCGCGGCGGCTGCTGGTCGCAGCTCTGCGGCACGAAGCTCAGCAGGCGCCGGACCTGGGCGAAGCATTCGTCTTCCGACTCGGCCAGGAAATGCCCGACGCCCGACTTGACGTTGTGGACCTCGGCCCCACCGAGTGAGTCGAAGGTCACATCCTCGCCGGTTGTGACACGGATGACCTCTGGCCCGGTGATGAACATGTATCCGACGCCGTGCACCATGAAGGTGAAGTCGGTCATCGCCGGCGAGTAGACGGCCCCACCGGTGCAGGGGCCGAGGATGAGGCTCAGCTGCGGGATCAAGCCGCTCGACTCGACGTTGCGCCAGAAGATCTCTGCGTAGCCGGCCAGCGAGACGACGCCCTCCTGGATCCTGGCGCCGCCCGAGTCGTTGATGCCGATGATCGGGATTCGGTTCCGCAGCGCCAGGTCCATGACCTTGATGACCTTCTCAGCGAACACCTCTCCAAGCGAGCCGCCGAACACCGAGGCGTCGTGGCTGAAAAGCATCACATCGCGGCCGCCGATCTTGGCCATGCCGGTAACCACCCCGTCGCCTGGGATCCGCCGGGACTCCAGCCCGAAGCCCGTCGCGCGATGGGTGGCGAAGATGTCGAGCTCCTCGAACGAGTTGCGGTCGACCAACCTGGAGATGCGCTCGCGCGCCGTCAGCTTGTGCTTGGCGTGCTGGCGCTCGAAAGCCTCAGCGTCGCCGTGGCCGGCTTCGTACTTACGCTGCCGGAGCAGGTTGAGCGGATCGACCTTGTGGGGACGTTTCTCGTCGTCGGCCATCAGCGTTCTATGAACATCCAGCGGTGGCCCTCGACGTCCTCAGCCCGGTAGCGCTTGCCCTCCGTGGTCTCCTCCAGCTCGGAGAGGATGGTCGCTCCCGCCGCCTTGGCGCGTTCGAAATGAGCTCGAATGTCGTCGACGTAGACGAGCACGCCGTCGACGATGTATGGCACGGACTGCCATCGGCGTGCAGCCTGGCAGTCCTCTCGATGCCGCCTCGGGCCCTGGTATTCGGGCGACGGCGTCGCGAGCATGATCACGCCGTGGCCGGTCTCCATCTCACCATGGCCCAGGCGACCGTCCGCCGAAACCCTGCGATCGCGTTCCCGAAACCCAAAGGCTTTCGCAAGCCAGTCCATCGCGGACGGACCATCTGCGTAGGCAATCATCGGGATGACGTCCGGGTAGTCGTTCATCTCACCGCCTCCACAGGTCGATATTCGCCGAACACTCCGCGCAGAACCTCGCAGCACTCGCCGATCGTCACGTAGTCGGCTAGGGCGGCCTTGAGCACAGGCATGAGATTCGCGGTTCCCTGCGCTGTCTCACGAATCGCCTCGAGATGCTTGTCCACCACCGCTTTCGGCCTGCCGGAACGAAGCTTCGCCAACGCCCGAGCCTGCTCCTCCTGATGGTGCGGGCTGATCCTCATGATCTCGACCCTTTCGGCGTCATCAGTGGCGTACTTGTTGACGCCGACGACCACCCGGCTTCCGGACTCGACCCGCTGCTGAAACCGGTAAGCGCTCTCGGCGATTCGTCCCTGCGTCCACCCGCTCTCGATGCACTTCACAGCTCCGCCACGCTCGTCGACCTCCGCCATGGTCGCCTGCGCATCCTCCTCGACCCGATCGGTAAGGCTTTCGACGTAGTACGACCCTCCGAGCGGATCTGCCACAAGTGGCACCGCTGTCTCGAACCCGATCATCTGCTGCGTTCGCAGCGCGAGCTCGGCCGCATTCTGCGAGGGAAGGCCGAGTGCCTCGTCGTAGGCGTTGGTGTGCAGCGACTGGGTGCCTCCCAGCACCGCGCTCAACGCTTCGAGCGTGGTGCGCACCACGTTGTTGAGGGGCTGCTGCGCCGCCAGCGTCACGCCACCTGTCTGCGTGTGAAAACGCAGTGCCTGCGACCGCGGGTCGCGCGCATCAAAGCGATCGCGCATGATCTGCGCCCACATCCGCCGAGCGGCACGAAACTTCGCCACCTCCTCGAAGAAGTCCATGTGGCAGGCGAAGAAGAACGAGAGCCGAGGCGCGAAATCGTCGACGGCCAGGCCCGCGGCGATGGCTGCCTCGACATAGGCGATCGCGTGGCTGAGGGTGAAAGCGATCTCTTCGGAGGCGGTGGCCCCTGCCTCGCGCATGTGATAGCCGGAGATCGAGATCGTGTTCCAGTTGGGCAGGTGCTCGCGACAGTAGGCGAAGAGATCCGTGACCAGCCGCATCGACGGCTTGGGCGGAAAGATGTAAGTGCCTCGGGCGGCGTACTCCTTGAGGATGTCGTTCTGGACGGTGCCGGTGATTTTCTCGGGCGGACATCCCTGGCGTTCTGCCACCAGCTGGTAGAGGAGGAGCAGCATCGGCGCGGTCGCATTGATGGTCATCGACGTCGAGACCTCGTGGAGAGGAATCCCGTCGAGCAGGATCCCCATGTCCTCGAGCGAATCGATGGCCACCCCGACCTTTCCGACCTCGCCATGCGCCATCGGGTGGTCCGAGTCATAGCCGATCTGCGTCGGCAGGTCGAACGCGACCGACAGGCCTGTCTGACCCTGCTTCAGCAGGAACTTGTAGCGCTGGTTCGACTCCGCGGCGGTGCCGAATCCCGCGTACTGGCGCATGGTCCACAGCCGGCCCCGATACATGTCGCGATGGATGCCGCGGCTGTATGGAAACGTTCCGGGCAATGCCTCGTCGGCCCGCCGGTCCTCGACCGAGTACACAGGCTTGAGCGGGAGACCGCTGTCATTGGTTATTTCCTCGTTCATGCCTCGACCAGCTCGGTCAGGACGCCCCCCACGCTCTTCGGATGCAGGAAGGCGATCCGTCCGCCGTGCATGCCGGGGCGCGGCGCGGCGTCGATCAGCTCGACCCCTGCCTCCTTCGCCTGCTTCAGCGCGAGCTCGATATCCGCCACCGCGTAGGCGACGTGGTGGAGGCCCGGCCCGCGCTTCGCTACAAACTTGCCGACCGGTGAATCCTCGCGCGTCGCATGCATCAGCTCGACCTCACCCGACCCCGTGCGGATGAAAGCAGCCTCCAGGCCCTCGCGATCGTTGGTGGCGCGATGGATCAACTCGCCGCCGAAAGCGCTCCGGTAAAGCTCGATCGACTCGTCGAGGTCGGTCACCGCCACTCCGACGTGATGGATCCTCGTCAGGCCTTTCATGTCACTGAGAACACGCGCGTGACTGCGTTCACAGTCATCACGTTGGGGATCAGCCCGTCGATCTTGAGCCTGCCCTTGAGCAGCTTGAGTGCGACACCTCGACCGACCTCGTCGAAGTAAATCGGCATCCCCAGCGGTCCGATCCTGAGGTTGCTCAAGCTCATGACTGTCTCGGCCTCTGCGCGGATGGTGATCGTGCGCGTCGCCTCGAGCCCGTTGTGCACGACAAGGCGCCCGCCCTTGAAGTCCAGGGTCACGCCCTCTTCGATGTCAGTGACAAAGATTCCGACCCTTGCCACAAGTCGATCGAAATCCTCGAGCTTGGCGGGGTTGGACCTGATGTTGGCCTCGATCAGGCCACCCAGCATCGAAGCGAAGGCGCTCGGCTCCTGGTCAGAGTAGGCGACCAGCTCAGCCTGCGGGTCGCGCTCTAGTTTTCGTCGGGCCATGCGACGGGCACCCGGGTCGTGCACTCGGTCATCTCCTGCGATGCCTTGGTGTAGCGCACGATCGTCGGCAGGTCGCCCTTCAGCTTGAGCTTGCCCTGCAGCATGCCTTTGGTCGCGTCCAGCTGCTTGGTGGCGACCTCCTTCCAGCGCGAGTAGGGCGCTGTGATGACAAAGTCGCACTTCTGAGCGTCAGCCGCCGGTCCGACCTTGATGTCGCGCGCCTCGCCGTCGAAGAGATCCATCACGACGCCGCGCGATTCGGGAAAGTGCTTGTCGGGTTCGGCCTCCACCACCAGCCCCACTGTCCATTTCCAGCCCTTGGCCGCGGACTTGTAGGTGCTCGATCGGTTGACCTCGTCCTTGAAGGCGCTTGCCCACTCCTCTGAAAAAGCCTTGACCGGCATCATCTAGCTCGCCTCCTACCGAGGGGAAAGGTTACTCCGACCTTTCTGCGCCTACGATTCGGGCATGCCCGGGCAGTCGCCATTTTTCGAACCACTCAGTGCTCGCGACGCATGGTTTCTCTATGCGGAGCGACCGGATACGCCACTGGACGTCGGCACCGTCTACATCTTCGAAGGCGAGTCCCAGGTTCCTGGTGGTCGCGGCGCGCAGGGAGTCGAGGACACGATTCGCGAGCGCCTCCACCTCGTCCCTCGCTACCGGCAGCGGATCCAGCGCGTGCCCCTCAACCTCGCTCATCCGGTTTGGGTCGACGATCCCAACTTCGACCTTGGCGCCCACGTCCGCCGCGAGGTCCTGCCTCCACCCGGCGATGGCGCGAGCCTTCGCAAGCTGGTCATGCGCATCCTCGCCCGGCCGCTCGACATGCGGCGGCCTTTGTGGGAGGTGACCGTCGTCACAGGATTGCGTGGCGGCAAGGTGGTGCTGGTCAACCGCGCTCATCACGCGATGGTCGACGGGGTGTCGAGCGTGGACATCCTCACCCTGCTGCTCGACACCACGCCCGAGGGCTACACGCCCGATCCGCCCGCCGACGTATGGAAGCCGCGACCCGCGCCGTCCACCTGGCAGCTGATACGCCCGATGCTGTGGGACGTCCGAGCCGCCTCCCGCGAGGACCGCTCGATGATGCCCGCGGTCTGGAAGACGACGCGCCTGCCCTGGTCCGGCCTCATGAAGCTCGGTGGCAAGATGGCTACCCGCCGGCCCGATCTCTTCTTCAACCGCAAGATCGGCCCGCAGCGGACAGGCCGCGGGCTCAAGGTGCCGCTCGCTTCATTCAAAGCCCTCAAGGACCGCTACGGGTGCACCGTCAACGACGCAGTGCTGGCGGTGGTCTCCGAAGGCCTCTACCGATGGTTCAAGGCGCGGGGCGAAAGGGTGCCGTCGAAAGTCCGCGTCTTCTGCCCGGTGAGCGTGCGCGCGGAGGATGCGCGCGGCCGGCTCGGCAACCAGATCAGCGGCATGGTGCTCGAGCTGCCGACCGCCGACATTCCGATGGAGGAGCGGCTGCGCCGCATCCACGTCAGCACGGGCGACCTCAAGCGCACCCGCCAGGCGGTGGCCGCCGACAAGCTCGTGGGTCTTGCGGACTGGGCTCCGCCGACCCTGCTCGTGCTCGCGGGCCGGCTGATGTCGAACCCCCAGGCTGGCGCGAACATCAACGTCACCAACGTACCCGGCCCGCAGTTCCCGCTCTACTCAGGTGGCGCGCAGCTGCTCGAGGTGTGGGCCTTCGCGCCGCTTTATCCCTCGATGGGCCTGGGTGTGGCGATCGTGTCCTACAACGGCGACGCCTATTTCGGGCTGACGGCGGACCCGAGCATCGTGCCTGACGTTGAGGAGTTCACGGCGCGGCTGCAAGAAGCAGCGGCGGAATGCACTGCGCTGGCGGCTACCCGGTAGCTACGACTTGAGGGCGAAGCGGATCGTGTTCTGCCCGATGGAGAGCACGTCTCCGTGGTCGAGCTGCTTGTCGATGATCGGCTCGCCGTTGACCAAGGTGCCGTTGGTGCTGCCGAGGTCGCTCACCCAGTAGGCTCCTGCGCGGACCTCGATCCGGCAGTGGTGCCCCGAGGTCGCCGGGTCCCCGATGACAATGTCGTTGTCCGGTGCGCGGCCGATTGTCGCTGACTGGTCCGGGATCCCCACGACGCGGGCCGCGAACGGACCCGTTTCGAAGGTCAGCTTGGCCGCTGCCTCGGCCACGGCCCGCTCGGGCGTGATCGCATGAAGGGCAAGCGTCTCTTTCGCGGAGGCCGCCTGTGGTGGCTGCCACGCCGGGATGATCGAGGTCGCCTCACTGTCCCCTGCCTCGGAGGGCGATCCGTTTCCAGGCTCGCCGCCGGGCGCATGTGGCCACGCGATCACGGTGGAGATGATTGGGACCGGCGCCGGGGCCGGAGGCGGAGGGCTCTGGACCGGGGGCGCGGTCGGCGCCTGAGCCTGCGCTGGTTGAGGCTCGGGTTCAGGTTCAGCCGGCAGCGCGCCGGAATCCCAGGTCGGCTCGGACGGGGCTGAAGATGACGACGGCGGCTCCTCCCAGGTGGGTACCGAGGATGCCGACGCGGCCGGTGGCTCCTCCCAGGTCGGTGTCGAGGCTGCGGCAGGCGCGGGAACGGCCTGGGCCCATGTCGGGACCTCCACAGGAGGTGCGGACGCAGCCTCGGTCGCCGGCTGCGGCTCCAGTGGTTGCTCGATCCGCAGCGTCTGTGTGGCCTCTGGCTCGGGCTCTGACACCGGCTCGGGCTGCGGCTGCACCTCAGCCTGTGGCTGCGGCGGCACGGTCTCAGCCACCTCCGGGACCTCTGCTGCGGGCGCAGGTTGTGGTGGCAGCGTTGCGGCGACCTCAGGCTCCGCTACCGGTTCAGGCTCGACCGGGATGGCGACAGTCTCATCGAGAGGGGCTGTGTAGACGGGCTCGTCGATCTGCCCCAGCTCAGCGATCTGGTCAGCGGCGCTCGCCGCCTCGGGGGCGGCTTCCTCGACTTCCGATACGAGCGGTTCGGCCTCGATGACCTCCGGTGCTGCTTCCACCAGCTCTGGCTCCGGCTCCCCCGCCACCGTCTCTGGTATCGCGGCCTCCACCGGCTGCGGCGCCGGCTCCTCGGCGGCGGGCTCTTCCAACCCAGCCTCGAACGGCTCCGGCTCGACCGCGGTCTCGGTCACCGGCGGACGTTCGGCTGTTTCGGTGCCAAGGAAGCGCTCGTACCAGCCGGCGATTCGGCGCAGCCTCTCCTCCCTGCGGTCGGGCCTGCCGTTGCGCGAGAGATCGTGTGTCTCGCCCGGGAAGCGGACCATCTCGACGGTCTTCCCGAGCAGGCGCAGGGCCCCGAACATCTCCTCGGACTGGGAGATCGCGCAGCGCAGGTCCATCTCGCCACACGTCAGCAGGAGCGGAGTCTTCACGTTGTTGACGTACCGGATCGGCGACTTCTGCCACAGCTCGTCCATGTTCGGCCACGGCGGAGGACCCAGCTCGAGCTGGCCCCACAGCACGATGTCGTGCTGCGAGTACTCGCTCACCAGGTTGGAGAGCGAGCGCATCGCGACAGCCGCCCCGAAGCGGTCTGTCTGGCCGATGATCCAGTTGGTCATGAATCCGCCGTAGGACCCACCGCCGACGCCGAGCCGGCTCTTGTCGACAAAGCCTGTGCGCTCGATCAGCTGGTCGAGCGCCGTCATCAGGTCGACGTAGTCCTTGCCTCCCCAGTCGCGAACGACTGCCTTGCGGAAGACCTCGCCGTATCCGTCGGATCCACGGGGGTTGATGTAGAAGACCAGGAAGCCCATGCCGGCGAGGATTTGAAACTCGTGGAAGAACGCCCAGCCGTATTCCGCGTGCGGGCCGCCGTGCACCTGCATGACCAGCGGATAAAGCCGGTTGCGGTCAAAGCCCGGAGGCTTCAGCAGCCATCCCTGCAGGACCCATCCATCAGGTGAGGTGAACGACATCTCCTCGGGCTGTGCGATGAATCGCTCGCGCAGCCATGGGTTGAGATCGGTCATCCGCGCCTCGGCGCCGCGCATGACCACATGCAGCTCACCCGGGTCATTGATGTCGGACGCGCAGAACGCGATGACCCCGCCGGCCACGTCGAAGTCGTAGATGCGGCGGTCGCCACCGACCTCGGCCCGAATGGTGCCCTCGAGGTCTACCGAGTAGATGCCGGTCACCCCTGGACCGCTGGCTGGGAAGTAGACCCGGTCCCCATCACGTGACCAGGCGATGCGGGTGCCGTGGCCCGCGCGCATGTCGGTGACGATGCTGTCGGTAACCGCCTGGTCGAAGCCGGCGGTCAGGCACTGAGGCTCTCCGCCGCCGGACGGAACGATGAACAGCCGGTCGAGGAGCCCGGCCTCGGCCTTTTCGGACCCGATGTAAGCAATCAGGTCTCCTCTCGGTGACCACGTCGGAGAGCTGATCTCGAAGCCTGTCGCCAACTTCTCGAGACCACCTGTGAAGTCGACCGCGTACAGGTGCGTCTCGAGCTGCATGTCGGCGTTCTCGTCGGCGTTGCCGATCACCGCAAGGCGCGTTCCATCCGGTGACCAGTCGAAGCTCGACACGTCCCATGGGCCGTTCGTGAGCTGACTCGAATCGCCTCCGCCCGCACCGACCACGAAAAGGTGCTGATGGCGGCCGTCCGTATATCCCTGTCCGTCGTGCTTGTAGCTGAAGTTCCGAGCGACGCGGGCCACGGGGGTGCGGCGAACCTCATCGCTCGACTCGGGCGGCCGCGGGTCGTCGACCACGCCCTCGGGCTCCGACACGACCGTGCCCAGGAATGCGATGTGGCTGCCATCGCGCGACCAACTCGGATTTCCCGCGCCTTCTGGCAGCGAGCTGATCTGCTTCGGCTCGCCCAGCGCAAGGTCGAGGGCGAAGACCTGGTCGGCGGCGCCGCGCTTGCTGACAAAGGCGATCCGCCTGCCGTCGGGCGACCACTCGGGTGAGTGATCGCGGCGCGGTCCCGCGCTGGCTTCGACGGGCTCCGGATCGAGCAGCCGGCGAACCACCACGCGGCTGCGGTTGCTCCTTGACTCGGCGTCGGCCCAGACCACCTGGTAGGCGACACGCTCGCCGTCCGGGCTCAGCCGGACGTGGTCGAGCCAGCGGAATCGATAGATGTCTTCGGGACGAATCGGGTCAGCCAAAGGCGTAACGCCGATTTAAGCAGTAATGCCAGGGATGGTGCGATGCACTAATTGAAGTGAGGCGGCAGCCTGTGCCCCGCACCGGTAAAACAATGTGAAATGGACGCCATGAAGGGCCGAGAGGCGGCGATCGAGGGTTTCGGCTGGGGCGCGCTGGCGGGCATAGTGCTGGTGGCGCTGATGTACGGGGCCGGCTCGCTCCTTGGTCTCAAGCCTCTGACCCAGGCCCTGAACGAGCCGCTGCTCGCGGTGATGCCCGGATTCATATTCGGTTTCCTGATCGACACCCTTCAGCACGCGGGCAAGGTCGTCGAGGAGATCGGACTCGTGGTGGCGATGGTGGTAGCGCTGGGACTGCTCGGCGCAGCCTGGTCGTGGACCGCTCTGCGCTGGAGGTTCCAGTACTCCGCGCTCGTCTTCGCCCTGGCGGGTTGGGCGATCGTGGCCGTCGTCCTGCTTCCGATCACGGGAATGGGATTCCTGGGCCTGAGCGCCGGACCCACGACGCCGGTGATCTGGGCCGCGCTCTTCGCGATCTACGGGGTAGTCCTGCAGCTGGGTGGCCGGCCTTCGGCGGCCGAAGCCACGGATCTCCAGCGCCGGCGGCTGCTCGGGGCCATACCGCTGGGGATCGGCGCGGCGAGCCTCGGCCTGCTGGGCGTGCTGCGTGTGCCCAGCTGGTACCAGGCAGTCGCCAGCCCATCCGAGGCAGGACTCACCGGACCGTCGCCGGAGATCACGCCCGTGGCGCACTTCTACGTCGTCTCCAAGAACATCAGCGACCCCCGGGTTGACGGCAGCGCCTGGCGGTTGAACATCGGTGGCCTTGTCGACAAACCTCAGCGGATCTCGCTGTCGGACCTGCGAGCGCGGCCGAGCACCAGCGAGTTCGCGACGCTCGAATGCATCAGCAACGACGTCGGCGGCGGCCTCATGAGCACCGGCAGCTTCACCGGCGTAAGGCTCAGGGATCTGATCGCGACGGCATCTCCGAGCCCTGGGGCGACATGGGTCGGGTTCCAGGCCGTCGACGGTTACGCTGAAAGTCTGCCGCTGAACGTGGTCAACGGAGAGCCCTCCATCCTGGTCGCATACGAGCTCAACGGTTCGCCGCTGCCTTCAAGCCACGGCTACCCCGCGCGCGTGATCATCCCTGGGAGGTATGGGATGAAGGGGCCCAAGTGGCTCACCTCCATCAACCTGGTCGATCACGAGAGCGGTGGCTTTTGGGAGGCCCAGGGCTGGGACCACAATGCCTTTGTAAGGACCACCGCGCGTTTCGACGTGCCGCGCGACGGCGACACCATCAGGCACGGAGCCGTACAGCTCGCAGGAGTTGCGTTCGCCGGCACTCGAGGGATTGGAATGGTCGAATACAGCACCGACGGTGGCCAGACCTGGGCCCCTGCTTCGTTCAAGGCCCCGCTGTCGGAGTTGACCTGGGTGCTGTGGACCGCGGACTGGACGCCCGCCGGCGAGGGTGGATTTACGCTGAAAGTTCGCGCCACCGACGGTTCGGGTGCCCTGCAGGATGCAACCTCGCGGATGTCATATCCGGCCGGTGCGACCGGTTATCACACGATCCGGGTCGACGTCTCTAAGTAGCTAGCACGCCGACCGCGAACTGATAGCCGTTCCGGTCCTCGAGCCGGCATTCGCGCCAGCCGTGCGGGTACGTTTTGACGGATGCGTTGACCGTGTAGCCGAGCGCGCGCGCACGAGATTCGACGAGGTCCGGATCCAGGCCGAGGATGCGGATCTCGGCCCCCGTCCCCCGGCGCTCGGTCTCCGCAAGGCGGCTCCACTCTGCCGGTGAATGGTCGAGCGTGTGATCGGCGTGGACCATCATGTGCCACCCGCCCGGTCCTTCCAGGGCGGCGAAATCGGGATCGCTGTAGAGCGCCCTCAGGCCCAGGACATCCGTGAAGAAGGGAAGGCTGGAATCGATGTCCCGTACGAGCAAGTTGACAGTCAGCCCGACCAGCGTCTTTGCAAATTCCGCACTCGGCATCCACGGCGTGCCTGTGCGCTTGCGCGTCACGCGCGGCTGAGCAGCTCCTCGACCTGCCGGACCTGTGTGATCACTTCATTGCCCACAGGGCCTTGAAGGTGTCCCAGCCCATACGCAACGCGCCTTCCTTCCGGATCATCTTCAGGATCTTCGACTGCTTGTCCCACTTGGAAGTGCCGTCGACCCGAAAGAACTCGTCCAGCGCGCGATCTGCGACCTGCGGGTATTTGGTCAGCATCTGGGGGTTGTGCTCGAGCAGGGGCACAGCTTTGTCGTACTTCTTCATGTCGGCCATGATCCAGGAGTGGTCGAGCCGGCCCCGGTACTCGGCCAGGCGCCGCTCCGAGAAGTCGCCCGTCTCCTTGGCGTGCACCACCGTCTCGCCTGCCAGGCGCCCTGACTCCATGGCGAGGTTTGATCCCTCGCGGTGCACGGGATTGGACAGCATGGCCGCGTCGCCACAGACCAGGTAACCCGGTCCGTAGACCTTCGGGATGCCGCGATAGCCGCCCTCGGGGATGAGATGGCCGAGATATTCGACGGTCTCCGCGCCGCGGAGCAGTGGCTTGACAGACGGATGATTCTTGAAGTGCTCGAGCAGCTGATTGGGGCTGCGCAGCGTCGCGTTGAACTCGCTCAGCAGGGCCCCGCCGCCGACGGAGAGCGTGTCCTTGTTGGTGTAGATGAACATGAAACCGGACATGCCCATCGTCGAGTCGCCGAAGCATTCGATGGTGCAGCCCTCGCCGGGCTCGCAGTTGAAGCGCTCTTCGATGAGTCGCGGCTCCAGCTGCATGATCTCCTTGGCCGCCATCGCGACCTCGTTTGGCCGCAGCTTCCGGCGCAGCGGCTGGCCGTTGATCGCCGTCTTCTCGAGCAGCCCCGTGCCGAGTCCGATGCCCTCGCACACCACCACAACCTCTGCGTAGAGGTCGTCTCCGCGACCGGTCGCGACGCCGACCACCCGGTTGTTCTTGACGATGAGCCGGTCGACCACCGTCTCCGGCACCACCATCGCGCCGGCCTTCTCCGCCTGCTCCGCGAACCAGGGATCGAAACGTGCCCGCAGCACTGAGAAGGAATGAGGCTTGGCACGATTGCGAAGATTCTTGTAGTCGAGGCCGATATAGGCGTCCTGGGTCATCATCCAGCGCCGCTCCTCGATGATCGGGCGCTCGAGCGGCGCCTCCTTCCAGGCCTCGCCTACGATCTCCTCGAGATAGTGGTTGTAGAGGATGCCGCCCATGACATTTTTCGAGCCTGGCTTCTGCCCGCGCTCGAGGAGGGCGACCTGAAGGCCAGCCTTGGCCATGGTGATGGCGGCGGCGCTTCCGGCCGGGCCCGCACCCACAACGACGGCGTCGAACTTCTCCTCGTCAGCCATCGCAGCCAATCGTATGCAAATCCATGAAGCTGATCGGCTTGACGGGCGGCGTCGGTTCGGGCAAGACCACGGTCGCCGGCATCCTCCGCGACCTGGGGGCCACCGTCATCGATGCCGACGAGGCCAGCCACGCAGTCTATGAGCCGGGCACGCCGGGCTTCGAGGCGGTGGTGCGCGAGTTCGGGGAGAGCATTGTCCGGGACGGCCGCATCGATCGCGCGCGCCTGGGCCGCCTAGTGTTCGATGACGAGGAGTCGAGACGCCGGCTGAACGCCATCGTGCATCCGCTCGTACGGGAGTGGATGGCCGCCCGCACCGCGGAGGCGATCGAAGGCAGCGCCGAGGTGGTCGTGCAGGACGTGCCGCTGCTCTACGAGAACGGGCTCGAGGACCTTTTTTCCAGCGTGGTGCTCGTGTACGTGCCGGAGGAGGTGCAGATCGCGCGGCTGGTGGAGGGCCGCGGCTTCACCGAGGAGCGAGCGCGAGCCGTGATCCGCGCCCAGATGCCCATCGAGGAGAAGCGCCGCCGCGCCCACCACGTCATCGACAACGGCGGCACACCGGAGCAGACGCGGGCCCAGGTCGAGGAGGTGTGGGCCCAGATGACTGGGCGCTAGACGATCCCGTCTGCACGGAGCGCTTCGAGCTTCGTGCCGTCGACTCCAACCTCAGCCAGCACCTCCGCCGTGTGCTCGCCGAGCCGCGGTGGGTCCAGGCGACGCCAGCGGTCGCTCGTCGGCACCGCGGGCCGGACCTCCACACCAGTCGGGCGCCGCGAGATGAGCCGCCGCGCGGCCACCTGCTCGTGCGCCGCGACCTCGTCAAGGTCGAGCACAGGTTCGCAGCACGCATCAAGCGGAGCCAGCTCGTGCGTCCATTCATCGCGCGTCCGCGAGGCAAAGACCTCTTCCAGCGATCGATTCACCTGCTGCTGGGCATCGCCCTCCGCGAACTGCATCTCGACGAGGTCAGGCCTGCCGAGCCGGTCGCATAACGCGGCCCAGAACTTCGGCTCCAGCGCGCCGACGCTGAAAGAGCCGCCGCCCTTGCACGAATAGACCCGGTAGCACGCATACCGCCCGCTCAGCCTCTGCGCGCCGCGTCGCACCTCCTCTCCCGCGCCCTGCTGAGCGAACGCCAGTGCGAGCCAGCTCACCGCGCCGTCCGTCATCGAGACGTCCAGCCACCGACCTTCAGCTCCACGCTCGACCTCGAGCAGCGCGCCCAGGATCGCGATGGCGGACTGCATGCCGCCACCTCCGACGTCTCCGACCTGCACAGCGAGCGGAGCAGGTGCGCCATCGCTCGATCCGTTTAGCCCGAGAACGCCGGCGATGGCCGTGTAGTTGATGTCGTGCCCGGCGCGCGAGGCAAAAGGACCGTCCTGCCCGTAGCCGGTGATGGAGCCCATCACGAGCTTCGGGTTGCGCGCATGAAGCACGTCCCAACCGAGGCCGAGGCGCCCCATCACACCCGGGCGGTTGCCCTCCAGCAGCACCGCCGAGGTTTCGATCAGAGCCAGCAACAGCTCGCGGCCGGCCTGCGCCTTGAGGTTGAGCGTGAGGCTGCGCTTGTTGCGATTGAGCGCGTTGAACAGAGCACTCTGGCCATCGATCAGTGGAGGCGTCCAGCGCATGTAATCGCCGGTGCCGGGCTCCTCGACTTTGATCACGTCGGCCCCCATGTCGGCCAGCAACATCGTGCAGAACGCACCCGGAAGCAGGCGCGTCAGGTCGAGAACTCGGATTCCGGTCAGGGGCAAATCAGCCAAATGTGGGAGACAAATTCGGAGCCGGGTGCGTTAATAGTGCATGCAAGGTACCGATCCCAGCATGCGTCAAAGCAACCATCACCTCAGGGAGATCTCGATCAAGGTGCCCGGCCCGTTCGCGGGCATCTCCGATCTCGGCTTCACGACGCAGTATCGACCCCAGGACCTCAACCAGCCGCTGCGCGACGTGCCCCTGGTCATCGAGGGACCGCGCCCGCCGATCAGACGCCTCGTCGAGCTGCTTCAGCTTCTCAGCGACGCCGACGATTCGGCCTACTCGTGGACGGATCCGATCATGGTCAGCGACGAGGTGGTGCTGCTGGCGTTTCGCGATCGCAGCCTGTCTGGGCGCGCCCTGTCGGATGGCGCGCCGGCGCTCTCGGAGTACGTGCTGAACATGGTGCGGCCAGTGGTGTTTCCCTTCCTGCACGACTGCGCCGTCATCGCCCACCTGCGCCTCTCAGAGGTGATCGAGATGCGCGTCACCAGCGACCATGAGACCGTCGCGGCGATGGCGCTTCCGCTCGGCGAGATCGTCCAGTCCAACGGCGATCGCCTCCTGTGGCAGGTCGCCGGCTAGAAGCTACTTACTCGGCGAAGGCGATGGAGACTTCGACGGGGACGGTGAAGGTGACGGGGTTGGGCACGTCGGCGAGGGCGATGGCGAAGCCTTCGGCGATGTCGAGGGCGAAGGCGACTTCTTCGGCGACGGCGTGGGCGACTTCTTCGGGGATGGCGACGGCGAGTGGCCAGGCGTCGGCGAGGTGCAGGTGATCCTCGGGCTGCTGGCTGTGTTGCCGCCGGGGATGGTCAACGGGCCCGGGCCCTGACCGGCGAAAAACAGCGCCAGCGGCACGACGACCATGCCCACGACGACCGTCAACACGAACGTGACGGCACCCCACTCCCGGCGCACGAAAGCCCAGTTCACGAGGCGTGAAGTCTAGAGAAGTCGAGAATTGCGGCGCAAAACCGGGAGCCGGCTAGTAGTCGTCGTCCGCGCCGGCCAGCCCTTCCTCTTCCTTCTTCTTGCGCTGGTTCAGGAGCCGGATAAAGTCCTGCGCGCGCGCGAGAGCCTTCCAGCGCTCCGGATAAAAGTCCTGGACCACGATCGCCCGATCCGGCAGCTGATAGACGGTGACGCACCACTTGTTGAGGGTGCGCGAAACCTCGACCTCGAAGTCCTTCTCCGTGGTCTCATATCGCACAACCTTGTCGTCGTCGAATCTTCTTCGTCCTGAAACAGCCATAGTTGGATCACTCGGGCGGGATTGCGGCTCATAGAGCGTGGATCGATTATAGCCCTGCTTGACAGGGCCCAAACCTCGCGGCAAGGGCGCCGGGCTACCCCTCCAGAAGCTCCTTGAGCAGCGGTGCGAGCTCCTCTCTCAGACCTTCTCGCTTCATCGCCATCGTGAGATTGGCCCGCAGGTAGCCGGCCACCGTTCCTGTGTCGTAGTAGTCGCCCTCGAACTCGAGCGCGACCACCCGATGGCGCCCGATCGTGCGCTTGATGGCGTCCGTGAGCTGGATCTCCTTTCCGGCTCCGGGCTCGGTCTGACCGAGCTCTTCCATGACCGCAGGGAGGATCACGTAACGGCCCAGCATGGCGAGGTCCGATGGCTCGGATCCTGGGGAAGGCTTCTCGATCATGTCCGTGACCTCGTGCACCCTGCCGTTGGAGCTGGAGGTCGCGATCACCCCATAGCGCCCCACCTGCTCGCGCGGGATGCGCCTCACAGCAAGCACTGTGGCGCCGGTTTTGGAGTGAGTATCGATGAGCTGCTTGAGGACAGGCCGCTGCTCGCAAATGATCACGTCGTCGGCGAGCAGCACTGCACAGGGTTCGCCCTCGACAAGGCGGCGCGCAGTCCAGACCGCGTTGCCCAGGCCGCGAGGCTCCTTCTGCTGGATGTATGTGATGTCGACCCGATCGCTCAGCTGGTCGACGCTCGCCAGGATCTCGAGGAGATCCGGCCGGTCGCGCTCCTGCAGGTAGTGCTCGAGGTCGACCGAGCGGTCGAAGTGGTCGACGATCGCGCGCTTGCCGCCGCCGGTGACCATGATCACCTGCTCGATTCCGCTGGCGATCGCCTCCTCCACCCCGTACTGGATGGTGGGCTTGTCGACCAGCGGCAGCATCTCCTTCGGCTGGGCCTTGGTCACGGGCAGGAAGCGCGTGCCGAGACCGGCCGCCGGGAAGATCGCTTTGCGCACAGTCATGTTCGACAATCTAACCAGTGTCGACCGATATCCGTCTCAAACCTGGGTTGGAGCACCGCCTCGAGCGAGTCGTCGACGAGCGTCTGATCACGATGCACGTCGGTGGCAAAGGCGTCTTCGCGACGCCCGCGATGATCGGCCTCATGGAGGGTGCGAGTCACAAGGTGGTCGAGGAGCTGCTGGCCGAGGGTCAGACGACAGTCGGCTACGAGGTCCACGTCCGCCACCTGGCGCCCGCGCCGCCTGGCAGCACGGTGGTGGTCACCAGCCGCCTGCAGGAGGTCCGCGACAACAAGCTTGTGTTCGAGGTCGAGTGCCGGCTCGGCGATCGGGTCATCGGCTCGGGCATCCACAAGCGAGCCATCGTCCCGGCCAATTTCTAAGATGGCCGACGACCTGGATCGCGTCTCGCCGCAGGAGAGCGCCCACGTCAAGGCGCGCGACAAGAAGGTGAGGGGGCCGAAGGTGGTTGCAGTCAACCCTGGGCTCCGCAAGCTTGCCCAGCACCTGGCCGAGAAGCGCACGCTGAAGAAGCCGCGCAAGTCTTGACCCCCAGCGCCCATCGGGTACGCTGAGGCGGTTCCGCCGGACTCGGGTTTGGGGGTAGTTGAAGGATGAAGGCCTACGTCCTCATCAACGCGTCGCCCGGGCGTGCGCTCGAAGTGGCCAAGAAGATGGAGGGCGTAAGCGGAATCACCGCCGCCGACGCCATCACAGGCGAGTACGACGTGATCGCGGTCTGTGAGGCACCGGACGTCAACTCGATCGGGACGCTGATCGTCGACAAGATCCAGAAGATCGACGGCGTCTTCAAGACAGTGACCTGCCTGGCCGTCAAGTAGCAATGAGCTAGGGCGGAACCGCCTGCAGCACGTTGTCGCCCGCGCCGACCAGCCGCCAACCGCACTCGCCGGCTGCGGGTTCACAAAACCAAGAGCGTGCGCCCTTACGATTGCGCGACCCCACATGGATCAGGTCAGGACTGTGAGGCATGCCCTGGTGGCGGTGGCATGGCTTGCGACCGGACTGCTCGCGTGCACTGCCCCCAATGGTTCTGCCGTGCCGCCCAGTCCGGACGCCATGCAGATAATCGGCACATGGACTGTTGTAGAGGTGGTGACGAGTGAATCGGGTAGTCTCTCGGCTGCGGCGAATGCGACAAC
>Ga0209474_10002150_pt1 | contig 18391 bp, 17 predicted proteins | sample GraSoiAngelo_145_FD_185902 | JGI IMG/M metagenome (GOLD analysis project Ga0209474, IMG submission 185902) | Grasslands soil microbial communities from the Angelo Coastal Reserve, California, USA - 14_1009_05_20cm (SPAdes) (version 2) | ecosystem: Environmental > Terrestrial > Soil > Grasslands... | reverse complement strand
CACCGCACCGGCCAGTTGCGCCGGTCGGTCTCGTCACGCTGCAGCCCGACATCCCGCCCCCTTTCCGGCTGATGCCGCGCGCCGCCTGACGTATCTGCCACAGCGTCGGCAAAGTTCCGGCGGCGCGGCGCGGCGCGGCGATTTTTTTCTGGCCAAGCGTCGCCGGGTCGCGTAGGGAAAATCGCGACGCTGGATAGCCGAGTGCTGCTGCGGTATGCATAGGCCTAGGTAGCCCGCCGTGCCCCGCTTGGGGGTGTGGGTACGTTCCGCGGGTGCGTGTCATCCCGAACGCTAATCCCGGTTTTCGCAGCGAAGGGGACTGCATGCGAACATTGACACCGGTGCTCTGCACCTCCGGCTTGGCGGCGGAGGCACGGGTTGCCAGAGCGGCCGGTTTTCAGGTCATCGTCGGCGCAGGTGATCCCGAGCGCACGAGCGCGCTCGTCAAGGATGCCGCCCGCGATGCGAAATGCCTGGTCAGCTTCGGCGTCGCGGGCGGGCTCGCGCCGCATCTGGCGCCCGGCCACGTGATCCTCTCGGCCGAGGTAATCGGGGATGAGCAGCGTTGGCGTCCCCATGAGCGGTTTCAGGAGCAGATTGCCGGCTTGGCGGAGCGTATCGGCGCCGTTGAAGGCGCGGTGCTCGGCTCGCGCGCAATTCTGGCAACTGAGGACGACAAAACCCGCGCGTGGCGGGATACCGGTGCGCTGGCCGTCGATTTGGAAAGCGCGATTGTCGCTCGCGCCGCAGCGGCGGCCGGGATTCCATTTCTGGTGTTGCGCACGATCGCCGATCCGTCGACGCGGGAATTGCCGCCGGCCGCACTGATCCCACTCGCCGAGAACGGGACACCGGCCTTTATTCGTGTGGCTGCCGAAGTAGTGCGCCGGCCGCAGCAGATCGCCTCGTTGTTTGGCCTCGCGCGGGAGACGCGGCAGGCTTTGACCGCGTTAGCCGGCCCCGCCCGCGCGTTGCGGCTGGCGTTTGCCACGATCTAATCCCTGGCCTAGCCGGCTCATCGCCTCTTCGACGTGACGGGAGAAGACGTATTCGGCCGGCCGCTGCTGGCCGAGCGGGATTTCCGGCGCCATCTCGCCGCTGGTGCGCACGCCGCGTAGGCTGATCGCGGCTGCTTTCAGCGGGTGGTGCACCGAATCGACGACCGCCGTCGCTTCATAACCGCTGTGCACCATGCATTGGGCGCATTTCTCGTAATTGCCCGTGCCGTAGGAGTCCCAATCGGTTTCTTCCATCAGTTCCTTGAAGGTCTTGGTGTAGCCTTCGCCGAGCAGATAGCAGGGCCGCTGCCAGCCGAAATAATTGCGCGTCGGATTGCCCCAGGGCGTGCAGTGGTAGGTCTGATTCCCGGCCAGGAAATCGAGGAAGAGGCTCGACTGGTTGAAGGACCACTTGCTGCCGTTCTGGCGCCTGAAGATCTCGCGGAACAGCTCCTTGGTACGCCGGCGGCTCAAGAAATGTGCCTGGTCGGGAGCACGCTCGTAGGCGTAGCCGGGCGATACGGTGATCCCGTCGATGCCCATCTCGGTGACCGCGTCGAAGAAGCGGGCGATGCGCTCCGGCTCGGCGGTGTCGAACAAGGTCGCGTTGATGTTGACGCGGAAGCCGCGCCCTTTGGCGAGACGGATCGCCTCGACCGCGCGGTCGTAAACGCCGCTTTGACAGACCGATCGATCGTGGTCTTCCTCGTCGCCGTCGAGATGGACCGTCCAGGCAAAGAACGGGTTGGGTTTGAACAGGTCGATCTTTTTCTCGAGCAACAGCGCGTTGGTGCACAGATAAACGAACTTCTTGCGCGCAATGATGCCCTGAACGATCTCGTCGATCTCTCGGTGCAGCAAAGGCTCGCCGCCGGCGACGACGACAACCGGCGCGCCGCATTCATCAACCGCTTCGAGGCACTCCGCGACGCTCAGGCGCTGATTGAGGATCGCGTCGGGGTAGTCAATCTTGCCGCATCCGGCACAGGCGAGATTGCAGCGGAACAGCGGCTCCAGCATCAGGACCAGCGGATAGCGCCTCACGCCGCGCAAATGGCGGCCCAGAACATAGGCGCCGACCCGGATCTTTTGTTGCAGGGGTATGGCCACGGGGGTTCCTTGTCAGAAGCTGCGCATCAGCCGCGGGACGCGCCGTCGGTCAGTTGCGACGGCATGCGAAAGCGCACGTTTTCGGTGATGCCCGGCAAGACCTCGACTTCGGTGTCGGTCATCTCGCGTAGCCGCCCGATCAGCTGCTCGACCAGTTCCTCCGGCGCCGAGGCGCCGGCCGTGATGCCGACCGACGACACCCCTTTGAGCCAACCCGGATCGAGCGCCCGGGCGTCCTCGATCAAATAGCTCGGTACCCCGGATTCGGCGGCGATTTCCCGCAGCCGGTTCGAGTTGGAGCTGTTCGGAGCGCCGACCACCAGCACGACATCGACGATCTTGGCCAGCTCGCGCGCGGCCCGCTGACGGTTTTGCGTCGCATAGCAGATATCTTTGGTATCGGGGCCGACGATCAAAGGGAAACGAGCCTTCAGGGCTTCGATGACCGCGCGCGTGTCGTCGACGCTGAGTGTCGTCTGGGTGATGAACGCCAGCTTGTCCGGATCGGCGACGTTGAGCTTGGCGACCTCCTCGGGCCGCGAGATCAGGTGCACCCGGCCGGTGATCCGGCCCATCGTGCCTTCGATCTCGGGGTGGCCGGCATGGCCTATCAGGATGATCTCGCGCCCCTGATTGGCATAGCGCTGTCCCTCGATATGCACTTTGGAGACGAGCGGGCAGGTCGCATCGATGACCGGCAGGCCGCGTTCGCCCGCCCGCCGCTCGATTTCGCTCGCGACACCATGGGCGCTGAAGATCGTGACCGAGCCCGGCGGGACCTCGTCGATTTCGTCGACGAACTGCGCCCCCTTGGCGCGCAGGCGCTCGACGACGTGCCGGTTGTGCACGATCTCATGGCGTACATAGATCGGCGGCCCGTATTTCTCGAGCGCCCGCTCGACGATCTCGATGGCCCGTTCGACGCCGGCACAAAAGCCACGCGGCTGGGCCAGCACCACTCTCAACATTCGCGTCATCTCCTCGATAACGCTACCGCCACGGGCGGCTGCCCTGTAGCAGAGCGATCGTTGCCTATCCCTGCCACAGTTCGCGCAGCGCGCGCAATGCCGCGACGCAAAGGCATACCCCCGGGGCATACGCCGGCTGAACAACCCAGCCCCAATTTTGATCCTGTTCTTCGCCGATCGGTTTGCTATCACTAGCGCCTCGGGGGGAACCAGATCGGGCAAGATTTCATGTCGCTGTCACGACGCACGTTGCTATCGGCTCTACCATTTGCCGCGGTAACAGCGCCAAGCCTCGCCTTTGCGGCGCCCGAAGCGGGGCCGGGCGCCTTGATCGAGCGCTTCTACGCCGATCTCCTCGCCATCATGAAGGAGGCGAAGCGGCTCTCTTTTGTCGCCCGCTACGACCGTCTCGCGCCGACCGTCAGCCGCACCTTCGATCTGGCGCTGATGACCCGGATCGCGATCGGGCCGGGCTGGGCGCAGATCGCCGCCGACCAGCAGCAACGGCTGACCGACGTGTTCTCCCGCTACACGATATCGGTCTATGCGAACCGGTTCGATGATTACGGCGGCGAGCGCTTCGAGGTGGATGCCAAGCCGACCTCTGGCCCGAACGGCGTGATCGTCAGCAGCCGGATCGTCAAGGCGAATGGTGAGCCCGTGCCGCTCAATTATCTGATGCGGCAGGACGGTGCCGGTACCTGGAAGGTTGTCGACGTCTATCTCAGCGGCACAATCAGCGAACTGGCGACGCGGCGCTCGGAATTCGTCGCGGTGCTGCAGCGCGGTGGGGCCGACGGGCTCGTCCGCATGATTGAGCAGCGCACCGCCGCCTTGCGGACCGGTTGAGCCATCGCGCGCTGTTTGATCGGATTGCCGGCCTGCGGCGCGGCGCCGGACGACGGCGAGGGCGGTGGCGCGGCCGGTTTTGCCGGCGGGGCGGATGGCGCACTCGGATCCTGGTAGAAATCGGCACCCGGGTCCGGCGCCGCCCCGCGGCGCAACTCGGCCGCCCGGCGCTGTTGCGACAGGCTGCGCAGCTGCGCGTAGAAATCGAGCGAATTCTTTTGCAGCTCGTCGAGAACGTCGATAACCCCGGCCCGCTGGTCGATGCCGCTGGCGACGAGCCGGGCATTGGTCAATTCTTCGAGGCCATGGGTCGTGGCCAGGATCGTGAACGGGTCGGAATAGGAATCGATGCCCATGCCGATCGCGTCGCGCGGGTTGGATGGCCCGAGCAGCGGCAGAATCAGGTAAGGGCCTTCCGCGAAGCCCCAGGTGAATAGCGTCTGGCCAAAATCGGCGGGTTGGCGCTTCAGGCCCCAATCGGTCGCGAGATCGAGCAGCCCACCGAGCCCCAGCGTCGTATTTGCGGTGAAACGCCCGAGAGTGATCCCGGCCCGCTCAAATTCGCCCTGCAGCACGTTGTTGAAGAACAGCGTGGGCTCCTTCATGTTGTCGAGCACATGATGGAGAGCGTCGCGTCCGAATTCGGGAAGAACTGCGACATAGACCTTTGCCGCCGGCTCGATCAGTATGCGATCAATAAGTTGGTTGACGTCGAAAATGTTGCGGTTCAACGGCTCCAGGGGGTCGTTGTTCTGTTCGAACAGGGCGCGTTCGGTCGGGTCTGTTGGCGGGGTGGCGCAGCCGGCAAGGCTCGCGGCCAGCCACAAACCCATGGCCATACCAAAAATCGCACCGCGAGGGGAGGCGGGCATTCGCACAGAACGATCCGGGAGCTCGGATGATGAGCTTGGCGGCGCGATGGGGCCGCCGAACGCTGCATCGTCGGCAATCGTGATCGGGAAGGCAATCATAAAGCACCACCCCAGCGTCCGCGCGATTCTCGTGATGACCGGCGCATGACCGATATCGGGCTCGCTCTCGTGCTGATTCTCGCCTGGGCCTATTTGATCGGCAGTACTGTGGCAGCGCTGCGCTTTGCCCGGCGGCGCATCGCCCCGGCGGCCGAGCAGCCGGCGGTTTCGGTGCTGAAGCCGCTGCACGGCGCGGACCCCGGTCTCTACGAGAACCTGCGCTCTTTCGTGGATCAGGATTACCCGGAAATGCAGGTGGTGCTCGGGGTGCGGCACAGCGCTGACGCGGCGCTGCCGATCGCCCGAGGCTTGATGCGCAATCGACCGGAGCGAGAGATCGAGCTGGTCATTGATCCGCGCGCCGCCGGCAGCAATCTGAAAGTAGCGAACCTGCAGAACATGCTGCCCGCGGCGCGCCACGACATCATCGTGCTGGCCGATAGCGATATGCATGTCGATTCTCGCTACCTCGCTGCGGTGACCGCGCCGTTGCAGGATCCCGGCAACGGGCTGGTGACCTGCCTCTACAAGGGCGTGCCGCTGGGCGGCGTGTGGTCGCAGCTCGCGGCGATGCACATCAACTTCGCCTTTCTGCCAAGCGCGTTGGTGGGTCAGATGCTGCGGGTAGGAGATGGTTGCTTTGGCGCGACGATCGCGCTGCATCGCGGGGTTCTGGAACGCATCGGCGGCTTTGCCCGGATCCGCGACGAACTGGCCGACGATCACCGTCTCGGCGATGCGGTCCGTGAGCTCGGGCTCTCCACGGCGCTGTCGCCCTACATCGTCGAAAACCGGCTGGATGAGTCTTCCCTGGCAAGCCTGTGGCGGCATGAGCTGCGCTGGGCGCGCACGGTGCGCGCGATGGCACCATACGGCTTTGCCGGCTCGATCGTGACGCATACGATCGTCATGGCGGCGCTCGCCGCGGCAGCCTCCGGCTTCAGCGCCGCGGGATGCTGGCTGGTTCTGGCCTCATGCCTGATGCGCTGGATCTCCGCCGGGATCATTGCCCGCTCGCTGGCTTTGCCGATCGGCGGGTTCTGGCTGCTGCCGCTGCGCGATATTTTGTCCTTTGCGGTATTTCTCGGTAGTTTCTGCGGACGCAGCGTTTTATGGCGGGATCAGCTGTTCCGGGTCGAGCCGGGCGGGCGCATGACCGTCGAGGGGGATAAATCAGTATGATGAAGACCTTGTTCCTGCACCCGCCTTCATTCGATGGCTTCGATGGCGGGGCGGGCTCGCGTTATCAGGCGCGCCGGGAAATCCGCTCCTTCTGGTATCCGACATGGTTGGCTCAGCCGGCGGCGCTGGTACCCGGCAGCCGTCTGATCGACGCGCCGCCGGCGCGGCAGCGGCTCGACGACGTGCTGCCCTTGGCGCGCGATTACGACCTCGCCGTCATGCATACCTCGACCCCGTCCTTCGCGGCTGACATCAAGGTCGCGCAGGCGCTCAAGGACACTAATCCACGACTCAAGATCGGCCTTGTGGGGGCCAAGGTCGCGGTCGAGCCGGAGCCCAGCCTGACGACATCGAGCGCGATCGATTTCGTCGCCCGCGAGGAATTCGACTTCACGATCAAAGAAGTCGCCGAGGGCCGCGATTTCGCCGATATCGACGGGCTCAGCTACCGCAACGACAATGGCGTTATTGTCCATAATCGGGCGCGGCCGGTCCTGGAGGATATGGACCGGCTGCCCTTCGTGACCGAGGTCTACAAACGCGACCTCCAGGTCGAGGATTATTTCATCGGATATCTCAAGCACCCGTATCTGTCGCTTTATACCGGGCGGGGCTGCCGCTCGAAATGCACCTTCTGCCTGTGGCCGCAGACGGTCGGCGGCCATCGCTATCGGGTCCGCAGTGTCGAGCACGTCATCGAGGAGATCCGTCTCGCGCGTCACTACTTCCCGCAGGTCAAGGAATTCTTTTTCGACGACGACACGTTCACCGATGACCGGCCGCGCGCCGAGGCGATCGCGAAGGAGCTCGGCAAGCTCGGCGTCACCTGGTCGTGCAATGCCAAGGCCAACGTGCCGCGCGCCACGCTCGAAGTGTTGCGCGACAACGGTCTTCGCCTGCTGCTGGTCGGCTACGAGACAGGCAACCAGCAGATCCTCAACAACATCAAAAAGGGCATGCGGGTCGATATCGCGCGCCGCTTTACAAAGGATTGCCACGAGCTCGGCATCACGATCCACGGCACCTTCATCCTGGGTCTGCCCGGCGAGACCAAGGAGACGATCGAGGAGACCATCCAGTTCGCCGCCGAGATCAATCCGCACACGATCCAGGTGTCGCTCGCTGCGCCGTATCCCGGGACCTATCTGCATCGCCAAGCGGTCGAGAATGGCTGGCTCGATTTGGCGCACGCCGAATTGACCGATGAGCGCGGCGTGCAGATCGCGCCGCTGCATTACCCGCATCTCAGCCACACCGAAATCTTCCAATCGCTGGATACGTTCTATCGGCGCTTCTATTTCCGCCGCCGCAAGATCGCCTCCTTGCTCGGCGAGATGCTCAAGAGCCCCGAAATGATGCGCCGCCGGCTGCGCGAGGGCGTCGAGTTCTTCCAGTTCCTGCGGCAGCGGGAGATGGCGAGCTGAATCTGCTGGCCCGGCGGCTGATCGTCACCGCCGACGATTTCGGCCGCGACGTTGCCGTCAACGAGGCAGTCGAGCGGGCGCATCGCGACGGCATTCTGTCCACGGCAAGCCTGATGGTCGCCGCGCCGGCCGCGGCGGACGCGGTCGAGCGAGCCCGCCGCCTGCCGTCGCTGCATATCGGCCTGCATCTGGTGCTAATCGATGGCCGCCCGCTACTGCCGCCAAGCGAGCTGGACGGCCTCGTCGGCCGCGACGGCCGGTTCGACAACAACCCGCTCCGCGCCGGGCTGCGATTTTTCTTCCGCCCGGGCATACGGCGCCGCCTCGCCGCGGAGATCCGCGCGCAATTCGAGGCGTTCCGCGCCGCCGGGCTCGCGCTCGATCACGTCAACGCGCATAAGCACATGCATCTGCATCCGACCGTGGCGCGGCTGATCGTCGAGATCGGTCGTGATTACCGGCTGCGCGCGGTTCGCCTGCCGGCCGAACCGCAAGCGCCGCTGCGACGGGCCTTTCCCGGCGAGCGCCTGCCGATGCCGCCGCCCGCCTTTGCGGTCGCGGCCTTGCGGCGGCGGTTGCGGCGGGCGGGGCTTGCCGCCAACGATTATGTCTTCGGCATCGCGTGCAGCGGGGCGATGACCGAGGACCGTATTCTCGGCCTGTTGCCGCATCTGCCCACGGGGGTGAGCGAGGTCTATTTCCATCCCGCGGCCGAAACGACGCCGGCGCTGCAAGCCGACATGCCGGGCTATCGTGCAACCGAGGAACTGGCGGCGCTGGTCAGCCCGCGGGTCAGACAGCGCATCGAAGAACTCGGTATCCGGCTCGTCGGGTTCGCCGATCTCGCGCCCGCCCGTTAGGCTAGCCCGCGGCCTCGCGTTCCTGCTCGATGCGGGCTGTCGGGGCGGGGCCGAGCAGCGCCGGCAGGATGATGAAGGTGCAGAACAGCGTGCATGCGAGCGAAATCGTCAGCAGCGAGCCCATGCCGGCGGTGCCGGGGTCGTTCGACAACGCCAGGCTGCCGAAGGCCGACAAGGTGGTCAGCGCGCTGAACAGCACGGCCCGCGCGGTGCTCGATTGCAGGTGGTAGGTCAGGCCGGCGCGCCAGTTCATGACGAAATAGATGTCGAACGCGACGCCGATCCCGAGCAACAGGGGCAGCGAGATGATGTTGGCATAATTGAGCGGCATGCCGATCACCACCGTCACTGCCAAGGTCAGCAACGCCGCAAGCAATAGCGGGACGACGACCATCGCGACCTCGCGCGGCCGGCGCAGCACGATGGCGAGCAGCAGCGTGATCGCTGCCACGCCGATGATCCCGGCCTGCACAAAGGCAGAGCTGATCAGCCGCCCGGCCTCCTGGATCGTCACCGGCGTGCCGGTTGCCTCTGGCGCGACGCTGTGCACCGCGGCGACGAACCGCTCCAGCACGCTGGTGTCGCGCGCATCGCCCTTCGGGAAGACCTCGATCCGGGCGCGGCCGTCCGGTGTGATCCAGCCGTCGCGCAGCTCCGGTGTCAGATCGGCCAGCGTGACCGCCTTGGCCTGGGTCATCTGGCGCAGCGAATCCAGCTGCTTCAGCAATCCCGCGAGCATTGCTCGCTGCAGCGGCGCAACGATTTCGGGACCGCGTGCCACTGCCGCTTTCAGAGCCGTCGCGAGACGCGCTGCCGGGCTTTGCGGCTGGCCGGCCGATTGCAGCTTCTCGGCGCAAGCCTGCATGGCCTTCAGCACGTCCTCGTCGCTCGGCGGAGGCAAGGGCTGCCGGTCGTTCAAGGTAGGGCCGAGCAGCAACGCCAGATCCTCGATGATCGGCAGTTTCTTATCCTGATGCTCCGGGATGAAGCTGGCGCCGGTCACGACCTGCGCGACCTCCGGCAATTTGCCGACCCGCTCGGCCAACGCTTCCGCGTCTTGCAATGACGGCGCGAGGATCTCGGCCGTGTAGGGCGTCGTCATCGGGTCGTTCATCAGATCGCGCGCGGTCGAAACCGACTCGCTCTTCGGGTCTTTCAGGTTGAGCGGGTCGAAATCGAATGCGATGCGCGGCGACAGCGCAACGCAGCCCACTGCGAGCACGACCGCGGCGGCAATAACCCAGCGGCGCTTCTCGATTAGCCAGCGGTCGAGCGGCGCGGCACGGCGGAAGCCGATCGGTTCTGGCTCGCCGCGCGGCCGCAGCAATGTCAGCAATCCCGGCAGCAGCAGGAAATTGAGTGCGATCGCGATAATCATGCCGGCGCCGGCAATCCAGCCCAGCGCCTGAATCCCGGTGTAGCGGGTCGGCACGAAAGACAAAAAGCCGATTGCCGTTGCGCCGGCAGCCAGGACCAGCGACGGCCCGATCGTCAGCGCGGTGCCGCGCAATGCCTCGGGGAATGTCCCCAGCCGATGCCGCTGATCGCGGTAGCGGATGCTGAACTGGATACTGAAATCGACGGCCAGGCCGATAAACAGCACCCCGAACGCGATCGAGATCAGGTTGAGCGAGCCGATCGCCAGCGCGGCAAAGCCGGCGGTCAGCAAGAAACCGGCGAACAGCGTTACGATGATCGCACCGACGAGCTTCACCGAACGGAGCGCGGCGAACAGGATCGCGCAGACCATCACGACCGACAGCACCATCGAGCGCAGCGCTCCCTCGCGCAACGTCGCGAACTGCTCGTCATCGAGCGCAACCGGCCCGGTCAGGCGCAGCCGTAACCCGTTTTCCCGGGTGATGCCGAGCTCGCCGGCCAGGCGGCGGATCTCGGTGCGCGCGGTTTCGCCCGGCTCCAACCCGCTAAAGTCGAGCACCGGCCGGGTCACGACGAAGCGGCGCAGGTCGCGCGGCTCGGCCTTGCGGCCGGTCATCATCTGCTGCCACGACAGGCTTGCCCGCCTGCCCTCCACCACCCGCCGGACGACATCGCCGATCGTCGTCAGCGTCGGGTCGAGCTGGGCGGCCGCTGCGGTATCGGCGCCGGAGACAAACGTGGCCAGCGCGTCGAATAGACCGCGCAGGCTCGGGTCGTGCGCGAGGCTGCCGATCAGCGGCTGTGCCGCGATAAGCTGTTGTGCGACCTTTTCGAGCTCCTCAGGGGACAGAAACAACAGCCCGTTGCGCTCGAAGAACGGCCCGCCATCGGGTTGCCGCACATAGGTGAAGAGCCGCGGCTCGCCCCGCATCTTCTCGGCGAGCTCGCCGGCCGCCTTGTCGGCGAGATCGGGCGTTCGCCCGTCGATGACCGCGACCAATAGATTGTTGTTCTGCGGAAACGCCTCGTCGAGCGCCTTCTCGTTCTGCCGCCAGGCGACATCGCTCGGCAGCATCCGCTCGATATCGGTATCGACGGCGAGATGCCCGGCCGCGTAGATAGCCGCAATCACGGCCAAAACGAGGCAAGCGCCGATCACGAGAATCGCGTTGCGGCGGGCGAATTCGACGATCTGGGCGACAATGACGGCGATCACGCGGCTCCTCGGTGTTTCCACTTTGACGAAAATATTGTCGGGGTGATGAACAAATTGCCGCGAAAAATCCGGCCCGCAGTCACAAAGAGGACATGGTTGGCGGTGAACCTGCGTACAATTATGCAGGTAAGGAGGGGATCATGGACGGACGCTTTGATTGCTGCCGCTATGAACCGAGCCTTGAAGAACTGCTGGCGGACGACGTCATGGCGCCCGTATTGCGCAGCGCCGGGTTCGACGCGCAGGGCTTCCGCGACATGATGGCGGAGACCGCGCGGCGGATCGATCGCGGCGCTCCCCGCGAGGGGGACAAAAGGGGGTGTTAGTCATTCGGCGGGCTCCGGAATTTCGGGGAATTCGAGCCGCACTTTGAGGCCCGGCCGGTTGTCGGCCAATATTACAGTGCCGTTGTGCCGGTGCGCGACGGCGCGCACCAGACTTAGGCCCAACCCGTTGCCGGGAGTGCTGCGGCTCGGCTCAAGCCGGACGAAGCGGTCGAACACCGCCTCGCGTTCGCGCTCCGGGATGCCCGGCCCGCGATCCCTGACCTCCAGCACGGCGCGGCCGACGATCTCGCCCCCTCCAGCAAGACTGGCGCCGTATTTCAGGGCGTTGTCGAGCAGATTGGCCAAGGCTTGCGACAATAGGTGCCGGTCGCCGCGGATCACGACCCCGGGGACGTCCTCCAGCCGCATCGCAAACCCCTTCTCCTCGGCCACCGGCTCGTAGAGCTCGGCGACCGCGCCGGCGAGCTCGGCGAGATCGAGGCTCTCGGCAGTGTCGGCGCGGGCGCCGGATTCCGCCTCGGCGATGCTGAGCAGCGCGTTGAAGGTTGCGAGCATGCGGTCGGCTTCCTCGATCGCGGTGCGGATCGCCTCGGACTGCGCCGCCCTATCGGCGGGCGCGAGCAGGGCCAGCTCGAGCCGGGCGCGCAATCGCGCGAGCGGCGTCTTCAGATCGTGCGCGACATTGTCGGTGACCTCGCGCATGCCGGCCATCAGCCGTTCGATCTGGTCGAGCATGCTGTTGAGGTTGGCGGCGAGCTGATCGAACTCGTCGGCGGTGCCGAGCCGCGGCACCCGGTCCGACAGATTGCCGGCGATGACCCGCTCCGCGGTGCGGTTCACCTCCTCCACGCGGCGCAGCATGTTCCGGCTCATGACCGTGCCGCCGACCAGCCCGAGGGCCAGCGCCAGCAGGCCCGACCATACCAGCGTCGTCTTGACGCGGTCGCGGAACGCGGCCGCGTCGCTGATATCGCGCCCGACCAGCAGCCGGTAACCATCGGGGATCGCGAACAGCTTGCCGCGGGCCGGATGACTCTCCTCGCGGCTCCTGCCCGGGACCTCGATCTGGAATGACAGCGACCCGGACGCGGTCGGGCTTCCTTCCGGCCAGCCGCTGATATTGCCGGCCAAGGGCCGGCCGTCGCGATTGGCTATCAGATAGAGCATGCCGTCGCCGCGGTCGCCGGCGCTGCGTGCCGCGACGATCTGGACGAGGCCGCTGAGCCCGCGCTGGGCGTACTGCTCGGCGAGCCCGGTGATCTCGGCATCGAGCGTCGTCTCGGTCTGCCGCTCGACAAAATCGGCGCTGGTCCAATAGACGAAGAACAGGACACCGAGCACCGACAGCACGAACACCACGAAATAGAGGCCGGCGAGGCGAAAGGCATGGGTCCGCACCAGGCGCTGCGCCCGGCGCAGCATCGTACCGGCCGCAGGCCAATGGCGAGCGGCGGGAAGGCGTAGCTTTTCGGCGATGGTCACAGGCGAGGCGTTCGGCAACAAAGACGGTTCAGCGCAAGATATGGCCCAGACGCCTTGCCGTTGCAAAGCGCCCTCGGGTGCCTAATCCACTATCTAATCCTCGTCTAATCTCCTGGGCGCAGGCAGTACCCGGCGCCGCGGACCGTATGCAGCAACGGCCGGTCGAACTGTTTGTCGATTTTCTGGCGCAGCCGGCTGACATGCACGTCGATGACGTTGGTTTGCGGGTCGAAGTGATAATCCCAGACGTTTTCGAGCAGCATCGTCCGGGTCACGACATGGCCGGCGTTGCGCATCAGGTATTCCAACAGCTGAAACTCGCGCGGCAACAGCTCGATTAGCTTGTCGCCGCGCTTGACCGAGCGAGTCAGCAGATCGAGCTCGAGATTGGCGACCCGCAGACGGGTCTCGGCCGGTCCCTGGGCGCCGCGCCGCAGCAGAGCCTCGATGCGGGCCAAGAGCTCGCTGAACGCGAAGGGTTTGACGAGATAGTCGTCGCCGCCCGAGCGCAATCCCTTGACCCGGTCGTCGACGCTGCCGAGCGCCGACAGGATCAGGGCCGGGGTGCGGATCTGCGCGCCGCGCAGCGCGCCGAGCAGGGCCAGCCCGTCCATGCCGGGTAGCATGCGGTCGAGCACGATCGCGTCATAGCTGCCCGAAGTCGCGAGAAACAGGCCCTCTCGGCCGTCGCCGGAATGGTCGACGGTATAGCCGCTCTCGCTCAATCCTTTGATCAGGTAGGCCGCGGTCTCACGATCGTCTTCGATGACGAGGAGCTTCATGATGATGGTTGCTGATCGGCCGGAAACCGGTTTCAATAAGGTGAATTGGTTAGTTAGTTAACGCTTTCCTAACAGCCGGCCCACGAGTCTTCTAAAAGGCGCCAGTTCCGATTGGAACACCGATTTGCGCCACGCGTTGGCCGGCAGCACATTCCGATGGGTTCCCCCCACGGCAGCTGGGAGCGGCCGGTGCCAAGTGACGATTTTGAAGTGGTCGCCAATAGGGGCGCAAGCAAGCCGACGAGCATTCTGATCGTCGAGGACGAGGCGCTTGTCGCCAGCTATATCGAGGAAGTGCTGGCGGAATCGGGCTTCCGCGTTGCCGGCATCGCCGCATCGGGACCCGAAGCGTTGTCGCTTGCCGAAGAAACCCGGCCGCGCCTTGCGCTGGTCGACATTCGGCTGACCGGCCCGATCGACGGCATCGAACTGGCCTGCGTGCTCCGGCAAAAATTCGCGATACCGGCGATCTTCTTGTCGGGCTTGGCCGACGATGAGACGACCCGCCGCGCCCAAATCGCCGAGCCGCTGGGGTTTTTGCGCAAGCCGTTCCGGCCGAGCCAGGTGTTCAACGCGATCGAACGGGCTCTGAGCCAGGCGCCCGGCTGATCTCCCGACACGCGACCGAACGCCACAGGCGCCGCGCTCCTCGGACTGACTAACGATTTCGGCTTGACCGGGCTGGCCGCAGCGACGATCTATTGAGTACTAATTCGGTCCCAATTGGCGGATTGTAGGAGCCAGGGGACCGAACGATTGCTGCGAGCCATACCCGACCGATGATCATTCTCAGTAAGCTGGCCGATTACGGCGTCATCGTCGCGACCCATCTGGCGACGCATCCAGACCGCCAGGAGAACACCGCGGCGGTGGCCATGGCCACCCGCCTGCCCCCGGCGACCGTCGCCAAGCTATTGAAGGCGCTGGCGCATGCCGGGCTGGCGACCGCGACCCGCGGCGCCGCCGGCGGCTATCGCCTGGCGCGGCCGGCCGGGGCGATCTCGGTCGCTGAAGTCGTCGCCGCGATCGACGGCGATATCGGCATGACGCAATGCTCGGTCCACGTCGATGATTGCGAGCGCACGACCTACTGCCCGACGCGGCCGCATTGGTCAGCGATCAACCGCGCGGTCGGCGCGGCTCTCGCCGCGGTTACGCTGGATGACATGATCTCGCCTTTTGCGTTTCTGCCGGCTGCCGCCAAGCACGCCGATGCCGCCCCCGAAACAGCCCGCACCAAAAGACGATCCGTTCGCTCTCGCAAGAGGGCTACAAATACGGTTTTGTCACCGACATCGAAGCCGAGAGCGCGCCGCCCGGCCTGGACGAAGACACGGTTCGCTTTATCTCGGCCAAGAAGGGCGAGCCCGAATGGCTGCTCGACTGGCGCCTCGCCGCGTTCCGCGCCTGGCGCGAGATGACCGAGCCGGAATGGGCCAAGGTCGAGTTCCCGCCGATCGATTTCCAATCGGCCAGCTACTATTCCGCGCCGAAGCAGCAGGCGATTCCGAAATCCCTCGATGAGGTCGATCCGGAGCTGCTGCGCACCTATGAAAAACTCGGCATCCCGCTGCGCGAGCGCGAGGTGCTGGCCGGCGTCGCGGTCGATGCGGTGTTCGACAGCGTCTCGGTGGCGACGACGTTCAAGGAGCAGCTGTTAGAGCTCGGCATCATCTTCTGCTCGTTCGGCGAGGCGGTGCGGGAGCATCCCGAGCTGGTGAAGAAATATCTCGGCACCGTCGTGCCGCAGAACGACAATTTCTACGCGGCGCTCAATTCCGCCGTGTTCAGCGACGGTTCCTTCGCGTACATCCCGCCGGGCGTGCGCTGCCCGATGGAGCTGTCGACCTATTTCCGCATCAATGCCCGCAACAGCGGCCAGTTCGAGCGGACATTGCTGATCGCCGACAAGGGCGCCTATGTCAGCTATCTCGAAGGCTGCACCGCGCCGCAGCGCGACGAAAACCAATTGCACGCCGCGGTCGTCGAGCTGATCGCGCATGAGGATGCGCAGATCAAATATTCGACGGTGCAGAACTGGTATCCCGGCGACGCCGAGGGCAAGGGCGGCATCTACAATTTTGTGACCAAGCGCGGCGCCTGCCGCGGCGCGCGCGCGAAGATCTCGTGGACCCAGGTCGAGACCGGCTCGGCGATCACCTGGAAATATCCGAGCTGCATCTTGGAAGGCGACGACTCGGTCGGCGAATTCTATTCGGTCGCGATTACCAATAACCGTCAGCAGGCCGATACCGGCACCAAGATGATCCATATCGGGCGCAACACAAGCTCGACAATCATCTCGAAGGGCATCTCGGCCGGCCGCGGGCAGAATACCTATCGCGGGCTCGTGCGGGTGCAGCCGCGGGCCCAATCGGCGCGCAACTACACGCAATGCGACTCGCTCTTGATCGGCGACCGTTGCGGCGCGCACACCGTGCCCTACATCGAGGTGCGCAATCCCTCGGCCAAGGTCGAGCACGAGGCGACGACCTCGAAGATCAGCGAGGACCAGCTGTTCTATTGCCGCCAGCGCGGATTGAGCGATGAGGATGCGCTGTCGCTGATCGTCAACGGGTTTTGCAAGGAAGTGTTGAAGGAGCTGCCGATGGAATTCGCCGTCGAGGCGCAGAAGCTGTTGGCGGTGAGCCTCGAGGGCAGTGTCGGCTGACGATATGAGCGACGAAACCATCACCCTGGAATTGTTTGGCGCACGCCTTATGGCGCTGACCGGGGAAGTGCGCGATCTGCAACAGCGCTTCACCGGATTGGAAGCGCGCTTTGCCGGTCTGGAGGCGCAGTTCGATGGGTTCGCTATTGCCTTTGACGGCCGCATCTCGGCCTTGGAGCGGCGCTTCGCTGTTCAGGAGAAGCGAATGTCGCAGATGCTATCGCCGATTGTTCGGATCGCGGAGCGGCAGGGCGTGGGAGAGTGATCGAAGGATCAATCATGCTTGAAATCAAAAATCTGCATGCGCGGCTGGATGACGGCCGCGAGATCCTGAAGGGCATCGACCTGTCGGTTGCCGAGGGCGAGGTGCACGCGATCATGGGCCCGAACGGTTCGGGCAAGAGCACTCTCGCCGCGGTGCTCGCCGGCCGCGAGGGCTACGAGATCACCGAGGGCAGCGTCACCTATCGCGGCCGTGATCTCTTCTCGATCGCGACGGACGAGCGGGCCCGCGAAGGCATCTTTCTCGCCTTCCAATACCCGGTCGAAATCCCGGGCGTGAACAACATGTATTTCCTTCGCGCCGCGCTGAACGCGCAGCGCCGTCATCGCGGCGAGCCCGAACTCGATGCCGGGCAGTTCCTGCGGGTCGTGCGCCAGAAGCTGAAGGTCCTCGATATCAGCGACGATCTGCTGCAGCGCGCCGTCAATGTCGGCTTCTCGGGCGGCGAGAAGAAGCGCAACGAAATCTTCCAGATGGCGGTGCTCGAACCGCGTCTCGCGATCCTCGACGAGACCGATAGCGGGCTGGACATCGACGCGCTGCGGGTCGTCGCGCGCGGCGTCAACGGGCTGCGCGCACCGGACCGCGCGATCGTTATGATCACCCATTACAAGCGCCTGTTGGATTACGTCGAGCCGGACCGCGTGCACGTGCTGCAGGAGGGCCGCATCGTGCAATCCGGCGATAAGACCCTCGCCGCCGAGTTGGAGCGGATCGGCTACGGGACGTTTGCCGACAATCCCGAGGAGGCGGCGCAGCCGGCATGAGCGCCGTCCTCGATTTCCCGGTCAAGCCCGAGGCGCGGCCCTATCTCGACGCTTTCGACGATAGCGCACGAGAGCCACAATGGTTGCGCCAAGCGCGCCGGCACGGCGTGACGCGCTTCGCGGAGCTCGGCTTCCCGACCCGCCGCAGCGAAAGCTGGCGCTATCTCGATCTGCAACCACTTCAGCAAAAACTGCTCTTGCCCGCGGAAGCGGACTCGGCGAGGGACCCGGCGGCAGCGCGCGCGCGGCTCGCCGGGCTGGAATTGCCGGGCGGCGGCGCGCGCCTGGTGATCCTCGATGGCCGGTTTGCACCGGCGCTGTCCTGCATCGGCGATCTGCCTGCGGGTGTCTGGCTCGGTGCGACCGATAAAGCAATCGCCGAGCGGGAAGAGCTGTTTCGCGAGCTGGCCGAGAAAGCAGCGGGCGATGCGGCGCACCCGTTCGCTGCGCTGAACGCGGCGTTTTTTGCTGACGGCTTCATCCTCGATATCGATCCGGGGATTACCCTCGACCGACCGATCGAGATCGTTCATTTCGCCTCGGGCAGCAATCCGGGTTCCTATCACACGCGCAGCCTCATCAGACTTGGTGAAGGCAGCCGCGCGACGATCCTCGAAACCTATGCCGGCGAGGGCCGCTACTGGCGCAACGATGTCGTCGCGGTGCGGCTCGCCACCGGAGCGCAACTGGATCGTACCGTGCTGGTCGAGGAAGCGGCCGAGGCGGTGCATCTCGCTGAGGTCGACGCAACCCTCGGCGCCGATGCGCGGTTCAGCGGGTTTGCGCTGTTGCTCGGCGGCGGCACGGTGCGGCACGAGGCGAATGTGCAGATGGCCGGCGAGAGGGCGCAGTGTCATCTCGATGGTGCCTTCGTCGTCGACCGCACGGCAGAGGCGAACATTGTCACGAATGTCGATCACCAGGTGCCGCATGGCGAAACCCGCGAGCTGATCAAGGGCGTTGCCGCCGGCCGGGCGCATGGCGCCTTTCAGGGCAAGATCACGGTGCGCGAGCACGCGCAGAAGGTCGATGCGCATCAGATGAGCCGCAATTTGATCCTCGGCGGCCGCGCGATCATCGACACGAAGCCGGAGCTGGAGATCTACGCCGACGACGTGAAGTGCGCACACGGCGCCAGCGTCGGCGAGCTGGACGAGACGG
>Ga0209474_10002149_pt1 | contig 18397 bp, 19 predicted proteins | sample GraSoiAngelo_145_FD_185902 | JGI IMG/M metagenome (GOLD analysis project Ga0209474, IMG submission 185902) | Grasslands soil microbial communities from the Angelo Coastal Reserve, California, USA - 14_1009_05_20cm (SPAdes) (version 2) | ecosystem: Environmental > Terrestrial > Soil > Grasslands... | reverse complement strand
CTGGGAGCGGATCGGCAAACGCTGGTTCCCGACCTTTGCCGGTGTTCTGCTGGTCGAGGCGACAAAGCAGATCTATGCCAAGCCGGCGGCCATCCGTGCGCCGCGCCGCCGCCTCGTTTATGCGCCGGCCCCGCACGGGCTGTGATGGGGAGCTGTCAGGGATGAAGATCAAATCGGTCAAGGCGTTCTGGGTTCACATCCCGATCCCGCCCGAGCGCCAGCACACCAGCGATTTCGGCCGCACTCTGTCGTTCGACGGCACCTTGGTGCGCATCGACACCGAGTGCGGCATCACCGGCTGGGGCGAGGCCAAGGCGCAGGTCGGCGGCATGGCGCAGAACCAGGCCCTGACTTGCATGATCAACGACGAATTCGCGCCGCTCCTGATCGGTGAAGACCCGCGCGACATTACCCGGCTGTGGGAGACGCTCTATAGTGGCAGCCGCGCCCATTACGCGCTGCGCGAAGGTCGCGTTTTCCCGGTGCTGGGGCGGCGCGGCATCACGGTGTCGGCGATCAGCGGCATCGATTGCGCGCTCTGGGATATCCTCGGCAAATCGCTCGGCGTGCCGGTGTGGCGGCTCTTAGGCGGCCGGCGCGCCGAGAAGATGCCTGCCTATGCCTCTGGCGGCTGGGCCGGACCCGACAAGATCGGCGAGGAATTGCTCGGCTACATCGCGCGCGGCGGGTTCGGCGCGGTCAAGATGCGGGTCGGTATCATCGATGGCGACCCGCGTCATTCTGCGCGCCGCGTGCATGCTGCTCGTGAGGCATTGGGGCCGGAAGTCGGGCTGATGTGCGACGCGCATGGCACGCTGTCAGTGGCCGAAGCCAGACGCTTCTGCCGGCTTGTCGAGGAGTGCAACCTCGCCTGGTTCGAGGAGCCGGTCACCGCCGATGACAAGCGCGGACAAGCCGAGGTGCGCGCCCTAACCGACATCCCGATCGCTTCCGGGGAGAGCGAATTCACCCGGCACGATTTCCGCGATCTGGCGGTGCTCGGCGCGGTCGATATCATGCAGCCGGATCTGGCGATCTGCGGCGGTATCACCGAGGCAATGCGCATCTCGGCCTTGGCCAGCGCGCATAATCTGAAACTGGCACCGCATCTGTGGGCCGGCGCACCGGCCTTTGCCGCCGGGCTGCAGGTCGCCGCCGCCTCGCCGGCCGGCTTCATCGTCGAATACTCTCTCGGCGCCAACCCGCTGTTGCACGATCTGGTCGAGGAGGATTTTCTGGTCAGGGACGGGATGATCGAGGTGCCCGAGCGGCCGGGGCTCGGCATCACCGTGCGCGAGGATTTCCTGAAAAAGCACACGGTCGCGGCATGAAAATCCTGTTCCTCGGCGGCTTCGCGGCCTCGCAGGTCGAGTGGATCGCGCCGATCATCGAAAGCGATGTCGAGACCGAAATCCTGGCAGACGATCGCGACCTGCAGCGCGTCGCCGCCGCGCTCGGCGAGGTCGACATCATCGTCAGCGAGGCCTGGCGAACCGGAATGCCCGCGGCGCCGCGGCTCAAACTGCTGCAATTGCCGGTCGCCGGGACCGACCGGATCGAAACGGCAGAGCTGCCGCCAGGGGTCACGGTCTGCAACGCCTACGGCCATGAAATGGCGATGGCCGAATACGCTGTTATGGCGATGCTGGTCTGGTCGCATCGCTATTTCGACATCGCTACAGGCTTTCGCAGCGGATCGTGGCGCGACAGCGGTGTCATGAATGGTCCGTTGCATCGCGAAGTGAGTGGATTGACGGTCGGGATCGTCGGTCTCGGCCAGGTCGGGCGGGAGACAGCCATCCGCGCTGCCGCGCTCGGCTGCCGCGTGCTCGGTGCGAACCGCACGATCAGCAGTCCGCCGCCCGGTATCGCGCAGGTATTTCCGCTTGCAGATCTCGACCAAATGCTGCCGCTCTGCGATATCGTGGTGCTGTGCGTCGGCTTGGCGCCGGAAACGCGTGGGCTAATCGACGCGCGCCGTTTGGCGCTGATGAAGCGGGACGCCTTGCTGATCAATGTCGGGCGTGGCGCGGTCGCCGAAGAAGACGCGCTGTTCGCGGCGTTGCGCGACGGCATCGTCGGCGGCGCGGCGCTCGATACGTGGTGGCGCTATCCGACACCGGATGAACCTGATGTTCGGCCGTCGCGGCATCCGTTTCACGAATTGCCCAATGTGATCATGACGCCGCACTGTTCGGCCTGGACCGAGGGAATGGCCCGCCGGCGCGGCGCGGATGCGGCGCGCAATATCGACCGCTTCATCCGCGGCGAACCGGTGCTGCATATCATTGCCAAAACGTGACGCGGGGAGCTCGATGAAGGCGCTGTTTCTCGGCAATGTCGCGGCCGATACCGCGAACGGTATCAGGGCAGAGCTGATACCTGAACTTCAGGTCGACATCATCGCCGATCCGAAAGAGCTGTCACCGGAGATCGCCGCCGCGACGGACATTCTCGTCACCAACATCTGGCGCGCCGATTATCCGCCGGCGCCGCGGGTCCGGCTCGTGCAGTCGGTCGCGACCGGCATCGAATGGATCGAGCAGGCCACATTACCGCGCGGCGTTCCGATCTGCAACGCCTACGGGCACGAGACGGCAATCGCCGAATACGTGCTGATGGTCATGCTGGTCTGGAGCCACCGCTTCCGCGAAATCGAGAGCGATTTCCGGCTGCATTCGTCGTGGCGCCCGAGCTGGGTGCATAGCGGCGCGCCGCATGGCGAGATCCGCGGTAACACGCTCGGCATCATCGGGCTCGGCCGGGTCGGGCAGGAGGTGGCGCGCCGCGCCGCCGTGTTCGGCTGCCGCGTGCTGGCCGCTAACCGCAGCCCGCGTGCAGCGGGTGACGGCGTCGAGCGCGTCTACCCGCTCGACGCGCTCGACGAGATGCTGCCGCTCTGCGATACCGTCGCGATCTGCACCGCGTTCGGTCCCGAGACCGAGCGGCTGATCGATGCTCGTCGGCTCACGTTGATAAAACCCTCGGCGCTTCTCGTCAACATTGCGCGCGGCGCGATCATCGACGAGGACGCGCTTTACGCGGCGCTGCGCGACGGCACGATCGGCGGCGCGGCGATCGATGTCTGGTGGCAGTACCCCAATGCGGCCGAACCCGAGCGCCGCCCGTCACGGCATCCGTTTCACGAATTACCGAATGTCATCATGACGCCGCATTGCTCGGGCTGGACCGCCGGCATGGTCAGGCGGCGCTGGGATGAAGTGGCGGACAACATCAATCGTTTCGTGCGCGGCGACCCGCTGATCAATATCGTGACGACGACCTGAGGATGGGCTCTTGGCGATGAAGACACTGTTTCTCGGCGGACTTGCCGCGCGTGTAGCGCCGCGCATCCTCGGCAAGATGACCGAAAAGTTCGACGCGAGCGTTCTGGCCGAGCTTACCGACGTGCAGCGGCTGATCCCCGCGCTGGCCGACGCCGAGATCGTCGTCGGCCATATCTGGCGGTCCGATTTCCCGGAGGCGCCGCGGCTCAAGCTGCTGCAGGCGGCGACTGCCGGTGTCGACATGATAGACCTGCCGTCTCTGCCGCGCGGCATCACGCTGTGCAACGTCTTCGGCCACGAGCCGGCGATCGCCGAATACGTGCTGATGACGACGCTGGCATTGACCCATAGGCTGGTCGACACGGTGACGGCATTCCGCGGCGGGTCCTGGGCCGCGCACCAGCCTGCCGGCGGATCGCCGCACGGCGAGCTGCTTGGCAAAACAATCGGCATCGTCGGGTATGGCAGGATCGGCCGCGAGGTCGCGAAGCGCGCGGTCTCCTTCGGCTGCAAGATCATCGCCGCCAATCGCAGCCCGATCGAGGATAAGGGCGATGCGTCGGAGATTTATCCGCTCACCGAGCTCGACCGCATGCTGCCGCAATGCGACGTGCTGCTGATCGCCGCCGGCCTCGGGCCGGAAACCAGAGGGTTGATCGATGCTGGCCGGTTGGCGCTGATGAAGCCGACCGCCTTCCTGATCAATATTGGCCGCGCGGCGATCGTTGACGAAGAGGCGCTTTACGATGCGTTGAGCGGCAACCGGATCGGCGGCGCCGTGCTCGATGTGTGGTGGCAGCACTGGAGCCCGGAGCACCCCGACCGCCGCCCGTCGCGCTTCTCGTTCCACGAGCTGTCGAACGTGCTGATGACGCCGCACTGCTCGGGGTTTACCGAGGGCACCGCCGACGCTTCGTCCGCGGCGAACCGTTGCACAATGTCGTGATAAACACGTAGCCCACTCTCCGGCGTCCCGGCGAAAGCCGGGACCCACTTTTCAGGGGCCCGGGTGGTTGAGGGGTGGATCCCGGCTTTCACCGGGACTGCGGTTTTGAGGGTTGAGCGATATGACAGACGAGATCGCGTTCGCATCCGCCACCGGGGTATTGGCGCAGTACCGTGCCAAAAAGCTGTCGCCGGTCGAGGTCATGACCGAAACATTGCGGCGGCTCGAACTTTACGAGGGCGCCGTCAACGCCTTCGTGCTGTACGATCCGGAGAGTGCGCTGGCGGAGGCGCGCCGCTCCGAGGCGCGGTGGCAGATGGGCGAGCCGCAGGGCCTCCTCGACGGCGTGCCGGTCGCGCTGAAGGACACGCTGGCGACCCGCGGCTGGCCGCGACTGGTCGGCTCCCGAACGATCGACCCGAACCAGCCCTGGACCGAGGACTCTCCGGCGGTTCAGCGCTTGCGTGCGGCGGGTGCCGTCTTTTTCGGCAAGACCACGACGCCCGAATTCGGCTGGAAGCCGCTGACCGACTCGCCGCTGTCGGGCGTTACCCGCAATCCGTGGAATCTGGAGCGCACGCCGGGCGGCAGCAGCGGCGGCAGCGCCGTCGCGCTGTTGACCGGGATCTGCCCGCTCGCGGTCGGCACCGATGCCGGCGGATCGATCCGCATCCCCGCGGCGTTCTGCGGCGTTTTCGGACTGAAGCCGACCTTCGGCAAGGTCGCGGTCTACCCGGCGTCGGCGTTTGGCGATGTCGCGCATGTCGGACCGATGTCGCGCACGGTAGACGACGCGGCGCTGATGCTCGATGCGATGAAGGGGCCGGATTCGCGCGATTGGCACAGCCTGCCCGATGACGGCATCGCCTATCGCGAACGCGTCCGGCGCGGCTCGCTGAAGGGCAAGCGGATCGCGCTGTCGCCGACGCTCGGTTATGCCGAGCCGGCGCCGGCCGTGCGGGATGCCGTCGAGCGGGCCGGCGAAGTCTTCGCCTCGTTCGGCGCGGTCGTCGAACACGCCGACCCGTTCAAGGACTCGCCGGGGCCGATTTTCGAGGCGTTGGCCGGCGCCGGTTTCGCGGCGCTGCTGCGCGCAATGCCTCCCGACAAGGTGCCGCTGATGGATCCGGGTCTCGTCGAGACCTGCCGACGCGGCGAGGCGGTGACCCTGGAGCAGTATGTCGAGGCGATCGGCAGACGCGTCGCGCTCGGCCAAGCCTTGCGGCAGTTCTTCGACCGTTACGATCTGGTCCTGTCGCCGGCGATGCCGATCCCTGCGGCCTATGCCGATCCGCGCCAGGACGATGCGCCGAACCCCAACAATTTCCGCGACTGGATGCCCTACACCTACCCGTTCAACCTGACCAAGAACCCGTCGGCCTCGATCGCCTGCGGCTTTGCCGACGGATTGCCGCTCGGGCTCATGATGACGGGTCCGCTGTGGGACGATCTCGGCGTGTTGCAGGCGTGCCGTGCCTATGAAGCGGCGGCCGGCCCGGTGTGGCCAAGCGCCGAATTATCCGCCGCGCTCGCCAACGCGGAAGGCGCCGCCGGACCGGAAGTGAAAGCCAAGATTCGCCCGATCCGGTAACAACACTATCCGTTTCGGCGCGCTATGATGCGCGCCTTTACGTGGAGGAGGAATGATGGAGCTCTACACCGCCGGCACCGGCAATGGGCAGCGCGCCGCGATTGCCGTCAACGAATGCGGCGTCAGCTGCAAAATCCATGTTCTCAATCTGGGTCAGCGCGATCAGAAGGCCGCCGACTATCTGAAGATCAACCCGACCGGCCGCATCCCGACGCTGATCGATCCGGAGGGGCCGGGCGGCAAGCCGCTCACCGTGACCCAGTCCTGGGCTATCCTGATGTATCTCTGCGAGAAGACCGGCAAGTTTCTGCCGAGCGATCCGGTGGCGCGGGTGCGGATGTTTCAATGGATGGCAGAAGGCGCGGCCGATTACGCCTCGGTCAACCAAACGATCTTCTTCCTCGGCGCGCGCATGCCGGAAAAGGTGCCGGACTCGGCGGTCAAGTTCTACGAGGACCGCTTCGTCAATCTGTGGCGCTTCGCCGACGCGCAACTCGCCAAGACGCAGTATCTCGCAGGCGACGAGATCACCGCCGCCGATCTTGCGGTGTACCCGATCTACGCCGGCCGCAAGGCGCTGCCCGACAATGCCGGGCTGAAGCATTTGCAGGGCTGGGGCGAGCGGGTCGGTGCTCGGCCGGGCGTGCAGAAGGGCATGAAACTCGAAATCTGAACGGCCGCACCGCGCCACATCGTGACCGGCGTGCACCGGCTGCTCGCCGCGTTCGCCGCATTGCTGATCGCGGGGAGCGCGGCCGCGGCAGCCGAATTACCGGTGCCCTGGGTCGAGCTGGCGGCGAATGGCGAATTGTCGATCCGGGCGGTGGTCGCGCCGGGCGCGCCTTGTCCGCCGGTCAGCGCCGACGGCGCGGCGCTTGCCGCCGGCCGCCGCGGTGTGCCTGACAGCAAGTTCCCGGTCGAGGTCTGCGAGGCGCGTGCGCAGGCCGTGGCTGCCCGGCTCGCGGTGGGTGGGGTTGCAGTGCCGATCCTGCCGGCGACAGTGCGCCGGATCGCCGTGATCGGCGATACCGGCTGCCGCCTCGAAGGGAAGGCGGTCCAGGATTGCGGCGATCCAGCCGCTTGGCCGTTTGCCGCGATCGCCGCCCGCGCCGCTGCAAAACACCCCGATCTGGTGATCCATCTCGGTGACTATTACTACCGGGTAAGCGCTTGTCCGGCCGGGCGCGCTGGCTGCGTCGGCAGCCCGCATGGCGATAATTGGCCGAGCTGGAAGGCCGATTTCTTCGACCCGGCGGCGCCGCTTCTTGCGGCGGCACCCTGGATCATGGTTCGTGGCAATCACGAACTGTGCCGACGCGGCGGACAGGGCTGGTTCCGCCTGCTCGATCCGAACCCCGCGCGCGCGGGTTGCGCCGACCGCTCGGAGCCGTACTGGTTCGTAGCGGCTGGGCTCGCCCTGCTGGTGTTCGACAGCGCCGATGCCGACGATTATCTCGTGCCGCCGGACAAGGTTGCGGCCTATGCCACCCAGCTCGCGCCGCTGCTGGCGAAGACGCCGCCGCATGCCTGGCTGTTGACGCACCGCCCGGTCTGGGGGCTGTCGAGCGGCCCGTTTGCCGGCCTGACCGTCAATCTGACCGAGCAAACGGTCCTTCGCGACCGGATCCCGGCCAATCTCGACCTCGTGCTGTCGGGGCATCTGCACGATTTTCTCGGCTACGAGTTCGGCCCCGAGCGTCCGGCCCAGCTGGTTGTCGGCACCGGCGGCGCCAAGCTCTACGAGGTCGAAAACCCGGCAGGTGCCGAGATCGACGGCATGCCGATCCGGCGCGGCTTCGGTCTCGACCATTTCGGCTATTTCGTCATGGAGCGGAGCGAGATCGGCTGGAACGGCACCTTCTACGCGCCGGATGATTCGATCCTCGCCCGCTGCCGTCTCGCCGGCCGCGCGCTGGATTGCCGCTGATTACTGCGCGGCCGGTTCCAGTGCAGGCGCGGGCGTCGCCGCCGCTGGTTCGAGCGCGGCCTCGATGACCTCTTCGACCCGCTCGGCCCAGACGAAGCGCAGCTTGTTGCGCGCCGCCTCGGGAATGTCTTCGTAATCACGCTGGTTGCGCGCCGGCAGGATCACCGTCGCGAGCCCGGCGCCCGCGGCGGCGACAACCTTCTCCTTGATGCCGCCGACCGGCAATACCAGGCCGCGCAAGCTGATCTCGCCGGTCATCGCGGTGTCGCTTTTGACGGTGCGGCCGATCAGCAGTGACACCAGCGCGGTGAACATCGCGACGCCGGCGCTGGGGCCGTCTTTCGGTATGGCGCCGGCCGGCACGTGGATATGGATGTCGCTGCTCTCGAACAGCTTCGGATCGAGGCCGAGGCTTTGCGCCCTGGCCTTGACCAATGACATCGCCGCCTGGGCGCTTTCCCGCATCACCTCGCCGAGCTGGCCGGTCAGGATCAGCGCACCCTTGCCGGGGATGCGCGTCGCCTCGATGAACAGGATGTCGCCGCCGACCGGTGTCCAGGCGAGCCCGGTCGCCACCCCCGGCACGCTGGTGCGCATCGCCACCTCGTTCTCGAAGCGGCGCGGGCCCAGCATCTCGTGCAGATCGTCGGGCGCGATGACCACACTCGTCGCGGTGCCCTCGGCAACCTTCATCGCGACACTGCGGAGTGTCGGCCCGATTTCGCGTTCGAGTTGGCGCACCCCGGCTTCGCGCGTGTAATCGCGGATGATCGCGTGCAACGTCTCGTCGGTGAACTCGGCCTGCTCTGCCGTCAGCCCGTTCGCGGTCAGCTGGCGCCGCACGAGGTATCGCTTGGCGATCTCGAACTTCTCATCCTCGGTGTAACCTGGGAGATCGATGATCTCCATGCGGTCGCGTAATGGCCCCGGGATGTTGTCGATGACATTCGCGGTGCAGATGAACATGACGCGCGACAGGTCGAACGGCACCCCGAGGTAGTTGTCGCGGAAGGTCGAATTCTGCTCGGGGTCGAGCACCTCCAGAAGGGCGGAGGCGGGATCGCCCTGGATGCCGCGGCCGAGCTTGTCGATCTCGTCGAGCATCATCACGCATTGCCGGCTGCCGGCGCGGCGGATGCCTTGCAGGATGTTGCCGGGCAGTGCGCCGATATAAGTGCGGCGATGGCCGCGGATCTCGGCCTCGTCATGCGTGCCGCCGAGGCTGACCCGAGTGAACTTGCGGCCTGTCGCGCGCGCGATGCTCTGGCCGAGCGAGGTCTTGCCGACCCCTGGCGGCCCGACAAAGCACAGGATCGGGCTGCGCCCGCCCGGGTTCAGCTTGTGGATCGCGAGAAATTCGAGGATGCGGCGCTTGACCTTCCTGAGGCCGTAATGGTCTTCGTCGAGGATCCGGCGCGCCTCGGCGACATCGATCGGGGCCGCGGATTCGATCGCCCAGGGCAGCTCGATCAGCCATTCCAGATAGGTGCGCGCCATCGAGTATTCGCCGGCGGCCTCGGGCATGCGTTCGAGGCGCGCCAGCTCCTTCTTGGCGTGCGTCTCGACTTCCTCCGGCATCTTGGCCTGTTCGATCTTCTGCCGCAGCTCGGCGATTTCCTGCGACTTGGCGTCCTCGCCTTCGCCGAGCTCGTTCTGGATCGTCTTCAGCTGTTCGCGCAACAGGAATTCGCGCTGCCGCTCGTCCATCGTCTCCTTGGTTCGATCGCTGATCTGGCGCGACAGCCGCAATACTTCGAGCCGATAGGCGAGCAGTTCCGAGATGCGATCGAGCCGGCGCTCGATGTCGAAGATTTCGAGGATCTCCTGCTTCTCGGCCGGGGTGATGTCCATGACGCTGGCGATCAGATCGGCGAGGGCCGGCGCGGAGGTGGCGCCCTGTACGGCGTTTACCAGCTCGGCCGGGGTCTGCGGCAGCAGCTGCAAGACTTCGAGCGCCTGATTGCGCAGATTCAGCAGACGGGCATCGATCTCCTTGTTGGCATCCTCGCTCTCGGGCACCCGCTCGATGCGCGCGACGAAAAACGGATAGCCGTCGAGGAACTCGACGATGCGGACGCGCTGCTCGCCCTGGCAGATCACGTGATGGCTGCCATCGGGACTCGTCACATAGCGCAGCAAATTGGCTTCGGTACCGACGCGGTGCAGGTCGGCCGGCATCGGGTCCTCGGTCGCCGCCTCGCGCTGCAAAACCAGCCCGACCGGCCGGTTGAGCCGGATCGCGGTCTGCGCCGCGGCGATCGAGCGCTGCCGGCCGAGCGTGATCGGCAGCACCGTGCCCGGAAACAGCACGAGATTGCGGGTCGTGATCAGGATCAGCGCGTCTTCCGGGATTGCCGGAACACCTTCGACGGGCGCCGGTCCCGCCGCAGTCGCAGGCTGCGCCGGCGGCGTGGCGGCATCCGCCATGCGCAAATCTTGTTCATAGGGCATCATCCGGCTACCCCTTTTGCAGGCGCAGCATCAGGCAGCCATTGGCCAGATGCCGGCCCGACAGTTCGAACGGCACCGGCGGCAACTCGATCCGGCGCTCGAAATGGCCGTGCGGGATCTCCATGCGCACGATGCGGGCATTGTCCAATTCACGCGGCAACGGCCGCTCGCCCTTGACCGTCAGCACACCCGCGCTCAGCGCGACGGTGATGGTCTCGAGCTCGACGCCGGGCAACGCGATCAGAATGATCAGCGCCTCCCCGGTCTCGAAGATGTCGACCGGCGCCTCCCAATAGGGCGCACCGTGATGGAAGAACTGACGGCGCAGGCGGTCGGCCCGCTCCATCGCCGCGCAGGCCTGGGCCCACATCAATGCATCGAGCTGGCGTTTCGACATGATCGGCTCCGCGCGGGCTCAATCCCCGTATCGGTTGCCGCCAATATGGGTAGCGGATCGCGCGTTGGGAGAAGCGGCAAGGCGCGTTTGCCGCAACTCAGCTAGGCCGGATGCCAATGGCGCAAGCGGAAGGCGGCGCCGATCAGCGAGATCCCAAACAGCAGCGCATAAACGCCGAGCCACCAGGACAGCGCGATGACCCCGGCGCCGGGCTGCACGAACAGGATGATCCCGAGCAGGACCGAGATGATGCCGCTCAGCACCAGCAGCCATTCGCCGTTGGTGCGGATCATCGCAATTCCCGCGGCGATCAGCGCGATGCCGCTGATCACCGCCCAGATCGCGATGAAATAGATGATCGCGACCAGCGCCTCGATCGGCCAGAAGAACACGATGCCGGCGATGATCAGGTCCAGGATGCCTTCGAGCAGCAATGCCCCCGATCGGCCGTGATGACGCGCGGCCCGCAACGCCGCGACCAGCGCAAAAACGCCGTCGACCAGTGTGTAGGCCCCGAACATCAGGACCAATACCGTGGCGGTGATCCCCGGCCAGACAAAGGCGATGACGGCGAAGATGATCGCGAAGACGCCGCGGATCGCCAAGGCCCACCAATTGCCAATCAGAACCCGCGCCATGTCGATGCTCCGCGCCTGGCTGCTTGCTCGCCTATTGCGATCCAGAATTGCGCTGATTTCGCGCGGTTGTCGAGCCGCGAGGAGCGTTTCAGCGCTTGCCGCCGAACCGCTCGGCTTTTTCTTTGTCGCGATCGACTTCGCGGGCGAGTTCATCGACCGCTCCGGGATCGAGCTTCTTCGCCTTGTCGATCAGCTTCTCGCCCGATTTGTCGCCCTCGACGAGCTTGTCGAGCCCTTTCTCGGCCATGTCGTGGGCGCGTTCGCGTTTATCTGCCATCGCCAGCTCCTCAGCTCGGGTGTGCCCCGCTCAACGCGTCGCGAAGGTCTGTGTTCCGGCGGTTGCCTATAGGCGAGGGCGGCGAAACCGGATATCAGCCTCCGGGCGAAATTGCGCGGGGTGCGGCGTGGCGGTGGTCAGCGAGGCGACGAAAGCATTGGTCGAGGGGATCGCGGCCGAGGCCGAGCGATTTGAGAGCCCGTGCGGCGACGGCCATTTGGTGTGGCATGCCTGGGGCAGCGGGCCGGTTTTGGTGCTGCTGCATGGCGGCTATGGGTCGTGGACCCATTGGATCCGCAACGTGCTGCCCCTGTCGCGGAAGTTTCGCGTGATCGCGCCCGACCTGCCCGGCCTCGGCGAGTCGGCGACCCCGCCCGAGCCATGGACAGCCCAAGGGCTCGCCGCGATCGTCGTTGCGGGGATCGACGAGATCGTGCCGCGCGGCGAGGAGCTGCGTCTGGCGGGTTTCTCGTTCGGCGGCGTCATCGGCGGCAGCGTCGCGGCGCAGCTCGGCGATCGGCTGCGCAGCTTTACTGTCGTCGGCTCGAACGGGCTTGGGCTCGAGCGTTCGCCGACGCCGTTGCGGCGGGTGCCGCCCGACGCCGATGAGGTCGAGGAATTTGCGACGCACCGCTACAATCTGAACCAGCTGATGATCGCCGATCCGCACAAGATCGACGAGCTGGCGCTCTATTTACAGAAGACGAACCACGCCCGCGCCCGCATGCGCAGCCGCCGCTTCTCGCGCTCCGGCGCGCTGGTCGAGGCTCTGCCCAAGGTCAAAGCGCGGCTCGACGGGATCTGGGGCGAACGCGACGCGACCGCCTATCCGCATGTCGATGAACGCGCCCGAATTTTGCGCAGCATTCAGCCGGCGGCGCGCTTTGCCGTCGTGCCCGGCGCGGGTCATTGGGTGCAGTTCGAGGCGGCCGAGCAATTCAATCCGCTGCTCGCCGAATTCGCCGCGCCTTAATGCGCCGCTTGCGCGACCGCGTGGCCGAGGGGCACTAGGAGGAAATAGCCGTTCGCCGTCAAAAGCAGCGCGCCGGTGGCAAGAAGACCGCTGAAGCCGAGCAGCCAGGGCGACACCGCCACGATCGCCACCGAACCGAGCACGATCGCGATCTGAAACAAGGCTTCGGCGTATTCGAAATTCGGCAGTTGTGCTGCCGCGTGGTCGCGCGCGTGCTCCCATTCCTTGGCCTTGGCCATCAGTTCCTTTTTGCCTTCGCCGGTCGAGGGCTCGCTCTCGTAACGCGTCACAGTGTCCCGGTAACGTTTGATTAACTCTGTCGCCTTGCCGCCGGCATCGCCGGAGATCGCGCCGCCGGCTGACAGCAATTCCAGCTCCGCCGCAGAGGTTTGGTAAAGAGTCTGGCGTATGTTCTTCGCCTGATAGAAGGCATAGGTATCCGAAGCGTGAATATTCGCGTTCAGCATCTCCTTGGTTGCCTCGGCGCCGCCAAGCGTCGCGATCGCCAACAGCATCGCGACGACGCCGACATAGATCGCGGTGATCCGCCGGAACACGGTTTCGCGGCTCGGGCGCGCTGCCGCATGGTGCTCTTCATGGGCATCTTCATGGATTCGCTCGGCGATTTCATGCGCTTCCACATTTACCTCTCTGGCTTAATGCGTAAGTTCAGGAATTTGTCCCAAAGGATTAGGCGGCGGGAATCCGCTCGACCGCGTTTTAGGAACATCTTAGCATGCGCGGCTTTCCGGTCGCGAGAATGCGCTGCCGTGCACGGCGGCATGCGGTAAAGCCGGCAAGCGGGACGGAAACGGACGCTAGATGGATATTAATCAGCTCATTGCCGACAACGGCGCCTGTTTCTACGTCATCGCTTTCATTTGGACTTTTCTAGAAGGCGAGACCGTGATCCTGTTTGCCGGGTTCGCGGCGGCGCAGGGTTTGGTCGATCCGCTGTTGTTGCTGACCGCGGCATGGCTCGGCAGCTTCAGCGGCGACCAATGCTATTTCTGGCTGGGTCGGCATTTCGGGGTTCGGCTGCTCGACCGTTTCCCGCGCTGGCGCCACGGCGTCGATGCCGCGCTGCACTGGCTCGAGCGCTACGATACCGGGTTTATCCTGTCGTTCCGCTTCATCTACGGTGTGCGCAACTTCTCGTCGTTTGCATTGGGGTTGAGCGCCGTCCGTTGGAATCGCTTTCTGCGGCTCAATTTCATCGCCGCCGGGCTCTGGGCGGCGAGCTTTGTCGCGGTCGGCTTTTTCCTCGGGCACGCTTTCCGCGCGGTGCTCGGGGATATCGCCCGCTCGTTCGGACTGGTAATGCTTGGTGTTTTCATCGCGGTGGCAGGCAGCATGTGGCTGTTGCATCGTACGCACCGGCGGCGCCGGTCGCTCGCGGTACCGCCCGGCGTAAAGGCTGCGATCCCGCCGCCCTGATTACGCTCAGCTCGTAACTGTGACGGTGGTGCCGATCGCGAGCCCAAGCTCCCGGTCGGCCCGCCCCTGATTGACGGCGATCTCGACCAGCCCGTTGGAATTGACATACCAGAACGCGGCGCCACGCGGCACCGCGGAGAAGGTATCGGCATGCGCCAGCACCTTGCCGCCGATCGATAGACGCGTGCTTGTCGCGACAACCTGGCCGCGTAACCCGGTCATCGCGTTGCCGTATCGATCGACATAGACGATCTCGGCGAGATCGTCGGGCCATTCGGAATACCGCAAGGTGTGCGCCTGAGCCGCGATGGCCGCGGGCGCATCGCCCGTGGCGAGCCGCACCGCGATTGGTGCGAACAGGTCGCGGCCGTGAAAACTCGCCGACATGGCCGCTGGACGCCAGGTGATCTGCCAAACCTCGGCCCGCGCGGCGCGCCGCAGCACGATCTCGAACAACCCGTTATCCGGGCCGACATAGAACCGGCCGTCGGCTTCGACGATCAGCGCCGGGCGGTCGCTGCCGACCCCGGGATCGACGACGCACAGCAACACGGTCCCGGGCGGAAACCATGTGGCATAGGCGGCCAGCAGATAAGCCGCCGGTTTGACCTGGCCGGGCGGCAGATCGGCAAACAGCGAGATCACCGGCACTTCGGGTGCGGCCTGGTGCAGCACGGCCTGGACCTGGCCGGTGTACGGGCCTTCGAGTCCGAAATCGGTGAACAGCACGATCATGGCTCCGACTATGCCGCTCGAACCGCAGCTCAACAACAGAGCCGCATGCCATCACGAGGGGTGCGTACGAGTGCGTATTGGTTGAAAAACTCGCGCGGAGTGTCGCGGGAGGCGTGGTTGCAAATATCATCGATTGTCGTATCGTCCGCACCGCTGAGGGGAATCGGCCGGGAAATGCCATGAAACGATTGGTCCTGATCGCTGCATTGTGCGCTGCGATGGCGCCGCAGCCTGGCTGGGCTGCCGAAAAGGCCAGAGCCGCGAGGGTGGAGTGTTATAGCCAAAGCGCCATCGAGGCCGAGCAGGCGATTCGCTTTCTGACCGACGTCATGGTGGTCAGCTCGACTTGTCAGGACACCGTTTACGCCGAGTTCCGGCTGCGCAACCGGGATCCGATCCTGGCTTACCAAAAGGCGATGATCGCGCATTTCCACGGCGCGCCGGCCTTCGACCGCTGGAACACCGTGATCGCCAACCAGGCGTCGTCGAAACACGCCGGCCAGCCGAGCCAGCTGGTATGCCAGCAATCGGCCGACCTCCTGAAGCAGGCGAGTGTCTTGGACCCGCCGAAGTTCCGCGAGTTCGCGGCGGCTCAGGCAGCGGTAGCGGGCCCGCAATATCCCAAATGCGGGAAGTAGCCGGCTAAATGCCGCTCAGCGGCGACCGAGGCGCGCCAGCGCCGCGATCCCGCCAAGTCCCGCCGCCGATAGCAGCGCCATGAACAAATAGGCGTGTCCGCCATAGGCGCCGTAGAGGGCGCCGGCGGCGAGCATGGCAAACCCGCTGCCTAAACCGGCCGATACCGCCGCGTAGAGCGACTGCGCGCTGGCCGCCGCGCCGGGTGGCACGGTGCGCGCCATGAAATACATCGCTCCGATATGCGCCGCACCAAAGGTCAGCCCGTGCAGCAGCTGCAGCACCGCCGCTGCGGCCAAACCCGGCACGACGCCGATCAGGCTCCAGCGCAGGATGCCGGCAATGCCGCCGAGCGCCATCAATCCGAGCGGCCCCATTCGCGCCACCAACAGCGCGCTTTGCCAGAACAGCACAATTTCGGCGACGACGCCCTCGGCCCATAAGGCGCCGATCAGCGTGTCGGAGAAGCCGAGCTCGCGCCAATAGAGCGTCCCGAAGCCGTAATAGAGCTGATGGCTCGATTGCAGCGCCGAGCCGCTGGCGACGAATAGCCAGAAGCGCCGGTCGGCCGCGAACCGGCCGAGCGCCGCCCAACGCGAGCGGCCCGTCGCGGCTGGCGCGGGCGGTATCCACAAGCACGCGATCAGCAGCAAGGCCGATGCGGCAAGCACCAGTGCCAGCACCGAATTGCCGGGTATTGCGGGCGCGGAATTGCCGGCCAGCAGAGCGCCGCTCCCGATCGCCGCGACAATAAAGCTGAGCGAGCCCCATACCCGGATCCGGCCGTAATCGAGGCTGGCGCCGCGCACCGCCGCTAGGGTGATGCTGTCGCCGAGCGGCATCAGCGCCGATTGCGCGACGCCGGCCACCAGATTCAGCCACAACAGCGGCCAGAACCCCCAGGCCGGCCACAATGCGGCATAGGCGATGCAGGCCACCGCGGCGAGGGCGACCATGACGCCGCGCCGCCGACCCAGCCGGTCGGCCAGCCCGCCGATCAGCGGTGTCGCGATGACCTTGGCCCAGATCGCGGCCGCGAACAGCCCGGCAATCTCTTGCGTGTCGAGGCCGCGGCCGGCGAGCCATACCGGCCAAAACGGCAATTGGATGCCGACCACGAGAAAGCTCGCGGCGTAATAGGCGCCGAGGCGCGTGCTGATGGGCGCTGCCGACCAAGGCATTGTCGATATAAGCATTTGGTTGGGCTCGACGCTGCCGGGGTCCGTGCTTATGTCGCGGGCGTGCTGCCCGGTTTGAACGAGGCGAGCGCGCTGTTGTCGGTGGTGATCATCGACGTCGTGCTCGCCGGTGACAATGCGATCATCGTTGGGATGGCGGCCGCCGGATTGCCGCTTGAGCGCCGGCGCCGCGTCATCCTGCTCGGCATTGTCGCGGCGACGGTGCTGCGCATCCTGTTCGCTTTCGTCGCGCTCGAATTGCTGCAGTCGGTCATCGGCATGACAGCGGCCGGCGGTCTGTTGCTGTTGTGGGTCGCGTGGAAGATGTACCGCGAAATCCGCGCCGCCCATCCGGTCGTCGCACATGCCACGGCGATGGCGGTGGAACCTCCACCCAGACGGCGCCGCGAAAAGACGACAGCGCAGGCGATGACGCAGATCGTCATCGCCGATCTGTCGATGTCGCTCGACAACGTGCTGGCGGTCGCGGGAGTGGCGCGCGATCATCCGTATATCCTGGCGATCGGGCTCGTATTGTCGGTGGCGCTGATGGGCGTCGCCTCGACCTATGTCGCGCGACTGCTCGACCGGCTGTTCTGGCTGGCTTGGGTCGGGCTCGGTGTCATTACCTTCGTCGCGCTGCGGATGATCTGGGACGGCTCGGCGCAGATCATCCATCAAACAGCGGCGCTAAGCCTCCTCGGCTCCTGAACCGCGCCGGGATCGCTACAGCGTCAGATCCCAGGTCTCGCCGACGAGATCCTGACCAAAGCTGTGATGCGGCTCCGAGCGGGTCAGCCGGAACCCTGCCGCCTGATAAATGCGGCGCGCGGCGACAAGGACGCTTTGCGTCCACAGCGTGATTTCTCGATACCCGGCGTGCCGTGCGAAGCGGATGCATTCGGCGACGAGGCGCGCGCCGATGCCGAGACCGCGCGCCGACGGCTCGACCAGCAGCAGCCGCAATTTGGCGATCGCTTCCGAGCCTGTGACGAGAAACACAGAGCCGACAGGTTCGTCTTCGCGTTCGGCGATCCAACAGCGTTCCCGCCGCGGATCGCATTCGGTAATGAAGCCGGCGGCGATTTTGGCGACCAGCGCCTCGAAATCCTGATCGAAACCATATTCCTGCGCATACAGCGCGCCATGACGCGAGATCACCCAGCCGATGTCGCCCGGCGCTGGAGGGCGCAGCATGTAGGGCACCTTGGAAGGCGAGGCTGGACCCAAGAGGCGCTCGACCTCTGCCATCGCGGCGACAAGGCGCCGTTGATCCGGGTCAGGCAGGCTGGCGAGCAGCCTGCCGATTTCCTCGCGCGAGCGGGTGTCGAGTGGCGCGAACGCCTTTCGGCCGGTCGGGGTCAGCGACAGCCGGCGCTGCCGCGCGTCGCTCGCCATCGGCTCGCGCCGCAGCAGCCCGCGGCGCTGAAAGCCGCGCAGGATACGACTCAGGTAACCGGGATCGACGCTCAAATCGCGGGCGATTTCGGTAGCGGTCGGCTGGTCGCGCCGGGCGAGCTCGTACAGCACGCGGGCTTCCGCCAACGAGAACGGGCTTTCCAGCAGGCCCTCCTGCAATACGCCGATCTTCTGCGTGTAGAAGCGGTTGAAGCGCCGTACCGCGGCGATGCGGTATTCGAGCGCAGCCACGCCCATCTGAGCCTCCGCGCAGTCGCAGAGAGCAGCGTCAACTAGTTAGTTGCCAAAGTCAACTATTTGGCAGAACCAGCTGAGTCTGCGTCACCAGCGCGACCAGGCGGCCCTCGGCCGTCGTGACGCGGGTTTGCCAAACCATTGTCCGGCGCCCGCGGTGCACCGGCGTCGCCTCGCCGGTAACGCGCGTCCCGAGCGGCGCGGCGGCAATGAAATTGGTCTTGCTCTCGATCGTGGTCGTCCCGGCGCCATCCGGCAGGTTGAGGATCGT
>Ga0209474_10002148_pt1 | contig 18404 bp, 15 predicted proteins | sample GraSoiAngelo_145_FD_185902 | JGI IMG/M metagenome (GOLD analysis project Ga0209474, IMG submission 185902) | Grasslands soil microbial communities from the Angelo Coastal Reserve, California, USA - 14_1009_05_20cm (SPAdes) (version 2) | ecosystem: Environmental > Terrestrial > Soil > Grasslands... | reverse complement strand
GTAGCTGTCGCCTTCGGCAAGGATGGCAAGCACGAGCGGCGTGGCGGACGCAGCCACCAGGTCCTTGCTCATGTCCATACGTAGAAGTCTTATACATTGGTGTTCTATGTATGTCAACCGGAGGGGCCGCCGCCCGCTCGCGCGCCCGCGGCACGACCTCAACCTGCAATCGAAGGCGTCAGCTGGTCAAAACACGCGTCGAGAGCCGCGGAGGGAAGGCGGGCGCGCACGCGTGCTGCATCCGTCAACATCTCGCCAATCCACTTATAGGCGTTGAATTCCGAGACGAGGGCGCGCATCGCGCGCATGCGCATCGTCTGCTCCTCTTCCGTCATGCGCAGTGCCCGAGCCAGCACGCGAGCCGCGTCCTTGATCGCGTACGGATTCACCAGGAGTGCGTCGGTGAGCTCGCGCGCGGCGCCGGTGAATTGGCTGAGCACCAGCACGCCGCGGTCGTCGTCTCGCGCAGCAACGAATTCCTTCGCCACGAGGTTCATCCCGTCGTGAAGGCTGCCGACATAGCACAGGTCGGCAGCTCGCAGGAATCGATAGACGTCGGCTGGTTCGTGATGTCTTTCGAGCAGCACGATCGGCCGGTAGCTTCCGTTGCCGAATCGGCGATTGATACGGGCGGCGGTCTCGACGAGGCGCGCACGAAGCGCGCGGTACGCCGCCAACGTGTTCCGGCTCGGTTCAGCGATCTGGACGAACACGAAGCGGCCGACGAACTCCGGATGGAGTTCCAGCAGCTTCTCGATCGCGAGAAACTTCTCGGTGATCCCCTTGGTGTAGTCCAGTCGATCGACGCCGACCGCAAGACGAGTCTGGGCGTCCAACTCCAACTCGCGGCAGACCGTCTCCCGGCAGGCGCGAATGGCGGGCGATCGACGCGCCCATCGGCTTGGCCACTCGATTGAGATCGGATACGCGCGAACGACGGTCCGGCGACCCGCGTGCGTGATCACGGTGCGCGCGCCGTTGACGCGCGCATTCAACAAAGACTCGACGGCGTCGACGAAGTGATGGCAGTCGCTCGGCGTTTGAAATCCGAGAATGTCGCTGCCGAGGAGACCTCTGAGCAAGTCGCGCGCCCATGGACAGGCCTCGCAGTCGCGTGGACGGGGCCACGGAATATGCCAGAACGACATGACGGTGCTGAACGGACGTCGCTGGCGAAGCATCCGGGGAGCGAGCGCGAAGTGGTAATCCTGAACGAGGACCAGAGGCGCGTTGCTGTCCACCTCCTCGCACACGGCATCGGCGAACCTGGCGTTCACCGCCCGATACGTGTCGAAATCATCGGACCGAAAAACCGGCTGGACGTGCGCGCGATGGCACCACGGCCACAAGGCTTCGTTCGAAAACCCGAAGTAGTAGCCTCGCTGTTCGTCGTCGTCCAGCCACACGCGCCTGAGACGATAGACGGGATTGGCGGGTGGCAAATCCACGCCGTCGCGCCAATCGACGACGGCCTTGTCGGCGGTCCCGGCGCCGTGCGCCACCCAGACTCCTGAGCACGCCTCGATCAACGGCTGCAGCGCCGTCACGAGTCCGCCGCCCGACTGCTTGACGACGATGCTGCCGTCGGCGGCGCGATCGTGTCGGACAGGCTCTCGATTGGCGAGCACGACGATCGGTCCGCCGAAGTCCGACGTTGCGAGCCACCTCTGCAGGCGTGCGGCCGTCCACATGACTGCCAGTAGACAACGCGCACGCGGGCCGAACCATCGGGTCGAATAGGGGCTCGCGAGGGTTTCGCACGGGACTGCGATGCACGGCGATCGCCGGGCGGCCTCCCCTGTTTGCAGGATGCCCGGCCGCAGCCCTACGCGGTAACGTTATGTGAGTCGTTCAGTTCAAGCGGTCGGAGGTCGTCGATGCGGTTCCGAACGTGGATCGTCGCAGCGCTGGGGCTCGGCAGCCTGCTGTTGCTCGTTGTCGTGTCGATGCTCACGTCGTCGAGCCGAGCCCGGGAGATCTTCGCGCAGCTCGATCGGCTCAACACGCACTATCAGAACGTGGATGCCAAGCTGCGGCGTCTGCGATCGGACGTGAATCTCTCCGGGATTTTCGTCCGCGACTATCTCCTCGACGTCGCGCGCGAGCACGTGCCGGAGTACCGTGAGCGGATCGGTCAATTCCGGGAGAGCAACCGAGCGACGGTTTCGGAACTCCGCGTCCTCGCCGCGCCTCACGCCGAGCACATCGACAATCTCGAGGAGCAGCTCGACGAATACTGGCAGACCTTCGAGCCGCTCTTCGACTGGACGGCCACTGAAAAGATCTTCCGGAGCGCGAGCTTTCTGCGGCGGGAGGTGGTGCCGCGGCGCGAAGCGATCCTCGCAATCGCTCAGGAGGTCGAAGAGCTGAACAATGCAAATCTCGCGGCACAGCGTGCTGAAGTCACGCGTCGACAGGCTGCCCTCGACGAGGAGCTGCGGCGGTTGCTGTGGCAGACGGTGATCCTCGGCCTGGTCGTGATGCTCGTCGCGGTATTCCGGCTTCGCGTCCTGGAGCGTCGATCGGATCGCGAACGCGCGCTTGCGGAGGACGCCGAGCGGCAATTGCGGCAGCTCTCGCAGCAGCTCGTCGCGACGCAGGAAGAAGAGCGGAAGAACCTGTCGCGCGAGCTCCACGACCACGTGGCGCAGGTGCTCACGGCGCTGCGGATGGAGTTGGGCCGAATCGAGCGGATCAGGGCGCCGGGAGACACACGCATCGGGCTGGCGGTGGGCGAGTGCAAGCAACTGGTCGACAGCATGTTCCGCACGGTTCGCGATCTGGCGCTCGGCCTTCGCCCGAGCATGCTGGACGACTTCGGCCTGCGAGCCGCGCTCGAATGGCACGTGCGCGACTTCAGCGGCCGGTACGGCGTGAACGTCGAGTTGAACGTGGAAGAGGATTTCGACACGCTGCCGGATCAATATCGAACGTGCGTGTATCGCGCGGTCCAGGAGGCATTGACCAACTGCATTCGACACGCGCAGGCACGATCGATCCAGGTCCGTCTCAACGGGCAAGGCGGCCAACTCCATTTGTTCGTGACCGACGACGGGATCGGCTTCGATCCGGCACGGCGCCACGCCGGCCTCGGGCTGCACGGTATCGGGGAACGCGTCAAGGAGCTTCACGGGGTGATGAGCGTCGGCCCCGCCGAAGTCGGCGTTGGAACGACGCTGGCTGTCAGCCTTCCGTGGCCTGCGCTCGCGATGGAGGCGCCGCTTGCGCGTGCTGCTGGCTGACGATCACGGCATCGTGCGCCGCGGCTTGCGGAGTCTGCTGGAGGAGGCCGGCCACGACGTCGTGGCCGAAGCGGCCGATGGTCTCGAGGCGCTGCGGCTCTGTGAAGACCATCGTCCCGATCTGTTGATTCTCGATATCGGGATGCCGAAGCTCAATGGCATCGACGTGGCCGCGCGCTCGCAGAAGCTCGATCGACCGCCAGGCGTGATCATCCTCAGCATGCACGCGGACGAGTCCTACATCATCCGCGCGCTCGCGGCGGGGGCGCGCGCCTACCTTCTGAAGAGCGCCACCGACGAGGACCTCCTGCCGGCCGTGATCGCTGTCGGCTCGGGAAAACCATTCTTCAGCCCGGCCGTAACCGGCGTGCTCATCGAGGATTACGTCCGTGAACTGAAAAGGCGCGGGTTGACCGATTCATTCCACCTGCTCACGGACCGCGAGAAGGAGGTCCTTCAGCTCCTGGCCGAAGGACGCTCCAACAAAGAAGTAGCGACGCAGCTCAACGTCGGCGTGTCGACGGTCGAAACGCACCGGGCGAATCTGATGCAGAAGCTCGGTCTGCACAATACAGCCGAGATCGTTCTCTACGCGGTGAGAAAAGGCATCATCGCGTAGACATCGGGTTGGTCCCGACGTGCGAAGCCCTCAACGGGGCGGCTGACCTATATTGCGCGACACCTCGCGCAGCAGTTCCGCCGCCTTCTGCGGCGGCGCCTCCATCGCCAGGTCGGCCTGCGCGATGATGCCGGTGCAGCACCCGCTGTCGTCCACGACGGGCACACGCCTGATCTGATGGCGTTCCATCGTCGCAACCACTTCTTCGATCGGCGCGTCGGCGCGAACCGTCACCACTGGCCGCGTCATCACGCTCTCCACCGTGTGGCCTGTCGGGTTCTTGCCTTCCGCGACGGCCCGGCAGACGATGTCGCGATCGGTGATCACACCGACCGGGTGATCGGCGACATCGAGAATCGGAATCTCGCCGCAATCGTTCTGCACCATCAGCTTCGCGACTTCGTCGAGCGTCGCGTTGAGCGAGCAGCATGCTGGGTCGGGCGTCATCACATCTCGCGCGAGCTTTGCCATAGTTCCTCCACGGCACAACGATTCAGAATGGCCGAGTCTCGAGTGGTTGAACGGACCCGCGGAGATGTGCAAGCCGTGCGCCGATCGGGCGCCGCGGATCAGCGTGGATTCGCTTTTGCAGCGTAAAAGCAGGCATGAACATCACACTCCCGCTCATCTTTGGCCTGGCTCTCGGCGTGAGCGCGTTGTCTGCTCAGGTTCCGCCCAATGCACGGACAGGCGACTCCGACGCTCGGCTGACGGTCATCGGATGCATCCAGCGATCGGCGCCGTCGCCGGCGGCCACCACGGGCACCACGGCGATTCCGGCGGGGGCGACGAAGTACGTGCTCTCGAACATCACGCTGTCGGCCGACCCGTCGCCGGCATCGCCGGCCGAGTCGGCGGCGCGCGCGATGAGTGAAGCGGTAAAGATGTATCGGCTCGACGATTCCGCCGATTCGCTGATCGCGCCGCACGTCGGCGATCGCGTCGAGGTGACCGGCACGCTGCGACGAAATCCACCGTCGCCGACAGGCACGACCGGCACCACGCGAGAGCCGTCGGCGAACGAAGCCGCGAACGCTCCGCTGCTGCGCGTCGATGCGGTCAGGAAGATTTCGAGCGGTAGCGCGACGTGCTCTCAGTAGCCGCGGGAGCCGCCCGTGCGTGATTAGTCAGGCGCGAGATTTCTCCATCGCCACTTCAGCCTCGAGGCTGACACGGTCGCGTCCGATCGTCGCGACGGCGAGCGCACGCTCCCCGCGCATGTAGCGGACAGTGCAGTCGCGTTCGAGCGCGCCATCGATATCGACGCGATCCCAGCGCTCGGCGTGGCCGACGTAGTTGATCGTGACGTCGTAGTGCTGGCTCCAGAAGAAGGGCACCGCGTCGAATCGCTCGCGGCGTCCCAGCATGTTGCGGGCCGCCGTCTGGCCCTGCCGTTCGGCGACCACCCAGTGCTCCACGCGAATGCGGTCGCCGGAGTGCGGATCGGGCCATCGCGCGACATCGCCGGCGGCGAAGATGCCCGGCACGCTGGTTTCGAGGTACTCGTTGACGGTGATCCCCCGGTCGATCGCGAGCCCGGCGCGCTCGGCGAGGCCCAGCGCAGGACGAACGCCGACGCCGAGCACGAGGAAGTCGACGTCCACTGTCGTCTTGTCGCTGAGCGTCGCTCGCGATCCGTCGACGCGCTCAACGGTCCGGCCCAGATGGAAGATCACGCCGTGGCTCTCGTGGAGCGTGCGAATGAAGCGTCCGACCTCCGGGCCCATGACGCGCTGGAGCGGCTCGTTCTCCGGCGCGACGACGTGCACGTTGACGCCGCGCGCGCGAAGCGACGCCGCGACCTCGAGGCCGATGAAGCTCGCGCCGACGATGCCGACCGTCTTTGCCGACGCGGCCCTGGCGACGATCGCCTTGCTGTCGGCAAACGACCGCAGGTAGTGAACCTGGGATGCGGCCGCGCCGGGGACGTCCAATCGCACCGGTTCGGCGCCCGTCGCAATCAGCAGCGCGTCGAAACCGTAGCTCTTGCCGCTCTCGAGCTGGACGCGTTTCTGCTGAACGTCGACGGCCGAGACTCGTGAGTTGAGCACGAGATCGATGCGCCGCTCCGCGTAGTACTCCGGCGATCTCAGCGGAATCCAGTCGTCCTGTGCGTTCCCCGCCAGAAAATCCTTCGAAAGGTTCGGGCGATCGGTCGGCGGCGCATCATCGGCGCTGAGCATCGTCAAGGAGCCGTCGTAGCCTTCGCGGCGCAGCGCGTCGGCCGCCGCGAGGCCGGCGCCTCCGCCTCCGACAATCACGACGGCGCGCGGCCCGCTCGATCGCGCGGCCGCCGACGGCGCGGTGCGCCCCGTCGATTCCTCCAGTTTCTCCCGGGCGTACACCGTGTCGCCGACGCGCTCGACCCGCCACCGCGCGATCGAATCGAGCGCCGGAGCGCGCACCGGCTCGCCCGTGCGCAGGCTGAAACAGGCGTGGTGCCACGGACAACGGACGGTGTCGCCAACGACCAGGCCGTCGGCCAGCGGACCGTGATAGTGCGTGCAATGCGCGCCGACGGCAAACAGCTCGTCGCCCTGCCGAACGAGGATCGCATCGTCCTCGCCGACGCGGCCGGCGAGGGCGCCGCCGTCGGGCACGCTCTGAAAGGGAACGCCGCGCTGGAAGTCCGGCACTGCAGGAGTCGGCTTGTCGGCCATCGAAGCCCTCTCTGCCGATCCTACCGCGGACGTCGCGCGCGCGCGTCTCTGACAGAGAAGTCAGGTACTCGTCAGATCCCGCTCCCGCACGTCATGTCTACAATGGCCTCGACGAAGCGAACCATCGCCTCTTCGTTGGATGCCGGCGTCCGGCCAAGGTGCTCGTGTTCGAGACGGCCAGCGCCAGGCAGACCGGCGCGTTCGATATCGTCGGCGATACCGACGACCTCTTCTACGACGCGGCGAGGAAGCAGTTGCAGGTCAGCGGCGGCGAAGGATTATCGCGATCGCCTGTATCTCGCCGTTCCGCATCGAGGCAGCCAGAAGGCGGAGATTCGCGTGTACGAGGCGCGCTGACGCGGAGTGGACGAGCGGCTCGCGAAGCCGCGCGAGTCGCGAACGCGCATCAACCGGCCGCGGCGATCGGGACGCCGTCCTCGAACCAGGCATGGATCCGGCGCAGTGCCTCCGGCGTCACCGCCGCTTCGCCGTCGCGCACGGCGAGCGCGAGCCCTCGCGCCGGCGCCCACAACGTGCCGGTCGTCCACATCCGCGGGCGAATCCATACCGTCGTCGGATCAGTCACGGGGACGCGTCCGATCCAGCGGCAATCCGACACGATCACGTGCGTCGCCCCGATCGCCGGTCCACGCGCAAAGGTCAGCGGCAGCGCGTCGCTCACGCCGCCGTCGATCAACTCGAGCGGCTCGCCGTCGCCGCTCACGGCGATCGGTGGAAACAGATGCGGAATCGACGCGCTGGCGCGCACCGCCGCGGACAACGGGACGCCGTGATCCGTTCCCGTGGCGAAATAACGCGTCGAGCGGCTGCGCACGTCGTGACAGACGATGCCGAGGCGCTGAACGCCGTGGTGCAGTCGATCGAAGCGCGCGTCCTCCAGCTGACGGAGACGTTCGGGGATGACGCCGCAGCGCGGCCCGAGGCGTCGCTCGAGGCGGTACGCGAGGCGAACGTTGAGGCTGTGGAGGAGCAGATGCCGCCCGCGAAACACGGCCGCGTCCCACACCAGATCCTCGACGTCGAGGCCGACCGCCGTGTAGTACGCCGCGACGACGGCGCCGGCGCTGACGCCGACGATCGCGTCGATGCGAATCCCGTGTCGCACCAACTGGCGGAGGACCCCCGCGTGCGCGGCGCCGCGAAGCCCTCCGGCGCTCAGGACCACAGCGACGCGAACCGGCATCGGCGCGGGCGGCGTCCTCACCTTCGTATAGTCGGCCCTTTGCGTGTCCCGCCGCAAGAGCCGCAGGCGCTGAACCGAGCGCGAATGATCGCCGAACACGTCTTCGCGGAGAGAGGCCCAACGACGGCCCTGCGTCGACTGCTGAATGTGATATCGTCGTTGTGGATCTTGCCGCCTGCCCTGCCAGCCCCCGTCGTAGCGCCCCTGTCACTCGCTGGCAGCCCATGAGCGAATACTTTTACGGCGCCGGCCGGAAGGTGGCGCTCCACCGCAAGCCGGTGGTGGCGCGGCTGCCGGAGCGGCGCGGCATCTCGACGATCGGCCGGATCGTGAAGCTCCTCGTCGGGCAGGGGCACGGCTTCATCCGCATGCTGAACGATCGCGAGATCTACTTTCACCGCAGCGACGTGCGCGACCGCGCGTCGTTCAACGAGCTGGTCGTGGGCGATGCCGTCGCCTTCGAGCTGCTCGAGGACGCCGTCAGCGGCGCGCGTGCGCTCCGCGTCAGACGGCGGCCGTTCCGCTAACCCGGCGTATACTCAAGCGCTCGGCGGGTTGCCAGACCTCATCACAGGCCACCCGGGTCGGTCCCGGCACAGCCGAGCGGGCCGAGTCCATCGAGAAAAAGGGAGATTCATGCCCCGCGTTCATCTGGTCAATCCAAGCACGCGTTCGTTCGGTGTCGCCGTGATCACCCCCCGCTGGCTCTACGTGCTCGCCGCCGCGACCGGGACCGAGTGGGGCGACCCGAACATCATCGACGAAACGCTCGACCCGGTGGACTTCGACGTGATCGCGGCGGGCGACGTCGTCGGCATCGGCATTCATACGGGCAACGCGCTGCGGGGATATGAGATCGGTCGGCAGGTGCGCGAGCGCGGCGCGTGGGTCGTCTTCGGCGGCATCCACGCAACGCTCTTCCCGGACGAAGCGGTGACGCACGGGTCTGCGCACGCCGTGGTGCGCGGCGACGGCGATCTGATCTGGGCGCGCGTCGTGAAAGACTGCCTCGCTGGCGCGCCGCTGCCGGTGTACGAAGGCGGCCGCATCGACGGCGATCAGTTTGCGTCGGCGCGGTGGGATCTGCTGCCGGACCGGCGCTACATGTGGGCGTCGGTGCAGACGGTGCGCGGCTGTCCGAAGCACTGCTCGTTCTGCTCGGTCTGGCGGACCGACGGCCAGGAGCCGCGGCAGCGCGCCGCCGATCGCGTCGTGCGCGAGATCGTCGAGCTGCGGCGCCGCGGCTTCCGGTTCATCGCGCTCGCCGACGACAATTTCTACCCGGTGACGTTCGAGGATCTCGCGCAGGCGAAGCGCCGCAGCGATCCATCGAGGCTGCACGAGCTCGAGGCGCTGCGCGAGGAGCGCTTCGCGCTGATGGCGCGGCTCGCCGCGCTGCCGGAGGATCTCGTCTTCTACACGCAGATCACGATGGAGGCGGCCGAGGATCCGCAGTTTCTCGACGCGATGAAGCGCGCCAGGATTCTCGGCGCGCTCGTCGGCGTCGAGTCGGTCACGCGCGACGGCCTCAACGACATCTACAAGGGGTTCAACCTCGCCGGCGACGAGCTCGTCGCGCGGCTGCGCGCGTTCCGCCGCCACGGCATCCACGTGCTCGGCTCGTTCATCTTCGGCCTCCCGAGCGACACCGAACAGACGTTCGACGCGACGGTGGCGCTCGCCGAACAGGCCGACCTCGCCGTTTCCCGGGACCGTCGACTTCGACAAATGGGCCGCCGAGGAGAACCGCCGCGGCACCTCGATCGGCGGCGTGCCGATCACGCAGCACTGGCTGATCCCGGAGGAACAGCGCCCGCGCCTGTACGCCGCGCATCCGACGATGTCGCTGGAGCAGATCCGCGTGGGCACGCAGCGGGCGTGGGACCGCTTCTACAGCATCAAGCACGTCTGGGGGCGCTCGCGCGTCGTCCGGAGCGTCCGCGCGCGAATCGCGTTCGTGCTCATCTCGAAGCTGTACCGGCAGATGTACGCCAATACCGGCATCGCGACCGACAGCGCGCGCGTCCAGCGATCGGCGCGCTGGGCGCGGTGGATCGGCATGGCGTGCCGGCGCCTCTTCCTCGGAAGGCCAATGCCCGATCTGAAGATACCTGGAGATCCGCTGGAGGCCGTCGTCAGCTGACCGCCGCCGTTACGAGTCGCCGGCGCGCGAGGTTCGATGATCCACGAAGCGGAGCTTCCGCGTCCGCTGCCGGTACTGGAAGGTCCCGCACGACGCGCAGATGTAATAATCCCACTGTTCGGCGTGCTGCTCGTTGACGCCGCCGACGTTCGTGTGGTCGTACCTTAGCGGGCGGTCGCAGTTCGGACAATGGAGCGCGAGCGGATCGACCAGGTGCACCGTCGTCCGGAAGCTGGCGTGTGATTTCACGCGCGGTAACGGCTGCCCGTCGATGGCGTCGCCTCCAAACGGCGGCGTGGCCACTGCCGGCGCGACGTGCTCGGCCGCCGCGGTGCCGGCGGCGCGCGGGGGGTCGGCGAGGAGCCGCCGGACTTCATCGAGGACGGCGTCCGGCGCGGCCGGTTTCACCAGCACGGCCTGCGCGCCGACCGCGCGAATCCGCGCCAACTGCGTCAGCCGCGTTTCGGTCGTGACCGCGAGAATCGCGACCGCGTGCGTCGCCGCGTCGCGGCGCAGAATCTCGCACAGCGCGTAGCCATCGATGAACGGCAGCGCGAGCTCGGTGAGGACGAGCGAGGGCGCGTCGACGAGGGCGCGTGTCAGCGCGGAGCGCCCATCGGCCGCCTCCATCACGTCGAAGCCGGCAAGACGCAGCGCTACTCCGTACAACCCGCGGGTATCCTCGTCTGCGTCGGCAATCAGAACGCTCTGCTTGCGGTCCACCTTTGCTGGTTCGCGCGGACGCCTTCGTCCGGCACGGCCCTCCCTAAAGATCAGCGGACAAGTTCCAGCCTGCGATTGTAGGGGGCACGCCCGCGAGCGTCTGTCGGGTTTCAACAGTCGAGCGTGCCCCTCCCTTATTTACGGAGCCGTCACGGACTGACGACCGCATGCTGCCGCGATGACGCCGCGGAACATCGCTTGCACAACGCCTCGATGGGGAGGTTGCCGTGACGCGAACGCTACTCATCAGCGCGACGATTTTCACTGTCGCTTGCGGGCCATCGCAGACCGAGAACGATGCGTCGAAGCCGGCTGGGGCCGCGCCGGCTGGATCGGCGACGAGCGTGCCAGCCACATCTGCGGCCGGCGAAAAGGCTGCGGTCACGCTCGTCGGCTGTCTTCGCGAAGCGGCGCCCGCGCAGGCGACCGGCACGGCGGGATCCGTCGAGAGCGCACCGAGCGCGAGGCCGTCGAGCGGCACCGCCGACGAAGCGCAGCGGCACGGCCGCGCGGCGAACGCGCATTACATCCTGGCTGACGCGACCGTGGAATCGGGCGGCGTCGGCGCAAACGGCGCGGGCGCGTCGGGCGGGCCGCTGCTGAGCGCCGGATCGCGCGTCGAGCTCGACGGCGTTCCGGCCGACGCGCAATCCAGCGTGAACACGAAGGTGCGCGTCACCGGACACATCGACGCTGCGCAGCCCGCCGGCACGGGCGCCGCTGGCGCCGCGTCCGGCGGCTCGGCGAGCACGCGCGAAGACGTGCGCGCGAACAGCACGACGGTTGCGAGCGCCACGCCGGACAATGGCGCCCGCCACATGACCGTCGACACCGTGCAGGTGATCGCCCAGAGCTGCGCCGCTCGCTAGCAGGGCGACCCTTTCAGGATCGCCGGTGTGCCTTGTAGGGCGACCCTTTCAGGGTCGCCGACGCACCCTGTAGGGCGACTCTTTCAGGGTCGTTGGCGTACCCTGTAGGCGACCCTTTCAGGGTCGCCGACGCACCCTGTAGGGCGACTCTTTCAGGGTCGCCGGCGTAGCCTGTAGGGCGACCCTTTCAGGGTCGCCGGCGAGGCTGAACGCCCGCACGATCGAGTATGCTGCCGCTCCAACGGGGCACGATGTCCCCGTACCGGAGCGGCACGCATGAACTCCACATCACACGCGCTCGCGCTCGCGGCCTGCACCGCGGCCTTGACGGCCGTCGTCGCCGCACAAGGGCAGGGCATCGACTACGCGAAGATCGAGATCCTCACCGAGCAGGTCGCGCCCAACCTCTATCTGCTCTCCGGATCGGCCGGCGCGGACCCGGGCCACCAGGACGCGGCCGGCGGGCGCATTGGCGTGCTCGCCGGGCCTGACGGCATCTTCATGGTCGACACGCAGTACGCGCCGCTCACCGACAAGGTCGTCGCCGCGATCCGGAAGATCAGCCCGGCGCCGATCCGCTTCATCGCGAACACGCACCTGCACGGCGACCACACGGCTGGGAACGCGAACTTCGTCAAGATGGGCGCGGTGCTCATCGCGCGCGAAGAGCTGCGTGAAGAGATGTCGCGCCCGCCGGCGGTGGCGCCCGGCGGCGCGCCGCCCGCGCGCGATCCGGCGCGGCTGCCGACGGTGACCTACGGCATGGGCGAGCCTGTGAAGCTCTACATGAACGGCGAGATCGTGGATCTGATTCCGGTGCGGGCCGCGCACACCGGCGGCGACACGATGATCAGGTTCGAACACGCCGACGCGATCATGATCGGCGACTTCTATCGCAACTACGGCTACCCGTTCATCGACACGAACAACGGCGGCACGCTGAAAGGCGCGCTCGAGGCGCTCGAGGCGACAATGGCGCTCGCCGGGCCGACGACGAAGCTCGTCCCCGGCCACGGCACGATCATCACGCGATCGGAGATCGTGCCCTACCGCGACATGATTCGCGCCGTGCAGGCGCGCGTGCAGCAGCTGATCGCACAGGGCAAGAGCGAGCAGGACGTTCTCGCCGCGAAGGTGACGGCGCCGTACGACGCGAAGGTGCCCGGCGGGCTCGAGCGGGCCGGCGCGGGCACGAGCGCCGATCGGTTCGTGAGCATGGTCTACGCGCAGCTGAAAGGCGCGAAGTAGGGCGAAGGAAGGAATCGATGGACCAGCGGCGGTTTCTCGTCACCGGCGGCAGCCAGGGGATTGGCGCGGCAATCGTCGAGCAGGCGCGCGCGGCCGGCCATGCGGTCGTCTTCACCGGACGCAACGAGCCGCTGATCGACGCGGTGGCGAAAAAGACCGGCGCGCACGGGCTGCGCGCCGACGTCTCGGTGAGCGCCGACAACGCGCGCACGGTCGACGCGTGTCGCGACCGGATGGGCGGCGTCGACGTCCTCGTCAACAACGCCGCGTACGCCTACCGGGCGGAGATCGGCGCGATGGACGTCGACGCGATGCGGAAGATGTTCGAGACGAACGTCTTCGGCCTCGTGGACATCGCCAATCGCGTCGTGCCGCTCCTGAAGGCAGGAGGCGCGGGCGACATCGTGAACATCGCCTCGACGTCCGGGATGAAAGGCGCGCCCGCGGCGACGGCGTACGCGGGGAGCAAGTGGGCGGTGCGCGGCATCAGCCAGTGCTGGCAGGCGGAGCTGCGGCCGCACGGCATTCGCGTCACCTGCGTCTGCCCATCGGAAGTGCAGACGCACTTCGGCGGCGCCACCGGGCGCAACAACCCGAACAAGCTGTATGCGGCCGACATCGCCGCGACAATCATGGCCGCGCTCGACATGCCCCGCCGCGCGCTGTGGCCGGAGCTGGCGGTGTTCGCCACCAACCCCTGGAAGGAAACGTGAGCTCGCGCGACTGGAGGAGAGGAATGAAACGAACGCGCATCGCGTCGATCGCCGCGGCGCTGCTGGTGCTGGCGTCTGCGTCGAACGCTTCCGCGCAGCTCGCGGCGGCCAAAAACGGCCCGATCGTGTACGGCCACCATCACTTGAACACGACGAACATGGCGGCGCAGAAGAAATTCTTCGTCGACACGCTCGGCGGCAAGGCGATCACGATCGGCACCAACAACGCCGAGATCGTCGAGTTCCCGAACGTGCTGATCTTCTTCCGCACCAACCAGGCGCCCGCGGGCGGCACGCGCGGAACCACCGTGAACCACATCGGCTTCTCCGTGCCGAACCTGCGGCAGATGGTCGACAAGGTCAAGGCCGGCGGCTTCCAGATGATCACGAGCACCGAAGCGCCGGGCCGCGAGGTGAAGGACGACATCGCCGGTCCGCTGCAGCCGGGCGGCGCGTCGATCGCGTTCGCGCTCGGCCCGGACGACGTGAAAGTGGAGTTCGTCGAAGCGAAGCAGCAGACGATCCCGATCGCGCTGCACCACGTCCACTTCTTCAACCCGAAGAACACCGACATGCAGGCGTGGTACGTGAAGACGTTCGGCGCGAAGCCGCGCAGCGGCGGCGCGTTTCCGGCGGCCGATCTGCCCGGCGTGGCGCTGAACTTCTCGCCGTCGGCCGATCCCGTGGTCGGCACGCAGGGGCGCGCGCTCGATCACATCGGCTTCGAGGTGAAGGACCTCGAGGCGTTCTGCAAGAAGCTCGAAGCCGACGGGATCACGCTCGCCGTGCCCTACCGGAAAGTGCCGGCGCTCGGCATCGCGATCGCGTTCATCACCGATCCGTGGGGCACGTATATCGAGATGACCGAGGGGCTCGATAAAGTGCCGTAATCACGCCGGCGGCGAGCCACACGATGCCGGCACGCGTGGCCGCCGCGCTCGCGGCGGCCAGCACCGATACGGTGATCGCCGCGCCCGCGAGCGGCACGATGCCATGCGCCGCCCGCGCGGCGCCTTTGCGCATCACGAGAAAATAGCCGACGACCGACGCGTGGAGCAGCGTGAACGCCGCGAGCGCGCCAACGTCCACGATCGACACGAGCATGTCGAGTCCATCGTCGCGCCGCGCGGCCCACACCGCGACGACGAGTGTCAGCGCGCCGGCGCTGAGGAGCGCCGCGCGCGGCACACCGCGGCGGCGATCGATCGTGGCGAGCGCGCGCGGCAGGCCGCCGTCGCGCGCCATCCCGAACAGCAGCCGCGCCGCGGCGGCCTGGCCCGCCATCGCGGCGAACGCCGGACCGATCGCCTTCGTCGCCGCAAGCGCAGTGGCGAGCGGCGGCCCGATGGCCTGCCGCGTGAGATCGTAGAACGCCGTCCCCTGCGCGGCCGGCCGCGCGGCGAGCGCCGCCGGATCGATCGGGCTCAGCACGGCGGCGAGGTACGACTGCGCCACGAACAGCACGCCGGCCGCCGCGAGACAGAAGAAAATCGCCGAGCCGACCTGCCGCGAGTCGCCCGACGATTCCTCTGCGAACGACGCGATCGCGTCGAACCCGAGATACGAGAGCACGGCGATCGACACGCCGCCCGCGATCGTGCCCACGCGCACGTCGGCCATGCCGGCAAGCGGCGCCGACCACGGTCGCGCCGGCCCATGGACGGCGAGCACGACGATCGCGGAGACGACGAACGCCGCCAGCATCGCGATCTCGGCGGCGAGGACGACGAAGCCCGCGCGCGCGGCCACGCCGACGCCGGCGAGGTTGAGCGAGGTCGTGATCGCGAACGCGGCGATGGTGAACGCCCAGGCCGGAATCGCCGGCACCAGCGCGTGGAGCGCGATCCCGGAGAACAGATACGCGACAGACGGAATGAGCAGGTAGTCGAGCATCGCCATCCAGCCGGCGAGAAAGCCGGCTCTCGGGCCGATGCCCTGCGTGACGTACGCGAAGACGGAGCCGGCGTGCGGAATGGCGGCGGACATCTCCGCGTACGACCACGCGGTAAACGCCATCGCGATCGTCGCGAGCACGTAGACGAGCGCCACGGCGCCGTTCGTGCGCGCGTCGAGCACGCCGAAGACGCCGACCGGCGCGAGCGGACCGATGAACAGCAGGCCGTAGACGATCAGATCGCGTCGCGAGAGGCTGCGAGAGAGATGCGGCGCGTCGGCCGGCGGCGGCTCGCGCGCTACTGCAGCCGTCCGCGCACCTCGCAGATCGTCAGGTTGTAGCGATCGGCGATCGGCGCGACGTCGTTGACGATCGCCGTCGTGCCGCTCGCCGCGACCGGACTCGTGATCTGCTGCATCCAGGCCGTCCGGCTGCCGCTCAGGAACTGATGCAGCAGCGTCTGGCCCGATCCGACCGACCGCGGCGCCGAGGCCGTCCCGTCGTTGCCGACGCCGAAGACCAGCGAGTTGTTGCGCGTCGTGACGAGCGCCGCCGACGGAGCGCCGGCGCCGGCGCTGCCCGATGCGGCCGCGCCAATCGCGGCCGCCCCGTTGCCCGCCGACGTGTCGACGCGCGAGACGCCGACGATGGTGAGCGAGGCGGGCGCGCCCTGCGCCAGCTGCGCCTGGACGACCATGTTGCTCAGCGGAACGGCCGTGAACGCGCGCCAGATTTCCGCGGAGCCGCGCTGCGCGCTGGTGCGCAGCACGAGCGTCCACGCGAGGCCGCCGCCGCTGACGCTCGTCACGCTGTTCGCGCCCCCCGCGTCGCCGGCGCCGACCAACGCGAGCAGCAGCTCGTTCGCCGTCGTCGTCGAGAATTTGTTCGTCCTCACCGTTCTCGAATTCGTCTGATCGGCCGAAACGACGAAGTCGACCGACGGCGGTGTGACGTTGGCGACGGCAACGGTCGCCGCGGCCGACGTCGCCTGATTGCCTGCCGCATCGCGCGCGCGAGCGGTGAGGGCGTGCGCGCCGTTGGCGGCCGTCGTCGTCGTCCACGCGATCGTGTACGGCGCTGCGGTCACCTCGACGCCCAGGTTCGCGCCGTCGAGGAGGAACTGCACGCCGGCGACGCGCGTGTCGTCGGTCGCGTTCGCCGAGACGTTGACGGTACCGGACACCGTCGCACCGTTCGACGGCGCGGCAATCGAGACGGCCGGCGGCGTCGTATCGACGGCCGGCGTCGTGAACGTTCCGTCGGTCGCCGCTCCGACGTTACCCGCCGCGTCGGCAGACGACGCGAGGGAGTGGTACGTCGTTCCCGATCGCAGCCCGGTCATCGTCAGCGCGTGCGCCGTCGTCAGCGCCGCGTCGCTCGAGGCGGCGCCGTAGGCGAGCGTCTCGCCGAAGTCCACGCGGCTCGTCGCGCGCTCGCTGGTCGTCCAGCTGATCGACGCCGACGTCGCGGTCACGGAGAAGACCGTCACGTTCGTGAGCGTCGGCGGCGTCGTGTCGGGTTGATTGGAGACGCTGACCGTCACGCTCGCCGAGCTCGTGTTGCCGGCGGCGTCGGCGGCCACGGCCGCGATCGTGTGCGTGCCGTTTGGCACCGCAGTCGAATCCCACGTGAGCTGGTACGGCGCCGTCGTCTGCACCGGCCCTTGCGGAGCGCCGTCGATCTGAAACGTGACGCCGGCCACGGCAACGTTGTCCGACGCGTCGGCTTGTATGGTGACGGGACCCGACACGGTCGATCCGTCGGCGGGCGCCGTCACCGCAACCTGCGGCGCGACGCTGTCGCCGGCGGCCATCGACGTCGCGACGACGTCGTACGGTCCGCTGCCTTCGGTCCACATCAATCCGATTTGATTCGCGGCGACGCGCGGGTACCCGGCGATGTAGCGGCGCGCGTGCGTGCCGCTGTCGGTGCCCGGCACCGCCGTCCACGGCGTCCAGCCCGACGCGTCATGCCGCGTCGAGAGAATCGTGCCCGCCGCGTCGGAGCCGACGGCGAACAGCCAGATGCTCGCGCCGTCGGTCGCGCCGAAGAGGCCCGCGCCGCTCGGAAATGCCTGGCCCGGTGCGACGTTCGGCGGCGCCGGGAACGCCGACCACGCGTTCGTCGCCGGCGCGTACACGGCCGCGTCGACGCCGGTGCCGGCGGCGTTCCGCCGGAATGCGTAGATGTCCGCAGGCCCGATCGCGACGAGCGCCCAGTCGTTCTGATCGATCGTCGCGTCCGACGCGAACACGTTGCCGTCGCCGCCGTTCTGCGACCCGACGACGACGCCGGGCCACGAGCCGTCCGCATTCGATCGGGTATACCGCAGGTTCGTGAGCGACGGCTCCGTGCCGGCGCCGTTGTCGTAGACGGCCAGCATCGCGTCGCTCGCGAGCGGCGCGAACGCGAACGCATTGTTCTGGTGCGGCATGCTGTTGTCGATCACCGCCACCGACGAGAATCCACTCGTCCACGCCGCGCTCGTGTCGGCGTGCAGCGACTTGCGCGCGTTGGCGTCCACTTCCTGCTGCAGCGTCGGTCCCGCCGAATGGATGAAGCCGCCGGTCGAGACGCCGAGCGCCACGCTGCGGGGGAGCGTCCACGTGGCCGCCGGCTCGTCGTGATAGTTCCAGCTCTCCCACCCGATCGTCGTCGCGGTGACCGTGGCACGGATGTGCGCGGTGAGCCCGTCCTGTCCATCGGCGGCGAGCGCCACTTCGGCGTGAATCACATCGGCGCCGCCGACGTTCATGTAGGCGACACCGAGCGCGCGGCCGCCGCCCATGAAGCAGCTCACGCAGCCGCTCGTCACGCTCGTCGTCGCGCCGGGGCTGTCGGTCGCCGCCGTCCACGTTGCCGTGGCGAGATCCGGCGAGGACGATCGGTACGCCTTGACGATGTGGTTCGGCCCGCCGACCGAGTCGGCGCTCGACGTCAGCGTGAAGAGCCACCACACGCCGGCGTTCGCGGCGTAGACCAGATGCGACTGCGCCGAGTGGCCGCTCGCGTCACCGAAGCTGCCGGCCGCCAGCGCGCCAACCGCGACGGGCGCAGCCCGCATCGGCACTTCACCGAGCGCGATGATC
>Ga0209474_10002146_pt1 | contig 18411 bp, 14 predicted proteins | sample GraSoiAngelo_145_FD_185902 | JGI IMG/M metagenome (GOLD analysis project Ga0209474, IMG submission 185902) | Grasslands soil microbial communities from the Angelo Coastal Reserve, California, USA - 14_1009_05_20cm (SPAdes) (version 2) | ecosystem: Environmental > Terrestrial > Soil > Grasslands... | reverse complement strand
TAGCTGGCGCCGGGGCGGCGGTAGATCGACTGGCGAACCGCCATCTCGACATAGAACGGGATGCGGTTGACGTGCTCGATCGCATGCGCCCACTTGCTCACCGGGGTCGCCGCCAGCACCTGACGCTCCTCCTGGAAAGCGCCCATGCCGTTGCGGTAGGTCTCCGAGGCGCCGCCGATCAAGATCATCGGCCAGCAATTCTGCTGTGCGTTGGCGAGGCCCGAGAGGCCGTGGATGACGCCCGGGCCGGTCACGACGATGCACGATCCCGGCCGGCCGGTCAGGAAGCCCACGGCGCCGGCGGCATAAGATGCGGCCTGCTCGTTGCGCATGCCGATATAGGGAAGCCCGACCTTCTGCGCGGCCTCGGCGATCGGCCCGACGGGGAACCCGACGACGCCGAACATGTATTCTACGCCCTGCTCCTTGAGGCTCTTCGCCAGCAAGTCGGCGCCTTTGATTTCTGCCATCTCTGTCTCTCTCCTGTCAGTTACTCGCGTGACTTTAGTCCGTGGGGGCGGACGCCGACCGAGGGGCGACACGCGGTCAGGCCCGATGATCGAAGAATGCCTCGGCCGGCACATTACGGGATTCTGACCGGCGTTCAAATCCTCTCGTCAGCGGACCGCCTGTGCAAGAAAGCGGGTGTTTCGCTTGCCGATTGGGTGCCGCGGGCGCACCCTTGCCATAATGATCGACTAAATAGGGGGGTCGCGATGAAGACGAGCCGGGACCGAATTCTTACCACGCATGTCGGCAGCCTGCCCCGGCCGACGGAATTGCGGCAGCTGCTCGTCGCCAAGGACAAGGGCGAGCCCTACGAAAAGGCCGAGCTCGAGCGGCTGACCCGTCAAGGGGTCTTCGACATCGTCCGCCGCCAGGCCGAAACCGGTGTCGATATCATCAATGACGGCGAGATGTCGAAGCCGGGGTACTCGACCTATGTCGCCGACCGGCTGTCGGGGTTTGCCGGTCACGAGCCGGCAAAGCCGCGTCTCGACACCCGCGACCATCCGAACTTTATGGCCGCCTACGAGCGGATGACCGGCGGGAATACGGCGCGGCGGTCGGTCTGCGTCGGGCCGATCGCGGTCAAGGACCCCGAGCCGCTCGCCCAGGATCTCGCCAATCTGCGCGACGCGCTGGCTCAGGTCAGCGCGGTCGAGGGTTTTATGACCGCCGCCTCGCCCGGCCTCGTGCCGGTGTTCCAGAACAACCGCTATTACCCCTCGCATGAGGCTTATGTCGAAGCGATCGCCGCGGCGATGCAGCCGGAATATGAGGCGATCGTCGAAGCGGGATTTGTGCTGCAGCTCGATTGTCCGGACCTGGCGATGGCGCACCACACCTCGTTTCAGGATCTCAGCGAGGCCGACTTCCTGAAGCGTGCCGCCTTTCACATCGAGATGCTGAACCACGCCTTGCGCAACGTGCCGGCCGATCGCGCCCGCATCCATATCTGCTGGGGCAATTACGAGGGGCCGCACGATCACGACATCGACTTCGCCAAGGTCGCGCCGATCCTGATCAGGGCCAAGCCAATGGCGCTGGTCGTCGAAGCCGCCAACCCGCGGCATGCGCATGAGTGGCGCGTTTGGCAGGAGATGAAGTTGCCGGACGACAAGATCCTGATCCCGGGCGTCCTCGATACCTCGACCAATTATGTCGAGCATCCCGAGCTCATTGCCGAGCGCCTCTGCCGCTTCGCCGATATCGTCGGGCGCGAGCGCGTGATCGCCGGCAGCGATTGCGGGTTCGGCACCTTTGCCGGCTACGGCAAGCTCGATCCCAACATCTCCTTCAAGAAGCTGCGGGCGATGGTTGAGGGAGCGGCGATTGCCTCGAAGCGCCTCTGGTAAAGCGGCACGGCGCCAAGAGTCGGTCGCGAGAAGAAGATCGATGGCGCTTTGAGAAAGATCTTCTGAGCGGATGTTCGCAATCAATAGTTGATCGAGCCGTTTTTCGGAAACTGCCGGTCTAAATGCTGGAATTTTGTCCGGCACGCGTTGTTGCTCGCTTAATTCAACTACAAAGGTCCGGAACAATCCGGACCATCGCGCGCTGGAGCTACCGGAGCCGGTTCCAGCGGCCCTGGCGAGGGAGCCTGCAACAACGGCACCGGCGCCCAGTGCAGCGAATAATCGGCACGCCAGCTGCGGCATCGAAAGCCCCCCAATGGGGGGCTTTCTTTTTCAGCGACCGCGCTTCACTCCGCGGCGGCGGCTTCGCGCCAGCCGAGATGGCGCAGGCAGCGGTCGATCCACAGCTTGGTCAATTTCTCCTGCGCGCCATTCTGCGACAGCCGCCGGCGCAGGGTCGGAAAATCGACCCGGTCGAGATCCTGGTCCTGGTTGAAGCAGGAGAACACCACCGTCTCGGTGCCGGTCGCCGGGTCGTAATGGCGCTGCAGGCACTGGGCGCAGATCTCCTTCATCATGCATTGCATCGGCGAGTTGATCGATGCGATGGCGCGGTGCCCCGGGCGGAAATAGCGCTTCAGCGCGGCGCGGCGCGCCTCGGCCACTGCCCGCATCATGCCGTCCGAACCGATCGCGATGATGCGGTCGACCGCCGATAGCGGGATCTCGACCGGCCCCAGCGCGCCCGAGCCGTAGGCCTCGATCGCCTGCACGATGTTGCCGACAAAGGCGAGATCCTGCGGCCGGCCGGGCTGAAAGCCCGGCGCCTCGTCGCAGCACCACACGATGCTGTCGGCGGCGCGCTCGAGATCGGCGATCTTGTAGCGATCCTCCATCGTCTTGTAGCCGGCGAAATAGAGGACGCGCGAACCCTCGGCCCGCAAGGCCGCGCCGATCGAGAACAGGACGGCGTTGCCGAGGCCGCCGCCGACCAATAGCACGGTCTCACCCGACGGTGTTTCGGTCGGCGTGCCGGTCGGGCCCATCAGGATGACGGGCTCCCCCGGCTGCAACAGCGTGCACAGATCGGACGAGCCGCCCATCTCGAGGACGATCGTCGAGAGCAGGCCCTCTTCGCGGTCGATCCACGCGCCGGTTAATGCCAGCCCCTCCATCGCCAAAGTCGTGTCGTCGACCTGTTGGGCATAGGTTTCGTAATTCTGCAGCCGGTAGAACTGGCCGGGCTGAAAGGCGCGCGCCGCCATCGGTGCTTTGACGACGACCTCGACGATCTTCGGGGTCAACCGCTCGACCGCATGCACGCGCGCACGCAATTCATCGTCGAGTTGCCTCTTCAGAGCGGCAGGTTCAGGCGCCGCGGGCGCGCGGCGCGCCAGGATCTGGCTGACCACCGGATAGCCCTGCTTGGCACCGCCCATCGCCTTGACGACATTGCCGGCAAAGCTCGGATGCAGATCGCCGAAGAAGCTGACCGCGCGGCCGTCCTCGGCGAGGCTCATCAGCACTCGCACCTCGGCCGGCTTGGCGACCCGTTCCGGTGTCGCCGGCTTGCCCTCCTCATCGAACGCCTGGAAGTAGCGCCCGTCGAGCTTGACGTGATCCGGATCCTCGCGCGCCAGCACGGTGTTGGGCTGGGTCCCGGCCGCGACCAGGATCGTGCGGGCCGGCAGCACGACCTCCTCGCCCGGCCCTTGATCCGGCGCCGGCTGATGGCCGCCGATTTCGGCTGTCGCGTGCCGCGTCAGCTTCAGCGCCGCGGCCTGATCGAACACGTCGACCTCGACTTCGACGGGGGTCAGGCGTTCGGCGAAGCGGATCCCCTCCTCCATCGCCTTCGCCACTTCCTCGTGGTTAAGGGTGTAGCTCGGCGCATCGATCAGCCGGCGGCGGTAGGCGATCGTGACCCCACCCCAGGAATCGATCAGCTGCGCCAGGCGCGGCGGGCGGCCCTCGCGAACGGCGGCTTCGCGCTCGGCGCGGATCGCGCGGGCATGGGTGATGAATTCCTCGGCGACTTCGCGTTCGGCCGCGTTCCAGTCAGCGCGCACCGCTTCGGCGCCGCGCTCGGCCGCCAGCGTCTCATAGCGCGTCAGGAACTTCTCGACCTGCAGCGGGTAATAGGCGAGCGCCTCGGTCGCGGTGTCGATCGCGGTCAGGCCGCCGCCGATCACGACCACCGGCAGACGTACGGTCAGATTGGCGATGCTGTCGGTCTTGGCGGCGCCGGTCAGCTGCAGCGCCATCAGAAAATCGGAGGCTTGGCGCACCCCCGGCACCAGGCCGTTCTTCATCGGGATCACGGTCGGACGGCCGGCCCCGGCGCACATCGCGATATGGTCGAAGCCGAGCGCGAAGGCGCTCTCGATCGTCAAGCTGCCGCCGAACCGCACGCCGCCATACATCGCGAATTGCGAACGGCGCTCGAGCAGGAGCCGCACGGCTTTGAGGAAATTCTTGTCCCAGCGCACCGTGATCCCGTACTCGGCGACACCGCCGAAGCCCGCCATCCTGCGCTCGTTGAGCCGCTCGTACTCAGCGGCGACATCGCGGATCGGCGCGAAGGCGCAGCGGCTGCCATCGGCCATGACGCCGGAAATTTCGGGCGGCAGCGGCTCGATCTTCAGCCCGTCAATCGCGGCGACGAAATGCCCGTCATTGATCAGGTGATGCGCCAGCGTGAAGCCGGCGGGGCCGAGCCCGACCACCAGCACCTTGTAGCCCGATGCCGGCTTCGGCAGAGGCCGGCGCAGATCGAGCGGGTTCCACCGGGTCAACAGGCTGTAGATCTCGAAACCCCAGGGCAGACCGAGCACATCCTTCAGCGTGCGGGTTTCGATCTGCGGGATGTCGACCGGCTCCTGCCGCTGATAGATGCAGGCCTTCATGCAATCGTTGCAGATGCGGTGCCCAGTCGCGGCGCAGATCGGGTTGTCGACCGCGACGATCGCCAGCGCGCCGAGGCTGTAGCCGCGCGTCTTGACGAGGTTCATCTCGGAGATCTTCTCGTCGAGCGGGCAGCCGGCGAGGGTCACGCCAAAGACGCTCTTCCTGAAGCTGCCGTCCTTTTCATGCAGACCGCTGCGGCAGCTGTCCTTGCCCTGGTTGTGACACCAGATGCAGTAATTCGCCTGGTCCTGCGCCCCTGCGAGATCGGTCCCGATATCGGTCAGCGCGAAGCCGTCGCGCGCCCGCCAGTGATCCTCCGGGCGGCGCAGCATCGTGACGCCGTCGCGCTCGATGGCCTCGATCGGCACGAGGTGGTGCATGTCGAGGCGGTGCGGCACCCGGAACAGGAGGCCACGCCGGTGCCACGCCTGCCCTTCGGGCGCCAGGGTCGCCCAGGCGGCGTATTCGAGGGCGGCCTTGAGCGGCAGCTGATGCGCCGGCTCGTCGTCGAGCCAGCGGCCTACCGCCTCGGCATAGCGCAATTCCCAGGCAAGGACGCCACGGCGTGTATCGAAATCCGGCGCCGGGCCGCCAATCAGCGTATCCAGCTCCTGGCCGAGCTTGTGGCCGTTGAACTGTACGGCGTCCGCTTCCTTGATCTCCTTGACGGCGCGGCGCTGCACGAACAGCCGCTTGACCGAATAGAGCGGCGCTAGTTTGTCGTGCCTCGCTTGCAGCGCCCGCACCTCGCCGCCGATGCCGAACAAATCGCCGAGGAAGTCTTCGAGGTGGGGAGCGAGATCGACGAGGAGATCGCTTTCGGATTTGCGGTCGAGCGCAGCGGGATCGGCGCGCCCGGCCATCAGCCGGTCGCGCAGTGCGACATCGGCCGCGGCGAGATGCGCGACAAAGGCGCGATCGAGGCGGACCAGCCCGTCGCGATCGTAAAGGTCCGGAAAAGTCAGCCCGTGTTGCAGGGCGAGATCGGTCATGCGGTGCTACTTAGGCGAACAACCCGGCAGAAACCATCCGGCAAATCGCCGCGACAGCGTTTCGCGACAGTCGGACGGGCGCCGCCGTTTCGTTGTTTTCGTCGAAATCGTTGCCCCGTCTCCCCAAGCTCTTGGAATGGCGTACTTTTTTTCCAAAACCAAAGGCAAATAACAGCGAGATAACAGCGGCCGTAACAGCGAGCTTCTCGGCCGCGCCACCCCTCCGGTCCCGATGGCTCACCGCAACTTGATTCAGATGGTGTGCCGGCGTAGCCGCGTCAAGAACAAACAAGGAACTAAATTCGACGTACCTGTGGGCACGCAAACGTGATGTCGCAGGGGCTCCGAAGGCCTACGCACCAGCCGCGCGCCTGTGTATAAGCCGCTGCCCAAAAATCTGGCAGTTACGAAATCAAGGAACGGGCGTTCAAGAAGAAAAGGCGAATGGAGCACCGATGGCTTTGTCGTTTCTAAACCGCGATCGCACGATCGCCACGCCTGGGTACAGCCGGTGGCTGATTCCGCCGGCCGCGCTGTGCGTCCACCTATGCATTGGCCAGGCATACGCATTCAGCGTCTTCAACCTGCCGATGACCAAGCTGATCGGCATCAGCCAATCCGCGCCAGATGATTGGAAGTTGACCGAACTCGGCTGGATCTTCAGCATCGCCATTTTCTTCCTCGGCGCTTCCGCCGCGGTATTCGGCCGGTGGGTCGAGGAGGGCGGACCGTGCCGCGCGATGTTCACCTCAACGCTGTGCTGGGCCGGTGGCTTCTTCCTATCGGCGATCGGGGTCTACCTGCACAATTTGTGGATCATCTACCTGGGATACGGCGTGCTCGGCGGGATCGGCCTTGGGCTCGGATATATTTCGCCGGTTTCGACGCTGATCCGCTGGTTTCCCGACCGGCCGGGCATGGCAACCGGCATGGCGATCATGGGCTTTGGCGGGGGCGCCTTTATCGCCTCGCCCTTATCGGTGTGGCTGATGAGCCAATTCTCGACGCCCGCCCATGTCGGGGTTGCCGAGACCTTCATCGTCATGGGTCTGATCTACCTTTGCTTCATGATGGTCGGCGCCGCGATCGTGCGCTTGCCGCCTCGCGGTTGGGCCCCGGCCGGATATGTCCCGCCGGCCCAGTCCACCAAGCTGGTGACGACGCAGAACGTGTTCGTCTACGAGGCGCTGAAAACGCCGTAGTTCTGGCTGATCTGGTGGGTTCTGTGCCTGAACGTAACCGCGGGGATCGGGGTCCTAGGGCAGGCCTCGGCGATGAGCCAGGAGATGTTCCGCGGTCAGATAACGGCCGTCGCCGCTTCGGGCCTAGTGGGGTTATTCAGCCTGTTCAACATGCTTGGCCGCTTCTTCTGGTCCTCGACATCCGACTATATCGGCCGCAAGAACACGTACTTCGTGTTCTTCGCGCTCGGCACGATCCTCTACGCGCTGGTGCCGCATAGCGGCGAGGTCGGCAGCGTCGCGCTGTTCGTGTTCTGTTATGCGGTGATCTTCAGCATGTATGGCGGCGGGTTCGCGACAGTGCCGGCCTATCTGCGCGACATGTTCGGGACCCGTTATGTCGGGGCGATCCACGGCATGCTGCTGACCGCCTGGTCGATGGCCGGCATCTTCGGACCGGTGCTGGTCAACTATATCCGGGAATACAACGTCACCCACGGCGTGGCGGCAGCGCAAGCCTACAACACCACGATGTATGTGATGGCGGGGCTCCTGGTCATCGGCTTCATCTGCAACGCGTTCATCCGGGCGGTGAACGAACGGCATTACATTCGGGAGCCGGCGCCGAGCACGGCTTCGCGCGCCACCGCTCCGGCAGGAGCCCGCGCCACCGCTCCGGCACCAGGAGAATGACAATGAACAATGACCGGCCGGGGACGGCGACGGGCAACGGGGTCAAACTAGCGCTAGCGTGGGGTTTTGTCGGAATCCTGCTGGCCTGGGGCGTCATCCAGACCCTGGTGAACGCGATCAAAGCCTTCCATTAAGGGATCGGCGCTAGCCGGCGCTATCAGCGGTTTCGAGGACGGCGTTCAGCAGCACATTGCCGCCGGCGGTGAGATCGTCGGGCTTGGCGTCCTCGATTTCGTTGTGGCTGATGCCGCCGACGCAGGGAACAAAGATCATCGCGGTCGGCGCGATACGCGCCATGTAGACGGCGTCGTGGCCGGCGCCGCTGATGATGTCCTGATGCTTGTAGCCCTGCGCCGCGGCGGCGTCGCGCACCTTGCCGACGAGATCGGGCTCGAACGGGGTCGGCGGGAAATACCAGAACTCCTTGACCTCGGCGTCGAGGTTCTGCGTCGCCGCCGCGGCGGCGCAGGCCTCGCGCAATTCCGTGTCCATCGCGGTCAGCACTGCGTCCTCGGGGTGGCGGAAATCGACGGTCAGGAACACGCGGCCCGGGATCGTGTTGCGCGAGTTCGGACTGACCTCGACAAACCCCACCGTCGCGCAGGCATAGGGCGCATGGGCATGGCCGATCCGGTTGACCGCGTCGATCATGCGGGCGGCGCCGACCAGCGCGTCGCGGCGGCGCGGCATTGGGGTCGGGCCCGCATGCGCCTCCTGGCCGGTGACGGTGATCTCGTACCAGCGCTGCCCCTGCGCGCCAGTGACGATGCCGATCGGCAACCCGGCCGCTTCGAGGATCGGCCCCTGCTCGATATGCGCCTCGAAATAGGCCGCGACCTCGCGCCCGCCGACCGGCGCCCCGCCGGCAAAGCCGATGCGTTCGAGTTCACCGCCGAGGGTCAGCGTCGGCACGTTGTTGTCGCGCGTCGCCAGCGCGGTTTCGAGCTCGAACACCCCGGTGAACGCCCCCGAGCCCACCATCGCCGGCGAGAAGCGCGAACCCTCCTCATTGGTCCAGGCGACGATCTCGACCGGTGCTTCGGTCTCGTAACCGAGGTCGTTCAACGTACGCACCAACTCGAGCCCGGCCATCACGCCATAGGCGCCGTCGAACCGGCCGCCGGTCGGCTGGGTGTCGAGATGGCTGCCGGTCATGACCGGCGGCAGATCCGGGTTGCGGCCCGGGCGGCGGGCGAAGATGTTGCCGATCCGATCGACCGAGACCGTGCAACCCGCCTCCTCGCACCAGCGGATGAAGAGGCGCCGCGCCTCGCCGTCAAGATCGCTGGCGGCGAGCCGGCAGACGCCGCCTTTCGCCGTCGCGCCAATCCGCGCCAGCTCCATCAGGCTCGCCCACAGCCGCTCGCCGTTGATCGTCAGATTGCGCATCGAGGCTCCTCAATTCCGTAGGATGGGTTAAGCGTAGCGCAACCCATCGGTATGTCGAAGCGAGGGCGGGTTTCGCTTCGCTCTACCCACCCTACGAGCTTACCGCTTATATACGGGCGAACGGCGCCCCGGGCGGAGTCGACGATGCAGGCCTGGTACCATTGCGAGAATGTCTACCCGTTCGTGCCGCAGGAGGTGCTCGACCGCGCCGAGTCGGTACGCGCCAGCCTGCCCAACAAATATTGCGACCCGAAGATCGCCGCCGATCTGTTCGAGGAATGCCTCGACGAGCACCTGTTATGCGACGAGCTCGGCATCAACATCGTCTCGATCGAGCACCATTCCGGCATCAACAGCCTCTACGGCGCGAGCCCGATGATCCTCAGCATCATGGCGCGCCAGACGAAGAACGTGCGCATCCTGTCGCTCGGCACGCTAATCTCGGTGCGCCCCGACCCGGTGCGCATCGCCGAGGAATATGCGACGGCAGATGTCATCTCGCGCGGACGGCTGGAGATCGGCTTTGTCAAATCCGGCGACAGCGAGATGGTGTCGGGAAACGTCAACCCGGTCGGCTTCGTCAACCGCTTCTGGGAGGCGATGGACGTCATCAAATTGGCGCTGACCTCGCATGAGGGGCCGGTCAGCTTCGAGGGCAAATACTTCACGCACCGCCACATCAACATCTGGCCGCCGCCTTATCAGCGGCCGCATCCGCGGTTCTGGGCCGCGACCGGCGACCCCGAGACCTCGGCCGAGCTCGGCCGGCGCGGCTATATCAACGCGCTGGTCCTGCGCGGCCCCGAGGCGTCGAAGCGCGCCTTCGACTCCTACCGCAAGGCGCGGCACGAGGCCGGCCTTTCGGCCCCCGGCACCGACAAATTCGCCTATGCCGCGCTGTGCTATGTCGGCGACACCGACGAAGAAGGAGTCGAGGTCGGCAGTAAATTGCTGTGGTTCCTCAACACCAGTCTGAAGCAGTCGCCGCAGATGTCGAAATTTCTGCCGGGCCGCAACCCGCCGCATCTGGCGCCGGGCATCTGGCGCTCAACCGGAGGCGGCAGCGGCCGTCCCGGCAGCAGCCTGATCGGCATCAATGCGGAGCAGGCGATCGAACGCGGCATCCTCGTCGCCGGCAATCCCGATACGGTCTACAAGCAGATCATGGACATCTACGACAAGGTCGGCGGCTTCGCGCATTTCATCTTTATCGGCCGCTCCGGCTTCCTGACGCACGCGGAAGCCGCAAAAGGCATCCGGCTGATGGCCAAGGAAGTCCTGCCGCGCTTTCCCGCCGCGACCGTCACCCCGGACGCCGTGGACCCGGTCCCCGCCGCCGCGCAATAGAGGCGACATTGCAGCGCAACGCACCCGCTTACGAACAAGATTTCGTAGCCTGGCTTGAGGACCAAGCGCAGCACGCCAGGCGGCATGACATCGAAAACCTCGACCTAGAAAACATAGCCGAGGAGCTCGAAGGCATGGCGCGCAGTGACCGGCGCGAGATCAGGAACCGTCTGATCGTGCTGCTGGTGCACTTGCTCAAACATAAGTGTCAGCCACGGCGCCGCTCACGCGGATGGCGCGCGACGATTGCGGAGCAACGGCAACGGATCGCCAGCGTCCTTGACGACAGCCCGAGTTTACACCCTTTCCCCGCAGCCATTCTCGATCGATGCTATGCCGAAGCGCGATCCCAAGCGATCTTGGAAACCGGCCTGCCCGCGGCTGCTTTTCCGAAGAAGTGCCCCTTTTCGATCGAGGGCGTGATTGATCCCAACTGGCTCCCTAACGGGAGCTGACAAAACCCCAAGTTTTCGGGAGAACACTATGAACGACGCGACAATCCCCTGGATTGACCCGGAACTCGTTGCCGCCGGCAAATTGCTGCTGGAGAAGGGGCTCGTCGCGCCCGACCGCACGGTTGCCTCGATTGCCGAGGTGCGCGCCGCGACCGACCGGATCGGCGCGTTTCTCGGTGAAGGCTCGGTCCCGCTGAAGAACGAGCGCGACCTGTCATTGCCGGGCCCCCACGGCCAGGTGCCGTGCCGGTTGTACCTGCCGGATGGTGTCGGGCAACCGCCGCTCCTGGTCTATGCGCATGGCGGCGGCTTTATGCAGGGCGGCATCCCGAGCTGGGACCACTTCCTGCGTGATCTGGTGCGGCAGAGCGGCGTGGCGGCGCTGTCGGTCGATTACCAGCTGTCGCCGGAGGTCAAGTTCCCAGTCGCCTTCGACGAGATGGTCGCAATCACCCGGCTGATGGCGCGCGAGGGCTCGGGTCTTGGCATCGATGCCAACCGGCTCGCGGTCGGCGGCGATTCCGCCGGCGCCAATCTGGCACTCGCCGCAGCTGTGGCGATGCGCGACGCCGGCGAGCGGGCGTTGCGCTTTCAGCTGCTGATCTATGGCTGCTTCTCGACCGATTGCGATAGCCCGTCCTGGCAGCGTTTCGGCCAGGGCGCCGGGCTGTCGCAGACGCAGATGCGCTGGATCTGGGAAACCTATCTCGAGCGGCCGGAGCAGCAACAGGATTGGCGCGCCGCGCCGATCCTCGCCGATTTAGAAGGCGTCGCACCGGCCCATCTGATCGTCGGCAGCCTCGATCCGCTGCTCGACGACAGCAACAATCTCGCCGGTAAGCTGAAGACGGCCGGCGTGCCGTGCGACCTGACGATCTATCAGGGCATCAATCACGGCTTTATCCGCTACGGCAGGCTGATCGGCACCGCCCGCCGAGCGATCGCCGAGTGCGCTGCGGCGTTGAAAGCGGGGTTGTCTGCTTAGCCGAAGCCCGGACGAAAACGCATCCGATTTTGCCCCTCATCCTGTCCCTCTCCCCGTTAACGGGGAGAGGGAACGCAGCCGCGAACGCAGCGCGAGAACGTCAACAGCCAGTCTCCTCGAAAGCCTGCGAGCTCTCCCTCTCCCCGCCTGCGGGGAGAGGGCCGGGGTGAGGGGATTTCGGAGCTGGCAACCTGATCGACGCAGGGCTCAGAAATCGGTGCAGCGGCCGCCGATTTCCCAATCGCCGTAGCGGGTCGGCTCGGGTCCTTTCGGGCCGCCGATTTCGCGCGGCCGCTTTGGCTGGTTCTCCGCCGGCTTGTCGCGCTCGGAGGGGGCTGGATCGGTCGCGGCGGGTGGCTTTATCGTCATCTCGAAGATATGGCGCGAACGCCACATCTACTCAACAATCGCGCTACGCGCTTTAACCTGTTTTTTTTCCGGGAACGATCCTTGTGACCCGGCGTTCCCGTGTGCGACCTTGCCCCTGCCCAGCCAATTCCCGGGGCGCAGCCCGATGGTAAGAGACGAACATTGATGTCCCCTGCGCCAACCGCCCGGCAAGTCGCGCTCGACCTCCTCGGCGCGGTGCTCCGCCGCAAACGGCCCCTCGACGACGCGATCGAAGACAACCCCGATATGCCGTTGCTGTCGGTGCGCGATCGCGCCTTTGCCCGGCTGTTGGTTGCGACGGTGCTGCGCCGGCTCGGCCAGATCGACGCGCTGATCGCCGATTGCCTAAACACCCCGCTGGCGCCCCGCGCGGCGATCGTGCAGGACATCCTGAGGCTCGGCATCTCGCAGCTTTTGTTCCTGCGCACGCCGCCGCATGCCGCGGTCGCGACCAGCGTCGATCTCGCCCAGCATCGCGGGCTGCTGTCGCATAAGGGTCTGGTCAATGCGGTGCTGCGGCGCCTAAGCGTCGAAGGCGGCGGCCGGGTCGAGCGCCAGGATGCGGCCCGCCTCAATACGCCTGAATGGCTGTGGCGGTCGTGGAGCGGCGCCTATGGCGACGAGGTCGCGCGCGCGATTGCCACCGCTCACCTGAAGGAGGCGCCGCTCGATCTGACGGTGCGCACCGATCAGGAAGCCTGGCAGGAAAAGCTGCAGGCGACCAAATTGCCGACCGGCTCGCTGCGCCGGCCCGCGGGCGGCTCGGTGATGTCGCTGCCGGGTTATGCCGAGGGGGCGTGGTGGATCCAGGACGCCGCCGCGTCGATGCCGGTGCGGCTGTTCAATGGCGTTGGGGGCCGGGGCATCGAGGGCCGGGAGGTCGTCGATCTTTGCGCCGCGCCCGGCGGCAAGACCGCACAGCTCGCCAATGCCGGCGCGCAGGTGACCGCGGTCGATCGCTCGACCCGCCGCCTCGATCGGCTGGTGACCAATCTCAACCGGCTGCAATTGCGGGTCGAGGCGATTGCCGCCGATGCGCTGACCTGGCGGCCGGATCATCCGGTCGACGCCGTCCTGCTCGATGCGCCGTGCACCGCGACCGGGGCGATTCGGCGCCATCCCGATGTGCCGCATCTGAAGCATCCGGAGGACGTCGCGCGGCTTGCCGTGGTGCAGGAGAACCTGCTGCATGCCGCGGTCGACATGCTGCGGCCGGGCGGCACGCTCGTTTACTGCACCTGTTCGCTCGAGCCGCAGGAAGGACCGGAGCGGGTCGCGGCTTTGCTGCGCTCCGGCGCGCCGATCAAACGCCAGCCGCTCGAGCCCGGCGAGATCGATGCTCCCTCCGAATGGGTCACTCCCGAAGGCGATCTGCGCACGCTGCCCTGCCATCTCGCCGAATACGACGGAGTCGATGGTTTCTACAGCGCCCGGCTCGTGAAGGTCGGCGCGTCGGCCTAGCGCCGCGGCGCTCGAACCCCCGGCGCTTGCCGGCGGGGGTATTCCTTGTTACGAAATCGCATGGTCGAGCTGCCGCGCACCAGGGGGGCCGTTGGCGGCGAAGCACCGGCTCTGCTCGCCCGGTTGCGGCGCGGCGCGCTGCGCGCCTTGGCGGCCGGTACTCTCTATCGCCATTCGCTGATCGGACGAGCGCCCGAGGATTTGCGGCGGCGAATCGGTGAGCGCTGGCCGGGTGATCCGAAACGCGGCACCGCGATTCTGGCAGGCGAGATCGAATTCTCTGGGGAGTTGGTGCGTAATCCCGCGCCGGCGTGGTTCCCGCCGGGCGCCAGCCCGGAATGGCTCGCCGCCTGGCACGGGTTCGGCTGGCTGGCCGATCTGGCCAGCGCCGGCGATGAGGCGCGCGAGGCCGCCCGCGCGCTGATCCACAGCTGGCTCGGCGAGAGCGCGGCATGGCACCCGATCGGTTGGCGCTCGGATGTGCTGGCGACGCGAGTCTTCACCTGGATCGTGCATCTCGACGAACTCGCCGGCCGCGACACCGACCGGCCGTTGCGGCGCGCCATGCTGGGGAGCTTGGCGGCGCAGGTGCGGCATCTGGCGCGCATCGCAGCCTGGGAAGGCTCCGGAGCGGCGCAGCTGCGCGCCTTGAAGGGGCTGCTCGGCGGTTTGGTGGCACTCGGCGGGTCGGAGCGACGGATCGCGCGGGCCCTGCGCCTGCTGGAGCGCGAATTGCAGCGGCAGATTTTGCCCGATGGCGGACACCGCACCCGCAACCCGTCGGTGCAGCTCGAGGTGTTGCGCGATCTGATCGACATCCGCGCCGCGCTGCGCGCCGCGCGGATCGAGGCGCCAGCGGTGCAGAACGCGATCGAGCGCATGGCGCCGATATCGCGGTTGTTCCGGCATGGCGACCGCCGGCTCGCGCTGTTCAACAATTCGATCGAGGAGGATGGCGTTCTTGTCGATCTCGTTCTGACGCGCTCCGAAGCCAAGGAACGCGCCCCGGCGCAAGCGCCCGATTCCGGCTTTCAGCGGCTGCAAGCCGGCCAGAGCCTCGTCATCGTCGATACCGGCAAACCGCCGGCGCGCGATTTCGATCGGGAGGCGCATGCCGGCATGCTGTCATTCGAGCTGAGCCAGGGACGCGATAGGATCATCGTCAATTGCGGCGGCTATCGCGGCCCAAAGCCGGCCTGGCACAAGATCGCGCGTGCCAGCGCCGCTCATTCGGTGCTGGTCGTCGGCGACACCAACGCGGTCGAGATCCAGGCCGACGGCTCGCTTGGCCATGCCCCGGACACGGTGCATTGCGAGCGTGCCGAGGAGCACGGACATCAATGGATCGCCGCGACGCATGACGGCTACCAACCGCGCTTCGGGCTGAGCTATTCGCGCGAGCTTTACCTGGCGCCCGATGGCGATGATCTGCGCGGCGAGGACAGGCTGACCGGCCGGGCCGGCGAGCCTTTCGCGGTGCGCTTTCATCTGCACCCCGCGGTCGAGGCGTCGCTTGCCGCGGATAACAGCGCCGCGGTTCTGCGCCTGCCGGGCGGCGCGGTGTGGCAGCTGCGCGTCGCCGGCGCCGAGATGAGCCTCGGCGAGAGCGTCTATCTCGGTTCGGGCGAGGCGAAGAAAACCCAGCAAGTTGTACTGAGCGGCACGACAGGGCCGGATGGTGCCGTGGTGCGCTGGGCCCTCCGGCGCGACCCCAAAGCGCCGCAAGGAGCGTGATGCCCGCCGCTGCAGCGGCGGGCGTGATCGCCGCGGCGGGGTTCGCCGTCTGGCTCGGCACCGGCGCGCTGATCCCGCTGCTGCGCCGGCGCGCCGTTCTCGATTGTCCGAATGAGCGCTCGCTGCACCTGATACCGACGCCGCGTGGCGGCGGCATTGTGGTCGTTGCCGCGATCCTGTTCGCCTGCCTGGGCTTGAGCCAGCTTGTGCTGACCCCGACGATATCCCAGCCGATCCTTGTCGGCGCGGCGTTGCTCGCGGCGGTGTCGTGGATCGACGATGTGCGCAGCCTGCCGGCGGCGGTGCGGCTGGCGGTCCAACTCGTCGCGATCGGCCTTGCGTTGCGGGCGGGGCTGCCCGCCGGTCTGGTGCTCCAAGGCTGGCTGCCGCCGGCGCTCGACGGTATTGCCACCGCTCTGTTCTGGCTGTGGTTCATTAATCTGTTCAATTTCATGGACGGCATCGACGGGCTTGCCGGCAGCGAGGCGGCAGCGATCGGCCTCGGGCTGATGTTGTTCGCCGGCATCGGGATCGGCTCGGACCCGGAGCTGCTGCTGCTCGGTGCGACGGTCGCAGCGGCAGCCATCGGCTTTTTGATCTGGAACTGGGCGCCGGCGCGCATCTTTCTGGGCGATGTCGGCAGCGTGCCGCTAGGGTACCTGCTCGGCTTTCTGCTGCTCGATCAGGCGGCGCATGGCCATTGGGAGATCGCGCTGATCCTGCCGCTCTATTTTCTCGCCGATGCGACGATCACGCTGCTGCGCCGGCTGGTGCGCGGCGAGCGGGTGTGGGAGGCGCACCGCGAGCATTTCTACCAGCATGCGGTGCAGCGCGGGCACGGCCACGCCGCGGTGGTGCAGCGGGTGATCGCCGCCGATATCGTGCTGATCGGCTGCGGCTGGATAGGCGAAAACGGCTGGCCGATTCTTGGGCTGGTCGGTGCCGGCGCCGCCGTCCTGCTGCTGCTCGGTTGGATGAGCACAGCCCCGGCACGGCGCTGATCAGCCGCCCTTGCCGCCACCTCTAGCCGGTTCTATACCGGCGCCCTCTCGGGTGATCAGGAGTGGCTACTTTGCCGACCTCGCCGCGTCCGATCCGCCGTGCGCTCATCTCGGTCAGCGACAAGACGGGCATCGTGCCATTCGCCCGCGCGCTGGCGGCGCAAGGGGTCGCGCTGATCTCAACCGGCAATTCGGCGCGCACAATCGCCGAGGCCGGGCTGCCGGTGACCGAAGTCGTGGCGGTGACCGGCTCGCCGGAGATGCTCGACGGACGCGTCAAGACCCTGCATCCGGCGATCCATGGTGGATTGCTGGCGCGGCGCGACCGGCCCGACCACCTCGCGACGCTGGCCGAGCACGGTATCGGCGAGATCGACCTCTTGGTGTCCAACCTTTACCCGTTCGCCGCGACGGTCGCCTCGGGCGCCGGCCGCAAAGACTGTGTCGAGAACATCGATATCGGCGGCCCGGCGTTGATCCGCGCCGCCGCGAAGAACCATGAGTTCGTCACGGTCATCACCGATCCGGCCGATTACGATGCGGTGCTCGGGGAAATGACCGCGAACAACGGCGCGACAAGCCTCGCGCTGCGCCGCCGGCTGGCGCGCAAGGCTTACGCGCTGACCGCGGCCTATGATGCGGCGATCTCGCTGTGGTTTGCCAAGGACGAGGGCGTCGTGTTTCCCGAGACGCTGGTCGGCGCCGCCGAGCTGGTCGAGGAAACCCGCTACGGCGAGAACCCGCACCAGAAGGCGGCGTTCTACCGCACCGGCGACAAGCGGCCCGGGGTCGCGACCGCGCGGCAATTGCAGGGCAAGGAGCTGTCCTACAACAACTACGCGGACACCGACGCCGCCTTCGAGCTGGTCGCCGAATTCGCCGAACCGGCGGTCGCGATCATCAAGCACGCCAACCCGTGCGGCGTAGCGCTCGGCGCCAATCTCCATGAGGCCTGGGTGAAGGCGCTCGCCTGCGACCCCGTCAGCGCCTTTGGCGGCATCGTCGCGGTCAATCGCCCACTCGACCTTGCGACCGCTGCGGCCATCAATGAAATTTTCGTCGAAGTCGTGATTGCACCGGAGATCCAGCCCTCAGCAGCTGAAATTTTGGCGCAAAAGCGGCTTGTCCGCGTGCTAATCGCCGGTGCGATGCCCGACCCGAAGATGGAAGCCTGGGTGACGCACGATGTTTCGGGCGGGCTCCTGATCCAGGAGCGCGACCGCGTCACGGCGACGCGCGACATGCTGAAGGTGGTGACAAAACGCGCGCCGACCGACAGTGAAATCGCCGATCTGCTGTTCGCCGATACCGTCGCGAAGCACGTCAAATCGAATGCGATCGTGTTTGCCAGAGGCGGTGCGACGGTCGGGATCGGCGCCGGTCAGCCGAGCCGCGTCGACAGTGTCAAGATCGCCGCCGCCAAGGCGATCGAGATGGGCCGCGCCGCCGGGTTATCCGAGCCGCCGACCCGCGGCTCGGTTGTGGCCTCCGACGCGTTCTACCCCTTCCCCGACGGTCTCGAAGAAGCGATCAACGCCGGCGCCACCGCCGCGATCCAGCCCGGCGGCTCGCGCCGCGACGCCGAGGTGATCGCCGCCGCCGACAAGGCGGGCATCGCGATGGTGTTTACCGGCATCCGCCACTTCCGGCATTGAGCCAAAAGCTCCTCTCCCGCACCGCGGGAGAGGGTACCTGAGCGCGGAGCGCAAAGGCGGGTGAGGGTCTTTCAAAGGCGCATACCCTCACCCTCCCATCGCTGCGCGATGGGTCCCTCCCTCTCCCGCAGTGCGGGAGAGGGGCTGTTTCGTCTCACTCTGCTGCGGCAACCGCGGAGACGCGCGCAACCCGCGCTTCGCGGATCGGCAGATTGCTCAGCGCCGCCATCGTCGCGAGCAGCGCGTCGGCGTACCACATCCAGCCATAATCGCCGAAATTGGCGATCGCGAGCCCGCCGAGCCAGGCGCCGTAGAACCCGCCGATCTGGTGCGACAGCAAGGTCAGCCCGAACAGAGTCGCG
>Ga0209474_10002145_pt1 | contig 18412 bp, 19 predicted proteins | sample GraSoiAngelo_145_FD_185902 | JGI IMG/M metagenome (GOLD analysis project Ga0209474, IMG submission 185902) | Grasslands soil microbial communities from the Angelo Coastal Reserve, California, USA - 14_1009_05_20cm (SPAdes) (version 2) | ecosystem: Environmental > Terrestrial > Soil > Grasslands... | reverse complement strand
CCGACTGTGGTCGCTCATCGGACAGGCGAAAAATGATCACGCTCGGTTTGTCCAGGACGCCGAGCGCGAGCACATCGCCGAAGTCGAGATCGAACGTGAGCACAACGCTCGAATCGGCGCTGGCGCGTGCCACGATGTCGAGGTCTGGTGCGCGTTGTAGGCCAAGCGTTCGTACGTGAATCGCCTCGTGGCCGAGCTCAATCAGAAAATCGACGGTCAGAGGCGAAAGCCCGCGTCGGCGAGGAACCGCATCGCTCACGCGCGAAGCGTGTGGAGTTCGTCCTGGGCCAATGCGGCGGCGTAGGCGAGTGCCTGCCGGACGTCTTCCTCTTCGAGGTCGTGAAGATCCGCGACGATCTGCACTGGCGTCATCCCGTTTGCGACCAGGTTGACAACGTGGGAAACCGAGATGCGGAGCCCGCGGATCGTCGCGCGGCCTGCCAGCACATTCGGATTCTGCGTGATGCGGTCGAACGTATTCGCCACGGCTCGATTATACCCGCGCAATACGGCTTGCCCGACCGCGTGGAAACCCGTACGTCAATCCGAACTGGCGAAGAAGCTGAACGATCTGGCGGAGGATCTCGCTGAACTGCGGGAGATCTTCGGCTCGCGGTACGACGACCTGAAGAGCGACCGCGTGAAGCCGATCGACGGTGGACAACCTTGCAAGTTTTTTCAGGATCGCCCGATCAGACCCTTCCTGTAGAATCTGCAAGTCCAACGCACTGAGCCACATGCCGGGGTGGCGGAACTGGCAGACGCACAGGACTTAAAATCCTGGGTCGCGCAAGCGGCGTGCGGGTTCGATTCCCGCCCCCGGCAATCATGAATACACTAGGCGCAATGCGACGCATGCCGAAGGCTTTCCCGCTGGCGCCGGGGATCGAGTCGTGCTGACCGCCGCCGGAGACAGCAAGAACGTGGGATCGACCGCGCCCGCCGCGCCGGTCGACGTGCGCGCGTTCATCGACGATCATCCGCTCGGCCGCTATCAGCTTCTCGTCGCCGGCCTCTGCGCCGCGATCGTGTTCATCGATGGCTTCGACGCGCAGGTGATGGGCTTCGTCGCGCCCGCGCTGAGCGCCGACCTCCACATCCCGCGCGTCGCGCTCGGCGCCGTGATCTCGAGCGGCACGTTCGGCATGATGATCGGCGCGCTCGTCTGCGGCCCGCTCGCCGACCGCTTCGGACGCAAGCCCGTGCTCATCTCGTGCGTGCTCGCGTTCGGCGCCGGGTCGCTCCTGACCAGCACGGCGGCGTCGATCGCGCAGCTGACGGCGTTTCGCGCCATGACAGGACTCGGCATGGGCGGCGCGATGCCCAACGCCATCGCGCTCACCTCCGAATACATGCCGGCGCGGTCCCGCAACGCCGCCGTGATGACGATGTTCTGCGGCTTCTCGTTCGGCGCCGCCTGCGCCGGGTGGGTCGCCGCGGCCGTCGTCCGGCAATTCGGCTGGCAGGCGGTGTTCGTCGTCGGCGGCTCGGCGCCGATCCTCTTCGCGATCGTCCTGATCGGCCTGCTCCCGGAATCGATTCGATTCCTCGTCCTCACGCGCGCGCCGCAGCGCCGCGTGCGCCTCTATCTCTCCAGGATTGCGCCGTCTGCCGTGGTGCCGGACGAGGTCGCTGCCGGAGAAGTGGAGCATCGCACGCGCGCGTCGTCCGTGCCGCAGCTCTTCGCGGACGGTCGCGCGGGCGTCACGCTGCTCGTGTGGACGATGTTCTTCATGAACCTGCTGAACCTGTGGTTCCTGAACAACTGGCTGCCGATGGTGATGCACGACGCGGGCCTCGACATCGAGACCGCGAGCCTGATCACGTCGCTCTTCCAGATCGGCGGCCTCCTGGGATCGCTGCTGCTCGCCGGCATCTTCGGCCCGCGCGTGTCGTTCCGTCTGCTGGCGGCGACCTATCTTGCCGCGTCCATCTTCATCTGGCTGATTGGCGAAGCGGGGGCGTCGATTCCGCTGCTGATCGTCAGCGTGTTCGCCGCGGGGCTCGGCGTCATCGGCGGACAGACGATGTCGAACGCGCTGGCCGCCGACTTCTATCCGACGCCGATCCGCTCCACCGGCGTCGGGTGGGCGCTCGGCGTGGGACGCGTCGGCTCGATCCTCGGGCCCATTCTTGGCGGCTTTCTCCTCTCCTACGCAGGCGACGCGCGGCGCGTGTTCTGGGCGGCGTCGGCGCCGGCGCTGATTGCGACGGCCGCGGCGTACGCCGCGGGCGCCGGCACGCGGAAAGACGCATGAAAATCGATCTCTTCAACCACATCTTTCCCAAGCGGTTCTTCGAGAAGTACATCGACCACGGCGGGAGCGGCAGGGACATCGGCAAGCGGGTCGCGAACATCCGCACGATCGTCGACGTCGACGCGCGCCTGAAGATTCTCGACGAGTTCGGCGACTACGTGCAGGTGATCAGCCTGCCGCTGCCGCCGCTCGAGACGATCGCCGGCCCCGATCGTTCGCCGCAGCTCGCCGAAGAGGCCAACGACGGGCTGGCGGAGCTCGTTCGGCGCCACGATCGGTTCTTCGGCTTCGTCGCCGCGCTGCCGATGAACAATCCCGACGCGGCGCTCGCCGAGATGCGTCGCGCGATCGATCAGCTCGGCGCCTTCGGCGTGCAGGTGTACACGAACGCCGCCGGCAAGCCGCTCGACGCGCCGGAGCTCCTGCCGCTCTTCGAGGAGGCCGTGCGCCGCGATATCCCGATCTGGATGCATCCGGCCCGCGGCGCCGACTTCAGCGACTATCGGACCGAGACGCGATCGCAGTACGAAATCTGGTGGACCTTCGGCTGGCCGTACGAAACGAGCGTCGCGATGGCGCGGCTCGTGTTTTCCGGGTACCTCGACAGGTTCCCGACGCTCAAGCTGATCACCCACCACATGGGCGGCATGATTCCGTACTTCGAAGGCCGGGTCGGCTACGGCTGGGATCAGCTCGGCACGCGGACATCCGATATGGACTACACGGCCCTCCTGAAGTCGATGAAGAAGCGGCCGATCGACTACTTCCGCCAGTTCTATGCGGACACGGCGCTCTTCGGCGCGGCGCCGGCGACCAGGTGCGGATTCGATTTCTTCGGCGTCGATCGCGTGGTCTTCGCCTCCGACATGCCGTTCGAGCCGACGCCGGGCCTGTACGCGCGCGAGACGATCCGGTGCGTCGAAGCGCTTGGCCTGCCCGACGCGCAGAAGGCGCAGATCTACCGGGGCAACGCGGAGAAGCTCCTGAAGCGCGCGCCGTGATGCCGCGCAGGTGGACGCTCGCCGCATGCGCCGGCGTCATCGTCGCCGCCGCGGCGATCGAGTTCTCGATGGGCCGCGTTCCGATCTGCCGCTGCGGCTACGTCAAGCTCTGGCACGGCATCGTCAGCAGCTCCGAGAACTCGCAGCACATCACCGACTGGTACACCTTCTCGCACATCATCCACGGCATCGGGTTCTACTTCCTGCTGTGGCTGGTGGCGCGCCGCGCGCCCGCCGACGTCCGCCTGGTCGCCGCGCTGCTCCTCGAGGCGTCGTGGGAAATCTTCGAGAACACGCCGTTCATCATCAATCGCTACCGCGCGGCCACGATCTCCCTCGACTACTACGGCGACAGCATCGTCAACTCGATGTCGGACATCCTCGCGATGACGCTCGGCTTCTGGATCGCGCGGCGCGCGCGGGTCCGGGCCAGCCTCGGGCTCGTCGTCGTTCTGGAGGTCGTCGTCGCGGCGGTGATCCGCGATAATCTCACCTTGAACATCCTGATGCTGATTCACCCGTTCGACGCGGTGAAGCGATGGCAGCTCGGCGCGTAAGCGCGATCTGTTGCGTCCTCTGCTGAAAAAGGTCCGCGTCACCCGCTACGTGACGCCGCTGCGCGAGGGCGGCTCGCTGCCGGCGATCGTCGAAGCCGACGACCTCGGCTTGTACGTGCTGAAATTCCGCGGCGCCGGCCAGGGCGCGCGGGCGCTGGTGGCGGAGCTGGTGTGCGGCGAGCTCGCGCGCGCGCTCGACCTCCCGGTGCCGGACATCGTCTTCGCCGAGCTCGACCCGGATCTCGCGCGCACGGAGCCCGACCCGGAGATCTTCGCGCTGATCACATCGAGCGCCGGCCTCAATCTCGCGCTCGACTACCTGCCCGGCTCGGTGATGTTCGATCCGCTCGTGAACAAGCCCGACGCCGACGTCGCCTCGCGCATCGTCTGGTTCGACGCGTTCGTGAGCAACGTCGATCGCACGCCGCGCAACCCGAACCTGCTCGTGTGGCACCGGCGCGTGTGGCTCATCGATCACGGCGCGAGCCTCTACTTCCACCACGCGCCCGGCTGGATCGACGGACCGGATCGCGCGGCGGACCCGTTCCCGCTGATCACGCAGCACGTGCTGCGGCACCGCGCGACGCGGCTCGAAGAGGTAGACGCCGCGATGGCGCGCGCGCTGCCGCCGGATAAGATCGACGCGATCGTCGCGATGATTCCGGACGGCTGGCTGGCCGACGACGGACCGGCGGGCGAGGCGGCGCGGCACCGTGCGGCCTACGGCCGGTACCTGCGCGATCGACTCGCGCGCCGGCGCGCGTTCGTCGAGGAGGCGGTGCGTGTCCGCTGAGCACACCTACGACTACGCGATCGTGCGCGTCGTCCCGCGCGTCGAGCGCGGCGAGCTGATCAACGTCGGCATCGTGCTGTCGTGCCCGGCGCTCGACTTCCTCGAGGCGGTCATCGAGCTCGACGAGGCGCGCCTCCACGCGCTCGACGACGCGCTCGATCTGGACGCGGTCCGGGAGCATCTCGCGACCATCCCGCTCGTCTGCCGCGGCGGTCCAGACGCCGGCCCGATTGGCGAGCTGCCGCAGCGCAACCGCTTTCACTGGCTCGTGTCGCCGCGCAGCACGGTGATCCAGATGTCGGCGGTCCACACCGGGCGCACGGGCGATCCGGCGGCGACCCTTGATCGGCTGATGGACACGATGGTGCGCCGGCCGGCGAAGCCGCAGTCGGTTGGGTGACGCGATGCCCGTGTCGCCGGACGCGCGCGCGCTCGTTTCGCCGGCGGCCGCGTTCCGCGATCTCGCGCGGGAGGCGAACGGCGGCGCGTGGGTGCTGATGCGCCGTCCGCTCTGGCTGCTGCTCGCGATTGGATCGACGGTGTCGATCCTCGCGGGCGGACGCCTGACGGCACGCCTCGTCGTCGACGGCGCGATCTCGTTCGCGTTCATTCCTCTCTTCGAGATCGCCGCTCTTGCCGTCGTCGCCCGGCGAATGCCGCAACGCGTCGCGTTCTCGCGCGCCGTGGACCTGTTGTTTACCGCGAGCGGACCGTGGATCGTGTGGATGCTCGCGGCGTCTGCGGTCGCGTCGGTTGTCGAAGCCGAGGACCTTCCGCGGTGGACGGCGGGGCCGCGCGACTGGATCGTCGCGGCGGCGACCGGCGCGGCGATCCTGTGGTTCGTGCGAACGGAGTTTCACGTGTTCCGGGACGGCCTCACGCGCTCGCGTGCGGATGCGGCCCGCGATCTCGCGCTGCACCGCGCGCTCGCGTGGTCCGCGGAGACGGTGTATTTCTTCGGCTTCGCGCTCTGGCCGATGATGGTCGGGATGCTGCGATGATGCCGGCCGGCCGGCTCGCCGCCGCCGTCGTCTTCGCCGCGTCGCTTGCAGCCGGCATGCTCGCCGATCGCCCGCCGGCGCAGCCGCAGATCGAAATCGGCGGCTATCGCGTGCTCGCGGTCGATCTGCACACGCACAGCTCGATGTGGAGCGACGGCGCGCTGACGCCGTGGGGGCTCGTCCTCGAGGCCGAGCGGCAGGGGCTCGACGCGATCGCCATCACCGGCCATAACAGCGTCCTCGACGGACGCCTCGGCCGTGCATTCGCGCGCGCGGCGAGCCGCGTCATCGTGCTGCAGGGCGAAGAGATTCTCTCGGATCCCGATTACCACCTGATCGCGGTCGGCGTTCGCGAGCGCGTCGGCTTCGGCCAGCGCGCGGCGGACGCCATCGACGCGATCCACCGGCAGGGCGGCGTCGCGATTGCCGCGCACCCGATTCGTGAGTTCTGGCGCGCGTACGACGCCGCGGCGCTGCAGCGCCTCGACGGCGCGGAAATCTGCCATCCGCTGATCTACGGACGAGAGGGCGTGCAGCAGGAGCTCGAGGCATTCGCCGCACGCGCGCGCGTGGCGGCGATTGGATCATCCGACGCGCACGGCGTGGGCCCGATGGGTTTCTGCCGCACGTTCGTCTTCGTGCGCGACGCGACGGAGAGTGGAATTCTCGAGGCGCTGCGCGCGCGACGCACGGTCGTGTTCGGCCGCGGCAGCGCCGTTTACGGCGATCCGGCGCTCGTCCGCCTCGCCGCCGACGATGCGCGGCTGCGCGACGGCGCGCGGCCGACGCGACGGACCGGCGTGCTCGATACGATTAGCCGCATCGGAGGCGTGATAGGTCTCGCAGGCTTGTTTGTATTGAGAGGCGCGCTGCAAAATCTGTAGGGCGAGGCTTTCAGCCTCGCCTCTGGCGACCCCTGAAAGGGTCGCCCTACGTCGATTTTGCAACGCGCTCTCAGGTGCGCACGTCAGCGCACTTTCAGCCAGTTGAAGTTCGCGACCGAGCCGCCTGCGCCGGCCGTGTCCATGACGACGCGGACGACTTGCTGACCCGCCGCGAGCGCGATGCCGCTCTTCGAGATCGTCGACCACGTCTGCCAGCCGCCCGTGTTCGGGACAGCGATGGGCCCCGTCTTGTCGACGCCGTTGACCTCGACGTGGAACGTGCCGCCGGCGCCGGACGAGGCGACGCGCGCGTCTAGCGTGTAGGTGCCGGCCGCCGTCACGTTGACGGTGTACTTCAGCCACTCGCCAGCCGTCGTCCAGCCCACGAGATAGCCGCCGCCCGCGTCGGTCGCCGCCTTGATGTCGACGCCGTTGGTTCGGTAGACGCCGCCCGCGTTGCCCGACGTGCTGTCGTGATACGCAACCCCTTCACCGCCGGCGTCGTAGTTCTCGAACTCGATCGTGCCCGGCAGCGCGATCGGCGTGCCGGAGTACGGCGTCGATCCAGTCGGAGTGGGAGTCGGCGTCGGCGTCGGAGTGGGCGTCGGTGTCGGCGTTGGAGTCGGTGTCGGCGTGGGCGTCGGCGCTGGCGTCGAGCCGGCTCTCGCCGCGTCGAGCGCGGTGAAGTCGACGCCGACGTTGGCGGGCAGCGTGTGGCCTGACTTCAAATGGTAGTCGTCGTGCGCGTAATCGACGAACTGCTGTTCGAGCGTCAGGAGATCCGGCAGGTCCGTCCCTGACGGATACGCCGCCGTCGACGTCCGGCCGACGACGTTGCCGAGGAACTGATAGAGCGGCGCGTAGTAGTTCAGCCCCTTCGTACCTTCGCCCTGCGCGTTGCCGTACACCGGATACTTGGCCGCATGCAGGATGTTGTCGTTGAAGACGAAGCCGGTCACCTGGACGCCTGTCGGCGAGGCGCCGCCGTCGATGAAGAGACCGCTGCCGGTGGTAACCATCGTGTTGTGCTCGACGACGATGTCCTTAGGTCCGGCGCCGACGAAGATGGCTCGGCCGGTCGCCGCCGTTGCCGACTTGGTCCACGTGCTGCTCACGTCATAGAAGAGATTGTTGAGGACCTTGATCCCCTGCGTCTGCTGGGCCGTCGCGAGGTTGTCGTAGCCGGTGATGTTGATCCCCGCCGCGACGTGACGGACGACGTTGTTGCTGATCGTGACATTCCTCACCTGCGACCAGGGCGCGGTGCCGCTCTGGTTTCGCGGCGACAGCATGAACGCGAAGCCCTGCTGGTTCGCGAGCCACGAGTGCTCGAGCGTGTTGCCGTCGATCGTCACGTCGGCGGCGTTCTTCAGCTCGACGAGGTTCTTGATCGTCCAGCCCTGCGTCATCCACGCGGTCGGCTTCGCGATCAGGTTCCGCCGGATCGTGATGTTGCTGGGAACGAGGTTCGGGATGTACGGATCGCTGCCGCCGAACATCACGTTTTCCGCCGCCGCTTCGAGGTAGTTGTTCTCGATCAGGAACGGACCCGGGCCGTTCCAGCCGCAGATCGCCTGTGTGTCGTACGTCGTGCTCTTGAAGTCGGCGAAGTACGAGTTGATGATTTGCGCATCTCCGCTGTTCAGCGAGACGCCGCGGCGCTGGCCGTACGACGGATCGCCGTGCAGGTACGAGCGGTCGATCACGAGATGATGCGGCACGACCGCGAGCGTGTTCTGGCTCGATCCGCCGCTGCCGAACTGCACGAGGTCCGAGCTGGCGGTGGAGCTGCTCGGGAAGATCTCGAGGAACTGCAGACGCCAGTAGGACGCGCCCGCCGCGGTGCGGAAGGCTGCGCCGCTGCTCGTCGATCGGATCTTCGCGAGCAGCGCCGCGTAGGCGGGCGTGATGCGCGCGCCGGCCGCCGGCAGGGCGCTGTCCGCGGCCGAGGATCGAATCGTGATGTACGAGGTGCCGTTTTTCGCCGGCAGCGAGAAGTTCCCTGTGAAGGTGGCGCCGGCCTGGACCAGAATCGTGTCGCCCGGTTTGGCCGCGTTGATCGCCGCCTGCAGGTCGCCGCCGGCGTTCACGGTCAGCGTCGCCGATTCTGCCTGGGCGGCCGCGAGCAGGCCGCACATCAGCACGAGAGCGCACAATACGCGCGTCAGCCTCATCTATACAGCTCCTGAGTTGAAGGGAAAGGCGGAGACTTATTCAAAGGGGCAAGGAACGCGCCGTTTTTTTGGCGCCGGATTCGGGCGCGAAATGCGGATGGGCTCGAACGGCTGACCATATAACGGCACACCCATCAGTTCGCAGCCCGGACAGCCGAACCGGTCGGCGACCCTGAAAGGGTCGCCCTACACTGGCCTCGCCCGCCTCTACAATTCAGAGCTGGACCATGGTGCGCCTTTCAGTTCTCGATCTTGCGCCGATCGTCGTCGGCGCATCCGCCGCTGACGCGTTCCGCAACACGCTCGACCTCGCGCGCCACGCAGAGCGCTGGGGCTTCACGCGCTACTGGCTCGCGGAACATCACAACATGCCGGGCGTGGCGAGCGCCGCGACCTCGGTCGTCATCGGCTACGTCGCCGCCGGCACGTCGGCGATTCGCGTCGGCGCCGGCGGCGTGATGCTGCCGAATCACTCGCCGCTCGTCGTCGCCGAGCAGTTCGGCACGCTCGAGTCGCTGTTTCCCGGCCGCATCGATCTCGGCCTCGGGCGCGCGCCCGGCACCGATCCGAACACGGCGCGCGCGCTCCGGCGCCGCGCCGACCTGGACGCCGACACCTTTCCGCGCGACGTCGTCGAGCTGCAGGCGTACTTTCGCGATCCGGCGCCGGGGCAGCTCATTCGCGCGGTGCCGGGCGCCGGGTTGAAGGTGCCGATCTGGCTGCTCGGGTCGAGCCTCTTCAGCGCGCAGCTCGCGGCGGCGCTCGGCCTGCCGTTCGCGTTCGCGTCGCACTTCGCGCCAGATCTGCTGATGGAGGCGCTCGCGATCTATCGATCGGAGTTCAGGCCGTCGGAGTCGCTGTCCGCACCGTACACGATGGCGGGCGTGAGCCTCGTCGCCGCCGACACCGACGCCGCGGCGCGGCGGCTCTTCACCTCGCTCCAGATCCAGTTCGTGAACCTGCGGCGCGGAAGGCCGGGTCAGCTCAATCCGCCGGTGGACAGCCTCGAGGGACTATGGTCGCCCGCCGAGCGCGCCGGCGTCGAGCACGCGCTGCGCTACGCGATCGTCGGCTCGCCCGATGCGGTGCGCCGCGGGCTGGAGACGTTCGCGGCGGACACCGGCGTCGACGAGCTGATGATTACGTCGCAGATCCACGATCACGCTGCGCGTCTGCGCTCGTATGAGATTGCGGCGGCGGCGGCTCGGCGATGAGTCGCCGCGCGATTGGGAAGTCGCCGATGCGAGTCCACCGCGAGCCGCCCGACTTCACGAACAGCTCGACTTTCGCGTCGACGAACAGCGAGTTCCGCAGCAATGCGCCGCGATCGTCCGTGCCCGTGTAGCCCTGCAGCCCCTTCGCCGTCAGCGGTCCCGTGTCGGCGCCCGGCTCGAGGCGGCGGGACGCGTTCGGCACGTAGCCGGTCGTCCACTCAGCGGGATCGTTTCCGCGCTTGAAGACGGCGTTCACCTGCACGGACGGGAGCGGCTGTCCGGACGCGTTGGTGAGGCGAAACGTCATCGCCGGCACGATGCGGTTCTTGCCGGCAACGGCGCCGCCGTCGGCCCAGCCGGTCGTCACCGGCGTCAGCACGATGTCTTTCGAGAGGTCGACGGCCGGGCGGCATGCCGCCGCGAAGACGATCGAAGCGAGCAGCATCGAGTACTTCATTGCTGGAGGGCTCCGGGAACGACGAGGCCGATGTCGAGAACCGCGATCTCCGACTCGCCGCCGAACTCCTCGGCGGGATCGATCTGCCACTTGCGGCTGCGCCACCATCCCGCGATCTCGAGCGCGGCGGCGACGACGAGCGCAGTCTCGGCGATCCGCGCGCCGGCCGCCGGATCGCCGGCGGCGTGCAGCGCGGCGCGAGCCGGTACGAACGCGCAGACGTACAGCCCGATCGCGTACAGCGGCCAGCGCGTCTTCAGGCGTGCGTGTCCCGGCTCGTACGGACGTGTGAACGGCACGAAGTCCACGGTGAGCGCGGCCGCCTCGGCGATCGCGAGGGCGACGGCCACGACGATCGCCGCGTGCCACGCGGCAGCGCGGAACCCGAGGAGCGGCACGAGCAGCGCGTCGGCGACGAGCGCGAGCGGCACCATGAACCCGATCGCCGCGGCGCGCGTCCCCGCCCAGAAGGCCGACGCGCGGAGCGGCCCGTTGAAGCGAAACGTCCACGACGCCGGCAGATCGCTCGGCATGAAGAAGGCGGCGCGCAGCCCGATGCCGATCCAGTAGACCAGCACGAGCGGAATCCACAGCACCGCCGTCCGGGGACGAATGATTGGCGCGGCGTCGCCGGTCGTGCGCAGCAGCGCGCCGACGATCAGCATGAGGCCGATCGCCGCATTGATGGCGATCGTCGCCTGCTGGCTGCCGTTGCGGACGATGGTCGCGAGCACGAAATCGGCCGTGGCGCGCGCGAGCTGATCGCGGCCGAGCATCAGCCGCGCGATCGCGCGCTGCAGGCGCGCGCCGCCGTGCACGCCCGCGTCCGCCGACGGCGCGAGCGCGCGCTGCAGCTGCCGGCGGTAGCCGGCAGTCGTCGTCGCGACGGCGGAGACAATCACGGCGGCGGTGAAGCCGATCGCGCGCCGCGCGCCGCCGTCCCATTCCGCGCCGGGCGTTCCGCGGATCCATTCGTGCAGCCCGAGGAACCAGTTCGTCGGGCTCCATCCCGGGATCGTCTGCATCTGCAGCGTCGTCGGCCGGCGCCGCCCGCCGTAGGTGACGTTCAACGCCGTCGGCGCGAAGACGATGAAACAGAGCAGCCCGCTGAAGAGCAGAAAGCGGAGCACCGACGCGAGCGCGACGTGCCGCCCGGAGACGCCGCCGACCAGCGCGCGCAGCGTCACGAGGAGGCAATACACGAAGGTCGCCGCGGTCAGCGTCGCGGCCATGTGCGCGACAAAATGACGGACCACGTCGGCCGCCGACTTGTGATTCCCGGCGACGAGCGCGAACGGCACTCCGGTCATCAGGCTGATGCTCAGCGAGACGAGCAACAGGAGCATCGCCATCGCCGCGATCTTGGCGGTGATGACCGTCGAGGCGCCAAGCGGCAGCGGACCCAGCACCATCGCGTCGCGGCGATCGAACGACAGCGAATCCCACATCACGCCCGCGATCACACCGACGGCGACCATCGAATACATGATGAATACGGTGGCCATGAGACGCGTCAGCGGCTCGAGCATCTGCGGGAAACGGACCGCGGCCGCCTCGAACGTGGTCACCATTTGCAGCGGCATGAACAGCGCCGGCACCAGCAGGAACGCGAGCGGCCCGGCCATCGCGCGCCGCAGCTGCATCGCCGACGTGACCGACTCGCTGGCGAAGAACTGCGCGACGAACGCGCGGCAGAGGATCTCGAATCGGCCACGGCGGCGCGGTGGGAGCGCGGCCATTCGCTAGGCCCTCATCGCCGCGAGCAGCCCGAGCGTCCGCTCCTCGACGCGCTCTTCGGCGACGAGCGAGGCGAACACGGCGTCGAGCGACGGCAGCTGCAGGGTCGCGCGCAGGTTGGCCACCGAGTCGTGGCCGACGATGCGGCCGTCCTTCAGAATCACGACGCGCGAGCAGACCTGCTCGACGACCTCCAGCACGTGCGAGCTGAAGACGACGATCTTCCCTTCGTCGGCGAGCGCGCGCACGAAGCCTTTCAGCACGCGCGCGGCGCTGACGTCGAGGCCCGAGAACGGCTCGTCGAGGATGACGATGCGCGGGTTGTGGAGGACGGCGGCGGCGATCAGGATCTTCTGCCGCATCCCTTTCGAGTACGACGACAGCGTCTGATACCGGTCGTCCCAGATGCCGAGCAGCTGGAGGAAGCGCTCGATCTTGTCGTCGAGCGCGGCCTCGCGCAGCTGCCGCAGGCGGCCGACGAGCCGCAGATATTCAGGACCGGTCAGGTAGGTGTACAGGTGCGGTTCCTCGGGCACGTATCCGAGCAGCGCCTTGTACGCTTCGAGGTCGTCGAACGCGTCCGCGCCGTCGAGATGGACCTCGCCGCTCGTCGGCCTGAGCAGGCCCGTGAGGATCTTGACCGTCGTGCTCTTGCCCGACCCGTTGGGGCCGAGCAGGCCGAGCACTTCGCCCGGCCGCGCCTCGAAGGAGACGTCGTGAATCGCGACGAGCGCACCGTAGTGTTTCGTCAGACGGTGGACGCCGAGCATGTTCGTGTGGACACCGGATCGCGCCAAAAGTTCCGGTATAGAATCGGCAGTCCACCAACAGGAGGGAACCGCCATGTCGATGACACAGGCATTGCTGAAGGAATTTGAAAACGAAGCCGGGACGACGCGCCGCGTGCTCGAGCGCGTGCCGACCGACAAGCTCACCTGGAAGCCGCACCCGAAATCGATGTCGCTCGGCACGCTCGCGCTGCACGTCGCCTCCTCGCCAGGCGTCATCATCGGCTGGTGCTGCGAGGACGAGACGACGTTCACGGGTCAGGGGCCGGCCGAGCCGACGTCGACCGAGGAAATCCTCGCGGCGCACGACGCCAGCGTGAAGAAAGTGAAGGAGACGATCCCGCAGATCGGCGATGAGGGCATGCAGCAGATGTGGACCGCGAAAGCGGGCGGCCAGACGCTGATGACGATGCCGAAGGCTGTGCTCACGCGCGCGATCGTCATGAACCACTGGGTGCATCATCGCGGTCAACTGTCGGTGTACCTCCGCCTGCTCGACGTGCCGGTGCCGTCGATTTACGGTCCGAGCGCCGACGAGAACCCGTTCGCCGCGCGTACGTAAGCGTCAGCCGGCGGCGCGGGCTGATGCCTGCGCCGCCGATCCTCGGCTCGCCTCACGTTTCAAAATCGACGTAGGGCGGCCCTTTCAGGGCCGCCAAGGCGAGGCTGAAAGCCTCGCCCTACAGATTTTGAAACGCCCTCTCGAGTTGGAGCTCGTGCGATGAAGCTAACGATGATGTCCCTCGCGCTCGTGCTGGCGGCGCCGCCGCTCGCCGCCGAAACGCACCGGTTCACGCCGACCGTCTTCTACACCACCTACTCGTTCGCGCATCCGCCCGCGCTTCGCATCAAGCCCGGCGACCGCGTCGTCACGAAGACGATCGACGCCTCGGGCGCGGACTGGAACGGGAAGACGGTGTCGTCGGGCCCGAACCCGCAGACCGGGCCGTTCTACGTCGACGGCGCCGAGCCCGGCGACGTGCTCGTCGTCGTGATCGAGAAGCTGGAGACGAACCGCGCGACGGCGTACTCGGGCAGCCTGCTGTCGCCCTACACCGTCGATCCCGCGGCGATCGCGGCGCGCGTCGATCGCGAGGCGCGCCGCGTGACGTGGACGATCGACAAGGGGCGCGGGGTCGCGCGGCTCGATCAGGCCGACGTGCAGCCGGGCGGCTTCGAGCTGCCGCTGCGGCCGATGCTCGGCTGCATCGGCACGGCGCCGGCGCGCAAGGAAGCGATCGCGACGACCGTGCCGGGCGCGTTCGGCGGCAACATGGACTACGCGTCGATGGGCGCGGGCGTCCGCGTGATGCTGCCGGTGAACGAGCCGGGCGCGCTCTTGTTCCTCGGCGACGGCCACGCGCGGCAGGGCGAGGGCGAGGTCGCGGGGACGGGGCTCGAGACGTCGCTCGACGTCGAGTTCACGGTCGATCTCGTGAAGAAAAAAGCGATCGGCTGGCCGCGCCTCGAGACCGACACGCACGTGATGGTCCTCGGCAGCGCGCGGCCGCTGCTCGAGGCCTTCCAGCACGCGACGAGCGAGCTCCAGAAGCTGCTGACGTCCGACTACGGCTTGACCGAGCGCGGTGCGCAGACGCTCCTCGGCCAGGCAGCCGAGTACGAGATCGCGAACGTCGTCGATCCGAACTTCACCGTGGTCGCGAAGATCCGGAAGGCGATGCTGCCCCGACGAAGTAGCCCGGCCGCGCGGTGACGTCCGCGCGCCCGCTGCGCAGGCGCACCTTGAGCTCGTGCCAGCCGGCGCGCGCCACGCCTTTCGGCGTGTAGGTGAGGAGATAGCGCGCGCGCATCTCGTCGAGCGCGCTCGTGAAGAGCTCGCGCAGCTGCCGATCGGACGTCGCGGACCACGTGCGCCCGCCCGACGAGTCCGCGAGCCGGTCGAGGAAGCGATCCGACTCCACGCGAACCGCGTGCACGACGACGCCGACGCGGCGCGCCGTGTCGACGACGGCGTCCTCCGAGAGCCAGCTCGTGGTGTCGGCGCCGTCGGTGAAGATCAGGATCAGCGGACGCGTGCGGTCGTGTGGCTGCAGCGAGAGCGCGAGCTCCACGGCGTCGCGCAGCGCCGTCGCGCCGGAGCCGCTCATCGCATGGAGCGCGGCGCGCACGGCGGCCTTGTCGCCGGTCATCGGCACGCGCAGATCGACCAGATGCGAGAAGGTGATGAGCGACGCGCGATCGTCGGGCCTGAGCGCGTCGACGAGCCCTTCGCCGGCCTGCGCCAGGTGCGCGAGGCGATCGCCCGCGACGCTCGCGCTCGTATCGAGCAGGAGCGTGACGCTCAGCGGCAGCCGATCCAGCGTGACGCTCTCCACCTCCTGGGCGACGCCGTTATCGGCGACGGCGAAGTCGCGCGCCGTCAGCCCCGGCACGGGAAGGCCGCCGCGCGTCACCGAGACGTCGATCTCGACGACCTCGATGCCGCTGCGGAACACCGCCGGCGGCGTCTGCGCCGCCTGCGCGGCGGCGATGGCCGCCGCGATCGCGATCGTGCGGATCACGGCGCCTGCGCCTGCGCGTGCAGCCACGCGAGCGACACGTGATCGAAGCCCCCAAGGTGAAAGTCCCACCACGGATCGTTGCTCTTCTCGGGGAGCGCGGTGAACGCCGCTGCCGATGCGGCCGCCTGCGCAGCGCGGCCGAGCGCGTGACCGACGCGCGCCAGCGCGATGTAGGGCGTCTGGCAGCCCGGCGCGAGCGTCTGCGCCGCGCTGTACGCGCGCTCCGCCTCGTCGAGCCGGCCGTCGCGCTCGGCGGCGGCGCCGAGGAACAGCTGCACGAGGTACCGGTCGCGCACCTCGGTGGCCCGCGTGAGCGCCGCGTCGAAATTCTCGCGCGCGCGCGGGTCGTGCGTCGTGAAGTGCAGCCACCCGACGCGGAGATGCGCGATCGCCAGGCGATCGTCGAGGCCGATCGCGCGGCGATAGTCGGCGGCCGCGGCGTCGTACGCGCGATCGCGTCTGGCGATCTGGTTGCCGCTGCGCAGATCGACGAACGTCATCGCGATCCGCATCTCGACGAGCGCGCCGCGAGCGACGTACAACAGCGGCTCGGAGGAGTACCACGACAGCGCGTCGCGGATCATCCGGTCGGCATCCCCGAGGCGGCCGTTGGCGGTGTAGACGGTCGCGACGAACGCGAGCCAGCGGCGCTCGAAGAGCTGATCGCCGCGGCCGCTCCGCATCGCGTTGACGATGCGCGATGCCGTGGTGAAGTGCAGGAGGCCGAGGCTCGTCGCGGAGGCGGAGAGCAGCGTAATCCCGGCGTCGGTGTGGAGCATCACCGCGGCGCGCTGCGCCTCGGGTGTGGCGCGCGCGGCGCGGCCGCCGACGCCCGCCACGTCGGCGCGGCTCCACCGCGCGAGCGCCAGCGCGGCGTCCTGCTGATCGCCGCGCGCGTACTGCTGAACGAGCGCCTCGTAGCGTTCGTCGGCGCCCTGCGCCGCCAGACTGTGAGGAACGAGGAGCGCCAGCGCGAGGATCGCGCCTACGGCACGCTTTCGATGGCGCGTGCGTACGAGGCGCGCCAGAGCTTCGCCTCTTCCATCGCGACGATCGGGCTGCCGAAGGATTCGGTGCGCAGCGTTCTGTCGTGACGCACGACGCGGACCCGCCAGTTCTCGGCGCGCGGATCCTTCAGCAGCAGACACGCGGTTCCGTCCGGAAGCTGCCACAAGCGTGCGAGCGGGATTTCACCCATGCGTCTGAGAGGAAGAGGGGAGCGGCAGGCACTCTACCACACCACGGATGAGCTCGCAATTGGTACTCCCGAATCACCCCGAGACGAGCGGCTGCTGCGCCGCTTCCCACGCGGCGATCCCGCCCGCGATCTCGCCGACGTGCGGAAAGCCGCGGCGCTTCAGCAGGCTCGCCGCGATCGACGATCGGTAGCCGCCGGCGCAGTGGAGGAGGATCGGACGATCGCGCGGCAGCTCCTCCATCCGGTCCGCAAGATGATTGAGCGGCACGTGCACGCTGCCCGCGATGTGCTTCTGCTCGCGCTCACGCGCCGCGCGCACGTCCACGACGATCGCCTCACCGGCGGCGAGCCGCTCAGCCGCGAGCGGCGCGCTGACCCGCTCGGTCGTCGCCGTCAGATCCGGCCGCGCTTCGAGGCTGCGCAGTCCGTCCTGCAGGAACCCCACGATGTGATCGAAGCCGATGCGGCCGAGGCGCATCGCCGACTCCTGTTCACGGCCCGGATCCGCGATGATCACGATCGGCCGCTCGCGATCGAGCACCGTGCCGGCCCATGTCGCGTATTGGCCGCCGAGGCCGATGTTGATGCTGCCGGCGAGGTGCGCCGAGGCGAACTCCACCGGATCGCGCGTGTCGAGAATCTGGCCGCCGGTGCGCTGCAGCGCGAGCACGAGCTCGAGCGTCATCGGGTTCAGCTCGCGCGCGAGCGCCTCGTCGAGCGTCGGACGCTCTTTGCTGTTCAGCACCGCGTCGTAGGTGAAATACGGCGGCGCGTCGGGCTGGTCGGCCGTGACGAGATCGACGAACGCGCTCTTCGACATCGGCTGCAGCGCGTAGTTCGATCGGCGCTCGTTGCCGATGGTCGACACCGTGTCCTTCGAGAGCGCCTTGCCGCAGAGCGATCCGGCGCCGTGCGCCGGGTAGACGAGGCTGGCGTCGGGCAGCGCGAGCAGCTTGGTCCACAGCGACTCGTACAGCCGCGCGCCGAGATCGGCCGCCGACCAGCCGAGCGCGGCGCGGAGATCGGGGCGCCCGACGTCGCCCACGAACAGCGTATCGCCGGTCAGCACGGCGTGCGGTTCCGTGGCGCTGCGATCCAGGTCGTAGACGGCAATCGAGATCGATTCGGGCGTGTGCCCCGGCGTCTCGATCGCCTGCAGGCGCACGCGCCCGAGCGCGATGCGATCGCCGTCGGCGAGCGGCGTGAACGCGTACTCGGCGCTGGCCGCGGCGCCGAGGTAGATCGTTGCGCCGGCGCGATCGCGCAGCTCGAGATGGCCGGCTACGAAATCCGCGTGCAGGTGCGTCAGGACGACATGCGCGATCCGCAGGCCGCGGGCCTCCGCGAAGGCGAGGTACTGGTCGACATCGCGCTGCGGATCGATGACCGCGGCGACGCCGGTGCGCTCGTCGCCGACGAGGTACGACGCGTGCGCGAGACAGTTCAGGTAGAACTGATGGAGGACCATGTCGTCGCGCCTATTCCCGGCGGAATCAGCGTCATGGCTCAGTATACGGGCGCCGCGAACGCCGCCCACCCGAACGATTCGCAAATTTCAGGTGTACGGATCGCGCGGCTCGCCGCTCTTTATCTGAAGGATGTTTATGCGTGGTTGCCGCGGGTCAGAGCATCTCGAGCATGGTGCCGTTGTTGCTACGGCAAGATCGGCTGGCCTGACGTTTCTGCTCAAATGGTGTACGTGCGTGCATGCATAAACGTCATCGGTGTCAATAACGCTGCGAAAAAATTGCACCGCCCGTTCCGCCGACATACGGACGGCAGGCGGCGCTCAGGGTCCGAATGCTGATTCGGTTGACGCGAAAGCTGG
>Ga0209474_10002144_pt1 | contig 18413 bp, 17 predicted proteins | sample GraSoiAngelo_145_FD_185902 | JGI IMG/M metagenome (GOLD analysis project Ga0209474, IMG submission 185902) | Grasslands soil microbial communities from the Angelo Coastal Reserve, California, USA - 14_1009_05_20cm (SPAdes) (version 2) | ecosystem: Environmental > Terrestrial > Soil > Grasslands... | reverse complement strand
GGTCGTTTTTGGTTTGTCGCGGTTCGGCGGCGGATACGTCGTCCAGAAATGACGGCCGCAGCGATTGCACACCCAGAATTGATCCGGCGTCCACGGCATCCCGGGACCGGGATCGCGCAGCTCCATCTCGGCGCCGCAGCGCATGCAACGGATGTGAAGATCCACGTCGGCCATGCACGCCGATTCTAGCGCAGAACGGCGCCGCGCCCGCGGCGCCCGTGGATTGGTGGCTCCGGCTTCCAGTACGATCGGCAGGTGATTCCCGCGATCGTGCTCGCCGCCGGCCGTTCGTCGCGCATGGGACGTCCGAAAGCGGCGCTGCCGCTCGGCGACGGCGACACATTCCTTACGCGCATCGTCCGCACGTTCCGCGCCGCCGGCGTCCAGGACGTGATCGTCGTCGTCGGACACGATGCGGAAGCGATCGTCGCCTCGTTCGCCGAGAGCGATCTGCCGGCGCGCTTCGTGATGAACGCGGCGTACGATCGCGGCCAGCTGTCGTCGCTCGTCACGGGGCTGAATGCGGTCGATCGACCGGGCGTCGCGGCGGTGCTCGTCACGCTCGTCGACGTCCCGCTCGTGTCCGCGGCCACCGTTCGCGCGGTGCTCGATTGCTATCGCGCGACGAAGGCGCCCGTCGTGAGGCCGACCTCCGCGTCACGCCACGGGCACCCGCTGCTCCTCGATCGGTCGCTGTTCGACGTTCTGCGGCGCGCCGACCCGGCGGCAGGCGCGAAGAGCGTGGTGCGCGCGCACGCGTCGCCCGCGGGCGATCTCCCAATCGCGGACGAGGGCGCGTTCACCGATATCGACACTACGGGAGAGTACGAACGGTGGGTCAGTGATCGCCCTGGCGGCGGCGCGGCGTCGACGGATCCCTGAAGCCAGTACGGATATCTTTCACTTCGGAAAAATCTTCCGCGTCGTTTCTGACATCCTGACGCATCTCGACGTCGGCGTACCGCTCGGCCACGAGCCACGTCGCGAGCCCCGAGGACACGTCCCGCACTGCCCCGGGCCGTAATTGATCGAGCCGCACCCCGTCGAGCTCCGTCTCGACCGGCGTTTTCCTGATGCGAATCTTCACGTCTAACTGGAAGGTAGCAAACCAGGTGCCGAATTAGCACCAGCAACATTATCCGGTGCGCTGGCGGCCGAGGCGGCGTCGAGGCGGGCGGCGAGCGGCGCGAATGCGTCGGTCGGGCCGTGCCAGCGCAGCTCGTCAATCGACGCGAAGAGCGGGATGTCGGTCCGAAGCGTCGCGAGATCGCGGAAGAGCAGCGCTCTGTCGCGCTCGCGCTGGAGCGTGCGCGCCAGCGCGGCCGCGTTCGACGCGTTGACGCCCCACGCCTCCGCCTCAGCCGGAATCTGCTCGAGATGGCCGAACTTCGCCAGCACGGCCGCTGTCGATTTCGGGCCCCAGCCGGGGAGCCCGGGATAGCCGTCGGACGCGTCGCCGACGAGCGCGAGGTAGTCGGGAATCGACTGCGGCGCGACGCCGAACCGCTGCACGACGCCGGCTTCGTCGCGAATCGTGCGCGTGCGGCGGATCAGCTGCACGACGCGCGTCCCGCGGACCGACTGCGCGAGATCCTTGTCGGGCGTGCAGATGAAGACGCGGCCCACGCGCGCGTCGCGTGCCGCCGCCGCGCCGGCCGCCGCGAGCGCATCGTCGGCTTCGTACTCGATCATCGGCCACACGGCGACGCCGAGCGCCGTCAGCGCCTCCTCGAGCAGCGGGAACTGCGACAGCAGATCGGGATCGACGCCGTCGCCGGTCTTGTATCCCGCCCACAGCCGGTTGCGGAACGATTCGATCACGTGGTCGGTCGCGACGCCGATATGCGTGGCGCCGCCGTTGATCATCGCGAGGACGGACGTCAGCACGCCGCGCACGGCGCCGACCTCGCGCCCGCGCTCGTCGCGCGCGCGCGGCACGGCGTAGAAGTGCCGGAACAGTTCGTACGTGCCGTCGATGAGATGGACGTCCAGAAGCAACTCCGCGGACAGGTGTAAGGCGACCCTCTCAGAGTCGCCACTCAGCTCAGTGTAGGGCGACCCTTTCAGGGTCACCACTCCGCTCATGTAGGGCGACCCTTTCAGGGTCGCCACTCCGTTCATGTAGGGCGACCCTTTCAGGGTCGCCACTCAGTATAAGCTTGCGCACACCATGACACGCCGCGGGATCGCTGTCGCCGTGCTGTCGCTCGCCGCCGTCGCGCTCCACGCGCAGCAGAACGACCGCGCGCGGCTCCTCGACGAGCAGATCGGACGCATTTTCGACGCGCGCGAGTACGACGCGCCGCGCTTCGGGCCCGCACGCTGGATGGCGGACGGCGCCGCATACACGGTGGTCGAGCGCGACGGAGCCGCCGGCGCAGACATCGTCCGGTACGACGCCTCGACCGGCGAGCGCACCATTCTCGTGCCGCGGTCGCGCCTCGTGCCGCCCGGCGGCGCGACGCCGCTCGACGTCGACGATTACGCGTGGTCGCGAGACGGCCGCGGTCTCCTCGTGTTCACGAACACGAAAAAAGTGTGGCGGCGGAACACGCGCGGCGACTACTGGGTGCTCGACGTCGCCGGCGGGACGCTCCGGCGGCTGGGCGCTGCCGCGCCGGAATCGTCGCTCATGTTCGCGAAGTTCTCGCCCGACGGCTCGCGCGTCGCCTACGTGCGCGCGAACAACCTCTACGTCGAGCGGCTCGACGACGGCCGCGTCGCCGCGCTGACGAGCGACGGATCGGAGACAACGATCAACGGCACGTCGGACTGGGTGTACGAAGAGGAGCTCGACGTGCGCGACGGCTTCCGCTGGAGCCCCGACGGCTCGCGCATCGCGTTCTGGCAGTTCGACACGACGGGCGTCGGCCTCTTCTCGCTCGTCAACGACACCGACGCGCTCTATCCGATCGTGACGAAGATTCCCTATCCGAAGGCGGGGACGACGAACTCCGCGGTGCGGATCGGCGTGGCGGACGCGGCGGGGCACGAGCACGCGCGCTGGATGAAGACGGCGGGCGATCCGCGCGACGGCTATCTCGCGCGCATGGAGTGGATCGACGAGGGCACGCTTGCGATTCAGCAGCTGAACCGGCTGCAGAATCGCGACGACCTGCTGCTCGCCGACGCGCGGACCGGCGACGCGCGCCGCGTGTTCCGCGACGAGTCGAATGCGTGGGTGGACGTGCAGGACGACGTGCGCTTCATCGACAACGGCCGCGCGTTTCTGTGGCTGAGCGAGCGCGACGGCTGGCGCCATGTGTACCGCCAGCGCCGCGACGGCGGCGAGCCGGCGCTCGTCACGCGCTTCGACGCCGACGTCGTCGAGATCGCCGGCATCGACGAAGCGGGAGGCTCGCTCTACGTCATCGCGTCGCCGGAGCGCGCGAGCGAACGCTATCTATATCGCGCGAAGCTCGATGGAAGCGCCGCGCCGGAGCGCGTGACGCCGCCGAGCGAGCCGGGGACGCACACCTACAGCATCTCGCCCGACGGCGCGCGCGCGATTCACACGCGATCCCGATTCGACGAGCCGCCGGCGATGGACGTCGTCGCGCTGCCGTCGCACACGACGCTGCGATCGCTCACCGACGCGTCGGCGCTTGCCGCGAAGACGCGCGCGCTCGTCACGCCGCCGGTGGAGTTCTTCACGATCGACATCGGGGGTGGCGTGTCGCTCGACGGCTGGATGCTGAAGCCGAAGACGTTCGACGCCGCGCGCAAGTACCCGGTGATCGTCTACGTCTACGGCGAGCCGGCCGGGCAGACGGTCGTCGATCGCTGGAGCAGCACCAATCTCTTCCTTCGCGCGCTCGCCGACGCCGGCTACGTCGTCGTCAGCGTGGACAACCGGGGCACGCCGGCGCCGAAGGGCGCGGCCTGGCGGAAAGTCGTGTACGGCGCGGTCGGCGAGCTCTCGGCGAAGGAGCAGGCCGCCGCCTCGCGCGCGCTCGCCGCACGGTACGCGTTCATCGACGGCGATCGCGTCGGCGTGTGGGGCTGGAGCGGCGGCGGGTCGAACACGCTGAACATGATGTTCCGCTATCCGGAGACGTTCCGCGTCGGCGTCGCGGTGGCGCCGGTTCCGGATCAGCGGCTCTACGACACGATCTATCAGGAGCGCTACATGGGGCTGCCGCAGGACAACGTGGACGGCTATCGCCGCGGCTCGCCGATCAACTTCGCCGAAGGGCTCGCGGGCCGGCTGCTCGTCGTGCACGGGTCGGGCGACGACAACGTGCACTACCAGGGAACCGAACGGCTCGTGAATCGCCTCGTCGAGCTCCGCAAGCCCTTCGATCTCATGGTCTATCCGAACCGCACGCACGCCATCGCCGAAGGACGCGGGACAACGCCGCATGTCTATCGGCTGATCGCGCGCTACTTCCTCGAGCACCTGCCGCCGCAGCCGTGAGCTTTCCGATCGAGCCGCCGATCGAGCCGATGCTCGCGAAGCTCGCCGACAATCTGCCAGCCGGCGCGTTCCTCTACGAGCCGAAGTGGGACGGCTTTCGCGCGATCGTGTTTCGCGGCGAATCGGACGTTTACATCCAGAGCCGCGACCTGCGTCCGCTCGATCGGTACTTCCCCGAGCTGCACGACGCGCTCCTGCTGGGGCTGCCGGACGCTTCAGTGATCGACGGCGAGATCGTCATCGCCACGCCGCACGGCCTCGACTTCGACGCGCTGCAGCTGCGGCTTCATCCGGCGGCGTCGCGCGTGGCGAAGCTCGCGAAGGAGACGCCCTCGTCGTTCGTCGCCTTCGACGCGCTCGCGCTCGACGGCGAGGATCTGCGGCAGGCGCCGCAGGACGAGCGCCGGCGGCGCCTCGAGCTCGCGCTCGACGCCGCGAAGCCGCCGATCCATCTCACGCCGGCGACGCGCGATCCGGCCGTGGCCGCCGAGTGGCTCTCGCGCTTCGAGGGCGCCGGCCTCGACGGCGTGATCGTGAAGCCGCGCGATCTCGTCTACGAGCCGGGGAAGCGCGCGATGATCAAAGTGAAGCACGCGCGCACAGCCGACTGCGTCGTCGCCGGCTTCCGGTGGCACAAGGACGGCAAGGGGGAGCGCGTCGGCTCGCTGCTGCTCGGGCTGTACGACGATCGCGGCCACCTGCATCACGTCGGCGTCACCTCGTCGTTCACGATGACGAAGCGGCGTGAGCTCGTCGCCGAGCTCGCGCCGCTGCGCGAGCGCGCGCTCGCGGAGCATCCGTGGCGCGAGTGGGCGATCGCGGAAGGCGAGTCGACGCGCATGCCGGGCGGGCAGAGCCGCTGGAGCGCGGGGAAGGATCTGTCCTGGGAGCCGCTGCGCATCGAGCGCGTGTGCGAGGTGAAGTACGACCACATGCAGGGCCCGCGCTTCCGGCACGCGGCGACGTTCCTGCGCTGGCGGTCCGACAAGCGGCCCGAGGACTGCCGCTACGATCAGCTCGAGGTCACGACGCCTTTCGAGCTCGAGAAGGTCTTCGGCGTGGCGCGCCAGCCGCGCTGAAATTGCTCCAGTCGTCCGGCGTGTCGTCGGGGTCGAGCGGCTCCTGCGGCGGGCGCAGCTCCGGCGGCACGTGCTGCAGGTTCACGCGAATCCGCGTCCACGTATGGAAGCGGCCGCGCATCGCGTCGACGAGGACGTCGGCCGGCGCGAGATGCGCGGCGGCGTCGGCGTGGCGGTTCTTCCACCGCTCGAGGCCTGCGAGCGCATCCTCTTTCTTTCCGGCGCGCGCGATCTCGATGAGCGGGTGGATCGGCGTCCTGCGGCGCGACGGCTGAACGCGCGCGGGCTCGCCGCGCTGCTTGCGGTAGTGCGGCGGCCACGGCGCGTCGCCGAGCCCTTCGCGCGCGTGCCGATCGGCGAGCTCGAGCAGCGGATCGAGGAGGCCGGCGGCGCCGTCCATCCCGTCGTGCGGATCGCCAATCGACGCGAAGCGCGACGGCATCGTCTTCAGCGTGAAGTCGCGCGGATCGCACGCGTCGATCTCGTCCCACGCGAGCGGCGCCGACACGCGCGCGTCTGGCGTCGGCCGCACCGAGTAGGCCGCGGCGATCGTGCGATCCTTCGCGTTCTGGTTGTAGTCGAGGAAGACGCCGTGGCGCTCCTCCTTCCACCACTTGCTCGTCGCGAGCGCCGGCGCCCTTCGTTCGACGTCGCGCGCGAAGGCGAGCGCGGCGCGCCGCACGTCGTCGAACGTCCAGCGCCGCTCGATGCGGACGTAGACGTGCATGCCGCGCGATCCGGAAGTCTTCGGCCAGCCGGCGAGCCCGAGGTCGGCGAGCGCGGCCTGCACGACGCGCGCGACGCTGCGCACTTCGGTCCACTCGACGCCGGGCACCGGATCGAGATCGATCCGCAGCTCGTCGGGGTGATCGAGGTCGTCCGCGCGGACCGGGTGCGGGTGGAGCTCGAGGCATGCGAGGTTCGCCATCCACACGAGCGCGGCGGCGTTGCGCGGCACGACCTCCTCGGCCGTGCGTCCAGAGGGGAAGTGCAGCGAGACGACGTCGATCCACGGCGGACGCGATGCGGGCGCGCGCTTCTGATAGAAGAACTCGCCGCCGACGCCGTTCGGGTAGCGCACCAGGACGTTCGGCCGTCCGCCGGCGGCGCGCAGCGCGCCGCGCGACACCGCGACGTAGTAGCGCGCGAGATCGAGCTTGGTGTAGCCCGCGTCGGGAAACAGGATCTTCCGCGGGTTCGAGACGGCGATCTCGCGGCCGTCGACGATCAGCGTTTCGCGGTCGGCGTCGCTCGGCATCGCTCAGATCTTGTTCGGACATCCCGGGCGGCAGCGGCACGGGATCGTGCGCTCGCCGATGATCGAGTAGTCGTAGGTGAGCTCCTCGCCCCGGCGGATGTCGCGCCTCGCGCGGATCCAGATCGTCTTGTCGACGACCTCGAACCAGCAGTTCGGCGTGCACGAGTGGTTGATGAAGCGCGCGATGTTGCCGCCGACGGCCGCGTCGCGGCTCCAGCTGCGGTTCACGCGGAAGACCCAGACGCAGCCGTCGGCGAGGTAGCGCGCCTCGCGAGCCTCGCAATCGTCGTTCCGGACGAGCTCGCCCGCGTAGTCGATGATGCGCGCGTTCTTTCTGATCCGCTCGACGGCGAACACGCCGAAGCCGTGCACCGGCGATCGGCGGCGGACGATTCCCGGCAGCCCCCCGCGGCGTGTCATCCGTTTCGACATCAGGCGAGCACCCGACTGGGCAGCCCGTGATCCTGGATCCGATCCTGGATCTGATCCTGGATCTGATCCTGGATCTGATCCAGGATCGCTTCGTCCGCGGCCAGGACCCGCCCGAGTTTGAAACCGCCTCATGTTACGACACCGACGCGAATCGCGTTATGCTGCTCAGCCGATCATGGTCGATGCGCGGCTGGTGGACGCGCTGCGGCGCGCGCGGCGCATGCTCGTCTTCTCCGGGGCCGGCATTTCGACGGCGAGCGGCATCCCCGATTTCCGCGGACCGAACGGCGTCTGGACCCGGCGGCGTCCGGTTTACTACGACGAGTTCCTCGCCTCCGAGCCGGCCCGCGTCGAGTACTGGGACTACAAGCTCGAGACGTGGGACGTCTATCAGCAGGCGCGGCCGAACGCCGCCCACGACGCGGTGGTCGCGCTCGAGCGCGCCGGGAAAGTCGAGGCCGTCGTCACGCAGAACGTGGACGGCCTCCATCGGTGCGCGGGGACGTCGCCGTCGCTGCTCGTCGAGCTGCACGGGACCGATCTGTTCGTCGAGTGTCAGACATGCCACACGACGAGCGAGCCGGCGCCGCACTTCGCGTGCTTCCGGGAGACTCGCCGGGCGCCGCGCTGCGCGTGCGGCGGGCTGCTGAAGGCGGCGACGGTCAGCTTCGGCCAGTCGCTGCGGAGCGCCGATCTCGAGCGCGCCGCCGACGCCGCGATGAAGGCCGATCTCGTCGTCGCACTCGGCTCGACGCTCTCGGTCTATCCGGCGGCGTCGGTGCCGCTCATCGCCGCGGGCCGCGGGACGCCGTACGTCATCGTCAACCGCGGGCCCACCGAGCACGACGATCATCCCGCGGTGACGCTCAGGATCGAGGGCGACGTCACGGACGCGTTCGCGGCGGCGGTGAACGAGGCGCTGGCCTGACATGCGCGCGTCGATCGCATTCGCAAGCCTCTGTCGTTCGCGCGATCTGCTGCGCGGCGCGCACGATCGACGGGTGTCGATTCGACAGGCGGCCGCCGCCGCCGGCATGTCGCCGTTTCATTTCATCCGCCGCTTCCGCGCCGTGTTCGGCGAGACGCCGCACCAGTGCCGGACGCGCGCGCGGATCGATCGCGCGAAGCGGCTGCTCGCGACGAGCGACAGGTCCGTGACCGACGTCTGCCTCGACGTGGGCTTCACGAGCCTCGGGAGCTTCAGCGATCTGTTCGCGCGGCGCGTCGGCGTCGCGCCGTCGGCGTACAGGCGCCGCGTGCGTGCGCGCGTGGCGAGCTCCGATGGCGTGTGCGCGCCGGGCTGCCTCACGCTCATGGCGGCCGCGTTCGCAACTTTCGAGAAGCGTGGGCGCCCCGTTGCTGGCAGACTGCCGCCGTGATGAAGATCAAACTGACGAGCATCATGGTCGACGATCAGGACAAGGCGCTGCGCTTCTACACCGGAGTCTTCGGCTTCGCGAAGAAGCACGAGATCCCGGTCGGCGAGTACAAGTGGCTGACCGTCGTCGCGCCGGAGCGGGACGATCTCGAGCTGTCGCTCGAGCCGAACGTGAACCCGGCGGCGAAGGCGTTTCAGGAGGCGATGTTCCGCCAGGCGATTCCGCTCGCGGCGTTCGAGGTGGACGACATCGAGGCGGAGGTGCGGCGGCTGAAGGCCGCCGGCGTCGGGTTCACGACCGACGTGACGCGCATGGGTCCGGTGACGATTGCCGTCTGCTCGGACACATGCGGGAACCTCATTCAGCTCTATCAGCCGGCGAAAGGGACGTAACCAATCACGGCGGATCGGAGAGCGGTTGTTTCAGCTCCGGCTTCACGAATGACCAGTGGCTGTGCACGATCCGCCACTGGCCGTCGATGCGCGCGTAGACCTCCGTCGAGTTCCACCGGATGACGGGCTGCTCGGATCCGTCCCGCTGCTTGCGGTAGTTCACCAGGTTGAAGGTCAGGAGCGCGGCGTCGCCGTGCAACTGCACCTTCGGATTCACCATCTCGTACCGGTCAATTTTGATCTTGCCTGTCCACGGGACGAGCAGATCGCGCATGCGCTCGAATCCATCGATGCGCGCATCGAGCGTCGGGTCGAAGTAGGTGACCTCGGGCGCCATGATCTCGAGATAGCCGTGAGGATCGCCGTTGCCCCATCGATCGAGCGCGGCTCGTTCGAGCGCGATGATGTCGTGTGCGTCGGACATGTCTGCCGTCCTACTGCGCGTCCAGGATCGACCTGAACGTCGCCTGTCCGAGGAGCGTTCGGAGCGCCGCCACGAAGTCCGGCGACGCGTGGAACGGATGATCGCGGTGGATGGCGGCGTAGGACGCGTCGAGCGCGTCGATGTGCTCGTGCGTCTCCGGCGCCATCTCGCGCACGCGCGTCACGTGCGCGCTCGCGAACAGCAGCTTCCCAGGATCGACGTAGCCCGCGTCGATGAACGCCTGCGTCTTCTTCGCGCAGCGGCAGGGGTTCGCCGTGTTCACGAGCCCACAGCGATCCTGCATGAAGCTGTGAAGATCCCGCCGCGCGCGTGACAGCTTCTGGCGGAAGTTGTCGCGGCTCGTCTCCAGCAGCTCGGCGCCGATGGCGTCGGTGACGCCGAAGATTTCGCCGAGAACGTAGACCAGTCGCTGCTCGCGGTCGAGGCACAGCAGCATGCCCGACGTGCAGCCGATGCGCGCCTCGTCTATCAGCAGCTTGACGTCGGCGGGAACCGACGCCTGATCCGGCAGATCCATGTCCGCGGCGCTCGCGAGCGCTTCTCCGTACCTGGCGAAGGTCCACTCCACCGCTTCGGCGCGCGCGCGCTTCATGTTCAGCACGTGGTTCACGACGATGCGGTAGAGCCACGTTCGAAAGCTGCTGCGTCCCTCGAACGTCGAGAGCTTCGTCACGAGCTTGATCAGCACTTCTTGCGTGGCGTCTTCCGCATCCTCCGGCAGATACACCATCCGTTGCACGATGTTGTAGATCCAGGCCTGGTGGCGCATGACGAGCGCCTCGAGGGCGTCGCGGTCGCCCTCGCGAATCCGGCTCAGGAGAACGAGATCGTCGGCGTCGGTTTCCGGTGTGTGGCCGAGAGGATTGAGCGCCTTCATAGCTGTCGCTTTATAACCGCTTTGGACACCGGGTTCGCTCGAGTGTGACAGCTCCCTCGCGCCTGCAATCCCCGGCTTTTGAAATCAACGACTTGTGAGCGCAGGAGTCGCGCGAACGCGCCGTGCAGGGGTAGAATTCATCCTCCCGGTCATCGGGGCTGCGAAACGAGGAGTCGGGCCATGAGATTCGACGCACGGCAGCGGATCACGCGGAAGCGGTCAGCGCTCGGCGTCGCCGCTGGAACCGCGCTCACGCTCGCGATCGCGTTCGTCTGGATCGCGCCCGACGCGCGCGCGCAGAGCGACCGCGCCGAACGGTGGGTCGGCACCTGGGCCACCGCGGAAGTCGGGCGCCCGCAGAATCCGGCGGCGCCGCCGCCGGCGCTGCGGCCGTTCATGCCGAACACGAGATGCCCGGCGCCTCCGCCCGCTGTCGCCGCGCCGCAGGGCCAGGCGTTCGCGCCTGCGCCGTTCATTCAGTTCACAAATCAGACGCTTCGTCAGATCGTCCACACGAGCATCGGTGGATCCAGGGCGCGCGTCGTCCTCACCAACGCGTACGGCACCGCGCCGGTCACCATCGGCGGCGCGCAGATCGCCCTTCGCGACAAGCAGGGATCCATTCAGCCGTCGTCGAGCCGGCCGCTCACGTTCAGCGGCCAACCGACGATGACGGTTCCTGCCAACGCGGTGATCTACAGCGATCCGGTCAACGTGACGGTGCCGCCGATGTCGGACCTCGCGATCGATCTCTATCTGCCGGGCAGCACCAACGCGGCGGCCACGCTGACGATGCACGGCGGCGCGCTGCAGACGAGCTACATCTCCGAGACCGGCAACTACGTCGGCAAGACGACCATGCCGGAAGTCGGCACCACGCAGAGTTGGTTCCTGCTCTCGCGCGTGGACGTGGTAGCGCCAGACGCCGCCGGCGCCATCGTCGCGTTCGGCGATTCGATCACGGACGGCGCGCGATCGACGGCCGACACGAACAACCGATGGCCGGATCACCTGGCGCGGCGTCTGCTGTCGCAGGGAATCAGGATGGGCGTGCTGAACGCCGGCATCGGCGGCAATCGTCTGTTGGACGAAGCGCCGGTGCCTCCGGGCGTCGACGGGCGCGCGGTGGGCGCGGGCATCAACGCGCTGGCGCGGTTCGAGCATCACGTGCTGTCGTTGCCGGGCGCGACGCACGTCATCGTGCTCGAGGGCATCAACGACATCGGCAACGCGCGGCAGAATCCGACGCCGACGGCCGCGGATCTCATCGCCGCGCACAAGCAGCTCATCGCGCAGGCGCACGCGCGAGGCCTCAGGATGCTCGGCGCGACGCTGACGCCGTTCTGGGGCGCGGCGTACTACAGCGACGCCGGCGAAGCGAAGCGGCAGGCGCTCAACGACTGGATTCGATCGAGCAAGGCGTACGACGGCGTCGTCGATTTCGACAAGGCGACGCGGGATCCCGCCGATCCGAAGAAGCTCCTCGAGCAGTACGATTCGTGCGACTACCTGCACCCGAGCGATGCCGGCTACAAGGCGATGGGCGACGCGATCGATCTGTCGCTCTTCAAGACCGGTGTCGGCGCCACCGCGTCGAGATAGACGTCAACGCGCCGTCGGCGAGCCTTTCCAGAGCCATTCCAGCGCTTCGGGCAGCGTCTGCTGCTTCACCACGCGATCCGTGTGGCCGGCGTTCCGCGCGAACACGAACTGGTAGTGATAACCCTTTGCCGCCAGCACGCGGGCCATGCGCTCGTTCGCGAGGACCCAGTCGTGCATGTCGTCGCGCATCGAGTTCGGGTTGAAGAGATCCCGATCGCCCACCTCCATCCAGATCCGAATCGGCTTGGCCGGGCTGTTGGGAACGAGGCGTTCGTGGAATTCCCACGCGCCGTGCGGCGTGTCGGCGTTCGGCGGCCACTGCTGGTTCACGAACGTGCCCGAGTAGGTCAGCACGCGGTGATAGAGCTCGGGGTGATACCACGCCATGGCGAGCGCCGCCGAGCCGCCCGAGCTGCCGCCCATCGTGGCGCGCTGATCCGCATCCTTCGTCAGCCTCACGCTGCACTGCTGCTCGACGAGCGGCAGCACTTCGGTCTCGACGAATTCCGCGTAGCGGCCCGACATCGTGTCGTACTCGAGGCCGCGCTCGCTGCCCTGCGCGTCGCCGCTGCCGTTGCCGATCGAGATCGCGATCATCACCGGCACGCGCTTCTGCGCGATGAGACTGTCGAGCGCGGTGAACAGCAGTTGGTCCGGTCCGTCGGCGCCGACGATGAAGGGCGCGGCCGTGCCGGAGGTGTATTGCTTCGGCACGTAGACGGCGACGCGGCGCGTGTAGGGGGCCGGGTGGCTCGTCGTCACCATCAGCTTCGCGGGATCGGCGGGATCCGGCGCGCCGAAGGTGCCGGCGTCGCGTGCGATGCCGGGATAGATCTTGCTGTCGGCCGAGCTCATCGTGATCGCACACGTGGTGCCGTGCGGCACGTCGTCTTTCACGGTCATCTCGGGCGCAGGATCGTGCGTGGGACCGATGATGAAGTTGCCGTCGGCGTCGGCGGGCGGCACCGCGCCGTCGGGCAGCTCCTTCGCGTCCACGTATCCCGGCGTATGCGGATCGCGGGTCGGCGGCACGGGTCGTGGCCGCTGAGCAGCGGGAGGTGCGGGCGGCTGCGCCGCCGCCTGGGCGGCGCGGTGCGCGCTCCCGCCGGCGGACAATCCAAGCATGGCGAGCGCCGTCGTGAGAATTGCTGCGAGCATGGCGCCTATTCTGCCACCGCGCGCGGGTAGTGAACGAGACAGCGCGCGATCCGCGCCGCAGGCCGCGGCGCGGCTGGCCAGGACCGGGCGGTTCGCGTTATCATCAGGAGTCGTCGCGATAGACCTCACAGCGTGGGCCAGTAGCGCAGTTGGGAGCGCGCATGAATGGCATTCATGAGGTCACCGGTTCGATCCCGGTCTGGTCCACCATCTCCAATCATTGACACGTCGCCGTTTACAATCTGACCCAAAGTAGCGTTGGAACCACGGGTTGACGTCGGTCGCGTAGCACGCGCTCGGCCGATTCTAGACTGATCCCGATGTCGACCGACGATCTGCTCGTCGAAGCATTGCGGCTGTCTCGGCGCGACCGCGCGCGCGTCGCGGAAGAACTCCTCTCGAGCCTGGAAGAACCGGACGATCAAGTCGCCGCAGCCTGGGCCGGCGAGTTGGAGCGCCGTTCACGCGATGTCGCCGAAGGACGTGTTCAGCGGTCGATTGGGAAACAGCGCGGGCCGACATTCTGAAGGAACTCGACGAACGGCGTGCGCGTCGAACTGCTCGCTGACGCGCGCACTGAACTTCGCAGCGCGACGCTTTGGTACGAGGAGCGCCAAGAGGGCTTGGGCAACCAGTTCCTTGCAGAGGTCGCGTCGGCACTTGATCGAATCAGAGAGGCACCGATTCGTATTCCACCTGGTCAGGTCTGGCAAACCGATCTTTCCCCATCCGCCGACTAATCCTTCAGCGGTTTCCGTATGTCATCGCGTTCGAACCTCACGACGATCACATACTCGTGTTGGCGATCGCCCACGCGAAGCGGCGGCCGCTCTACTGGGTGACGTGTCGCGGCCGGGCACGGCGGAGTTGCGCACCGGTCCTCCGCAGCGGGAGCTTAAGAGGTCAACGTGATCCCATCTTCTTCTCTTCGCTCGCTCGGCGCTCGGTTTGGATCCTGAATGCTACACTGGCGCGATTTCAACCGACGCGGCTCGAAGCGCCTGGAGGCTCTGTGAACCTGAACCGCAGAACGTTCACGAAATCCGTCGCCGGAGCGCTGGGATCGCTCGTTCCGGCATCGTGGGGCGGGCCGAGCGCTGCGGCGCGCGCGAGTAAGGCGATGCCCCTGCAGCGCGCCGAAGCGCGCCTGTCGCCGGCAAAAGTCACGAAGATTCGCGTTTTCTATCCGCCGAACTACAACGCAAACGGCCCCCAGGCCTTCCCGCAGAGCAACATGGTCGTGCTCGTCGACACCGATACGGGAATCACGGGGATTGGGCAGGGCGGTTCGCCGGACACCGTTCGCAATGTCGCCAGAGGCGTCATCGGCAAGAACGCGTTCGACACCGAGATGATCTGGCAAGCGGTGTACATGGACGGGTTCTATTCGCCCGGGAAGGAACGGCTGCACGCACTCGGCGCGATCGACATGGCGCTGTGGGACATCAAGGGCAAGGCGCTGAACGTGCCGCTCTATCAGCTGTTCGGCGGAAAGGCGCGCGAGCATATCGAGCTGTACGCGACGTCAGGCCTGCCCCAGGGAGTCGTACCGCAGGCCGAGGCGCAGGCGATGGGATTGAAAGAGCGCGCGGCAGCGACGATGGCCGCCGGTTATCGCGTGTATCGTGTCGACAGCATCATCCTGCCGAGCGGGCGTGCGAGCGTCGCGGCCGGTCGTGGCGCGGCGTCTGGCGCCGCCGGCGTTCCTACAGCGCTGCCTGGCGGCGGCGGTACGGTCTTCGATTCGAGGTCGCGCATCCCGAGAATCATCCAGGCGGTGGAACAGATCCGGGAAGGCGTTGGCCCGGAAGGCAACTGGATGATCGATCTGCACCAGAAGTTCGACTTCCACGAGGCAGCAGAAGTGTGCAGGCTCATGGAACCGTACCGGCCCTATTGCGTCGAGGATCCCGTTCGGGAAGAGCAGTTCCGGACGCAGATCCCGAAGCTGCGGCTCCTGACGACGGTGCCGCTGGCGCCTGGAGAGGAGTGGGGCACGCGATCGGAGTTCAGTCCGCTCGTCGAGCAGCGGGACATCGATTTCGCACGTGCCTCACTGCCGAACGTCGGCGGCATCACGGAGATGCTCAAGATCATGGCACTCTGCGATACGCACAAGGTCGGCATCGTGCCGCACTTCACGGGGCCCATCGCCACGGCCGGTCACATGCACACGATGATGGCGTTCCCTGGTCAGGTGCTCATGGAGTACAACCAGGGGGAACGTCCGGTCCCCTACATGCCGGAATTCCTCGACTGCAGGCACGGCAAGGTGTGGCCAAACGATCGGCCGGGCCTCGGTGTGAGCGTCGACGAAAAGATGCTCACCTTCATCGAGGCAATGACAGAGAGTGCCCCAGGGGCTTCACATCGGCGCCTCGACGGTTCGCTCACCCACTGGTAGTCAGGACAGTAACCGGCTTCGCAAGGTTTCCGCTCGCGGCGCGCATGGGCGGTTCGTCGTCGTCGAACCGATGCATGACTGCAGTCGCGGGCTCACGAGAGAAAAACAGGTCGCCCAGCACGACATCGCGATCGAGATCGTCGACGAGGAGCTGCGAGCGGCTGGTTTCGAGGTAGTGGAGCGTGACACCTCGTTCATCAAGTTCACGGCGGTGCCCGGTGGGTTCTGGCTGCTCGTGGCCCGCCGCCCGTGACGAATTAGAGGTCTGACACAATTCCGGCGATGATGGCCCTCACTGGACGACGACGGTTCCTCGAAGCATGTTCATCCCGCACACGAAACCGATCTCGGCGGACGTCTTCGGCATGAACTCGATGACGACCGGCTCGTTGAGCGGCAACGGGCGGCGAACGTTCAATGAAGGAAACACGACTTCCGTACCGCAGGTCTTGTCCGTCGTCCGGATGAATGTAATCTGCGCCGGCACGCCCGCTCTGAGCGTCAGCTTGGCCGGTTCGTAGCCCTTTTCAGTCACGAGAACCTTTCGGCCCTGCGGTTCGTGAGCGGGAGCAGATTGGCTCGCTGCGGCCGGTGCGTTCGCTCCGGCTGGAGCCTGAGGGCGCCGTAAACCCAGTCGGTCGCGCTCGGCACGCACGGCGAAACTTCCTTCCGCGACGACTCTCTCGCCTGGCTTCACGCCGCTGAACACGGCGACGTCGTTTCCTGATCGGGCACCCAGGCGAACCTCGCGTTCGATGAACCTGCCAGTCTGCTGCGGATCGGCGACGTACACCACCGTTTGGTTTCCGACGTTCTGCACGGCGGCGTATGGTATCAACGCCGCCGCCCCGCCGCCCTCAGCCTCGATCGTGACGTCTGCAAACATTCCGAGCCGAAGTTTCTGTTTTGGATTGGCGACTTCGACGCGCACCTTTCCGGTCCTGGTCTCAGGATTCACCTGCGGATCGATGTAGCTGACCTTCCCCTTCCGCGGCGTATCCGGAAACGCCTTCGTCGTCACGGTGGCACTCGTACCGACACTGACGCGCGAGAAATCCTTCTCGTAGAGGTCTGCGACGACCCAGACTGTCGAGAGATCGACGATCGTGAACAGCTTCGCGGTCGTGTCCACGTTCAGACCGGCATTTGCGGCGCGTTCGGTGACGACGCCGGCGATAGGGGCGAAGACTGTGGTGACGGCGCCCACCTCCTTGCCAAGACCGAGATCGGCGATCGTCGATGGAGACAGGCCGAGCAATTCGAGCCGCGATTTGGCGCTCTCGACCGCCGTGAGTCTGGCCGTGTGCTCCGCATGAAGCCGCTCCAGTTCCTGACGGCTGGCCGATCCGATCTCGACCAGCTTCCCGGTGCGTTGCAGCTCGCGCTCGTGCGCCTCCAGTTCTGCGCGAGCCGAGACGAACCGTGTCTCTGCCTCTGCCAGCTCCGGGCTGAAGATTTCCGTCAAGGCCTGCCCGCGCCGCACAGACTGGCCCAGTTCCGCCTGCACGCGCGTCACGCGGCCACCGACAAGCGGAGTGATCACGACCTGCTTGTACGCGTTCGGCTCAACGACGCCTGGCAGGCGCAGCGTGGATGTGTCACGGCCCGGCGATACCGGCGCGACGACGATTCCCGCGCGCTGAATCGCCTCAGGCGTCAATGTGACGACGACGTCCGGCGTGGCAGCCCCGGGGACTGGCGCTGAAGGTGACGCCCCGACAGGAGTTTGAACTGCGCCAGCCGCGGTACTCTGAGCCGACTGGCTTGGTGGCGCAGGCCGGACTGCGATGTACGCGATTCCCGCGCCCGCCGCTACGAGACCAATGCCGCCGGCGACGAGCGCCGGCCAACCCACGGTCACGCGTGAGGTACTCATCGAACTTCTCCCAATGCGGTCTTCAGCGCCTGGCGCGCTTCGTAGGCTTCGCGAAGGACGTCTGTATACGCGCGTTCAACGTCAAGATAGCGGCGCTGCTCGTTCAGCACGTCGAGCAGCGTGCCTCGACCAAGCTCGTATGTCTGTCGGACGACGTCGAGGTTTTGCCTGGCGAGGCGAATCGCGTCCGCGCTGTAGGCGTCCAGCGCGCGGCGCGCGTGCTCGTCACGCGACCGCGCGGCGGCGATCTCGCTTTGCGCCGACAGTCGCGCGGCTTCGACCTGCGCCGCCGCTCCCGTTCGTTCGGCTTCGGCCGCCGCAACGGCTCCCTGGTTTCGGCTCAGCACGGGCAGCGTCACCGTTGCGCCGACAGACACGTAATGGAATACGTTTCGGATCGGCTCCAGTGCACCGGTCGACGAGAATCCCTGCTGCGGAAATCCCGCATCCATTCGCATATACATCCCAGACAGACTCATGTCGGGGCGCCCCTCACGCTGCGCTCGATCGATCTGAGCCTCCGCCACGCGCACTCGCGCCTCTGCTTCGAGTACATCAGCCCGCGTCGTCAGCGCACCTGATTGATCCGCGAGCGCGCGCGGTGCCACCTCCTCTCGAACGAGGTCCTCGAGTGCGGTGCGCAACGTGAGCGATGCATCTGCGCCCATTCCCAGGAGGCGCTCGAGCTCGACACGACGGCGTTCGACCGCGCCCACTTGGAGCGAGCGCTCCGCGTCGAGCCGCTGGACCTCGACGCGCACCATGTCTCGATCGAGCGGCGGCGTCGCGCCTTGTTCGACACGTGAGGAAATCAGCGTCAGTTGTCGATTGATGGCCGCGAGCAGCTGCTCGGTTACCGTCAACGTCCGTACAGCCGCGGCAACCTGTCCGTACGCAAGGCGGACGTCCGCGACGAGCGTTCGCTCCCGGTCCGCGACGGTGTGCTGCGCAACTTCCACTTCCCGATCGGCCACCTGGACCCGGCCGGTCCTGCGGAACAAATCGAGCGGCCACTGGACTTCGACGCGCGTCTGGTTATCGGCGCCCCTGGGTTCCTGCTGCTGGAAGAACGACAGCGACGGATTGGGTCGGAG
>Ga0209474_10002143_pt1 | contig 18413 bp, 15 predicted proteins | sample GraSoiAngelo_145_FD_185902 | JGI IMG/M metagenome (GOLD analysis project Ga0209474, IMG submission 185902) | Grasslands soil microbial communities from the Angelo Coastal Reserve, California, USA - 14_1009_05_20cm (SPAdes) (version 2) | ecosystem: Environmental > Terrestrial > Soil > Grasslands... | reverse complement strand
CCGGGGTCTGGTGGAGGATGTGACGCGCGACCTCGGCGGACGCAGCGTTCCACATTCGGCGCGCGAGATGAGCACTGGCTGGCGACATTACCGTTATCTCGCGGCAAACCGTTCATTGCTGGGGCCACTTGCACGCATGGAAGCGAACGTTTCTTCGCGACCGCTCTACCAGATCCCAAAAAGTCAGGTCAAAGCAATTGAGCCAAAACTGCGCAGCGGCGATGTTATTGGCGTCATTTCACGCGAGCGAAATGGACTTTATTCCACCGCGCATGTCGGCCTTGCGTTGCGTACAAGTGATGGCGTCCTGCATTTCATGCACGCTTCTTCGCCGAGCAATTACGGCCGCGTCACCGTTGACGAGGAGCTTTCGAAATACCTTTATCGCTATCACTCGGACAGCGGGATCCTGGTCGCGCGACCGCTACGATAAATTCAATTGTGTGCCTTTCGGCGATCGATTGTTGCGCCGACCCACCGACAAGACCGACAATCACGGAATGAAAATCTTCAACCTTTTACTATCGATCTCGCTGTGGTTTGCCGCAGCGGCTTCCTCTTTTGGCGAAACCAAAATTCGTGTTGGCCATTTTCCGAACATCACGCACGCACAAGGCGTGGTTGCACACGCGCTCTCCCGCCAGGGCAAAGGTTGGTTCGAACAACGGCTTGGACCGGGAACCAAAATTGAATGGTTTGTTTACAACGCCGGGCCGAGCGCGATGGAGGCGATTTTCGCGAATTCGATTGATCTGACTTATGTCGGTCCCGGGCCGGCGCTCAATGCTTATACCAAATCCAACGGAGAAGAAATTCGTCTGATCGCGGGCGCGGCCAACGGTGGGGCGGGTTTGGTTGTTCAGTCGGATCAAAATTTGAAAGCAGCATTAGGCAATACGCAGGACATTTCCTGCCGGGCATGGCTGACGGACGGCGGACTAAAGATCACTCAGCTCGGCGGGGACGCGCAGGTGATTCCAACACAAAACCCGGATCAGTTAGGTCTCTTTAAGGCGAAGAGAGTGGATGCAGTTTGGACTGTGGAACCATGGCTAACTCGCCTCGAACAGGAAGCATCCGGTAAAGTGATCGTCGAAGAAAAGGAAGTGGCAACGACGATTCTTGTTTCGAGCGTGAAATTTCTGAACGGACAACGCGATCTCGCAAAGAAATTTGCCCAAGCGCATGCCGAGCTGACTGATTGGATCACAAAAAATCCGGAGGAAGCCCAACGATTAATCAAAGCTGAGCTGCTGGAAGAAACGAAGAGCGACATGAGCCCACAAGTTATCGCCGCGGCGTGGAAGCGCATTGTGTTTACGGCGGAAACGCCGCGGGCTGCGGTGGAAAAATTCATGCAGAACTCGGTCAGCGCCGGTTTCATCAAAACAGCGCCTGATCTTTCCAAGCTGTTCGAAAATCCCTGATGTCACTGCAAGAAGAGCTCCAGGGTACGCCGCCGGCGAAACTGGTGGTGGACCATGTTTCGAAGTGGTTCAAGCAGAAGCGCCAGAATGTGCATGCATTGGATGATATCTCGCTCGAAGTCGCCGAAGGCGAATTCATCGTTATCGTCGGACCGAGCGGGTGCGGGAAATCGACGTTGCTGGACATCATCGCCGGCTTGGAAAAACCGGACAAAGGCCGCGTGCTGGCAGACAATCAACCAGTGCTCGCGCCGGGGCGGCATCGCCTGGTGATGTTTCAGGAATCAGCACTGTTTCCGTGGCTGAATGCGTTCGGAAACGTCATGTTCGGTTTGAAATTGAAACCCGGTTTACGCAATCGGGAGCGGCGCGAGGTTGCGAAATTCTTTCTTTATCTGGTGGGCCTCGAAAAATTCATGGAAGCCAACGTGCACGAGCTCTCTGGCGGTATGAAACAGCGCGTGGCGCTTGCGCGTGCGCTTGCGCCCAACCCGCGCGTGCTCCTCATGGACGAACCATTCGCCGCGCTCGACGCCATGACACGGGAACAACTTTACGGTGATATCCAGCAGATTTGGCAGAAACGGCGCAAGACAATCATCTTCGTCACTCACAACGTGCGCGAGGCGGCGTGCCTCGCTGATCGCGTGGTGATCATGACGCCCATGCCGGGCCGCATCCGTGAGATTTTTGAAGTGGACCTCCCGCGGCCGCGCGATTTCAACAGCATCGAGATTGCGCAGCAGGCCTCAAAATTGACCGCAGCGTTGAAGGGCTACCTGACGCCGGAGCCTGTAGTGAGCGTGGAATGAGAAGAGCCTTGCTCGCAGTTTTATTTTTCGTCGCGCTGGTCGCGATTTGGGCGGCCTTGGTGCATGCAAAGATTTGGTCGCCGGTGCTGCTGCCTTCTCCGCGCAGTGTAGGCCAATATCTCATCGCCGCGTTGCGTGATGGTACGCTTCTGCAAGCGACCGAGGTGACGCTGCGCCGTTTGCTGCTCGGTTATTTCATTGGCCTCGCTATCGGACTCCCGCTGGGGTTTCTGACTGCATCTTTAAAATTCGCCGAGGACACGGTCGGCGTGCTGGCGCTCGGCCTGCAAACGCTGCCGAGCGTGTGCTGGGTGCCGCTGGCGTTGCTCTGGTTCGGACAAACCGAAGGTGCGATGCTTTTTGTGGTGATCATGGGAACGATGTGGTCAGTGATCATTGCTACCGATACCGGTGTGCGCACGATCCCACCCATCTATGCCCGGGCCGCGCGCACCATGGGCTCGAGGTATTTCCACAAGTGGATGCACGTTATCTTGCCGGCGTCGCTTCCATTTCTAGTCAGCGGGATGAAACAAGGTTGGGCGTTTGCGTGGCGATCGCTCATGGCGGCTGAAATCTTCGTGACGATCTTGACCGGCTTTGGTCTTGGACATCTGCTTCATTATGGTCGCGAATTAAACGCAATGGACCAGGTCATTGGCATTATGCTCGTGATTGTGGTCATCGGCTTGCTGGCGGACAAAATCTTGTTCTCGCCATGGGAGCGATTTCTGCACCGCCGTTGGGGAACAGGCCGCACGTGATCAACCAAAACCAATTCGGCCCGCGAAACCTCTTTAATTTCTCAAAAAGGTGCGCGCCCATTCGTTTAGCACCCAAAGGTTCCATAATCGCTGGGCATGATTGACGCGCCCAGCCTGATGTTGATCGAGCAGATGAGCGGCTGCTTTTTCCTCGATAAACGGCTGGAGCGCCGGGTGAATGGGGAAGAGTCCGTCGCGAATCTGCTGCCGTGCTTCGTTGCGCCACCATTGCGCAAGCGGAACGGAAAAGCCTCGTTTCCGCGCGCCTAGCACTTCCGGCGTTAGATTCGCCGCCACGAGATCGCGCAATATTCGCTTGCCTCTTTTGCCGTTTACCTTCCAGCGGCGCGGTAGCTTTGCGCAAAGCTCGACAAATTCATGGTCGAGAAATGGCGAACGCACCTCGAGGCTGCGTGCCATGCTGGCGATGTCGAGCTTGGTCAGTAGCGAATATGGCAGTGGCTCGGTGTTATCCCAGTGAAGAATTCGATCGAACGCACTAAGCTTGCCGCTCCAGAATTTGTGCACCAAGGCGCCGAGGAAGGAGGCGCTTCGTTTTTGAAGCATCGGCGTCGCGATCGATTGAAAAAAACGACCGGAGAAGAACTCGCCAGAAAACAGGCTGCGTGTTTCTGGAAGCAGTCGGCGCCGCAGTTTCTCCATTATTTTAGTTTGCTGCCAAAATCCACCTTTCATCGAATCCAGAGTCCAACGCTGGCGCCAGCCCGATGGAAAAAGGCCGGACACATGATGCTGCCAACTCTTCAGCCAATGCTTCGGATAACCGGCAAAGGCTTCATCGCCGCCGTCGCCGCTCAACGCGACTTTCACGTAACGACTAGTCAGGCCGCACAAAAGCATTGTTGGCAGCACTGATTTGTCCGCTGACGGTTCGCCGTAATGCCGCACGACATCCGGGAGCAACTTCAACAAATCGGGGTCTCCAACCAGGAGATGATGTTCCACTCCGAAATGTCTCGCTGACGCACGAGCAATCTCCGATTCGTCATATTCCTTCTGCGTGAACCCGATCGTGAATGCCTTCACTTTCTGCCCGATGCCGCAGACCAGGCGCGCCAGCAAAGTATTGGAATCAAGTCCACCGCTCAGCAACAAACCTACCGGAACGTCGCTGCGAAGACGGAGCCGGATGCTTTCGTCGAGCTTCTCTCGAAGTAAACCAAGTGCCTCATTGTAACTGCAAACAATTTTCTCCGATTGGTCGAACGACCAGTAACGCTGCACTTTTACCTCGCCAGCTTGCCAGAGCAGATAGTGGGCGGGAGGCAGTTTTTTAATTTGTTTTACCATTGTCCGCGGAGCGGAAATGAAGCCGAAGATCAGGTATGCTGCGAGCGCATCGGGATCGATCTCCCATGAGGCGAGCTTTTGATCCAGAAGCGGCGCCAACTCCGAGCAAAAATACAGAGCACCGTCAGTTATCGAGTAGTTAAGCGGCTTTTTTCCGAGCCGATCTCTTGCCAGCAGCAACAATTTCTTGCGCGAATCCCACAGTGCGAAAGCAAACATGCCGCGCAAAAAGCGAAGCATCTCCACTCCGTGTTCTTCGTAAAGATGAACCAGCGTTTCCGTATCACCTCGAGTGCTCAGCCGATGCCCGCGCTTTTCCAAATCGGTGCGCAATTCGATGTAATTGTAAATTTCGCCGTTGAAAACGACGTGGATCGTCCCGTCCTCGTTTGAGATCGGTTGCCCGCCACAGACAAGATCGACGATGCTAAGCCGCCGCACCGCCAGACCGACGCCAGGCTCCTGAAAATAACCTTCATCGTCAGGCCCGCGGTGGCGCATCGCATTCGCCATCGGCCGCAGAAGCCGGCTTGGATCATTATCCGCTTTCGAACTGACATAGCCGGCGATGCCGCACATTGGTGAATGTTATCTTGGAAGCACGCAGGGAAAAAAGCAGGCTTGGTTTGCAGTCTATTTCAGATAGCCGAACCTCGGGTCCAACGCCGACATCGCTTGGTTTGCGTACTCGACGTCACTCGGATCAAGGTAGTCAACGTATCCGCCGATCTTGCCGCGACGGACCTTGTACGACTCGGGGTCGTTTGCATCGCCGGGCTGGAGAAGTTGCCGGTCGTACTCCAGCGAAGCTTCCATCTTGCGCATGTTACCAAAACGCGAGAATTCCAACGCACTTTCGAAATAACGCGCTTGGGGGTCGGTTTCACCGAGTGCGGCAAGCACACGACGGAATTGTTCGTTTGGAGTCGCATGCAAATCTTCGTAGCGGACGAGTATGCAATCGGGCCGACGTGCGAATTCCGTGAGCCATGCGTTCATCGTTTCAACGATCAGAACAATGCCGAAAATCGGATCGCGCAGCACGTCTCCCACGGCCTGGCTCTTGAGCTCATTGGCTGTCTCGGCCGTCCGTCGTGTCATTTCAATGTAGTGCGAAACGAATGCGTCTCTGGGGTCGCGCGCGAGCAAAATGATTTTGGCTCGCCTGATTTGTGCAGGCGGGGCCAGAAATTTGCCCCGGACGCGCTCCCACCAACGCGTCTTTGTGTAATGCTCATACAGGTCATGCGTATAGATAATCCGAGGTATGCGCGAGTCGTGGTACGTTTCGGGATGAAGAGAGAACGGGTGCTCGTAGCGAGCGCAAAAATAGGCGCACAAAAAGGTTCGTACCCAGGTGCGACCGCTATTGGGGATGGAAATGACGATCGCATCGCCGCCTGAAAGCTCGCGTGCGCGACTGCTGAAATTACGGCGCGTCCATCGCCGAGGCAGATGCCAAAATCGAACTCGCGAAACGGATTTCTCAGTGGGCGGAAACTCCGAAAGAATTCCGGGCGGGCCCTCCTGGTAAGTAAGTGTTTCTTCCGACCGGGCTAGAGCGAAAGACTCAGATGTTATTTCGATGGCCATTCAATTGCGCTCCCCGGAACGCTTGGGCTGTTGCATAAGACGGTAAAAAGCGGTAATTGTTCAAGCACAAAAAGGGGGCGTACTGGCTTCGACTCATCGTTGGAAGCGCAGGCGGCATGTCGAGGATGGTTCGTTGGCCTCGTTAAAAACCGGACCAAAAAAATAAAAGCAAATCACGAAGATCTTGCTCTCGCGGCTTAATTGACCGCGACGTTTTCGCAGTGACGCCTGCTAGCGGCGAAAACGTGGACAGCAGGCTGGCGAATCGGCGGAGCGACCGCGCCGGTTTGTGAATCGATTTCGTGGACGCTCGGGAGCCGGCAGTGCGCCGGCGCATGGCTTGGCTCCTCAGAATCTATCGCCGGATAAACATGTAGATGTTTGCGCGGATAGCGACGAGGACAGGGGTTCAACTCCCCTCGCCTCCAGTCTTCGCTCGCAACAAAGTGGAGAGCGAAGACTGCCGCGCCGTAGTCTTGGCGAAGGCGGGCCTTTGTCGTTTACAATGCCAATGTTGCGAGCTACGACTCGGCAGGCCACCAAGTAATGCGTCGGTTCACCTACGTGTACATTCTGCAAAGCGAAACCGACCCGAGACATTTCTACACTGGCCGCACGGACGATCTTCGCCAGCGACTGATTCATCACAATGCCGGCAAAGTCCTACACACAGCAAAACGGAAACCTTGGCGCGTCAAAACTTACACCGCATTCTCCGACCCAAAACGCGCTGTTGAATTCGAACACTATCTAAAATCGGCGTCTGGTCGCGCTTTTGCTGAAAAGCACCTGTGATCTGGACTCGACCGCTTACTTGATGAGCGAACAAAGAGATCATGAAACCTAGCGCCTCGACCACAGACCAACACTCTTAGGCAGACAAGGAACTTTTACTAATTCGCACTCCAAACTCGCAATTCGCGCGGCGTGATTTAATTCTGAAATGATGCGGGACGCGCTCACCCCAATGATGCAGCAATACCGGCGGCTGCGGACCAGCATTCCGGCCGATACGCTGCTGCTCTTTCGCCTCGGCGATTTTTACGAGCTGTTTTTTGAGGACGCAAAGGAAGCGTCTGGATTGCTGAACGTGGCTCTGACCAAACGCAATGGCGTGCCGATGTGCGGCGTGCCCTATCACGCAGCGCAAAGCTACGTCGCGAAACTGATCAAGGCCGGGCGGCGCGTGGCGATCTGCGATCAGACCAGCGAACCGCAGCCGGGAAAAATTGTTTCGCGCGATATCACTCAAATTGTAAGCGCGGGCACTGTAAGCGATCTCGACTTGCTCGAATCGAAGCGGGCTAATTATCTGGGCGCGATCTATGCCGATGGCGCCGTTTACGGCTTCGCGTATGCCGATCTCAGCACGGGCGAGTTCCGCTTAACCCAGGCGCAGGATCGACAATCGCTGCTGGACGAACTTGCGCGCGTGTCTCCTTCGGAGCTTCTCGTCAGCGATGAGCAACAACAGCAGTTCAAGGAAATCCCGAATACGCTTGGCTACGACAGCTACGCGTTTCTGCCCGAACAAGCAGTCTTTACCCTGTGCGAACACTTCAAGGTCAAATCCCTTGACGGATTTGGCTGCGGGCAAATGTCGCAGGCCGTCGCCGCCGCGGGCGCGATTGTCCATTATTTGAAGTACCAGCTCCGGCGCAAGGTCGATCATCTGACCTCGCTGCGCTGCGATGCGCCTGCGGATTACGTCCTGCTCGATGCGGCCACCCAAAGCAATCTCGATCTGGTTGAATCGCGCACAGCGCGCGGCACCAGTCTGCTCGCCGTCCTCGATCGCACTATCACGCCCATGGGCGGACGCAAATTGCGCTTCTGGATCTTGCAGCCGCTGCGCAATGTGCTCGAGCTGGAGCGGCGCCAGCAGATGATTGCCGATTTAATGCAGGAGCCGGACCTGCTAGCAGCGATCCGCACCGAGTTGAAATCGATTCGCGACATCGAACGTGCGGCCGGGCGCTTGAGCCAGGCCTCGGGTAATGCGCGCGATTTGGTCGCGCTCAAAACTTCGCTTCAACAAATCCCGAAATTGAAAGCCGAACTGCAAAAGCTGCTCGACCGCCTCGCGTTTGGGGCAACTCGCGTCAATGAACGAGGCGACGTCGAATCATTGGCGCAGCGTTTGCAAAATCAAATCCACGAAATGCCGGCGCTGGCGGAGAGGCTGGCCAAAGCCGTTGTTGATGATCCGCCTCTCGCGCTGAAAGAAGGCGGTATTTTCTGTGACGGCTACGATGCTGATCTTGACGCGTTGCGGCAGGCGTCGCGCGAGGGGAAAAACTGGATCAGCCATTTACAGGAGTGCGAGATCGCTGTGACGGGTATCAAGTCGCTGAAGGTGCGTTACAACTCGGTCTTCGGTTATTTTATCGAAGTCACGAAATCGAATCTGGCAAACGTGCCTGCGCATTACACGCGTAAGCAAACTACTGTGGGCGGGGAACGCTTCATCACGCCGGAGCTGAAGGAGATGGAGGCGAAAATCCTTGGCGCGGATGAACGCGCCCAGAACCTCGAGTACCAGCTTTTTCAAAAACTGCGCGACGAAACTTTGTGCGAGCTCGGGCCAATTCAGCAAACTGCCGAGGCAATCGCGATTCTTGACGTGATCTGCGCGCTCGCGGAAACGGCACGTCTCTTCCGTTACTGCCGGCCAGCTTTGAACGAAACGCTGCGGCTTGTCATCAGGGATGGCCGCCATCCCGTCTTGGATCAAACGCTGGTAGAAGAGAAATTCGTGCCGAATGATACGTCGCTCGACGGCGAGACCATGCGGCTGGCGATCATCACCGGACCGAATATGGCTGGTAAATCCACTTATATTCGCCAGGTCGCGCTGATTGTGTTGATGGCTCACATCGGCAGCTTTGTGCCGGCAGAGAACGCAGAGATTGGTGTCGTTGATCGCATCTTCACCCGCGTCGGCGCAAGCGATGATCTCGCGCGAGGCCAGTCAACCTTCATGGTGGAAATGAACGAGACCTCGAACATCGTCAACAACGCCACCGGACGCAGTCTGGTGATCCTCGACGAAATCGGACGCGGCACATCGACATTCGACGGGCTTTCCATCGCGTGGAGTGTGGCCGAGTTTCTGCACGACAAGATCAGAGCGCGGACGTTGTTCGCCACGCATTACCACGAGCTAACGAAACTCGCCGAGGACCGCAGCGGTGTCTGCAACTTCAACGTCGCCGTGCGCGAATGGAACGAACAAATTATTTTCCTGCGAAAAATCGTCCCCGGCGGGGCCGACAAAAGCTACGGCATCCACGTGGCGCGCCTGGCTGGTTTGCCAAAAGAAATTCTCGATCGCGCGAAGGACATTCTCGCGCACCTGGAAAAGCCAGACGGCGCAGCTGCACAACCTGCCAAACGGAAGAGATCGACCAAAGGCATGCCGCAACCGGAGAAGCCGCAGTTGGATTTGCTTTAGGCTGTATTCGCCAGCTTTTGCATTCGCGGCAGCCAGACTGCAGCGCCGTGCGGAATCATCCCGCGACGGCGGGACCAGCGGGTGTTGAAGCGCCAGAGACCGGCGTGGCGTGCTAGTTGGAGTGCGCTACAGAATTCGTTGTCGTTGATGCCACGGTTGATTTTGGCGAAGCGCGGTTCGGTCTCGGCTTTGTGCGCCCGAATATCCGACGCGGCACCATTTGCGGTGACGGAGTGTGGAAGTGAAACTATAGTCAGCGCGATGGCGGTTAAAACCGAGAAAGAGTTGAGCGAAGCGTTGCGCGCCCTCTGGCTCAAGGCAGTGGCGGCCATCGAGCTGCGCAATTTCGGCTACGCAATTTCACTCTTGCAGGAGATTCTCACGCAGGAGCCTCAATTTCTCACGGGCCGCGAACTATTGCGGCGCGCCGAGGTAACAAAAAGCAAATCGGCAAAGAAAGGCTTTTTTAACATCTCAACTGCGTCGTTCACGGTTATGAATGCGCAGCGAAAAATTAAAAACGACCCGAAACGCGCGGTTGAAATATTGGAGAAGGTTCTGGAAAAGGAACCTTACAATCGCCAGGCAAATCTGGTTTTGAAAGAAGCCGCGGTAGCAGCCGGCTGGCCGGAGATCGGGGTTTTCGCGCTGCGCACGCTGCTCGAAGAAAATTCTCGCGACGTGAAGGTGCTGCACGAGCTTGGGCGCTTGTATCACGAACTGGGAGACAGCGATCAGGAGGAAGAAATCTATAATCAAATCACGTCGATAAATCCGCTCGATGCTCAAGTACTTCGCCTGGGCAAAGACGCCTCGGCACGCGCATCCATGAAGCGTGGTGGATGGACGCAGGCTGAAAGCTACCGCGACCTGATCAAGGACAAAGGCGTAGCAATTTCACTTGAGCAACAGAGCCGCCTGCGCTTGACCGGCGAAGCGCTCGATCAACAAATTGCCGAAACCTACGTGCGTCATAAAGCGGAACCGGCAAATGTCGATCTGGTGCGACGCCTGGGCGCGTTGAACGAGCAAAAGGAAGATTTCGAGGCAGCGATTCGCTGGTATCAGTGTGCTGCCGACCTGACCAAAGGCGCAGACACCGGGTTGGCTCGAAAAGTTTCCGATTTGAAAATGAGACGCCTCGAGCGGGATATCGCTGCGCACGAGGAATTTCTCTCCAGGCACGATGAAACAAATGAATCGCATGCGAAAAAGTCCGAGCAATTAAAGGCCGCTAAAATCAAACGTGCAGAAATCCTCATCGACGATGCGCGGGAGCGCGTGGCGCGGAATCCCACCGACCTTCAGCTTCGATTCGAGTTGGGTGAAAACCTTTTTGATGCCGGGCGTTTTCGCGAGGCTATCTCAGAGCTGCAACGCGCACGGCAAAATCCGCATGCGCGCCTGAAAGCGATGAACCTCCTCGGCTGCTGCTATAGCGAACTTGAGATGCTTGATCTTGCTACGAGGCAACTCGAAGAAGCGTCGACGGAAATCTTGTCAATGGACGCGACGAAAAAGGAGATCGTTTACAATCTCGGCGTCGTTTACGAGCGGATCGGCGAACGGGACAAATCGCTGGCCTGTATGAAGCAGATTTACGAAGTTGATTACGGCTACAAGGATGTGGCGCGACGAGTAGAAAGCTCCTACGAAGAGAATATTCCGCATGGCTGATCGAATTTCCCACGCGTCGAAAGTGCTCCGATAAGAATCGCCAGCCTTGTCACACGCCGATTTTTATATGAATTTTATGTGTGGAGTCGCGTCCAAGCTGATGCGACGATGCGATTCTCAAATGCCGGCTCAGCCGGTAATTATAGAAGATCATCTCAACAAGGAGCCCCTGATGAAATCAAAACTTATATCACTGTCAGCAATTACACCCACTGTGATCGCAGCCAGCAGCATCTGCTTTATCGGAACCATCCGCGCTCAAACCGGGGCCGAACCGGGTATGCCACTCGGGAGCAACCCACATCTTCGTTCCCAGTCCGCCGGCGCGGCATCACCCGGCGCCAAGGTGAAAATGAGCCAGAAGGACGTGAACTTTATCCAGAAGGCAGCAGGCGGCGGCGCACAGGAAGTAGAGAATGGGAAGATGGCCGAGAAACAGGCAAAAAGCGCGGGGGTAAAAAGCGTCGCCGCGCGCATGGTTGCCGATCATACGCGGACCAACAAGGAGTTGACTGCGCTGGCCAACCGCAAAGGCGTCACATTCAACACCAGCGGTGTGAGAGCACAAAACCTCGGTAGCGGGGATTTTGACCAACTGTATTTGAAGTGGCTTGAGGCAGTCCACAGGACTGATATTGGCGACTTCGAAAGGGCAGCAAAGAGCAGCGATGACAGCGAGCTCAAAGCTTGGGCCTCGAAAACCGTCCCGACGCTAAAGCAACACCTGGCGATGGTTCAGCAGGCAGAGAAAAAGGGAGGGCGATAAGCAAGGAAACCTGGTCTTGTGCGCGGCACGCCCGACGGAGCGTGCCGCGTAATTAATTATCCAGTGGTGTCCTTCCACGGGATCCCTCGACTTTCGCGCGGGATGACGGCGAAACAAGCGCACGTGCCGGCAAAATAAAAAACGCGCGGACTTCACGCCCGCGCGTTCCAAAGCGAGGATAGCGATCCAGCTTTACGCTTCCACCGGCAATTCGACGTCCACCGGACGCTCCTTCTTGCTTAGAGCGCGGCGAAGCTTCGAGAGCGCGATGTTTTGCAACTGCCGAATGCGCTCCCGCGTCACTCCGAATTTCTTGCCGACTTCCTCGAGCGTCTTGGGCTTGCCACCGTCCAGACCAAACCGCTGGAAGATAATCTTCTTCTCGCGATCATCGAGCACGTCGAGCAAACCGCCGACCTCGTTGCGCAGGTTTTTGTCACGCAACAATTCGAACGGCGTTTGAGCATCCTCGTCGCCGACAATTTCACCAAACTCCGTCGAATCATCGTCGCTGATCGGGGCATCGAGCGAAGCTGGACGAATCGAAACGGTCTTGAGTTGCGAAACTTTTCCGCTCGCAATCCCAATCTCGTCACCCAACTCATCATCGGTGGGTTCACGACCGAGCTCTTCGCTCATTTGCAGCGAGACCCGGCGCATCTTGGAGATCTTGTCCACCAGATGCACAGGCAAACGGATTGTTTTGCTCTGGTTTGCCAGCGCTCGCTTAATGGATTGCTTGATCCACCACGCGGCGTAGGTGCTGAGCTTTCCGCCCTTTGCAGGATCGAAGCGTTCCACCGCCTTCATCAAGCCGATGTTGCCTTCGGAAATCAGGTCCAAAAGCGGCAGGCCGAGATTCGCGTAATCATGCGCGATCTTGACCACCAAGCGCAGATTGGACCGGATCATCAGCGCGCGCGCTTCGCGATCGCCCTTCTTAATTTTAGCGGCCAGTTCGATCTCCTGTTGCGGGGTCAAAAGCGGGATTTGCCCGATCTCGCGCAGGTAAATCTTAATTCCGGTATCGCTATCTTCAGCAGCCATATAACTCTTTTTCATCGTTCATTCGGAGGGTTTGGAACAACAACTTCCTGTACATCTTATTCGCCGGTGAACTATCGATCACGCGTTGTAGCATCCAGAGAAGTATTTAACAAGGTTAAATATTCGAATCTGTGACAGCCTTTTAACATCTGTTGTTCAATCTTTTTTGTAGGGCTTTTGCTGGCCGCGACATGCAAGGTTTTCCGACACCGCCCTTGATATTTGACAAATACTTTCGGGAATCCGTTGCATCTTACTTTGCAGGGATATTTGGCGCTTTTCGGCGCAGCGATTTTCTGCCACCCTGCCGCTACGATGCTCGCGAAAATTTATTCTGCTGCCGTTTACGGTGTCGATGCTTACGAAATTGAGATCGAGGTGAACGGAGCGGGCGGAGACCCGAACATTGTGATTGTTGGGCTACCGGACGCAGCAGTGAAGGAAAGTCGCGATCGCGTCACCACTTCCATTGCAAACAGCGGCTATTATTGGCCCCGGGGACGCACTACCATCAACCTCGCGCCAGCCGACATTAAAAAGGAGGGACCGAGCTTCGATTTGCCGATCGCCCTTGGAATGATCGCCGTGACCGAGGGATTGGACAGTTCGCCGTTCGAGAATTTTAGCTTCGTAGGTGAGCTCGCCTTGGACGGTTCAGTACGCGCTGTGAAAGGCGTATTGCCGGTCGCTCTCGAGGCGCGACGGCGCGGAAAGCGTGCGTTGTTTGTGCCGGAAGCAAACGCTCTCGAAGCCGCGATGGTGGACAAGATCGACATCTACGGCGTGCAAAATCTGCGGCAAACATTTGCGTTTTTGCGCGGCGAAATCGCTCTGCTCCCCACACGCGCTGATCTGAGCAAATTTTTCGCTGCGCATCAAAGTTACGACGTCGATTTCAGCGACGTAAAGGGGCAGAGCCACGTAAAGCGCGCGATCGAAGTGGCAGTCGCCGGCGGTCACAACGTGTTGATGATCGGTCCGCCTGGCTCGGGCAAATCGATGCTGGCCAAACGCATCCCGACCATCATTCCGGCGCTCTCCCTCGACGAAGCAATTGAGACAACAAAGATTCACAGCATCGCCGGCCTGCTCGATACCGAACAGTCCTTCGTTTCTACGCGACCGTTTCGCCCGCCCCATCACACCATCAGCGATATTGGTTTGCTCGGCGGCGGAACGTTTCCAAATCCGGGTGAAGTGAGCCTGGCGCATAACGGCGTTCTTTTTCTCGATGAACTGCCGGAATTCAAAAGATCCGCATTAGAGGTGATGCGCCAGCCGCTTGAGGACGGAAAAGTTACTGTGTCGCGCGCGGCAGGCAGCGTGACCTTTCCGTCCGAGTTCATGCTGGTCGCGGCGATGAATCCGTGCCCATGCGGGTATTTTGCCGATCTTAAACGCGAATGCCGTTGCGGCCCGGTACAGGTGCAGCGATATCGCCAACGTATTTCGGGCCCGTTGCTCGACCGCATCGATCTGCACATCGAAGTGCCAGCGGTCGAATATCGCGACGTTGCCAGCGAACGGGCTGAAGAATCTTCGGCGACGATTCGCGAGCGCGTCGCGCACGCGCGTGAACGCCAGCAAGAGCGTTTTCAAAATGACCCGAAGGTAAATTGCAACGCGCGCATGGCCACGCGGCAACTCAAACAGCACTGCAAACTCAGCCACGACTCGCAGGAATTGATTCGTGTGGCCATGAGCGAACTCAACTTAAGCGCCCGCGCTTACGATCGTATCCTGAAGGTCTCGCGCACGATCGCCGACCTCGATGGCAAGAGCGACATCTCTCCCGAGCACGTCAGTGAAGCGATCCAATATCGCACCTTCGATCGCACGCTGTGGGTATAGGAGCGGCCTAGTTACGCTTGGATAAATCGAGCGCGATTCGCGCGATGCTGTAGAACAATAACGCCGCCCCGACGGGCACCAGCCACACGCCGAGCCCGGGGTCGCCGTCGTAGATGACAATTCCGCCAAGGAAAAATCCCGCCGGCAAAAGGATGGCCGCCCAAATTAATGCGAAGGAAACCGATGGCCGAAGCGTGAAGCGCTCCACTATTCGCGCGGTCAAGCCGGCAGCGATGTTCACGAGCGCGAGCAGGGTTCCGTGCGCGTGGACCAGCGTGAACATGAGTCGCCGCGTTTCGTTCCCGACATCGACATACCATCCGATCTTGAAACCGTGCAGCGTTTCGAGAACCCCCCCGAGTGATAAAAAGACGAGAAGTGACCACCAACCGAAGCGCAAATTGCGGTCGGCCAACTGCGCGAGCGGCGGCGCTTGTTTCGACGGACGCTTCATTCTGCGAGAAAAATTGGTTTCTCGTCGCGCGCGCTCCGCAATCTTTGGAAAACATCTTTCCGGACGCGGCCGTCCGAATCGATTGCGGTCTCTTGGCGATAGACTGCCTTCGGGTTGCGCACTTCGCGCAGCCATTTTTCATAAGCGCGTGTCGCCGCTTCGCCCAGTGTTTGATCGGGCGCGGTGTAGCTAAACGAAAAGTCCGAGAACCCGGGCAGCGTTCGGAGCGATTTCCAGGCATCAAAACGCACCGCGGCATAGGAATCGGTCAACGCGTAGATGAGGTAAGGATACAGCCAGTCCCGACCGGCGATTTTTTGCGCGCTCTCCCAGCCCATTCCCCAGGCGATGAGCGCGCGCTGCCCCGCATCGCCTTTCAAGATCCACTGCACGGCCGCAGCGATCATGCGATCATCCTCGGAAAGTTCCGGCACGGGTTGGTTATACCATGTGTGCAGGTGCTGCGCAGCCCATCCGAGCGTTTGATCGAGATGGCAAAGATTGCACGCGTTCGGCCGTCCATAGGCAATGCTCTCTTGCACGCTCGGCGACGAGACCTGATGGCTACGCATCGCGTGCAGCAGCCCGAACGTTGTGCGCGGCATATGGCAGTTGTAGCAGCGGCTGCCGGATGATTCCGCGGGATGATGCGTGTGCGCGACGAGTCTAGCGCTCATGTCTTTGTGACATTGCAAACAAGCGAGGTCGGAATCCATCTTGGGTCGTAACTGATCGGTGCGGGCCCACGTTCCCGCATCGGTTTGGCCAGGGGAGTCAAGATGCATTTCGTGGCATGAAATGCAGGAGAATTCGCCGCCGCGAAAACACGGCGAGGCCTGCACGCCGTTGAATTCGCGTCCGGTTACGCGAATCATTCCATCGTCCCAGAATCGATTGTGAAAAAAATCCGGTTCGGTCCGGCGAATGAAATCTTTTTGTTCGGGGTGATCTGGCGCGTTGGGTTGGATCACGAAGCGTTGCGAGAGATCGCGGGCACCGGGACGAAAAGCAGCGCCGTGCCGGTTGAAATCGATCTTGTCCGCCATGTCATTGAAAGCCCAGACGCTGTGGCATTGCCCGCAGGCGAGCCCGGATTCCGGACCCTTCAAATTTGCAGGATTGGTTACGGTCGGGTCTGACCTCGTTGTGAGGTGAATTTTGAAACGGCGAAAGGGATTACGATTCACCTCGATATGCTCGCGCCCCTCGCTATGGCAGGCTTCGCACGCAATCCCGAACTCGGCCACCTGCGAATCCCATTTGTTGCCCGCGACAAATCGGGATTGCCCTTGCGTAACGTGGCAATCCATGCACGCGCCGTTCCACGCGCCTGTGGAATAATATTCCTTGCTCTGCGGCGGAATCAGAAATGTCTCGTTTACTGGCGCCCACATTTTCTCAGCGACGATGTAACCGAAGGGAAATTGTTGCAGGGTCCGGCCGTCGCCGGTCTCCAGCCAAAGGATTTGCAGATTGTGCGAACCGGTTACAAGTACGACTTGCTGCGGTTCACCATAGCTGCTGCCTTCGGTTCGCGTACGCAGAAAAAACTTGTCGCCGCTACGCTCTGCTTTGTATTCGCGGCCGTTGTATGCAAGCTCGAGCCCGTCCATGTCAGGCGGCAAACTCTGTGGCGTTGCCACCTGCGTCATGGTACGATGAAACGACGCGTGCCAGCTCGCGTAATTTCCGGGATGACACGCGCGGCATGCATTCGAAGTCACATAACCGGTGATCTGCGATTGGATGGGACGATTCTCCGGCGGTACAGCTTCGCGCCGGTAATCGCGGAGTGAAATCAATGTGAGCACGCCTGCGGCTGCAACCGCTGCGCTAACAAGCAGGCCCTGCCACCAGGATCGAGACAGCTTCCACACAATTTCCGGGAGCGATATTATGAGAAGAGATACGCGCGGGCAAACGTTGCTTTAGGGCGAAGCGCGGGGCTCAAAGTAGCGCGAGCCTCCGGCTCGTCGCGGCGGGCGAGACGCATGCGCTACGATAATTTTTGAATCCAATTCAGACGCGCAGCGCATCTCATAGGAAACAAAGAATTATGAAACCGACATTCCCAACCATCATCACTTCTCATCGCCGTGAGTCATTCCACGGCGGCAAATGCAGAAGCCGACGCTCGCCAGTCACAGATTACAATTACCATTCTGTCGCGTTCGAGGGGTCGAGCGCACGTTATGTGCAGAGTCGTCCACGGTCGTTTTGGAATATCACAGGCGATTATTACAAAAGCGAAGCACGCCAGGATTTTTGGGGTGAAGCCTCGCTTTGGGCAGTTCTGGCGCTCACGGCATTTCTCCCCTTGATCAGCAACGCACATGCAGTGATGGAATTCGTGCGTGCAATTAGCAGCTATTAATCAACAAAGCGTTCGACTCTTATTAGCTGCATTATTGTCGGCACTTGCGGGCTGCGGGTCTGCGGCGCATAGCCCGCTGGAGGAAACGTTCGAACAGATTTACACGATTGAACCGACCGTAAACGTCACAGTCATCAATGGCGACGGCGCGGTCTTCGTTTACGGTTCGAACACAAACGAGATGCGGGTACAAGCCGTCAAGCGAGCATACACCCGCGAACGACTGAAACAGATCGCGGTTGTTGTTTCCGTCCACCCAGGCTCCGTTTCAATCAACACCAAATTCCCGCCCAAACCGAAATGGGCGCTGTCCGACCGCTCCGGTACAGTTAATTACACCATCGTTATTCCGGCAACGGCCAATCTCGCGCGCCTGGAATTAGAGGATGGCGAAGTTCTGGTGGACGGAATGCGCAGCCGGAGAATGCGCGCGCGCCTGGGGAGCGGACGAATGTTAGCTCACAACTGCTTTGGCAATGTCGCGCTCACCCTGGATCGCGGCACGCTCACCCTTGGTTACGACTGGTGGGAGCCTGGAAAATTTTCAATCAAAGCAAATGTCGAGCACGGAAATGCCTGGGCCTTCCTTCCAATTGATGTTGTTTGTCATCTGGTCGCGGAAACGCGGCACGGAAAAATTGAAAATGATTTCGAGGAACCAGCCGAGCGCGGGACCAAAGAGATCAGAAAGATCGACATGTTAATCCAAGGCGGAGGCGAAACCGCAGTTACGATGCTCGCGAAGGAGGGCAACATAAAAATCGTGGAAGCCAATCCATAAGCGAAATGATTTGACCAATTTGAATCTGAAATTTGAAATTTACCCATGCCTTCGTTCGACATCGTTTCAGACGTGGATGAGCAGGAGCTCGACAATGCGATT
>Ga0209474_10002141_pt1 | contig 18423 bp, 18 predicted proteins | sample GraSoiAngelo_145_FD_185902 | JGI IMG/M metagenome (GOLD analysis project Ga0209474, IMG submission 185902) | Grasslands soil microbial communities from the Angelo Coastal Reserve, California, USA - 14_1009_05_20cm (SPAdes) (version 2) | ecosystem: Environmental > Terrestrial > Soil > Grasslands... | reverse complement strand
CGGCGCCGCCCAAGCCGGGGACTCCAGCACGGTCACGCCTCCCAGCAGGTCCGGACGCCGGCTGGCCTTGATCTCCGAGCCGGCCGCGACCTCGAGGAAGCGCGGGTCGGCACCACCCACGTCAGCCTGCTCGACGCAGTAGACGAGCGGGCCGCGCGTCAGCGCCACCCGGCCCGCGTTCTCGAGCAGGCCCGGGTGCGAAGCCAGCCGGCGGACCCGCATCGGCAATGAAAGCTCGATTACGTCGCCTGGCCGCCAGTCCCGGCTCAGCACTGCGTAGGTGCCCGCCTCGACCGCCACGGAGGGGTCGGCGCCGTTGACGGTGAGCCTCGCGTCGCTCGCCCAGCCCGGCACCCGCAGCCGCAGCGCAAACGTTCCCGCCGAACGCACCTCGACGCGAACATCGCCCGCCCAGGGGTAGGAGGTCTCCACTGCCAGCCTCGCCGCGCCCACGGTGGCCTGGCCGGCGGCGTACTGGTGAATCCAGACGCCCCCCTCGTCGTCGGCGCCGTACAGGTAGCCGGGAAGCGACGCCAGCATGCGCGCGATGTTGGGTGGACAGCAAGCCACCAGGTACCAGGGGCGCCGCTTCAAGCCGCCGTTGCAGGCCAGAGGGTTGGCGTAGAAGTACTCGCGTCCATCGATTGAGACGCCCGAGAGCATTCCGTTGTAGAGGCCGGTCTCGATCAAGTCGGCGAACCGTGCTTCGCCGGTCAGCTGCAGCAGCCGCCAGTTCCACATGATCAGCGCCACGGCGGCGCAGGTCTCCGCGTAGGCGGTCTCGTTGGGCAGCTCGTAATCGCGCCCGAAGGCCTCCGAGACGTCGCGCACGCCAACCCCGCCCGTGACATAGACCTGGCCGCGCACCAGCGACTCCCAGATCCGCATCTGAGCGCTCTCCAGCGCCGGATCCGCTACCTCCAGCAGCCGGTCGGTGACGCCGCTCTGCAGGTACAGCTCGCGGACGGCGTGGCCCTCGGGCCGGTCGCGCTCCCGGAGGGGCCGGTGGTCCTGGTTGTAGTCCGCCGAGATCCAGCCCGCGTACGGCTCGCCCAGGCGCTTGTGCCCGCGGGCGTCGATCTGAAAGCACGCCTGCTCCAGGTAGCCAGCTTCGCCGGTTTCGCGGTAGAGCTCGACCAGGGCCATCTCGATCTCGGGGTGGCCGTCCGGCCGGTCGAGCTTGCCGCGCCCCTCGCCGAAGGTGGCGCAGATCAGGTCGGCGAAGCGGCGCGAGATCCCCAGCGCCCGGTCCGAGCCGGTCACTCGATGGTGGGCGACCGCGGCCTGGAAGAGGTGTCCGGCGCAGTACAGCTCGTGCGCCTCGCCGTCGCTCCAGCGCTGGCCGCGCAGCCCCCGCACAAACGGCGAGAAAAGGTAGCCGTCCGGCTCCTGGGCCTGCTCCAGCAGCTCGAGGATGGCGTCCACCCGCTCGACCAGCCAGGAATCCTCGTCGGTGGCCAGCTGCCAGCAGGCCGCCTCCATCCATTTGTGGACGTCGCTGTCGTTGAAGATCTTTCCGGAGCTGGAGCCGCGCTCGAGGCCCGCCGCCACACGCAGGTTGTGGAAGCGGCCGGTCTCTTCCAGCATCCGGTGCTGTTCGCGCAGGCTGACGGTGCGGTTGAGCTGCCGGCGCGGCTCCCAGAAAGTGTCGGTGAGACGCACCGCGCGGATGGGGACCGGGCGCAGCCGGGCCTGCGGGCTCAAGGAGGTGTCGACCACCGCCGTCATGTGCGGCAATGGTGGCACGCTGGCTTAGGTGGCACAGCGCATGCGGGCGGTCGTGCACGGCGACGTGCAGGGCGTGGGTTTTCGTGATTTCGTGGAGCGACGCGCTCGCGCGCTGGGGCTGACCGGCGAGGTGCGCAATCGCCACGACGGAGCGGTCGAGGTCGTCGCCGAGGGCGACTCGGAGGCGCTGGCCACGCTCCGCCGGCAGCTGCGCGACGGGCCACGCATGGCAGAGGTCGAACGGGTCGAGGTGGCCGAAGAGCCGGCCACCGGCGAGTTCCGCGGCTTTGAAATCGCGTGGTAGGAACTTGACGTAAGTGATAGGCGGACTGTTAAGGTGGCTCCCGACTCAGTCCGTCAGCTGGGCGGTTTCCGTATCGCGTCACCGCTCCGAGCCCAGCACTTGAAGGCGCCACGGGGGTAGAGCGCCGACAAGGGGGAGCGTGGTCGCCCTCGGGTTTCTTCGGCATGCCCGGCGGTGAGGTCTGCGCCTTCCAGGTCACTGGAGGTTCGCTTTGGTCAAGTTCACAACCATGGTCGCCGCTTTGCTGGTAGCCGCCGCCGGGGGGATTTCCGCCAACCTGCAGGGTCACCAGGTCGGCCAGGTCACGCCGGCCGCGGCCAACCGGCTCGTGGAGACGCAGAACTCAGCGCGCTGGACGGAGCTTTCGATCGAGCTGAGCGCTCAGCAGGTCGCCGTCCAGGCGATGGCCGACGCTCGAGAGGCCGAGGCCGCTCGCCAGGCCGCGGCGGCCGCCGAGCAGACCCGCCAGGACGAAGTGGCGCGCGAGCAGGCCGCGGCCGCTGCCGCCGCTGCCGCGAAACCGGTCGTCGCCAAGCCGGCCGCGGTTCCGGCTGCGGCTCCGGCCGCGGCTCCGGCACCCGCTCCACCGGCGGGTTCGATCCAGGCGATCATCGTCAGCGCCTGCTCTCCGTACGGCCAGGCCACCGTCGACTGGTGTCTCCGTGTGGCCAAATGCGAATCCGGCTACAACCCCAACGCCTACAACCCGGCCGGGCCTTACTACGGGCTATTCCAGTTCGCGATGACGACCTTCAAGAACACGCCCTACGGCAACCAGAACATCTACGACGCCTACTACAACGCTGCCGCGGCGGCCTGGAAGTACTCGGTGTCGGGTGGAGGCGCCTGGGGCTGCAAGTAGGGGAGGGGCTTGCCCCTCCCGAGTTACGCCTGCGGAGGGGCGGCCGCTTTCAGGTCGGCGGTCACCTGCTCCTCGGGCTCCAGCGCGTAGATCGGGATCTCGTGGAAAGCGCCCTTCAGGATCATGGGCTGGCGCGCCACGACCGGGGCCGAGCCGCCCAGGGCCCGAAACGTGTTCTGTGACATCAGCACCGCCGCCGGCCGCTGCTTGGAGAGGAAGGCCGCGTTGTTGACCGGCACCCCGATCAGCGTGTACTCGAGGCGCCGCTCCGAGCCGACGTTGCCGGCCACCACGTAGCCGGTGTCCAGGCCCATCCCGACCTCGAAAGGGGAGTCGCCGACCCGCTGGCGCTCCTTGTTCATGCGCTGGATCTCCTTCAGCATGTCGCGCGCCGCGGCCACCGCCCGCTCGGCCGAGTCCTCCATCGCGACCGGCGCTCCGAAGGCCACCAGCAGGCCATCGCCCTGGAACTTGTCCACGTTGCCGCCGTGCTCGAGCACGATGTCGACCATCCGGCTGAAGTAGTGGTTCAAGAAGTCGACCAGCTCCTCGGCCTCCAGCTCCTGTGAGAGCGTCGAGAAGCCCGCGATGTCCGAGGCCAGCATGGTCACCCGCAGCCGCTCGCCGGGCAGAAAGACCTTGTCCCGGTTGGGGTCGGCCAGCACCCAGTCGGTGACCGACTTGTTGACATAGCGCTCGAAGGTCCGGCGCATGTGCTCGGCGTGCTGGTAGGTGATGGCGTTGTCGATGGCGATCGCGGCCAGGTCGGCGATGGCCTGCAGGAACTCCTTGTCGGGTTCCTCGAAGATGCCGGCGCGGAAGGGGTTGTCGACGTAGACGGCGCCGATCGTCTTGCCACGCACGTTGAGCGGGACCGCGATGATCGAGCGCAGGTTGTGGAGGATCACCGACTGCTGGCCCTTGAAGCGCTCGTCCAGGGAAGCGTCGGTGGAAAGGACGGGCGTGCTCTCGCGCACGGTCTGCTCGACCACCGTGCGGGAGCCCAGGAACTGCTTCGATTTCTCCTCGTCCGCCTCGCCCCGCGCGGAGCGGACCTCAAGCTCGCCGGTGCGGCGGTCGACCAGCACCACGAAGCCCCGGGAGGCGTGCATGAGCTCGATCACGCGGTCCATCACCCGGCCCAGCACCTCGTCCAGGTCGAGCGATGAGGTGAGCTCGGCCGCGACCTGGTAAAGGAGCCGGTCGCGGCTGAGCTCGGGGTCGCTGCCCATCCCGGGGAGTGTAAGGACGTGACCGATAAACTCGGACCCCTTGACGGTTCCCGAGATTTCGCACGCCCACCTCGAAGAACTGCTCCTTCGCCTCAACCCGCAGCAGCGGGAGGCGGCCGAGCACGCCGAGGGGCCACTGTTGATCTTCGCGGGCGCCGGCAGCGGCAAGACCCGCGTCCTCACGACCCGCATCGCGCTCCTGATCGCCCGTCGCAAGGTCTGGCCCGACCGCCTGCTGGCGGTGACCTTCACCAACAAGGCGGCACGCGAGATGCGTTCGCGGGTGGCGGCCCTGCTGGGCGACGCGCAGGAGCAGGAGACGATCAACCGGATGTGGGTGGGCACCTTCCACCACACGGCGGTGCGGATGCTGCGCCGGGATGCGGAGCGCTTGAACCTGCCCCGCTCCTTCGTGATCTTCGACGACGACGACACCCGGGCCGCCATCCGGCGCGTCCTCGAGGAGCTGGGCCTGGACCAGAAGCGCTACCCGCCGAGCATGATCTCCGCCCAGATCAGCAACGCCAAGAACGAGCTGATCGGACCTGACCGATATCCCAGCCGCAACTACTTCGACGAGGTGGTGCGCCGGGTCTACGTGCGCTACGACGAGCTGCTGCGGCGCTCGGGTGGCCTCGACTTCGACGACCTCATCGGCGAGGTGGTGCGCCTGCTCAGCACCGACGAGGAGGCGCGGGCCAAGTGGCAGGACCGCTTCCGCTACGTGCTGGTCGACGAGTACCAGGACACCAACCATGCCCAGTACGTGCTGGTCAAGCTGCTGGCCGAGGGGCACCGCAACATAGCGGTGGTCGGCGACGACGACCAATCGATCTATTCGTTCCGGGGCGCCGACATCCGCAACATCCTGGATTTCAAGAAGGACTACCCCGAGGCCGCGGTCGTCCACCTGGAGCAGAACTACCGCTCCTCGCAGCAGATCCTGGACGCCGCCTTCCACGTCATCCGCCACAACCCCGAGCGGGCGCCCAAGAAGCTCTGGACCGACCGGGTCGGCGGCGAGAAGGTGACCGCGGTCCAGGCCTACAACGAGGTCGAGGAGGCCGAGTTCGTGGCCGACGAGATCGAGCGCTTGCGCCGCCGCGAGGACCGCCGCTACGCGGACTACGCGGTGCTCTACCGGATCAACGCTCAATCCCGCGCCTTCGAGGACGTCTTCGGCCGGCGTCGGATCCCCTACCGGCTGGTGGGCGGCGTGCGCTTCTGGGAGCGCCGGGAGGTCAAGGACATGCTGGCCTACCTCCGCTTCGTCTTCAACCCGGCCGACACGGTCAGCTTCGGGCGCATCGTCAACGTGCCTCGGCGGAAGGTCGGTCCGGTGACCGTGGAGAAGGTGGTCGCGCACGCGCGCACGCGAGAAAGCACGCCGCTGGCGGTGCTGGACATGCCCGAAGAGATCCCGGGCGTCAACAAGGCCGCGGTCGCACCCCTGCTCCGGTTCCGGGACCAGCTGCAGTCACTGCGGGCGACGCTGGGCGTGATCCGGCCCAGCGAGCTGGTCAAGCAGGTGATCGAGGTCATGGGCCTCGAGGCCTACTACGACGACGGCACACCCCAGGGCGAGGCGCGGCTCCAGAACCTGGACGAGGTGCGGGGGCTGGCCGAGGAGTTCGACACCCGCGAGGACCCCCTGGTCGGACTCGAGGAATTCCTGACCGAGGTCGCCCTGGTTTCCGACGTCGACGCCTACAGCGAGGATGACGAGGGCGTGACTCTGATCACGCTGCACATGGTCAAGGGCCTGGAGTTCCCGGTCGTCTTCATCGCCGGGCTGGAGGAGGGCCTGCTGCCCCACCAGCGCGCCCTGGACGACCCCTCGGGCAAGGAGATGGCCGAGGAGCGGCGGCTGGCCTACGTCGGGATCACGCGCGCCCGCGACCGCCTTTATCTGAGCTGCGCTTTCCGGCGGCACCTCTTCGGGCAGTCGCGCGCCTCCTTTGCCAGCCGCTTCCTGGGCGACATCCCGCAGGCGCTGATCGCCCAGCCGGCCAAGGGAGCCGCGCCGGCGCCGCCGCCGCGGCCGGGATCCGGGGGGCCGGGATACCGCGAGCGCATGCTCGAGCGTCAGATCGAGGAGGCGCCCGCGCGACCGCTGGTGCAGCGCTTCAAGGCGGGCGACCTGGTCGCCCATCCCAGCTTCGGGGCCGGCACGGTCATGAAGAGCACGCTCACGCGCAGCGACGAGGAGCTGGTGGTGAGGTTCGACAAGGCCGGCGTCAAGATCCTGAGCGGGACCCTCGCGCCTCTGAACAAGCGGTGAAGGCCAAATCCAAGCGCGCTGAGGAGCTGCGCGAGCAGATCCGGCGCCACGAGTACGCCTATCACGTCCTCGACCAGCCGGAGATCACCGACGCTCAGTACGACGCGCTCTACCTGGAGCTGCGCAGGCTGGAGGAGGCGCATCCCGAGCTGGTGACGCCCGACTCGCCCACCCAGCGGGTCGGCGGCGAGGCGGGCGAGCAATTCTCCAAGGTCAAGCACCGCTCGCCGATGCTGAGCCTGCAGAACGCCTTCGAAGAGGCGGAGATCAGGGCCTGGGACAAGCGCGTGCGCGGGGTGGTCGGGGAGGCTGCGACATATGTCTGCGAGCTGAAGATCGACGGCCTGGCGATCAGCCTCACCTACGCCGGCGGCGGCTTGCGCCGGGCGGCCACTCGCGGCGACGGGATGGTGGGCGAGGACGTGACCGCCAACGTGCGCACCCTGAAGAGCGTCCCCTTGTCGATCTCACCGCTGCGCGGCTTGCCGGAGGAGTTCGAGGTCCGGGGCGAGGTCTACTTTCCCTTCCGGTCCTTCGAGAAGCTCAACCGCGACATGGAGGCGGCCGGCAAGCAGCCCTTCATGAACCCGCGCAACGCGGCGGCCGGTTCGGTGCGCCAGCTCGACCCCAAGGTGACAGCGGGCCGCAACCTGCAAACCTTCATGTACACGCTCGACCCCGCCGGACCGGCGCGCTCGCAGTGGGAGGTGCTGGAGGGGCTCCAGCGGATGGGCTTCCGGGTGAATCCCAACCGCGACCGCTTCGACTCCATCGAGGGCGTCGTCGAGTACCACCACCACTGGCAGGAGCAGCGGGAGACACTCGACCATGAGATCGACGGCGTTGTGGTCAAGGTCGACGGCCACGACCTGCAGCTGGAGCTCGGCTTCGTGGCCCGGTCGCCGCGCTGGGCGATCGCCTACAAGTACGCCGCCCAGCAGGCGGAGACGGTGGTCGAGGACATCGTCTGCTACGTGGGCCGCACCGGGGTCCTGACGCCGGTCGCGCACCTGCGGCCGGTGATCGTGGGCGGGGTCACCGTGCGCAACGCCAGCCTCCACAACGAGGACCTCGTCAACCAGAAGGGCGTGTACGTGGGCGCGGCCGTGGTCGTGCAGCGCGCGGGCGACGTGATCCCGGAGGTGGTCTCGGTCAAGGAGCCGCGGCCGGGCTGGAAGATGCCCGCCCAATGCCCGATCTGTGGCGGCCAGGTGGTGCGCGAGGAGCCCTACGTCGCGCATCGCTGCATCAACCCCTTCTGCCCTGCCCAACGGCTGCAGAACCTGCTCCTGTACGCGAGCCGCGGCGGGCTGAACATCGACGGCCTCGGCTACTCGACGCTCAACCAGCTGATCAATCGCGGACTGGTCGAAGATCCGTCCGACTTCTACCGGCTCACCGTGGAGCAGGTCGAATCGCTCGACCGCTTCGCGCGCAAGTCCGCGGAGAACCTGATCCAGGCTATCGACGGTTCCCGGACGCCTCCGTTGGCGCGCCTGCTGAGCGCCCTCGGCATCCCGCAGGTGGGAGAGGCGACCGCGGAACTGCTGGCCGCCGAGTTCGGATCGCTGGAGCGGCTGCACGACGCGTCCGAAGATCAGCTGCAGACCGTGGATGGCGTGGGTCGCAGCATGGCGCGCGAGATTCGCGCCTACTTCCAGGGCCGCGGGTCCGAGCTGGTGCGCCGTCTGCTCGATGCCGGCGTGCGCCCGGAGGCGCCCGAGACGCCGGCCGCGGACGGGCCGCTCGCCGGCAAGACCGTGGTCTTCACCGGGACGCTGGAGCGCATATCCCGGCCCGAGGCCGAGGCTCTGGTGCGCTCGCTGGGCGGCAAGGCCGCCGGCAGTGTCAGCGCCCGCACCGACTTCGTGGTGGCGGGGCCGGGGGCCGGCTCCAAGCTGGAGAGGGCCCAGAAGCTCAAGGTCTCGGTGCTGAGTGAGGTGGAGTTCTTCGAGCTCGCCCGCGGCCGCTGAGCTCACGGCGTGCCCGGCGTGCGGGCTGCCGCTCCCGGCCTACGCACGCTTCTGCGCCCGCTGCGGCACGCCCCAGCCGCACCCCACGGGCCAGGCGCCCCGGCCTGGGCGTCAGCGCTACCCGGTCTGGCTGATCGCCCTGCTGGCCGCCGGCGCGGGGCTGGCCCTGCTGGTCGCCTCGCTCTACGCCAGCATCGCGGCGGCGCCCGGCCTCGCTTCGGGCGTGCCCGGAGGCTTCGACGAAGGCCAGGTCCGGCTTTCAGCGCTGGCCATCGCCGCGCTGGCGGCGGGGTTCTTCGCGCTCCAGGCGGTGGCCGTGGTGGGGTTGGCGCGGGGGCGGGTCTGGGCCCGCGTGCCGGCCACGCTCGCCTGCGTGGCCTGGGCGCTGACCTGCCTCGGCGCGCCGCTGGCCTTGCTCGGGCTCAACGCCCTCTGGCGGGGCCAGGACCAGGACCGCTAGGCGGCCGGCACTCCCTCCGCCATGATGAGATCAGTCCGCGAGTTGTCCAGGCGGGCCGGCAGGATGGCGCGGTACTCCTCGCTCGCGTACCAGGTCCGCGCCTGCTCCATCGAAGGAAACTCGAGGATGACCAGACGTTGGAACGGCGCCTCGCCTTCGATCGCCTCGAACGGTCCGCCCCGCACCAGGAACTTGCCTCCATATTTCTCGAGCGTCCCCGCAACCTGACGGCTGTAGGGCGCAAAACCCTCAGGGTTGGTAATGGTCACGTGGGCGACCACGTAGGCGGACATTAATCCGCTACCGCGGCTTCGATCGAACCCTGGTGCATCTTGAGGTGGCCGATCAGCACGCGTTCCAAGCGCTGCGCCACCGACATCGGGCCGGCCGGTGTCTCCCGTTCCTGGTCCAGCTGGTCCTCCGGTATGGCCCGCACCGCGGCCGCGATCCGCGGCTTGGACTCGCGGAGGATCTGCAGAACCTCGTCACGGCTGCACTGGCGGTGCTCGGTCGCGTGGGCCGCGTTGAGGTCTTTGAAGTTGCCCGGCGGCGGTAGCTTCTCCCCGCGCGACATCTTGGTGATGCGATCCATGATGTAGGGCCCCGACTCCGCCACGTGGTGCGCGATCACGCCGACCGTCCGGCCCTCGTCCTCGTCGTTGATGCGCTGCGGGTAGTTCTTCCCGACCAGCTCCCACTGGTCGTCGCTCAGCGACTCCACCAACCGTATGAATCCGTCCTGGGCGGCCTCGAAGTCTTCGGCGAACTTGGCTGTGCGCATACCGATATTCTCGGCGGCATGACACTCGCCCGCGAGCAGGTGCGCCATGTCGCCTGGCTTGCGCGCCTCGGCCTGGAGGAGGGGGAGGAGGAGTTCTACGCCCAGCAGTTGAGCGGAATCCTGGGCCACATCGACCGCCTGCAGCAGCTCGACACGGAGGACATCCCTCCGACCGCGCAGGTCGTCGAGGTGATCAATCCGCTGCGCGACGACGTGCCTGAACCCGGCCTTGACCAAGCCGAAGCGCTGGCCGGGGCGCCGGCCCAGCAGGACGGCTACTTCCTCGTGAAGGCGATTCAGGAGGCCGAGCCATAGAGGGCACCGCCACCGAGCTGCACGAGCGGATGCGGCGGCGGGAGACCACTCCGTCCGAGCTGCTGGAGCGCCAGCTGGCCGATATCGAAGCCCGCGACGGCGAGGTTCACGCGTATCTCCGCCTCACGCCCAAGTCAGCTCGCGCCCAGGCCGCGGCCGCCGACCAGCGATATGCCCGCGGTGAGCCGCTGGGCCCGCTGGACGGCATTCCGATGGCTGTCAAAGACGTGCTCTGCGTGGACGGGGTGGAAACCACCGCCGGCTCCCAGATACTGGCCGGCTACCACCCGCCTTACGACGCCACCGCCATCGCCCGGCTGCGCGCGGCTGGTGCGGTTTTCGTCGGTATGACCAACTGCGACGAGTTCGCCATGGGCAGCTCGACCGAGAACTCGGGCTACTTCCCGACACACAACCCGTGGGGACTCGACCGCGTTCCCGGGGGCTCCTCCGGCGGCAGCGCAGCCGCGGTCGCGGCGGGTATGGCCGTGCTGGCGTTGGGCACCGACACCGGCGGCTCCATTCGCCAGCCGGCGGCGCTCTGCGGCGTGGTCGGGATGAAGCCGACCTACGGGCGAGTCAGCCGATACGGCCTGATCGCCTTTGCCTCCTCGCTCGACCAGATCGGCCCCTTCACGCGCTCGGTCACCGACGCGGCCCAGGTCATGCAGGTGATGGCCGGCCGCGATCCTCGCGATGCGACCAGCGCCGCGGAGCCGGTCGACATGCTGTCGGAACTGGAGGCCGGCGTCGAGGGTCTGCGCATCGGCGTGGCGCGCGAGTACAGCGAGGTGGAGGGCCTCGAGCCCGGCGTGCGCGCGCGTGTCGACGAGGCGGTGCTCAAGCTCGAAGGCGCGGGCGCGGAGTTGGTCGAGGTGGCGCTGCCGCACACGGATTACGGCCTGGCCGCTTACTACATAGTGGCTCCGGCCGAGGCCTCGTCCAACCTCGCCCGCTTCGACGGCATCAAGTACGGGGCCAGCGATCCCAACGCCCAGACGCTGGTCGAGACCTACCTGCGCACCCGCCGGCAGGGGTTCGGGCCCGAGGTGCGGCGCCGGATCATGCTCGGCACCTACGCGCTCTCCAGTGGCTACTACGACGCTTACTACCTGAAGGCGCAGAAGGTGCGCACGCTCGTCGCGCGCGATTTCGCCGAAGCTTTCCGGGACTGCGACGCGATCGTCAGCGCCACCAGTCCCACGGTCGCCTTCGAGCTCGGCGCGAAGACCGGCGATCCGCTGGCCATGTACCTGTGCGACGTGCTCACGCTGGGTGGCAACCTGGCCGGCCTGCCGGGCATCAGCCTGCCCTGCGGAGAAGCCGGTGGCCTGCCTGTGGGGTTGCAGGTGCTGGCGCCCCAATGGCGCGAGGACGTGGCGCTGCGGGTGGCGCGCGCGTACGAGATGGCGAGCGGCGTCACCGCGCGGGTGGCCCCGGCGTGATCGCCGACAGCTGGGAGGCGGTGATCGGAATGGAGGTGCACGTGCAGCTGAGCACGGCCTCCAAGATGTTCTGCTCCTGCTCCACCGACTACTTGGGTGCGCCGCCCAACTCCCACGTCTGCCCGGTCTGCCTGGGCATGCCCGGTGTCCTGCCAGTGGCCAATCGGACGGCGGTGGAGAAGGTGCTCAAGACCGCGCTGGCGCTCAACTGCTCGATTCCCGACAAGTCGAAGTTCGACCGCAAGAACTACTTCTATCCCGACCTCCCCAAGGGCTACCAGATCAGCCAGTACGACTTGCCGCTGTCGCGCAACGGCTGGCTCGACGTCGAGCACGGGCGCGTGCGCATCACGCGCGCGCACCTGGAGGAGGACACCGGCAGCCTCAAGCACGCGGGCGATGCGCTACACGCGGCCCAGGAATCGCTGGTGGACCTCAACCGCAGCGGCATGCCGCTGATGGAGATCGTGTCCGAGCCCGACATCCACTCGGCCGAGGAAGCGCGCGACTACGCGATGGCGCTGCGTCAATTGCTGCGCTACGTGGGAGCGTCAGAGGCCGACATGGAGAAAGGTCAGCTGCGCGTCGAGCCCAACATCTCGGTGCGCCGCCGCGGTGACGAGAAGCTGGGCGTCAAGACCGAGCTCAAGAACCTCAACTCCTTTCGCGCGCTGTACAGAGGCGTCGAGTACGAGATCCGCCGCCAGGTCGAGGCCCTGGAGAAGGGCAACGAGATCGTGCAGGAGACGCGCGGCTGGTCGGAGGCCGAGCAGCGCACGTTCAGCCAGCGCAGCAAGGAGTACGCGCAGGATTACCGCTACTTCCCCGAGCCCGACCTGCCGCCGATCGTGATCGACCCGGGCTGGCTCGACCGCCTGCGCGGCGAGCTGCCCGAGCTCCCGGCGCCCCGACGGCAGCGGCTGGTGCGCGAGCACGGGCTTTCCGAGCAGGACGCGCGCGAGCTGACGGCCGAACGCACCACAGCGGACTACTTCGAGGCGGTTGTGGCGGCGGGGGCGGAGGCCAAGCCGGCGGCCAACTGGGTGATCCAGGAATCGCCCAGGACGGCGCCGGAGCACCTGGCGGCGCTGATTCGCATGGTCTCCGCCGGCACCATCAATCGGGATCAGGCCCGCGACGTCATGGCGGCCGGCGGGGACCCCGAGCAGATCGTGCGCGAGCGCGGCCTCGCCCAGATCAGCGACGAGTCCGAGCTGGGCGCGATCGTGGATCGGGTGCTGGCCGATAATCCGCGGGCGGTTGCGGACTACAGGGCGGGCAAGCAGCAGGCGATCCAGGCGCTGGTGGGCAAGGTCATCGGCGCCTCGGACCGGCGCGCCAACGCCCAGGTCGCCCGACGCCTGCTGGAGGAGCGGCTTAACCCCTAGCCCTCGACTGCCGTATACGCATGTGTGGCCCGAGGGGCGCAGCCGAAAAGTGACGCCGTGGCTTTCGCGCCCAGACGTCCGATGCGTACGCCGTCTTTTGCGGTGCTCAGTCACGCAGCGGCTGCTGCGCTCCTTCCGCTCCTCGGCGCCGGCTGTCGCCTCGAAGCGTCGGGATCGCGAAATCCATCGGCCCACCTTTCGCCCGCGCCCCTTGCCCTGGTGACGGAGCCGGACCCGACCGACCTTGGGAGTCTCTACGACCGCTATGGCGCGCTCGCTTACTCGATCGCCTTTCGGATCCTGGGCGACGCCGGCCGCAGCGAGGATGTCGTGCAGGACTGCTTCCTGAAGCTGTGGCGAAACGCCGGCCGGTTCGATGAGGAGCGGGGGTCCCTGCGCACCTGGATCGCGACCAGCGTCCGCAACCGGGCGATCGACTACCTGCGGGGTCGGGGCGCGCACGAGCGCCAGGAACGGGAGATCCCGCCCACGGTCGAGTTCAGCGGACCGGGCGCCGATCCCTGGCGGGAAGTCTCCGAGGAGCTGGAGCGAGAGGCGATCCAGGCCGCCCTCGCCGCTCTGCCCGCAGAGCAGCGGCAGGTGGTCGAGCTGGCCTACTTCGGCGGTTTCACGCAGAGTGAGATCGCCGAGATGAACGGAATCCCGCTGTCGACCGTCAAGGGCCGGATGCGGCTGGCCCTGGAGAAGCTGCATTCGTTCTTATCGGCCCGGGGGGTGGTCGCGCTTGACTGACCACGAGCGCCTAGAGAGCTCGGTGGCGGCCTGGGTCCTGGGCGCCCTCGACCCGGCGACAGCCGAGGAGGTCGAGCGGCACGTGGCCGACTGTGCCGAGTGCGCCGCCACCGTGCGCCGCCTGAACCGCGCCGCGTCCTTGCTGCCCCTGGCGGCCGGGGCGGAGCGGCCGCCTGAGGGGCTGCGGGCGCGGATCCTGGCCGCGGCCACCGAGGCGCCCCGGGTGGTGGAGCCGGCCACGGTCATTCCATTGCGACGCCGGCGCCGCCTACCCAGGCTGCGCGTCGGCTGGCCGGCGGCGGCGGTGGCCGCGCTAGCGGTGGCCGTGCTTGGGCTGGCGGCCTGGAACTACTCGCTGTCGCAGCAGCTGGCGCAGCCGGCCCGCCAGACCTACTCGCTGCAGGGGACGGGCCCGATGGCCGGCGTCGAGGGCGAGGTCGTGCACTACCCGCGCGATGGCATCACGCTGGTGGACCTCCGCAACCTGCCGCCGCCGGCCGCCAGCCGCGTGTACGAAGCCTGGCTGATCGGTGCCGACGGCCGGCCGCTGCCGGCAGGCGTCTTCCGGCCCGACGCCGGCGGTTCCTACACGCTAGTGGTGGGCCGGTCGATCAACGGCATCAAGGTTGTCGCGGTGACCTCGGAACCCGCCCCTGACGGCTCCTCGCAGCCGACCGAGCAGCCGCAGCTCAGCGCCCGCATCGCCTAGGATATATAGCGTCCACACGCTATAAACTCCCAGGAGGTCGCCGGTGGCTGACTCTCGGACCGATCGCTTCATCCGATCCCAGGGCTGGCTCGATCCCACCGGGGACGCCATCCAGAAGATCGTGGGCGGGATCTACGGCGCCCTTGGTGCCCCGGGCCGCGTCCTCAAGGATTTCGCGCACGGCACGCGCGTCCTCGGCCACCCGCTGCATCCCGCGCTGACCGACATTCCGCTCGGCGCCTGGACGGTGGGAGTCGCGGCCGACCTCCTGCACTACCCGATTCCGGCCCTGCCCACGGCGGTTGGCGATGTGGGTGTCGGCTTCGGGCTGATCGCGGGGCTCGGCTCAGCCCTGAGCGGCTACACCGACCACCACGAGACCTTCGGCAACGAACGCCGCGTGGCGACGCTGCACGGCTTGCTGATGACCATCGTCGTGGTGCTGATGACGGTGTCGGTGGTGCTGCGCTGGAAGGCGGGAGTCGGTGGTCACGGCCTGGCGGTGCTGTTCGCCCTGGTGGGCGTGCTGGTGGCGCTCACCGGCGCCTTCTTCGGCGGTCACCTGACCTTCGGGATCGGCACCATGGTCAACCACAACGCGTTCGCGGTGGGCCCCGAGGAGGCGGTCGCCGTCGGCAAGGCCGCCGATTTCGCAGAGGGCTCGATGAAGGTCGTGCAGGCCGGCGACATGCCCGTGCTGATGACTCGCGTCGGGGGCCGGCTCTACGCGATCGCCAACACCTGCTCCCACGCCGGCGGACCCCTCAACGAGGGCTCGCTGGAGGGCGACGTGGTCACTTGTCCGTGGCACGCGTCTCGCTTCTGCGTGCGGGATGGTGCGGTCCGGGGCGGACCGGCGACCTTCTCTCAGCCGGCGCTGGCGGTGACCGAGGAGCACGGCCAGGTCAAGGTGAAGCTGGCCCAGCCCCTGCACTGAGTAGATCGCGCGTCCGGGGGATCACCTCCGAGGCCAGCCGGCGGAGCTGAGTGTCGGGCTCCTCGGCCTGGGCGAACACGAAGGTGTCCATGCCGCGCTCGGCGGCGAGCTCGGCCAGCAGCTCCGGCCCCGGGCTGTCCATCACGTTCAAGATCCGCCGGATGCTTGACGGGTCGCGGCCGGCTTGCCGGGCGGCCTCGTCGATGCGCCGGTTGCCCTCCGTCAGCGCCTCCGGCGTGGCGTAGCCCAGGGACGGAACCCAACCGTCGGCCAGTCGGCCGACCAGCGCCAGGGCGCGGGGCTTGTAAACCCCCAGCCAGATCCCGATCGGGTGGGCCGGCCGCGGCCCCGGCCGGACCCCGGACAGCTGGTAGAACTCGCCGCTGAAGCGGACCGCGGGCTGTTCGCTCCACATCAGGCGGATGACCTGGATCGCCTCCTCCAGCGCCCGGATCGACTCGCCAGGGCCGCGCCGGGGTCCGCCCATCGCCACGATGGCGTCCCAAAAAGCTCCCGCGCCCAGCCCCAGTTCCAACCGCCCGCCGCTCAGCAGGTCCAGCGTGGCGGCGGCCTTGGCCAGCATCGCCGGCGGCCGCATCGGCAGCGACGCCACGTCCGGGAAGACCGAAACCTGGTGGGTGGTGACGGCGATAGCTGTGAGCAGCGTCCAGGTGTCGTGGAACCGGCGTTGGTAGGGATGATCCTGTACGCCGATAAGGTCGAAACCCAGCTCGTCCGCCAGCCGCGCCAGCTCCAGCGGGCGCGTGGGGTCGGCCTCCGGAGTCAGGAAGTAGCCGAACCGAACCATCCAATCAAGGTAAGTTCGGGCCCAGAGTGTTGATTCCCGACGGCCACGTCCATACGCAGTGGTCGTGGGACGCTCCGCGCGGCGACATGAAGGCCAGCTGCCGGCGCGCGCTCGAGCTCGGGCTGCCCTCGATCGCCTTCACCGACCACGCCGACTTCACCGACTACGTTCGCGCCCGCGACGGCCTGCTCGACATCGCCGCCTACCACGAGTGCCTCCAGCGCTGCCGCGCCGCTTTTCCGGGTCTGCGCATCCTGAGCGGCGTCGAGCTGGGTGAGCCGCACCGCTTCCGAGCCGAGGCGGCCGTGATCCTGGCCGCAGGCCCGCTGGACCGCGTCCTGGGCTCCGTGCACTGCCTGCCCTGGGAGGGCAAGCTGGTCGACGCCTCTCAGCCGGGCTTCCTGGCCCCGGAGCTGGTGGCCGCCCAGTTCCGCGCCTACCTGGCTGAGACTGTGGTGCTGCTGGAGAGCAGCGAAACCTTCGAGGTGCTGGCCCACCTCGACTATCCCAAGCGCTACTGGCCCGAATCGGCCCCCTATCGACCCGGTGAGTTCGAAGAAGAGCTGAGGCTGGTCCTGAGCGCGGCGGCGCGGCGGGGCAGCGTGCTCGAGGTCAACACCACCCGCGGCGGCGATCCGGCGCGCTACCTGGTTCCTGGGCCGGAGATCCTCTGCTGGTGGCATGAGGAGGGCGGCCGTGCGGTCTCCTTCGGCAGCGATGCCCATGACCCAAGCAAGGTCGCCTCCGGATTCAGACTGGCGGCCGAGGCGGTGCAGGCCGCCGGCTTCAAGGCGCAGGACGACCCCGCCGGCTACTGGCTGCGATGATCCTGCGCACCGACAACCCGGCCCACGGTGGCGCGGTCTTCGCTCGCCACGAGGAGCGGCCGGTGCTCGTCTACTACGCGCTCCCCGGCGAGCTGGTCGAAGCCGAGCCGAGGGGGCGCCAGGGCGGCGTCACCTTTGCGCGCGCCGACCGGGTGCTGGAGCCGGGCGCGGGCCGGGTCGAGGCGCGCTGTCCCCATTTCGGGTCCTGCGGCGGCTGCCAGTGGCAGCACGCCGAGTACCCCCTGCAGCTGGAGATCAAGAGCCGCGTGGTGGCCGAGGCCTGGCGCAAGGCCGGCCTCCGCCTGCCGCCGGAGACGCCGGTGTCAGGCATGGACGACCCCTGGCGCTACCGCATCCGCGGCGAGTTCGAGGCCGTCTACGAAGCGGACGGTCTCCACTTCGGTTTCCACCGCCTCCGCTCGCACGCCGTGCTCCCGGTCGCGACCTGCCCGATCCACGACCTGCGCATCGAGCGCGCCATGCTCGCCTTCGGGCAGGCCGCCCGCGAGCACAGGCTGAGCGGCCTCCAGAACCTCCTGCTGACCGTCGAGCCCGATGGCTCCGGGCTGCTCTGGACGGCGCGCTTCAGGGGCCAGCCCGGCCGGCGCCTGCCCGAAACGCTGGTGAGCCGGGTGGCCGAGCTGCTGCCGGACCTGGTGCTGCTCGACGAGGCCATGACGCTCGAGGTTCTGGGCCTTACGTTCCGGGTCCGCAACGACACCTTCGTGCAGACCAACCACCGGCAGATGGCCGTTTTGTACGACACCGCGCTGGAGATGCTGGCGCCGGCGGCGGGGGACCGGGTCCTCGACCTTTACGCCGGTGTGGGCACGATCGGCCTGCAGGCGGCGGGTCGGGTGCAGGCGCTGACCGAGGTCGAGGAGAACCCACGGGCCGTGCACCTGGGCCGGCTGGCGGCGCGGATCAACGGCATCGGCAACGCCGTCTTCCTGGCCGGGCGGGTGGAGGACGCCTTACGCGGGGTCCGGGCAGGGGAGCACACGGCTGCACTGCTGGACCCGCCCCGCGCCGGCTGCGATCCCCGCGCCCTGGCCGAGCTGCTGCGGCTGCAGCCGGGGCGCATCGTCTACGTCTCCTGCGAGCCGGCCACCCACGCCCGCGACCTGGCGCTGTTGGTTCAGGGCGGCTACCGCATTCGCCGGGCGGCGATCGTGGACATGTTTCCGCAGACCTACCACATCGAGTCGGTGGCGCTGCTCGAGCGCTAGGGCGCTAAACCCGGTACTGGATCCGCTCGACCCGCTCGGCGATGGGGGCGACCAGGTCGCGCCGGATCCGGTTATGCTCGGCGTCCTCGTCGTACGCCTTGTACGCGGCCTCGTCGTCGAGGTCGACCACGATCACCAGGTCGAGATTGCCCTCGCGGAGCCCGGCGTCGGTGCCGACCGACAGGTGCGCCATGCCCGGAACCTGCATTCCCTGCAGCTCGTTGATCAGACGTTCGACCTGGTCGGGCGCCGTGCCCGGCTTGAGCTTGACCATCACCACGTTGCGGATCACCGTCCGGCCAGCTCCTGGACGAACTCGGCCAGGCGCCCGATGCCCTCGCGAAGGTCCTGGTCGGAGCTGGCCAGGCTGATGCGCACTGCCTGGCTGGCC
>Ga0209474_10002140_pt1 | contig 18427 bp, 19 predicted proteins | sample GraSoiAngelo_145_FD_185902 | JGI IMG/M metagenome (GOLD analysis project Ga0209474, IMG submission 185902) | Grasslands soil microbial communities from the Angelo Coastal Reserve, California, USA - 14_1009_05_20cm (SPAdes) (version 2) | ecosystem: Environmental > Terrestrial > Soil > Grasslands... | reverse complement strand
CTTTGCGCAGCCCCCGCGTCCACCGATCACCCTGCCCTGAGACGCGAACGGACTGGGCCGGTAGTCGCGCTATACTTGCCGCCCATGACGACTGAGGAGTGGTACGAGGCCGTCATCGCCTCCCTGCTCGCGGAGAGCCCATTCCGCCGCTCGGATTACTTCAAGCGCTTCGCCTCCGGGAGCCTGACCCGCGAGCAGGTGTGGGGTCACATCGCGCAGCACTATCTGCTCATCGCCTGGTTTCCGCGGATCTTCAGTGGGATCCACACGCGCTGCGATGAGCTCGACGTGCGCAAGGACTGCGCGCGGCATCTGCTGGTGGAGGATCTCGGATACTTCGAGGGCAAGGTCGGTGGCACCCCCGATCACGACGAGCTGTTCCGCCGCATCGGCGACGATCTCGGCTACGCGCGTGAGGCGTACGCGCGGATCGTGCCCGTGCCCGAGATGGCGGCGATCCTGGCATTCTTTCGACGGCTGGCCCACGAGGTCCCATGGGCGGCCGCGCTGTGCGCCACGGCCCTGCTGGAGGAGGAGGTGGTGGAGATCGCCCGCACCGTCGGCCGTGCGCTGGTCCAGCACTACGGCATGCGCCCCGAGTGGGGCGCGGCGAACTACACGGTGCACGAGGCGATCGAGCAGGAAGAGTCGGGTCAGACGAAACAGACGATTCTCGGCCATCTCAGGACAGCCGAGGACCGCCGCGCCGCCGAGGCCGCGATGCGCGAGATGCACGACCTGTTGGTCGCGTACGCGGACGGCCTGGCGCGACGCTATCCCGCGTAGCAGGCTTGCAAAAACCCTAGTCCGAATGGAGGGGGCGACGATGCCTCACTATCTCAGCGCGCATGAGCTCGGACAGACGGCACCCGCGGAGCTCGACCCGGTCGAGTCGCCGATTCCGACGCGGGTCGTCTCCAATGGCGAGTACAACCCGCTGCCCCAGACCGCTGAGCAGCGCCGCGTCGAGGCGCGGATCACGCAGCTCGCCGACGAGCTGAGCCCACGACACGGGCTGAGCCGCCGAGCATTCCTCGCCAGCAGCGCGGGCATGGCCGCGGCGTTCCTCGCCATGAACGACGTCTTCGGCCCCGTCTTCGACGTGTCGCGCGCAGAGGCCCAGCAGCCGGGAGTGGCGGCCCAGCGTGCCGGCGCGCTCGCCGGGCAGTTCATCGTCGACGTGCAGACGCACTTCGTCCGCGACGACTTCAAGCAGGCGGGCCTGCTCGATCTCGCCAAGTACGCCAAGCAGAACTGGAACCCCGCGCTCGCGGGGGAGAACGACCTCGCGCGCTACAAGTTCGAGAACTACGTCCGCGAGGTATTCGTCGACAGCGACACGAAGGTCGCCCTGCTCTCGGGTGCGCCGTTCGACGACCCGTCGTGGGATCTGCTGAGCAACGATCAGATCGCGGCCGCCCGCGCGGGCGTCAACCGCATCGCCGACTCGCGGCGCCTGCTCTCGCACACGGTCTTTACACCGAAGAAGAACAACTGGATGGGCGAGGTCGATCGTGCGATCGCCGAGCTGAAGCCGGACAGCTGGAAGGGCTACACGATCGGCGATCCGCTGTTCCCCTCGAAGCTCGGCTCCTACTGGCGACTCGACGACGAGAAGCTGATGTATCCGTTCTACGAGAAGATCGCCAAGACGGGCATCAACACCGTCTGCATCCACAAGGGGCTGCTGCCGCAGGACTACGAGAAGTCATGGCCGAACGTCTGGCAGTACGCCACCGTGGCCGACCTCGGCAAGGCCGCCAAGGACTGGCCGCAGATCAACTTCGTGATCTATCACTCCGCCCTCCGCGCGTTCCTCGAGCCGCCGGACGTGGCGCTGGCGGAGTTCGACCAGACGGGCCGGATCAAATGGGCGACCGATCTCGCCGAGATCCCCAGCAAGTTCGGGGTCAGCAATGTCTATGGCGAGGTCGGCACCTCGTTCGCGACGTGCGCGGTCGCGAATCCGCGGATGGCCGCGGCGCTGATGGGGACCCTCGTGCGCGGTCTGGGCGCGGACCACGTGCTCTGGGGCACCGACTCGGTCTGGTATGGCTCGCCGCAATGGCAGATCGAGGCGCTGCGACGGCTCGAGATTCCCGATGAGATGCGCCGCAAGCACAGCTTTGCTCCGCTCGGCCCGGCCGACGGCGCGACGAAGTCGGCGATCTTCGGCGGCAATGCCGCGCGGCTCTATCGGATCAGCCAGCGCGCCGCGCTGGGCGAGATCACGCGCGACAAGATCGCCGCGATCAAGGCGGAATACGTGGCGGCCGGAGGGATGCGCAGCAACCGCCGCTACGGGTACGTGCATCGCGTGACCGCGTAACGTGCGCGGCGCCGGCCGGCGCGGGGGCGCCCCGCGTCGGCCGGCCACGCCTCACCGGGCTGAGGCGTCCGTGCGCTGCTTGCCGAGATCGATGACGATGTCGACGCGCGCGTCGATGGTGAGCACCGCGAGGCGCCTGCTCGACTCGATGCCGCTCGCCTCCGGCTCCCCGCCGCCAACTTCGATGACGATGCCCTTGTCGAGCACCCGATCCATGACGTCGAGCGGCGTGCGATCTCGATGCGGACGGTTCTGGCGCACGGAGCGGCACGCCATGCAACGCATGTGCCGCCGAGCGCTCGCGTCGCCCCGCAAAGATCGAGGCCGGGCGGCGGCGTTTATTTCAGGTGCTGGCGGAAGAACGCGAGCGTGCGACGCCAGGCGTCCTCCGCGGACGCCTTGTTGTAGACGTCGGGTCGCTCGTCATTGAAGAATCCGTGGTCCACGTTCGGGTAGATGTGGATCTCGGACTGCCTGCCCGCCTTCTTGATCGCTGCGTCGGTCTCCTTCGCCACCTGCGGCGTGACGAAGCCGTCCTTCTCGGCGAACAGCCCGAGCACCGGCCCCGAGAGCTTCGAATAATCCGGCTTGACGTTGGGATGGATGCCGTAGAAGTTCACCGTCGCGCCGACGCTCGGGTTGAGCGTGGCGGCGAAGAGCGCGAGCTGGCCGCCCATACAGAAGCCGACCGCACCGATCTTCGCCGACGATGACTGCCCGGCAAGAAACGTCGCGGCGCCGCGCAGATCTTTTTCGGCCTGCCCGATGTTGAGCGCCATGAACAGCTTGCCGGCGCCGTCGGGCTCGTTGGCGGTCTCGCCGTGGTACATGTCCGGCGCCAGCGCCGAGAACCCCTCGGCGGCCAAGCGGTCGCAGACGTTCTTGATGTGGCTCACGAGACCCCACCACTCCTGGATCAGGAGCACGCCGGGTCCCTTGCCCGATTGCGGGGTGGAGAGATAGCCGGACGTCGTGCCGCCGTTGGACGGAAACTGCACCATCCTACCTGCCATGCCGATCTCCTTTGAGTCCTTCGACTACGCGGTGAACTGTGGGCCCGGCGCCGGCGGTGGCGTGATCTTGACGGCCGTCACGTGCCGCTCGTCGGCCTCGAGCACGGTGATGGTATACCCGTCCACCTGGAAGTCCTCGCCGCGGCGCGGAATGCGGTGCAGGGTCGACAGCACGAGGCCGGCCACCGTCTCGTAGTCCCGTTTGGGGAGCGTCCAGTCGAGCGCCTCGTTGAGCTCTTCGAGATTCGTGCGCGCCGCCACCAGGAAGCTGCCGTCGGGGAGACGCTCGACGGAGGCCGGCGCACGATCGTGCTCGTCGTGGATCTCGCCGACGATCTCCTCGAGGATGTCCTCCAGCGTGACCACGCCCGTCGAGCCTCCGTACTCGTCGACGACGACCGCCATGTGGTTGCGCGCGCGCTGCATCTCGCGCAGGAGATCGTCGATCCGCTTCGTCTCCGGCACGTAGACCGGCGGCCGCATCAGATCCGTGAGCCGGGCGACCTCGCCGCCGCGCGCGAGGATGTCCATGGCGCCCACGACGCCGACGATGTTGGTTTCGCGCTGCCGGTAGATCGGGATGCGCGAGAAGCCGCGCCGCTGGACCAGCGCGATGGCGTCGTCGGTCGTCGCCGTCTCGGGCAGCATCGCCACTTCGACGAGGGGCACCATGATCTCGCGTACCGTGGTGTCGCCGAGGTCGAAGATCTTGTCGATCATCTCCGCTTCCTGCGTCGTGACCTCGGCCTCACCCGGCTCCATCGCGAGCAGCGCCTTGAGCTCCTCGCGCGAGACGAAGTGGCGGGTGTCGGCGCGCGGGCCGCCGAACAGACGCAGGACGCTCGAGACGATCAGATTGGCCGTGAAGACGAAGGGCACCAGCAGGGCGGAGGCCCAGCGCAGCGGTCGGAACAGCCTCAGGATCAGACTGGTCGCCCACTCGCGCGCGAAGGCCTTGGGGATGATCTCGCCGAACACGAGCATGAGCGGGGTGATCACGGCGGTGGCCACCAGCCACGCCCAGCCGCCGAACTTCGGCAGCAGCACGACGGTCGTGATCGACGACGCCACGATGTGCGAGATCGTGACGCCCATCATCGCGGTGGACAGGATGCGCTCGGGCCGGCTGAAGGCCTCGAGATAGCGCGCGGCGATCTTGCTGCCTTCCTCGGCCATGTGACGCAGCCGCAGGCGGTTGGCGGCGATGAACGCCATCTCGGCGGCGGAGAAGAACATCGTCGCCATCAGACACAGCACGGCGATCCAGGGCAGCGTCACGCCGCCTTCTCCGTCGACTGCGGCGTGCGCAGCGAGAGAAGCACCTCGACCACGCGCGTGCGCTCGATCTTCTCGACCGTGACCGACAGCTCCGGCGTCTCCACACGCTCGCCGCGGCGGGGCACGCGGCCGAACAGGTCGAGCACCCAGCCTCCGACGGTGTCATACGCCTCGTTGGAGATCGTCAGCCCCGTGGCCGCGTTGAGGTCGTCCACCGACAGCTTGCCCGCCACGCGGTACGTGCGCGCGTCGATCTTCTGGATGAGGCGCTCCGGCTCGTCGTACTCGTCGGCGATCTCCCCGACCAGCTCCTCGAGCAGATCCTCGAGGGCCACCAGCCCGGCCGTGCCGCCGTACTCGTCGACGACGACGGCGATGTGCAGCTTCTTGGCCTGGAATTCCTGCAGCAGGGCGTCCGCGCGCTTGGACTCCGGCACGAAGTACGGCGGGTGCAGCTTGCTGCGCAGGTCGAAGTCCGGCGGCAACCCGCGCACGAACGGCAAGAGGTCCTTGGTATAGAGCACGCCGACGATCACGTCGATGGAGCCCTCGAACACGGGCACGCGCGAGTGCAGCTGCTCGCGCAGCGCGGGCAGGATCTCCGCCACCGGCGTCTCGACGTCCAGGCAGAACATGTCCGTCCGGGGCACCATGACCGAGCGGACCAGCGTGTCCTCGAGCTCGAAGACCTTGTGGATCATCTCGCGCTCTTCGCGCTCCACCACGCCCTCGCTCGCGCCCACGTCGACCAGCGTGCGCAGCTCTTCCTCGCTGAGCGCCGCCTGCGTCTCCGCGCCGCGCCCCAGCAGACGCACGGTCAGCGTGGTCAAGCCGGCCAGCACGCCACGGATCGGCGCGAGCAGCCACTCCAGCCATCGCACCGGCCGCTCGACGACGGCGAGGAAGCGCTCGGGATATTTCACCGCGAGCGTCATCGGCAGCACCTCGCCGAAGGTCGTCAGCAGGACGACCATAGCGATCAGCTCGACGAGCAGGCCCCAGCGCGGCCCGAACAGCGCGTGCGCGGTGTGCGTGGCCAGCGCCGAGGCGCCGATGTTGATGAGCGTGATGCCGACGAGCAGCGTGACGAGCAGGTCGTGCGGGCGCGACACGACCGGCGCCAGGGCGCCCTCGGGCCGTTGGGCGGCGATACGGCGCAGCCGCGCGCGCCCGAGCGAGAAGTACGCGGCTTCGGCCCCCGAGAGCAGACCCGAGGCGACGATGAGCGCGCCGAGCAGCAATAGCTGCAGGACCAGGCTGTCACCCACGGAAGTGCTCGAATCCCGGCGCCACCGCCACGGCGCGCCCGCGGCCGTCGAGCCACCGCGTGCCGGAGCCCGCCATGATCTCGCCGACCGCGGTGAGCGCGGTGCCGGTGGCGTCGGCGAGGCCGTCGCGCAGACGCGCGAACAAGACCGGGTCGCAGACGACCAGGAGCTCGTAGTCCTCGCCGCCGCCCGTCGCCCAGTCGACCGGGTCCACGTCGAGCGCGTCGGCGACGGCGCGCGTGGCGGCGGCGATCGGCAGGCGCTCGACGTCGACGTGCGCGCCGACGCCGCTCTCGGCCACCAGCCGGCCGAGATCGGTCGCGAGACCGTCCGAGAGGTCCATCATCGCCGTCACGCCGCCGGCATCCGCGAGCCAGCGTCCCTCGTCCACACGCGCGCGGGGCCGCAGATGCGCGCCCGTGACGTCGTCGAGCAGCGCCGAGTCCACGCCGCGTGGCGCGGTCTCGCGCTCCAAGACGGCGAGCCCGGCGGCAGCGCGTCCCAGCGTGTCGGTCACGGCGATCACGTCGCCGGGGCGGGCGGTGGAACGCAGCACGGGACGGACGGCCTCGCCGAGCAGGGTCACGCTCACCAGCCATCCGGCGGGCGATGCCGAGGTGTCGCCGCCTATGATGGCGACGCCGTGTTCGTCGGCCACGGCGACCGCGCCCTCGTAGAACGCCTCGACCTCGTCGGCTCCGGTGCCGTCGGGACAGCCGAGGCCGACGAGCGCCCAGCGGGGGAGGCCGCCCATGGCCGCGATGTCCGAGACGTTCACGGCAAGGGCCTTCGCGCCGATGTCTGCCGGCTCGGCCCAGCGGCGGCGAAAATGGACGTCCTCGATGAGCAGATCGGTGGTGAGGAGCAGCGAGGCGCCGCCGCCATGCCCCTCGAGGACCGCGCAGTCGTCGCCGATGCCGGTCAGCAGACCGGGCGCACGCCGGCGCACGAGCTCGCGGATCAACCGGACGAGGTCGTCCTCGCCCGGTTTATCGCCGGTCACGGAGCGACGGCGGTCCTGCCCAGGAAGTTGCCGAGCAGCCGCTTCCCCTCGACCGTGAGGATGGATTCCGGGTGGAATTGCACGCCCTCGACGGGCCAGTGGCGATGTCGCACGCCCATGATCTCGCCGTCATCCGCCCACGCGGTGACCGCCAGCGTCTCGGGCACGGTGTGGGGCAGGATCACGAGCGAATGGTAGCGCGTTGCCGTGAAGGGGTTCGACAGACCGGCGAAGACCCCACCGCCGTCGTGGCGGATCTCGGACGTCTTGCCGTGCATCTGCGACTTCGCGCGCGCCACGGTGCCTCCGAAGGCCTGGCCGATCGCCTGATGCCCCAGACAAACGCCGAGGATCGGCGTTCGCTCGCCGAGGCGACGGATGACCTCCAGCGAGACGCCGGCGTCGTCCGGCGTGCCCGGACCCGGCGAGATCACGATGCGCTCGGGCGCGAGCGCCGCCACGCCGTCAGCGTCCACCGCGTCGTTGCGGACCACACGCAACTCGGCCCCCAGCTCGCCCAGATACTGCACGAGGTTGTACGTGAACGAGTCGTAGTTGTCGATGACGAGGATCATGCGCGGGATCCCGCCGCCGCCATGCGCAGGGCCAGGATCAGGCCCCGCGCTTTCGAGCACGTCTCGAGCCATTCGGTCTTGGGATCGGAGTCCGCGACGATTCCGGCGCCGACCTGGATCGACGCGCGTGTTCCGTGGCAGACGATCGTGCGGATGGTGATGCACGAGTCCAGGTTGCCGGAATACGACACGTAGCCCACCGCGCCCGCGTAGGGTCCGCGGCGTGTCGGCTCGATCTCGTCGATGATCTCCATCGCGCGGATCTTCGGCGCGCCGGAGACCGTCCCCGCGGGAAAGCACGCCCGCAGGACGTCGAAGGCGTCGGCGCCATCACGCAGCGTCCCGACGACGTGGCTGACCAGGTGCATGACGTGCGAGTAGCGCTCCGTTACCATGAACTCCGTCACCTTCACCGAGCCGAGCTCCGCGACGCGTCCGACGTCGTTGCGCCCGAGGTCGACGAGCATCACGTGTTCCGCACGCTCCTTGGGATCGGCCTTCATCTGCTGCTCGATCGCCAGATCCTGCGGCTCGGACGCGCCGCGCGGATGGGTGCCGGCAATCGGACGTTCCTCGATGCGGTCGCCCTCCACGCGTACGAGTACCTCGGGCGACGAGCCCACGATCGTCGTCTTGCCCAGGCGGAGAAAGAAGAGGTAGGGAGACGGGTTGATCGTACGCAGCGCCCGATAGACGGTGAACGGGTCGGCCTGCAGGCGGCAGTCCAGACGCCGCGCCAGCACGATTTGATAGGCGTCGCCGGCGGCGATGTACTCCTTCGCGCGGCGCACGGCGTCGCTGAACCCGTCCTCGTCCATCGTCGACGTGAAGCCGTCCTCTCCGAGCGCGAGCAGCGGGCCGGGCGCCGCGATCGGCAGGGGCGCCGGCGCGCGTACGGGACGTGAGAGCTTCGCCAGTGTCATGCCGATCTTCAGCGCGGCGCGGTCGTATGCCGCGTCCAGCGCGGCCGAATCACGCTTGGCGATGTGCGCGTTGGCCATCACGAGCAGCCGATGGCGCAGGTTGTCGAAGACGAGCAGCGTGTCGCTGAGCATGAACACGGCGTCCGGCAGCTCGAGATCGTCGTGGGGTGCCGCCGGCAAGCGCTCCATGTGACGGACCATGTCGTAGGCAAGGTACCCGACGGCGCCGCCTTGGAAGCGCGGCAGACCCGGCACCGCCACCGGCTGGAACTCGCGGAGCAGCCCGCGCAGGGCTTCGAGCGGATCACCGTCGGGGAGCCGCTCGGTGCGCCCGCCGCGCCGCACGGTGATCCGCCCGTCTTTCGCCGACAGCACCGTGTGGGGATCGCTGCCGAGGAACGAGTAGCGCGCCCACTTCTCACCGCCCTCGACCGACTCGAGGAGGAACGCGTAGGGGCCCGGCCGGAGCCGCAGGTACGCGGACAGCGGCGTGTCGAGGTCGGCGGGGAGCTCGGCGAACACGGGGACGAGGTTGCCTCGTCCGGCGAGCTCGTGGAACTCGTCGCGTGTCGGAGACAGCGTCGGGATCGCTAAGCCGGCGGCGCTGATGCGGCGGAAAGCGTTGACGCGCTAGGCGAGCGCGTCCAGCTTCTCCTTGATCTTCGCCTTGGGTACGGCTCCGATCAGCTGGTCCATCACCTTGCCCTGTCGGACGAACAGGACCGTGGGGATCGACCGGATCGCGTACCTGGCGGCAAGCGCGTGGTTCTCGTCCACGTTGACCTTTGCCAGTGTGATGCGCCCCCCGGAATCGCGCGCCAGCTCCTCGAGGACGGGTGCGATGGCTCGGCAGGGGCCGCACCACTCGGCCCAGAAGTCCACCATGAGGAGACCGTCGTGCTGAGCGAGGGTCTCGTCGAAATTTTTTTCCGTCAGGTGGACGGCATCGGCCATAGCGGTCTCCTCCATGAAAAGTCAACCTCCACGCTAACATACCAAGCGTCCCCGCGCAACAAACCGGCCGCCCCGACCTACGATTGCTTGTCAGTTTGACACCTCAACATGCTAGAGTCGATGGAGACATGGACCCCGCAAAGATCCTGGTCGTCGACGACGAACGCTCCATCCTCGTGCTGTTGAAAGAAGCGCTCGGCCAATGGGGCTACCAGGTTACGACGACCGCCTCGGCCGCTGAGGCGCTGGGAATCCTCAAGTCCGAGCTCTTCGACGCGCTCATCACCGACATCCGCATGCCGGACATGAGCGGCCTCGAGTTGCTCCGCGAAGTGAAGAAGCAGGACGAGTCGATCGAAGTGGTCATGATGACCGGCTACCCGACGATCGCCTCGGCCGTGCAGGCGCTGAAGGAAGGCGCGTACGACTACCTGTCCAAGCCGCTGATTCTCGACGAGCTCCGCCATCTCATGTCGCGGATGATGGAGCGAAAGTTCCTGCGCGGCGAGATCCACACGCTGCGTGCGCGCCTGGGTGAGGAGCTGACCGTCAACGAGCTGATCGGCACCTCCGGGCCGATGGAGCGGGTCAAGGAGATCATCGGCAAGGTCGCAGTGACGGACTCGCCGGTGCTCATCGAGGGCGAGAGCGGCACGGGCGAGGAGCTGACCGTCAACGAACTGATCGGCACCTCCGGGCCGATGGAGCGGGTCAAGGAGATCATCGGCAAGGTCGCAGTGACGGACTCGCCGGTGCTCATCGAGGGCGAGAGCGGCACGGGCAAGGAGCTGGTGGCCGCGGCCATTCATCGACTCTCGTCGCGCGCGAAGCGGTCGTTCATTCCTGTGAACTGCAGCGCGATTCCGCAAGATCTCCTCGAGTCGGAGTTCTTCGGTCACGTGCGCGGCGCGTTCTCGGGTGCCGTGGCGGATGCGCTCGGTCTGTTCCGCGGTGCGGATGAGGGCACGATCTTTCTCGATGAGATCGCGGAGCTGTCGCCGGCGCTGCAGGTCAAGCTCCTGCGCGTGCTGCAGGAGATGCAGGTGCGGCCCGTCGGCTCGACGAAGGCGTTCCCTGTGGACGTGCGAGTCATCGCGGCCACCAACCGCGATCTCGAACGCGCGATGACGGAGGGCTCGTTCCGGCAGGATCTCTTCTACCGGCTCAACGTCGTGCGCGTCACGCTTCCCCCGCTGCGCGAGCGGCGCGAGGACATCCCCTCCCTGATCAACCACTTCCTGCGGCGCTTCAACAAGCGGTTTCATCGCGACGTGCGCGGCGTGGCTCCAGAAGCGCTGGCGGCCCTCACCGCGTACACGTTCCCGGGCAACGTGCGCGAGCTCGAGAACCTGATCGAGCGCGCGTTTGCGATGGGTGCGCGTGAGCAGATCGCGCTGACCGATCTGCCGAGCCTCAGCAAGACGCCGATGACGTCGACGCCGGTGACGTCGCCCGAAAGCGTGCCGGCGCTGGCCGACGTCGAGCGCGAGCTGATCCTCAAGGCGCTGGCGGTCTTCAAGGACGACAAGGAGGCGGCGGCGCGCGCGCTCGGCATCTCGCGCCGGACGATCTACCGCCGCCTGAAGGAGTACGGAGTCCTGTAGACGCAGGGCCGAATGGCCCCGACCCGCTGACGTTCGGAGACGACCGCGCCGCCCATACGCACGAGACGCCGCTCGCCACTTCTCTGCTTTCCGAGACCGACCCCGCGTCGCTCAAGCCCGGCACGAAAGCTGTCACAGCGTGTGTGTCGTCCGGACACCCGCGAGATTTCAATTACCCATAATCATCAATGTTTTCGGTCTTTTCCGCTTTGGCACCCCCGGTGCATTACCCACCGCGACATGGCGACGACACTCAGCGGGCCTTCGGCCTCGACGCTGGAGATCGGTCTCGGGTACGCCTCCGGCGGACGCGACGCGGTGACGCGTGCGGCCGCCATCGCGGCTTCGCGCCTGCACGGCGCGACGCCGCACCTCGTCCTCGTGGTCACGGCTTCTCCGGCCGGCGACGCGATGGCCGAGGCGCGTACTGCATTCGGACGCATCCAGCTCGCGGGCGGCGTGTCCGCCTCGCTTCTAACGGATGACGGCCCCATGAAGTCCGGCGCGCTGGTCATCTGCGTGGCAAACGCAGATGGCGCGGCGAGCGGGGTGGCAGCCACGACTGGCCGCGATATCGCTGACGCTGGTCAGGCGGCGGCCCGCCTGATGCTTTCAGGCTGGCCTTTCCGCGCACGCTATCCGCGCGGTCTCGGTATCGCCTTCGCACGTCCGGACGCGGATGATTCCGCCCTGCGGTTCCTCGACTCCTGGCGTGACTTCATGGGGCCTAAGATGCGTACCGTCTGCGGAGTGCTCGGATCGGCAGTTCTCTACGGCGGCAGTGGCGCAAGCGAGCCGCGCGTGAGCGTGGCGTGTCTCGAGGCGTCGTACGCAACGGGGTTGGGCTGGAGTGACGCCACCGGCGAGCCGTCGGTGGACGCACTCGTGCACGGCGCCGCCGACGCGACGCTGACGGCGGTCAAGCGGCTGGACGGCCGTCCGGCGAGACTGGTGCTCGTGGTCGAGACCGCGGCGCGCCACGCCCGGCTGGGCGCGGCGGTGCGGCAGGAATGGACGGCGATCCGCGGTCAGCTCGACGAGAGCTCGCCGTGCGGCGGCTGGCTCGTCGACGACGTCGCGGCGTACGGGCGCGGTGTCCAGCCGATCGCGGCACCCGGCGCACTCGTGGTCGTGGCCCTCGGTGACTCCCCGCGCGGCGAGGCGGCGCGCGGCTGACGTTCTGCCGCTGCGGTGGGCGGCCGACGCCCGCTCAGAGCAGCCGCGCCGGATCCCCGCCGTGCAGCATCCCCGTCGCGATCACGCGCGCATAGACTCGGCTGCGTCCCGGGTGACGTTTCTGTGAGACCAGCGAATAGTCCCCCCCGCGGAACGCGGGGCGGATATTGAAGCAGGGCGTCGTATAGCGCGTAACCTCCAGCACGACCTCGTCGCCGAGCTGCAAGCGTGTCCCCGGTTGCACCGCCGACCAGTCGAGGCCTTCGAGCGTGACGTTTTCGCCGAGTGCCCCCGGGACGAGCGGGTGGCCCTCCGCCTGCAGCTCTCGGATCGCCTCCATCGCGAACAGACAGACGGCGCGCTCCGGGCCGCCATGGTGCTCGCCGTCCCGATGCGCGTCACCCTCGAGGCCGAGTGGCGTGATCCTCGCCATCGGTACGGCGCGCTTGGGCACGCCGCCGTTCGAAACACTCAGCTGCACGATGCGGCCGACGTCGCTCACGACCTCACCTCCGCTTGATCATCCGCTGCACCCGTGCCTCGAGCACGAGCTCGTCGCGCTGATTCAGGACGCGGTGGCGGTAGGTCACGATGCCGCGGTCCGTCTTCTTCGTCTCACGCTTGTCGACCACCTCCACCTCCACGCGGATCGTATCGCCCTCGAGCACCGGCGCCACGATGCGCAGCTCGCCCCCGAGCCACGCCATGCCGGTGCCGTGGATGAGTCCCGTCTGCATGATCAGCCCCTCGGAGAGCGCGAAGGTGAGCGCGCCCGGTGCGGCGCGCCGTGCGAACACGGACTCACGCTTGACGTACTCCATGTCGATGAAGAGCGGCTCGACGAAGCCGCAGAGATTGACGAAGTTGACGATGTCGGTCTCCGAGACGGTGCGCGCGAGCGTCCGGTAGACGGCGCCCACCTTGTGGCCGTCGTAGTCGAGCCCATCGGTTCGCATGGCGTCATTCTCCCAGATAGGCGCGCCGCACTTGCGCGTTCTCGGCGAGCTGTCCGGCGGTGCCCGAGAGCACGACCGATCCGGTCTCCAGCACGTAGCCGCGGTGCGCGATGGACAGGGCCATGGCGGCGTTCTGCTCGACGAGCAGAATCGTCGTGCCCTGCCCGTTGATGGACACGATCGTCGCGAAGATCTGCTCGACCAGGACGGGCGCGAGCCCCATCGACGGCTCGTCGAGCAGCAGCAGCCGGGGACGAGCCATGAGGGCGCGGGCGATCGCCAGCATTTGCTGCTCGCCGCCCGAGAGCGTGCCGGCCACCTGGGTCAGGCGCTCCTTGAGGCGAGGGAAGAGCTCGAACGCGCGATCGAGGTCGGCCGCGACATGGCCGTCGGTTCTGAGATAGGCACCCATGGTCATGTTCTCGCGAACGCTGAGCCGGTTGAAGATCCGGCGCCCCTCGGGCACGTGGGCAATGCCGCGCGCGACGATCTCGTGCGGCGGCACGCCCGTCAGTGCTCGGCCATCGAACACGACGCTGCCGCGACGCGGAGCGAGCAGCCCCGAGATCGTCTTCAGCGTCGTCGATTTGCCGGCGCCGTTGTTGCCGAGCAGCGTGACGATCTCGCCGCCGCGAACCTCCAGCGCCACGCCGCGCAGCGCGTGGATCTCGCCGTAGTAGACGTCGAGGCCGTCGAGGGCGAGCATGCCTATGGTACTGCGCGGCCGGTCGCGGCGCGGCGCCCGAGATAGGCTTCGATCACCCGCGCGTCGGCCTGGACCTCGCGCGGCGGACCCTCGGCGATCTTCTCCCCGTGGTCGAGCACGGTGACGCGGTCGGAGACCTCCATCACGACGCGCATGTTGTGCTCGATGAGGATGATGGCGAGGCCGAGCTCGCCGACGAGGCGGCGCAGCAGCGCCATGAGCGTGCCGGCCTCGGCCTGCGTCATGCCGGCCGTCGGCTCGTCGAGCAACAGCAGGGCGGGCTCGGAGGCGAGCGCGCGTGCCAGCTCCAGCCGCCGTTGCTCGCCATACGCCAGGTTGCGCGCGATCTCGTTGCCCTTGCCTCGTAGCCCGACGCGCTCGAGCAGCACGCCGGCCCGCTGCCAGAGGGCGCCCTCGGCGTCGACGAAGCGCCGTCCGCGCGTCAGCACGTCACGCAGGCCGAGCCGGATGCGGGAGTGCATACCGACCAGGATGTTCTCGGCGGCGGTCATGTTGGCGAACAGCCGGATGTTCTGGAATGTGCGACACACGCCGAGCGCGGTGATCTCGTCCGGGCGCAGTCCGACCAGCGGCCGCCCGCGGAAGGTCACGCCGCCGGTGTCGGGGCGGTACAGGCCGGTGAACACGTTGAACAGCGTGGTCTTGCCGGCGCCGTTGGGGCCGATGATCGACGCGATGCCGCCGTCGAGCGCGAACGTCACGCGCTGCAGGGCGGTGAGGCCGCCGAACGTCTTGGTGACGTCCACCGCTTCGAACATCGCGCTCATTCACGTTCGTGGGGGGCCCCGAAATGGCCCCCCACTCCCCCCAATGCTCGGAGCTCCCCGAGAGACCCGGGGCGCTCCTCGGTCGCACGTGCGTTCATTGCTCGCCCAGCTCACGCTGGCGTCGTCGCGCAGGGAAGATGCCCTGCGGGCGAAAGATCATCATCAGGACGAGGATCAGGCCGAAGATCATCCGCTCGTACTTCGCGGGCTCCAGCTGGGTGGGCAGGTTCGCGAGGTTGTAGCCGAAGATCGTCACGCCGGCGTTCTTCAGCTCGTTGAGCCAGAGCGACAGTCCCTTGAGCACCTGGAGGTTCAGCACGGTGACGACGGTGGCGCCGACGATGGCGCCCGGGATGCTGCCCATGCCGCCCAGGATGACCATCGCCAGCACGCCGATCGACTCGAGAAACGTGAACGACTCCGGGTTGATGAAGACCTGCTTGGCCGAGAACACCACGCCCATCACTCCCGCGAACGATGCGCCGGAGGCGAACGCCAGGAGTTTGGCTCGCACCAGTGGCACGCCCATCGCCTGGGCGGCCAGCTGGTCTTCGCGGATGGCTTCCCACGCTCGACCGATATGCGAGTCCTCCAGCCGGCGATTCACGAGGATGACGACGACGACGATGAGCAGCGCGAGGAAATAGAAGCCCACCGCGTACGAAACCTCGAGCGGCAGCGGCGGACGCGAGATCGGCGTGATGCCGCGCGGGCCGTTGGTCACGTTGATCGGCTTGTCGAGGTTGTTGGCGAGGACCCGGATGACCTCGCCGAAGCCGAGCGTGACGATGGCCAGGTAGTCGCCGCGCAGTCTCAGAACCGGCAGTCCGAGCACCACGCCGGTGCCGGCGGCGACGGTGAGGCCGATGAGCAGGAACGGGTAGAACCACCAGGACGGGAGGGGAAAGCCGGTGCCGCCGAACAGCACGTTGGCGTGCGGCGAGCCGAAGATCGCCCACGAGTAGGCGCCGACGGCGAAGAACGCCACGTAGCCCAGGTCGAGGAGTCCGGCGAGGCCGACCACGATGTTGAGCCCCAGCGCGAGGGCCACGAAGATGCCGACCTGGGTGGCCACTTCCAGGTAGTACCCATTATAGGTGCCGATCACCGGCATGAGCACGAGCACGGCTGCCCCCAGCAGCGTCGCGCGCAGCCAGCCGGGAATCCGCGCCACGTACGCGTAGAGCAGGCTCCCTTGGAAGAGCAGGAACACGAGGATCGAGCGCGGGAAGAGCGCGACGGCGGCGCTGGAGAGGGCGACGAAGGCCACGGCCGCCGTCGCCGCAATCACGCGCGCTCTCGCACCACTTCGCCGAGCAGGCCCTTCGGCCGAAAGATCAGGATCAGGATAAGGACGGAGAAGGCGAAGATGTCCTTGTATTCGGCGCCGAACGCCCCGCCGGTGAGGAGCGACATGTAGGATGCCGCGAAGGCCTCCAGCAGTCCCAGCACGATGCCGCCGAGCATGGCGCCCGGAATGTTGCCGATGCCGCCCAGCACCGCCGCCGTGAACGCCTTGAGACCGGGAATGAAGCCCGTGTACGGGTTGATCAGGCCGTACTGCACGCCGAACAACACGCCGGCCGCCCCACCCATGGCGCCGCCGATGAGAAAGGTGAGCGAAATGATGCGATTGACGTCGATCCCCATGAGGCTCGCCGCCGCCTGGTCCTCCGCCACCGCGCGGATCGCGGTCCCGATCTTCGTGCGGTTCACGAGGGCATGCAGGCCCCACAGCATGAGCAGCGCGGCCACGATCACCACCAGCGACTTCGCCGACACGTCGAGCGTGCTCGTCAGCTCGAAGCGCTCGTTGAGCGGCTCCAGGGTGGGATAGACCAGGTTGAACGCGTTGCGCCAGAGCGACTCCGTCAGGCGGATCACGTCCTGGAGGAAGAACGACATTCCGATCGCCGAGATCAGCGGAATCAGCCGCGGCGCGGCCCGCAGCGGCCGATAGGCGACGCGCTCGATCGTCACGGCGAGGGCACCACTGGCGAGCATCCCGGCCAGCATGACGCCCAGGAGCACCAGCGGCCATGGCGCCGTGTCGAGCACGCCACGGCTCTTGAGGCCGAGGAGCAGCTCGACGCCGACGAACGCGCCGACGATAAAGATCTCCGAATGGGCGAAGTTGATGAACTCGAGCACGCCGTACACCATCGTGTAGCCGAGGGCGATCAGCGCGTACATGAAGCCGAGCAGCAGGCCGTCGAGCAGGACTTGGGGGAAGATCCTGACGAGGAGTTCGAAGTCCATGGGACGCTCGGCGGCAGCGGACCGGTCGACCTCTCGGCCGACGCGGTCCGCGGCCGCCGCGGGTGAGGATTACTTCTTCATCGCCGGCGCAGCGATCGCCAGGCGCTTGGCTTCCTTGTTTTCGCTCCACTTCTCGGGATTGTCGGTCGTCACCTGCATGACGTAGTAGGATGCCTTCTTCGGATCGCCCTTGTCGTCGAACTCGATCGAGCCCGTCATGCCGTTATACTTGACCTTGCGGATCGCGCTCCCGAGGGCTTCACGCGTGGGCGCCTTGCCGCCCTTGGTGACCTCTTCCAGCGCCTTGATCGCGATGGCGGTCGCCACGTACGACTCGGCCGCGTACGGCTCGGGGTTTTTGCCGAACTTCTTCTTGTATTCCTCGCCGAACTGCTTGGCCTGCGCGCTGGAGGCCGGCGCCGCCGCCGTCGTGTAGTAGGTGCCGACGACGGCCTTACCGCCGATCTTTACGAAGTCGGACGAGTCCAGGCCGTCGGGGCCCAGGAACTTCGCCTTCACGCCTTTCTCCTTGGCCTGCTTGAAGAACGGCGCCGCCTGATCGTAGATGCCGCCGAAGTAGACGAGCTCGGGATTCTTGGCCTTGATGGGCGTGACGATCGGGTCGAAATTCGATTTCTCTTCGGTGCCTTCGAACCCGACGATCTTCACACCCTTCTTCTCGAGATCGTTCTTGAACGCTTCGGCCACGCCCTGACCGTACGTCGTCTTGTCGTGCAGCACGTACGCCGTCTTGACATTGAGCGTGCCCGCGGCAAATTCCGCGCCCACCGGACCCTGCACGTCGTCGCGACCGCAGACGCGGTTCACGTTCGGATAGCCGCGGTCGGTGACCTTCTCGTTGGTGTTCGCCGGCGAGATCATCGGCAGGTTGTCTTCCTTGTAGACCTCCGACGACGGGATGGCGACGCCGGAATTCAGGTGGCCGATGACGACCATGATCGCCTTGTCGGCGATGATGTTCTTCGCGTTCGACACACCGACGTCGGGCTTGGCCTGATCGTCGTAGGGGACGAGCTCGACCTTGAAGCCGGCCTTCTCGAGATTGACCTTGAACTTCTCGATGCCGAGTTGAGTCCCGAGCTTGATGCCCTCGCCCAGCGCGGCCTGGCCGCCGCTCAGCGGACTCTGCGTGGCGATCTTGATCGTCTTACCCTGTGCGGCTGGCCCCGACCCCAGCGGCAGGAGGGCGATGGCCAACGCCGCGCCGAGCGCGACAAGGCTGCGGATACGTGTCGAAGTCATTGATTCCCTCCTTGAGCGATTGATGAATCGAGGGTTTGCGCGCCGGACATTATATATAGCGTCGGCGTGCGGGCGGTCAAGCCGCACGAGCATTCCCGATGACGTCCAGAAACCGCCGAGTCGCCGCCGCCGGATCGGGCGCGGCGCACACCGCCGAGATGACCGCCACCCCGTCGGCGCCGGCCCGGACGACCTCGGCGACGTTGTCATGCGTGATGCCGCCGATCCCCACAAGTGAAACGCGGATCTCGGCACGGAGTTTCCTGATCAGCGCCGGGCCCACCAGCTGAAAATCCGGTTTGGTCGCCGTCGCGAACATCGAGCCGACGGCG
>Ga0209474_10002136_pt1 | contig 18447 bp, 15 predicted proteins | sample GraSoiAngelo_145_FD_185902 | JGI IMG/M metagenome (GOLD analysis project Ga0209474, IMG submission 185902) | Grasslands soil microbial communities from the Angelo Coastal Reserve, California, USA - 14_1009_05_20cm (SPAdes) (version 2) | ecosystem: Environmental > Terrestrial > Soil > Grasslands... | reverse complement strand
TCTCCGGCCACAGCCGCACGCGATTTTGGTACCGCCGGTATATGCCGGCGGCCTAGGTTCGCGCATCCGCGTTACGCAACCCGAAGCCGCCCCACCCAGAGGCGGCTTTCGTATTTTCGATCTTCCATCGAATGTCGCCTGCAGGTGGAGCGGTCTCCCCGATAGGAGGTCAAATCCATGCCCCGCAGCGATTTCGATGTGATCACCGGCCCGCCGGCCTCGGTCCGGCCGATCCCGCCGGCCAGCCTCCCGGCGATGCCCAGCCCAGCGCCCGCCACTCCCCGGTTGCCTTCGGAAGACCCGAGGTCCGAGCCTCCCGAACTGCCGGTCTCGCGATAGGTGGTGGGCAAAGGCCGTCATTCCGGCGAAGGCGCGAAGGCCGGGATCCACCGATCAGCCGCTCGTGCCTCGGACAAGTGGGTCCCGGCCTCCGCCGGGACGACGATTACGGCGGGCAGCGCAATTTTCACCGAGCCGTGTCGGCACCCGGATGCACGGCCGCGGTGGACTTCCGCGCCCCGGCCCGGCTACGATTTCCTCAACACACCGCGATGGGGAGAGAGGGAATGGCCGAGAGCGGCAAGACGAATGGCGGCTCGCTGATCTGGAATTTCAAGCCGCTCGGGCACAACGCGCTCGACGGGTTTGGCGGCATGGGCGAAGGCATGTCGATGCAGCTGACCAAGGACGGAAGGCGCATCTTGTGGATGGCCCATGAAAGCGCGCCGAAGAACTTCACCGCGGTCGATGTCAGCGACCCGCGGCAGCCGAAGATCGTCGCCCGCGCCGACCTGCCACACGCCAAAATGCGCTCGAACTCGCTGGAGACAGTCGGCGACATCCTCGCGATCGCCTATCAGACGCAGCAGACCGGCGACCCGCAAGCCGGCTTCGAGCTGTTCGACATCTCGGTGCCGGAGAACCCGCGCCGGATCGCGTTCTTCGACCGCTCCGGGCCGCATTCGCGCGGCGTCCACCAGCTGTGGTTCGCCGACGGCGAATACATCCATATGAGCTCGGGCTCGGCCGATTTCCGCCCGACCCACCCGAAGGACGACCAGTTCTACCAGTGCATCGATGTGCGCAACCCGTCGAAGCCGGTCGAGGTCGGCCGCTGGTGGCTGCCCGGCACGTCGGCGGGCGACAATGTGGCGCCGCCGACGCGTCATGAGGGCGACAAGGACACCGGCTTCCGGCCGCACAATACCAACGTTTATCCCGAGCGGCCGGACCGCGTGTACATGGGCTATATCGACGGCGGCATGATCATCCTCGACATCGCCGACAAGGCGCACCCGAAGATGGTCTCGCGCTGGGACTACCACCCGCCGAATTACGGCTTCACCCACACCGTCGTGCCGTTGTTCGAGCGGGATCTGCTGATCGTCAGCGACGAATGCACCCGCAACGACGGCGTCGACTGGCCGAAGCTGGTCTGGATCGTCGACAACCGCGCCGAGGAGAACCCGGTGCCAATCGCGACCTGCCCGATGCCGCCAGTCGAAACCTTCGCGCGGCGCGGCGGCCGGTTCGGCGCGCATAATCTGTGGGAAAACCTGCCGAAGGCGAATTGCTGGAAGTCGGATCAGATCGTGTTCGGCACCTTTTTCAATGGCGGGCTGCGCGCCTTCGACATCGCCGACCCATACCAGCCGAAGGAGGTGGCCTATTTCGTGCCGGAGGTGGCGAACGCGCCGACCGGTGCCTGCCAGATCAACGACGTGTTCATCGACGATCGCGCGATCGTCTATGCCGTCGACCGCCACGCCGGCGGCCTCTACACGCTGGAAATGGATTTCTGAGGTCGGGTCGCCCTGCGCACTGAACTGCCGCAGGGATCAGGGCTGGATCAGCGTGGTGCGTCCTTCGAGACGCGCCCTTCCGGCGCTCCTCAGGATGAGGTTCTTTTCTGTATGCCATCAAAGGTCCACCTCATCCTGAGGAGGCCGCGAAGCGGCCGTCTCGAAGGACGCAAAGTGGCATTGCAGTGGGTTCGGTAGTTTGCCCTGGGCTGATGCACCCGAAGGATTCACGTGAGCATGTCCGACCCCTTCACCGGCCGTGATGCGAGCCCGTTCGGGCGACGGCAGCGGCGGCCGCGCGGCGCGCGCATTCCGGTGACCGTCGTCACCGGGTTTCTCGGCGCCGGCAAGACAACATTGATCCGCGAATTGCTGGCCCGCCCGGAGGGCGCCAACACGGCGGTCGTGGTCAACGAATTCGGCGAGGTTGGCATCGACCATGCCCTCTTGCGCTCGTCGAGCGACACGACTGTGCTGCTCGGCAATGGCTGCGTCTGCTGCGCGGTGCGCACCGATCTGCAGGAAAGCCTGCGCACCTTATTCGCCGAGCGCGGCCGTGGCGCGGTGCCGAGCTTCGAACGCGTGATCATCGAGACCAGCGGCCTCGCCGATCCCGGCCCGGTATTGCAAACGATCGCCAGCGACCGCGCGCTCGGCGATGTGTTTCACCTGCAAGGGCTGGTCGCGGTCGTTGATGCGCCGGGCGGCGCCGGCAATCTCGACCGGGCCCCGGAAGCCCGCCACCAGGTGGCGCTCGCCGACCGCATCGTCTTGACCAAGACGGACCTTGCCGACAGCGCCGCGGCCACGGCATTGACCGAGCGCCTCGGTTCGCTGAGCGCCGCGCCGGTCGCGACCGCGATCAACGGCACGATCGACCCGGCGTTTCTGCTCGAAGAAAGCCTCGATCTATCAGCGCGCGTCGCGGGGCACGAGCATGAACACGCGCATGCCCATAGCCACGGGATCGACAGCTTTGCGCTGTTTTTCGAGCGGCCCCTGCCCTGGCCGGTCTTCGAGCAGGCGATGGCGGTCTTGACGGGGCTGCGCGGCGCCGATCTGCTGCGGGTCAAAGGTCTTGTCGCGGTCGAAGGCTGCCGCGGCCCCGTCGTGGTGCACGCCGTACAGCACGTCGCGCACCGCCCGGTCGAGCTGGAAGACTGGCCCGATACCGACCGCCGCTCCCGCCTCGTCTTCATCACGCGCAATCTGGCGAAGGCGCAGATCGAGCGGCTGTTCGCGGCGATCGAAGCCGTGGCTGATATCGAACTTCGCGCCCGCGCCGGCCAAGGCGGTTAATACCGTCGAAACCATGTTACGCAACGGAATCCTTACACATGCAGGCATAGCGTCGGCCGGTTCGTAACAGACGCGGAACGGCTGCCATGGGCCTGTTCATTGGTTTGATCGTCGCGTTCTTCATCGGGCTCGGCGCATACTCGGGCGCGCAGCATCTCTGGGTGTCAGCGGTCACATCGCAGATAACCGCGCAGCCGCAAACCCCGATGCTGCCGCAGGGACCGGTCCTCCCCACGATGACCTTTAATGCCGAGCAATTGACCAAGAGCCTCAATCAGACGATCGGCCCAATCGACACGACCGCCGGTCAGCGTGCGGCGATCAACAATCTCGGTCATCAGATATATCTACAGAACCGCGCCGCGGCCGCGATGGTCCCACTGCCCCCGCAGAGAATCCCCGGCCTGCCCCGTTGACGCGGCAAAACTCAGCTCAGCCCCATTGTAGGTTCGGCGGGATCGAAACGCCGATCGCTGCGCGGGTCAGCACCCCGCGCCGATAAAGCACGCGACCGCGCGCTCCGCGCGGTGGTTGTGGCCGGTCGTCCATTCGCGCTGCAATGCAGTGATCGATTTCCGCGACAATACCCAGCTCATCGCTTCGCTGTCGTCGCTTAGCAAGAAATGCGCGTAATGCGTGACGCCGTCAGGCTGAATGGCTTCGGCGAGGCGCCGCAGCACCTCGGTAGCCCGGAAGCCCAACCCGTTGCCGACATTGAACAGGGCCACCGGCGGTGCGGTCACGTCAGCCGCCACATTGAGCTGAAACGGTGATTTTTGCTGCCACAACACATCGCGACGTGCCTGGTCTTTCCAATCCGGGTCGCTGCTGATCTGCAGCACGAAGAATTTGACGGGCCTGTCGCCCTTTATACGATTCAAGCCGGTAAGCAGGTCATAGATGCTGCCAGCCCCGAAATTCTCGAAGTACCCGCCATCGACGATCCGGTCGGTCATGCCGGTCTTCGGCCGGGTCAGGGTTCCGGCTGCGTCGATATAGGGGAAGCGGGCCGAATTGTGGATCGCCGTGCTGATCGGAATATCGCCCTCGACCTGAACCTTGCCGAAATAGTCGATCGCGTCGGGAAACCGTTCTTCATCGATGTGCAGATTGCTGGTGATGATCCGGCGGCCGGTCTTTTCCGAGGTGCCGTTGATCAGCAACGCCGGCAGCCACGGTGCGCCGGATGGCCATAGCGAATGAAACGGCCGATCGAGCCCCGGCGAGCGCCGCAGCGCCTCGTGCCAAGCCTGTTCCCAGGACCGCTCGAGCGCCGCCGCGCGATCCGGCAACAGCGCGCCTGGCAAGAAGCGCTGCGTCAGATCGGCGTAGAGTCCGGTCAGGAAGGTCGGGCCGAGGAAATCATTATCGATAATGTTGCGCCCGCAATAGAGCAGGTTCTGGGATGTGACGGTTCCGGTCTTGCAGTCTTTTGCCGTCGCCGGCCCATCCGGGCCGAGATTGTTCAGCATCGCGCGATATACGACCGCTCCCAGGCTGCCGCCGGACACGCTGCTGATCGCGAAAATCTGGTTGTGAAAGCCGGGGTGCGCCGCCTCAAGCCGGCCGAGCACCTCTGCCGTCCAGTAGGCCGCGCGGCTGGCACCGCCGGCGGTCGCGACGAGCACGAGCGGCGCCGGCTTCGGCAGTTTCGCGCCGATTTCGTTCCACCATCCGTCGAAGGCTTCTTCGAGCGTCGCCGATCGCCAAGCGGGCGCCTTGTCGGCCTGGCGCAGTAGATGATTGTCGCGCCACCCGATCAGGCTTGCGACAAGCGCCAGCACGACCACGATCGTGGTGATCGGCAGACGCAGCAATTCGCCGGGCACCGCGAGGATGAAAGTCCCGAGAAATACCCAGGCCGCCGCGACGGACATGATGATCGGCGCGCTCGACAGAAACGAGAGGCCGCCGATGATCGGAATGCTCGGCGCGATGCTGACCAGAAACAGCAGACCGAACAGGATCATGTTGAGCCGCAGCACGACGACCGTGCTGTGCGGCAGACCTTCGATGCGCATCGCGGCCCAGCAGCTGAACGCAATCCAGACGACCGCGACGACGCAGGCAACCGCGCGCATATCGCCGAAATCGAAGAAACCGGTGACGGCAAACAGCCCAAGCGTTACGGCCGCGAGCGCCAGTGCGACGCGTTTCAGGGCGGGATCGAGCTCGATCCGCTCGATGTCACGCGCGAATTGGGGCGACACCGCGAACGCGGCAGCGCCGGTCTTTTGATGGATCGCCAGTGCCAGCGCACGGCGATTTCGCGCCAGCCACAAATAGGCGGCGTACAACAGCAGCATGACAACGGTGACCACCGCTTCCTGCAGTCCGCAGACCACCCAGTACCACCATCCGGAAATCGCGCCGGCCGGCAGCGGCACGCCCCAATTGCACCGCAACAGTGCGATCCACACCGACAGCAGGACAAGGCCGCCGAGCCGGTAGGGCGTGCGGCGGTTCAGTTCCTCGATGCGTTGGTCGGAGAGGACCGGCGGCGGGTACCGGTGCGGTGAGCGTGGCCGCGCCGGCAGACGCGAGACAAACCGCGCCCAATAGAAGGTCTGGAAAGCCCAGAGGAATGCCAGCGCAGCAAAGGCGACCGCATCGGCCAAGCCGGCCAAGCTCGCCTCGACGGCATCTTCGAGCAGCGCCAGCAGGGAATCCTGGCTTTGCGGGACGAAGATGATCAGCAGGCTGATCGCCGCCCAGACCGCGACGCAAAACCGCATCGGCCGCAGCACCGACCAGAAATCCTTTACGTACTCCCAGCCCCTGCCGCAGGAATAAAGAAAGCCGCCGGGGAAAGGCACCTGGGGCGGTTTGTCGACGATGAGGCGTGCTTCGGCCATTCCCGTCCCCCGAGTCGATTATTTACTAACGATTGTTAGATGATCAGGGTATCGGGCGTGAATACCGAGTTCAACAGATTAAAGGCTGTCGGATTAAAGACTCTCCCAAAGCTGACGGATGCGTTGGCGCTGTTCCGCGTTCGGCAGGCGGCCGAAGCCGGCCTTGAGATCGTCCGCCATGTGCTCGGGGTTGGCGGTCGCCGGAATGACCGCGGTCACCGCCGGCTCGGCGAGAATGTATTTGAGGAACAGCTGCGCCCAGCTGTTGCAGTCGAACTCGGCGGTCCATTCCGGCACCGGTTTGCCGCGCACCCGGCGGAACATGTCGCCGGTCTCGAAGGGCTGGTTCACGATCGTCGCGACACCGCGCGATGCGGCGATCGGCAGCAGCTTTGTCTCGGCGTCACGAGTCGCGAGCGAATAGCCGAACTGCACGAAATCGATGCCCGGCTCGCTTTCGAGGATGCGCGCGAGTTCGCTCAGCGAACCCGTCGTGTAGTGGGTGATGCCGATGTAGCGGACCTGTCCAGCCGCCTTCATCTGCCGCAACATCGCCAGATGCGTGCGCCAGTCGAGCAGATTGTGGATCTGGATCAGGTCGATGATTTCCGTGCGCAGCCGCTCGGCCGAGCGGCGCATCTGCGCGATCCCCTGTTCCTGTCCGGTGGTCCACACCTTGGTCGCGAGAAAGACGCGCGGCCGCATACCAAGATCGGCGACGAGATCGCCGCTGACCGCTTCGGCGCGGCCGTACATCGGCGAGGTGTCGATCATCCGCCCGCCGGCATCGGCGAGCCGCCGCACCACATCCTTCAGCGGCGCCCGTTTTCTGGCATCGTCGCCGACATCGAACACGCTCCAAGTGCCGAGACCGATGATCGGCATCGCTTCGCCGGAGGACGGGATCGGCCGGGTGATCATCGCCGGAGCGGCCATGGCATTCATGCCTCTACCGAAATAAAACAATCCGGCCGCGGACGCCGCGCCGAACAGCATCTCTCGCCGAGGCAAAATCGCGCGATCGGAGCGCCGCATGGATAGCCCCTCACCTCAACCCTCTCCCCGCGAGCGGGGAGAGGGAGTCTTTAAGCGCGAGCCGCGCCGAGCGTGCCCTCTCCCCGTTTACGGGGAGAGGGACAGGGTGAGGGGCCGCCCGCATCATCTTTGCGCCCCGGATTTATCAGCCGGCACCGTTCAATCGCAGCATCAGCTGCAAATTCTGCACCGCCGCGCCCGAGGCGCCCTTGCCGAGATTGTCGAGCCGTGCCACCAGCACGGCCTGCCGCCGCGTTTCGTTGGCATAGACGGAGAGTTCGAGCTTGTTGGTGTCGTTGAGCGCCTCGGGTTCGAGCTTGCCGCCGGATGCCGGCGCGACCACCCGGACATAGTCAAAGCCGCGATAAGCCTCGGCCAAGACGGCGTGCAGATCGCCGCCGGTCGGCTTTCCCGGCAAGGTGTCGAGATGCAACGGCACCGAGACCAGCATCCCTTGCCGGAAATGTCCGACCGAGGGCACAAACAGCGGCCGCCGAATCAGCCCGGCGTAAAGCTGCGTCTCGGGCACGTGCTTGTGCTCAAGGCCAAGCGCATAGAGCTCGAAGGCCGGCCCGCCCTCCCGGTCATGCGCCTCGATCATCTGCCGTCCGCCGCCGGAATAGCCGCTGACCGCGTTGATCGTCACGGGGTAATCGGATGGCATCAGCCCGGCCGTGACCAGCGGCCGGATCAGCCCGATCGCGCCGGTCGGGTAGCATCCGGGGTTGGACACCTTGGGCGCCGCCGCGATGCGCTCGGCCTGGCCTTCGGCCATCTCGGGGAAGCCGTAGGTCCAGTGAGCGTCGACCCGGTGCGCCGTGCTGCCGTCGAGCAGCTTGGGCGCGTCTGAGCCGAGTTCCTCGGCCAATGCCGCGGCTTCGCGCGCCGCCTCGTCGGGCAGGCACAGGATCACGAGATCGACCTCGGCCATCATGTCACGGCGCGCCGCCGGGTCCTTGCGCTGCGCCGACGGCAGGCTCTTGACCGCGACCGTCTCCAGCGCATCGAGCCGCGCCCGGATGCCGAGCCCGGTCGTGCCGGCCTCGCCGTCGATAAAGACGCTGGGCTTGTTGGTCGGCATGTGTCGCTCCCTTCGATAACGAAAAACCCCGCCACTCGCTGGGCGGGGTTTCGGTCTTTGCCAATCGGATTGCAGGTCAGCGCGGCTTCGAACAGCCCGTCCGACCGGCAGCCCTCGCGCAACATGCCCGAGTCCCGCCGCAGGAGCGGCGTCGGCGTCGTTCAAAGCGAAGCGCGGTCGGATTCATGGCGCGGAAGCTACGGACAGCCGCAAGCCGCGTCAATGTTTCTATTCATCCATCGCGCATTAGCCCATAGCGCTGGCAAGCCCCTCACCCCGGCCCTCTCCCCGCTTGCGGGGAGAGGGAGAGCTGCGGTGTCGATCGTGAAAAAACACACGACCGGTTTGTCCGGCATCGCAGCCGCGTTCCCTCGCCCCGCGGGCGGGGAGAGGGACAGGGTGAGGGGCTAGTTGCGAGGCCGGCTCAGACTTGGGCGATGCAAGTTACGCCTTGCCGCCGAATTCGAAGGCGAGCGCGTCGCGCACCGTATCGAGATCGAGGCGGTTCGCCTCGATCAGCGGCGCGGTCTCGACGATGATCTCGTCGATGTCGCGCACTTGCTTCAGCCGCTTGTAGAGATCCTCGCTGTCGAGGCCGAGCCCCTCGCCCAGCAATTCCATGAAATTGACGACCTCGAAGCTGCGCCCTTCACCAGCGTCGCAGATCTCGCGATGGCAGGCGTGATAGATCGTCGCCAATGTCGTGACGCCGGCATCGGCCACCGCGCGCAATTCGCGCTCGACCAGCTCGCGCTTGAACTTCGGCAGTTGCGCCAGGCTGTTGGCTTGCGTCCCGACGCGTGGGACATCGATGTCGGCGAGCTCGGCGCCGGGGATGATCGACAGCAGTTTTTTGACCGCGTCGATGACGCCCGGGAAAACCGGCCGCTCGTGCAATGCGATCCGTTTCTCGACCCGGCGCTGCATCAGCGCGGCGAGCCGGTCGGCGCGTTCGGCGAGAAAGATCAGGAACGGGTTCAGGTCGAACGGCTTCGCACCGAATTGCAGTTCGTAATTCGGCAGTGACACCTCGCCGATCGAGATCTGGCAACTCGGGCACCACGACAGCACGGTCGAGGCGCCGGCCGAGGCGAGCCCGTCGATCGTTGCGTAGGCGACCTTGCTGTTGTTCTCGAAATCGCCGGCGCGGTACTGGTAGACGCCGCAGCATTGCCCGACCCCGCCCATGACCTCGTAATCGACCTCCAAGAGGTCGAGGATGTCGAGGCAGAGCAGCGCGATGTGCGGCGTCTTCAAGACATTGCAGCCGGTATAGAAGACGACATCGGGCGGGCTGGTGCGCGGCGCGCGCGACGGGGTGAAGCGCGCCAGCGTCTCCGGCGGCAACTGCAATTTCGACAGCACCCGCACGCCGCGGCTCATATTCTGGAAGCCCTGCCGCCAGCGCGTCGGCAATGGACCCGAACCGGCATTGCGCCGCGCGAAGCCACGCGCCAGCTGCACCATAAAGCGCGGATTGATGCCGTGCTGACAGGCCGGGATGCAGTTGCCGCTGCCGCTGCAGATATCGGCCCAGCGCACCGCATCGGGATTGCCTTCGCCGCCCGTGATCAGATCGACGATGGCGCCGGTCGTCGCGCCGGGATCGGCATCGGCGAGCCCGGCCGGCTCGACCATCGGACAGGCGCGGAAGCAATCGCCGCAGCGCGTGCACGCATCCGCGATCGCCGCCCCGCGGGCGCGGAACGTGTCGAGAAATTCCGCCGTGTCGATAACGTCGCTCATTCCGGTTCGGCCTTGCTGCCGCTTCGTCTCAGCCCAGCCGCCATCATAACGCAAGCGCCCGGCCAAGATGCATGGCTTTTGCGCAATCCCGCCACCTGTTGGCCTGTGCGCGCGCCGTGAGAGGGCTATAATGGCGACAGCGCGAGGGGGATTTGTGATGCCGTCGGACCCCGCCGTCCCGATCCCGGGCTCCGGTCCTGACGAAGCGACTGACGAAGCGATCGCCCCGGAGCGGCGCCGTTGGTTTGCCTTGCGCCGCCCGGAGGGTGACGCAGTCCGTACGCTGCATCTTCTGCTGATCGGCTCGATCCTGGCGCCGCTGCTGGTGCTGCTCGGCGGCGGTTATCTCGCCTATCAGAGGACCTTCGAGGGGGCCCAGGCCGATCTAGCGCAGGACACCGCGGTCGCCGAAGAAAACGTCATCAAAGTGCTCGACACCCATGAGATCGTCGCCGCCCGGGTTGGCGATCTGCTGGCCGGGTTGAGCGACGAGGAGATACGCGCGCGGGAAAAGGAGTTTCACGACCGCATCAGGCAGCAGATCGCGCATCTGCCACAGGTCGAGACCGCCTGGGCGGCAGACCACAGCGGCCACCTGCTGGTCGGCGCGCGCAACTTCCCTACCGGCAATCTGGACGTGTCCGATCGCGACTACTTCAAGGCGCTGCGCGATCCCGGACCCGATGTCTATATCGGCGGCCTCCAATCGCGCTTCGACAACAAACCATTCTTTGTCGTGGCACACCGCCGGCTCGGTCCCTCCGGCGAGTTCGCGGGGGTTACCGTCGTCGCGGTGTCGCCCGACTTCTTTCGCACTTTCTACGCCAAGCTGCTGCCCGACGTGCAGGATTATGCGGCGGGTCTCTTTCGCGCCGACGGCGCTACCCTTGCCCGCTATCCGGAGATCGTCTGGCGGGGTTCGGGACCGGCGCCGCCGGGCCAGCTGATCAGGGCTGCGGCGGAAAACCCGCAAAGCGGGGTTTTCATGCAGCCCTCGGCATTCGACGGCATCGTCAAGATGATCGCGTACAAGCGGCTCGAGCGGTATCCGATTTACGTAACGATCGGCCGCACCCGCGCCTCGATTCAGCGCGAATGGGCCGGCATCATGCTGAGCCATCTGTATTTCGGGGCACCGGCGACGGCCGGCCTGGTGCTGCTGTGCCTGTTGGCGTTGCGCCGCACCCGGCGCGAGGCCGCGGCAATCGCCCGGGCGCGCGAGGCGATGGCGCAGCGCGAGGCGGCCGAAGCGCAGCTGCGCCAGGCGCAGAAGATGGAGGCGATCGGTCAGCTGACCTCCGGCGTCGCGCATGATTTCAACAATCTGCTGACCGCCATTTCGGGCAATGTCGAATTGCTGGCGCGCCGCGTGCGCGGCGGCGATCCCGATTTGGAGCGGTTCGCCGGCGCGGCGCTGCGCGGGGTCGATCGGGCGGCAACCCTGACCCAGCGCCTTTTGGCCTTTTCCCGGCGTCAGCCGCTCGATCCGAAGCCGCTCGACATCAACCGGCTGATCGCCGGCATGTCGGACCTGCTGCGCCGCACCTTGGGCGAGGAGATCGAAGCCGAGACCGTGCTGGCCGGCGGTTTGTGGACCGTCCTCGTCGACGCCAACCAGCTCGAGCACTCGCTGCTCAATCTCGCGATCAACGCCCGCGACGCGATGGGCGGACCCGGCAAGCTGACGATCGAGACCGCGAACACCTCGCTCGATGAGCCCTATGCCGACGCGCATGACGAGGTGATGCCCGGGCAGTACGTGATGATCTCGGTCAGCGATACCGGCAGCGGCATGACGCGCGAGGTGCGGGAAAAGGCATTCGAGCCGTTCTTCACGACCAAGGAGACCGGACAGGGCACGGGTCTCGGTTTGTCGCAGGTCTATGGCTTCATCAAGCAATCCGGCGGGCACTGCACGATCTACAGCGAACCGGGTGAGGGGACGACGGTGAAACTCTACCTGCCGCGCCATCTCGGCAAGGAGGAGCCCGTCACGCCGGCGGTGCCGGCCGCCGCCGGTGTCAGCGGCGGCGAGACCATCCTCGTCGTCGAAGACGATGCCGATGTTCGCTCCTTCGCCTCCGATCTGCTGCGCGACCTCGGCTATCGGGTGCTCGCCGCCGCCACCGGGCCCGACGGGCTCCGCCTGCTCGATCAGTACCCGGAGGTGCGGCTGTTGTTTACCGACGTCGCATTGCCCGGCGGGATGACCGGCCGTCAGCTCGCCGACGAAGCCGAGCGCCGCCATCCCGGGCTGAAGGTGCTGTACACGACCGGCTATGCCCGGAACGCCATCGTGCATCAAGGCCGGCTCGATCCGGGGGTCGAGCTGATCGTCAAGCCATTCACCAGCGCGGCGCTCGCCGGCAAAGTCCGGCAATTGCTTGATGCTGGATTTGGCTGAGCGGCGCCTCTTTGGGTCTGTTACATTGTAACAGATGGTCAGGAGCCCGATGCGGGCCGCGCGAGGTGCCCTCGATCAGTTTTCGTTAAGGTTAAACAGCGCGGCGGGCCGAATTCGCTGTTCCATGCGTCCTTTGCATGGCTCCCTTGCGCTGATAAATGGGATAAACTCGTGTTACAGATTGTTAGAGAACTGTCATCAGAGAGACATCGGACGTGACCAGTTCAGACATAACCCGCGTCAAATGTGACGCCAAATACCGCGCCAAATCCCGGGGGGAAAACCCGCCCGCCTCAGGAGAGCCCGCTTATCATGAACCTCGCCATCAAATGCAGCTTTGCCGAATCCACTTCCGCGCCGTGCTCGGTCGATAACCAGATCCGCGCGTTCCTCGCCGGCGATAACGATGGCGAAGACCTGCTGCACGCGATTTACGATCACGTTCTCGACGAGCCGGTTCCCGAGCGGATGCGGGTTTTGCTCAAACCCTGAATCGCCATCCGAATTTGCAACATGGCCCGGCATTTTGCCGGGCCTTTTCATTGTGGCGAAAGAGTCACGCGAGTTTTCGAGCGGTCGTTGCGGCGTTCCTTTTTCCGGCCTGTTACGATAACGTCACCGCGATTGTGAGCCGGCTCACGGCTCGCTTCCAGGGGAGGATCGAGCGGGATGGCATCCACCGCACCGGCGCAATATTCCACGACCCAGCCGCGTCTCAATTTGCCGTTCATCATTGGCGCGTCTTCGGTCGGCACGCTGATCGAGTGGTACGATTTCTATCTTTACGGAGTGCTGGCGCTGTTCTTCAGCAAGCATTTCTTCGCGCCATCCATTGACCCCAATCTCGCCTTCATCCTGAGCCTTTTCGTGTTCTGGACCGGCTTTCTCGTGCGGCCGTTTGGGGCGATCGTGTTCGGCCATCTCGGCGACCTGATCGGCCGCAAATTCACCTTTATGCTGACCCTGCTGCTGATGGGCGCGGCGACTTTCGTGGTCGGCCTGCTGCCGGGCTACGAAACAATCGGCGTATTGGCGCCGATCCTGCTCGTCGCGATGCGGGTGCTGCAGGGGCTGGCGCTGGGCGGCGAATATGGCGGCGCCGCGACCTATATCGCCGAACACTCGCCCGACGGCAGGCGCGGCTTTTACACATCGTGGATTCAGACCACCGCGACGATGGGCATCGTTCTGGCCCTGCTGGTGATTCTTGCCTGCCGTCTCGGCTTTGGCGACCAGACGTTCGGCGATTGGGGCTGGCGCGTGCCGTTCCTGATCTCAGCGGTGCTGGTCGGGCTGTCGATCTATATCCGCCTCAAGCTCGAAGAATCGCCGCTTTACGCACGGCTCAAGGACCAGGGGAAAGCCTCGCACAATCCGGCGCTCGAGAGCTTCAGCAGCGGCAAGAACTGGGGGCTGATCCTGTTCGCGCTGTTCGGCGCCACCGCCCCCGAAGGCGTGGTCTGGTACACTGGGCAGTTCTACGCGCTGTTCTACATGCAGACCGTACTTAAGATAGATTACGTCACGGTCTACATCATCCTGATGATCGCGCTGACCGCGGCGGCGCCGTTCTTCGTCGTCTTCGGCGCGCTGTCCGACCGGATCGGCCGGCGCAACATTATGACCGCCGGCTTCGGGCTTGCGGTGATTACCTTCTGGCCGGTCTTCACCCTGATGGGGACGTTCAAGGACAACCCGATCGTGCTAACGATCCTGGTGTTCTACTTGGTGATCCTGGTGACGATGGTGTACGGGCCGATCGCCGCTTTCCTGGTTGAGCTGTTCCCGGCCCGCATCCGCTACACCTCGATGTCGTTGCCCTACCACGTCGGCAATGGCGTCTTCGGCGGGCTCGTGCCGGCGGCCGGCGCATCCGTCGCAGCGATGACGGGCATCGCCTTGAGCGGCCTCTTCTACCCGATGGCGATCGCCGCGATCGGCGTCGTCGTCAGCCTGAGTTTCCTGCGCGAACCCTATCATCACGTGAAGATCTGGGACGAGGTCGGCGGCGCCCCGCCATTGGTTCCGGACCAGCCCTGAACCGGTTGGTCCCGTGTTGAGGCGGGCCGAGGCTTTCCCCGGCCCGTTCTTTTTGCATTAGCGCGGGCGGCGCAGCATCGGGCCGAGATCGCGGCCGCCGAACAGATGCAGGTGGAAATGCGGCACGTCCTGGTGCGCCGCGGCCCCGTGGTTCGCCAGGATGCGGTAGCCGCTATCCGCAACGCCCTGCTCGCGCGCGATATGCGAGATCGCGCGCAGAAAAGCGGCGAGCTCGGCGTCCGATCCCTTTGCCGAGAAATCATCGACCGAGACGTATTCGCCCTTCGGAATCACGATAATGTGGGTCGGCGCCTGCGGATGAATGTCGTGAAAGGCGAGGACGTGCTCGTCCTCATAGACTTTGCGACAAGGCAGCTCGCCTCGCAGGATGCGGGCGAAGACATTGCTGCGATCGTAGGTCATGCCGCCTCCTGCGCCGTGTCATTGCTGCCCTCGCGGGAGCAATAACACGCCGCCGAGGCCGGATCACATTCCGGCGAGCCGGAACCCGCCGTAATCGTCGCGGGCTTCGTTCGAATCGTGATTGAAGCCGAGGTTGGCGTAGGGCCTGCCCTGCCGGATGTTCCAATCGGCAAAGCTGCGCGAGCCGGCCCAGGCGGTCGAGTTCGACAGCCAGGCGTACTGCGCCAGCCCGGTTCGCTTCAGCGAATCGCACACCGCGCCGGAACCGTAGACGCCGACCTTGTACTCGGACCGGCCGCCGTTCGAGGCGGCCAGACCCGCAGTGATGCCGCGGAAATACTGGTCGATCGGATACAAATCCTGGCCCCGCGCATCGAAATCGACCGCGAAATAGATCGCGCTGCCCGGGGGCTGGCCGACCGCTTTCGCCTGCCGGTAAGCGCTGACTGCGTCCCAGTAACCCCGGCCATAGGTGAAGTAGTCGCGATGCTGAGAGTACGATTCCCATACCGCCACGACGTTCAGGCCCATGGCCGACAACACCCTCGCCTCATTGGCCGAAAGAGTCGGCCAGCGCGAATCGGGCTTGCGGTAGTAACGAGCAACGAAGTCGAGCCCGTTGTTCTTGATGTGATGCGCCACATGGCCGGCATCGGTCGCCACGTCTACACCCTGCGCGCGAGCCGGATATCTCGGCTGCTGGGCGACCGGCCCCTGATCCGGGTTATAGCATCCCGCCAGAAACAACAGCGGCAGGGCGAGTATGAGAGTTTTGCTCCTCAAGATCCTTGCTCCGTTTCCCTGAACATTCTCATCGCGACGCCCGACCCGCCGACCGGGTTGGGCAACTTTCAGGCGTATTTTAGTAGAAACTATGACGCAAACCGTCAACGAATTCTGCACGCGCTTAGGTTTATTGATGGTTAATGCTGCGAACGCAGACTGCGGCAACAGCCAATTTTGTGCCGATTCGCCTGCCCGATTCGTAGTTGATCGGCAGTTAAGGGGTTAATCGGAAGTTAAGGGCGCCGCTTCGCTCCGCAGCTGCTGTCTGAGGCTGTCGATCAGCGTCGGTACGCCCTCTCGCTGGACATACCAGAACGTCCAGCCATTCCAGGCCGAGGCGCCCTGGACCTGGGCCGCGACGGAATGGATCGAGCCGCGATGCTCGGCCGAGATCAGGCTGCCATCGGCGCGCACCCGTGCCTGGAAGCGACGCGTTTGGTCGAACAGCACCTCGCCTGGACGAATCAGCCCGCGCTCGACCAGGTTGCCGAACGGGATGCGCGGGGCTTCCCGCCGCGATTCGAGCGCGACCGCTTCACCGGCCACCGGGCTGACCCCGGCGATGCGGCGGCGCGCCACCGCGACATAGGCCGGGTCGCGTTCGATGCCGATAAAGCGGCGTCCGAGCCGCTTTGCCACCGCGCCGGTCGTGCCGGTGCCGAAAAACGGGTCGAGAATCATCTCGCCCGGCCGGGTCGAGGCGAGCAATGCCCGGTGCAGCAGCGCCTCGGGCTTCTGCGTCGGATGCGCCTTCTTGCCGTGAAGATCGCGGAGGCGCTCCGGCCCGCTGCACAGCGGGATCAGCCAGTCGCTGCGCATCTGCAAATCCTCGTTGAGCGCCTTCATGGCCTCGTAGTTGAAGGTGTAGCGCGCCTCGCGCGAGACGGCGCACCACAGCAGCGTCTCGTGCGCATTGGTAAAGCGCCGGCCGCGGAAATTCGGCATCGGGTTGGTCTTGCGCCAGACAATATCGTTGAGGATCCAGAAGCCGAGATCCTGCAACGCCGCGCCGATGCGGAAGATGTTGTGGTAGGTGCCGATGACCCAGAGCCCGCCGTGCGGCTTCAACAGGCGCCGGCACGCCGCGAGCCAGCTGCGGGTGAAGCGGTCGTATTCGTCGAAGCCGGCGAACTTATCCCAATCCTCCTCGACGCCATCGACCCGGCTGTTGTTCGGCCGGTGCAACTCTCCGGAAAGCTGCAGATTGTAGGGCGGGTCGGCGAAGACCAGGTCGATCGACGCGGCCGGCAGGCCGGCCATCGCCTCCAGGCAATCACCGGTAATGATCTCATCGCAGGGCAGCCGCATCGTCTCAACCATGGCGCGCAATCTGAGCGCGGCCGCGGAATCCGTCAATTCGGCCGGTTTTTCAGTCGTCGGCCGCGGCCGCGAGCGGCTGGCTTTCGAGCAGCGCCAGCAGATCCTGCGGCCCCGCAAGCGCCAGGCGAACCGGCTCGAATGAGCGTCGGTGATGGGGCGTGACGCCGAGCCGGCCGATACCCTGGAAATGCTCGGCGGTCGAATAGCCGACATTGGTCTCCCAGCCATAGCCGGGATAGCGGCACGCCAGGGCGCGCATGATTCGGTCGCGCGTCACCTTGGCGATGACGGAGGCCGCGGCGATCGAGAAGCTTAAGGCGTCGCCTTTGACCACGGTCTTGACCGGGCATGGCAGCGGCGGCGGGACATTGCCGTCGACCAAAGCGAGGTCGGGGTTGACGCTGAGCGCGGCGACGGCGCGCCGCATCGCGACCAGGCTGGCGCGCAGGATGTTGATGCGGTCGATCTCGCGGGAACTGGCGGCGCCCACGGCGATCGTGACCGCCCCGGCTTTGGCATAGGCGAGGAGCGCGCCGTAGCAGGCCTCGCGCGCCTCGCGGGGCAAGGCCTTCGAATCATCGAGCTCGCGGCGCAGCATGCCGCGAAAGCGGCGCCGGTCGAGGATCACCGCAGCGGCGACGACCGGGCCGGCGAGCGGTCCGCGCCCCGCCTCGTCGACGCCGCACACCGTCCCCAAGCAGCCGCGCTCGATCGCGAAATCGGGCATCGCCTCGGCCCTCCCCCAATGGGCGCCCCTCGGGCGCTTGTGCCACGCGCTCGGGGGTGCTGGCAAGCCAACGCCGGATCCTCGTGTTAGTCTCGGGGATGATCAAGCCGACCGGCAAGAAACCCGCGCGAATCGCCGGCAAAAGCACGCCCGGTATGCCGCCGCCGGCCAGCCCGAACCCGATCCCGAAGGCGAAGGAGCGCCCCGCTTCGAAAGGCTGGGTGCATAAGGGCCGGACACGGCGCTGATTCGCTGTGGCCCCACGCCAGAATGAACCGAGAACATTCTGGTTGACCGAAGATCCATTTTCATGCTTTGTTCTCTCGGCCCGTTGGGAATTATGCACTTGACGTACTAAGTCACCGCATGGTAGAAAATCAGCATCAATAGGGTGCTGACATGACGAGCCTGACAAACCCAATCTTTCACGACGAAGACACTGCCCGGCGGCATTTCGAGGCGCTGCGCTGGCCCGATGGCCCGATCTGCCCGCACTGTGGTTCGGTCGCCAACGCAACGGAAATGAAGGGCAAGAGCACCCGCGCCGGCGTCTACAAGTGCAAGGACTGCCGCAAGCCGTTCACCGCGACGATCGGCACCCTCTACCAGCGCTCGCATATCCCGCTGCATAAGTGGCTGCTGGCGACGCACCTTGTGTGCTCGTCAAAGAAAGGCATTTCGGCGCACCAGCTCTGGCGCATGCTCGGCTTCGGCTCCTACCGGACGGCCTGGTTCATGGCGCACCGCATCCGCGAGGGCATGCGCGAGGCGCGGATCGTCGGCCAGTTCGGCGGCGACGGCGAAGTTGTGGAGGCGGACGAAACCTACATTGGCGGCAAAGAGCACAACAAACACGCCAACAAGCGGTCTGGCGTTCACGGCGGCGCGCGCGGCAAAGAGCCGGTGCTGGCGCTTGTCGAACGCGGCCG